>Ga0335394_10001852_pt1 | contig 23803 bp, 18 predicted proteins | sample MAT03_FD_205741 | JGI IMG/M metagenome (GOLD analysis project Ga0335394, IMG submission 205741) | Freshwater microbial communities from Lake Fryxell liftoff mats and glacier meltwater in Antarctica - MAT-03 (spades assembly) (version 2) ...
GTTCTCGCTGCTGAATAGTACGCTGTTCATCGGTTCCGCCATCTTCGACCAGACCCGCACGACCACGCAGCAGGGCGGGGGGACGATAGAGTTCCAATATCGGGGCATCGAGATCGAGGCGAATTATCAGCCGAACAAGAACATGTACTTTACGTTCTCGTACCCGATGCTCGCGGCGTCGGTCCCGGCGAAGTCGATCACCTTCGAGGCGCTCAATGTCAGCCCGGCCGCTTCGCGGGAAGTCCGTGGCAACCGACAAACGGGTGGTCGTCTTAAGGCGCAGGGTTTGCCCCGCAACCAATGGAACGCGTTGTACTCTTATAAATTGGACAGCGGCTTCGGTTTTTCGGTGAACGGTACGCTGCACGACGAGATCAATAACAACTGGGCCGGCACGCTCGTCATCCCGTGGCAGTACCAGATCGATGGCAGTCTCTTCTACAACACGAAGACGTGGAACTATCGCATCAGTGTCCTCAATGCGACCGACGAAAAGAACTGGGCGCCACCCCGCTACGAATACGGCAACGAGTCCATCCTCGCGCTTGCCGGGATCACGGCCGAGCTGACGGTGACTTATAAGTTCTAAGCTTCTTTCCTCCGACTACGCCAAAAGACCGCCGGAACGCCGGCGGTCTTTTTTTTGCGATGTTCGTCTGCCGGTGACGGGAGATTTCCTTGGACGCTCGAACTGCCGATCTTTTGAGTCGTTCGAACGGGATCGATAGAAAGCCTCGGTCCCGAGGGTGTCTCGCATTCATCTGTGGAAAAGGAGAGGGGGTACGCTTCGTCCGAACCTTCGCTTCTTTGCCTGTTCTTCGCGAGCCCACGTCCGAGTCTTCCGACGCAAAATCGTTGTCTCGCGACGAGGCGAAGGCTGCGAAGGGTCGATCGACGTCAGAGAGAGACTGTCTCGCAACCCATCGGAAGGGCGGACGGCGGAGTTTGGAGTCCGGACTTTAGTCCGTCCGGAGCGAGCGCAATCGGGCTTCGGACGGCCTCAAGGCCGGACTCCAAACTCTTTTGTAGTACTTTCCTCTCCGCTTTGCCCGCCGCCCTGGTGCTGAATCTTCAACTGAAAGAGGAGGTGCCGGTTTGAATGCCAACGTTTTCCCGATTCGCCGCGCGGGCGAAAAGGCCGGGCAGATCGAATGCCCTGACCCGCCGGGTGGGTTGAATCCTCTCTCTGGAAATCTGGGCAACCGCCAGTGCCCCGGCGAAAATGGAGCATCCAAGCATATTGGGCAAAATGGGTTCTGACGATTTTGGCCCTGCGCCTCACAACTCCCTAGCTTGCATTTTCTACCGCGGCGGGCTTGGTGGGGGCGATGTCCGGCCTCACCGATTCCTACCAGCGACCGCTCCGCGATCTGCGGATTTCGGTAACGGATCGGTGCAATTTTCGGTGTCCGTACTGCATGCCGCGCGAGGTCTTTGGGCCGGGCTATTCGTTTTTGAAAGACCCGCAATTGATGTCGCTGGACGAGCTCGTCCGGATCGCCCGGGCGTTTGTCGGGCTGGGGGTCGAGAAAATCCGGCTGACGGGCGGCGAGCCGCTCTTGCGGGCGGATTTGGCCGAGTTGATCCGGGCTTTGCGGCGGGATTTGGGGGTTCCGGACGTGGCGTTGACGACCAATGGCTGGCTGCTCGAACAGCGGGCACCCGCGCTCGTGGAGGCTGGTCTCGCGCGCGTGAACGTTTCGGTCGATTCGCTGCGTCAAGAAACTGCGGGTCGAATGAACGGACTTGGTTTCAAAGTGGAGCGCGTTTTGCGGGGAATCGAGGTGGCCTCCTCGCTCGGACTGAAGGTCAAAATCAACACGGTGGTCCAGCGTGGCGTGAATGACCACGAGCTCCTCGAGCTGGCCGCGTACTTCCGTGAGCGGGGACTGACGTTGCGGTTCATCGAGTTTATGGATGTAGGCAACACCAACCACTGGCAGCAGGCGCAGGTCCTGCCGGCTCGCGAGATTGTCGCACAGATTGCCGCACGCTGGCCCTTGGAACCCGTCGGCCCGGCTTATCGCGGGGAGGTGGCGGCGCGTTATCGGTACATCGACGGCGGCGGGGAGATTGGGTTGATTTCGTCGGTGACGGAACCGTTTTGCCGCGATTGCCATCGGGCGCGCCTTTCGGCGGACGGCCGCCTCTTCACCTGTCTTTTTGCGGCATTGGGCTGGGACGTGCTGGGCGCGCTCAGAGCTGGAGCCAGCGAAACCGAACTCGCGCAGTATGTCGCGCGTGTCTGGGGCGGACGCGTGGACCGCTACAGCGACGAACGAGCGGAGGTCCTTGCGAGTGGGGACATCCGGCCGAAGGCCGAGATGAGTTATTTGGGAGGCTAGAAAGCCTTGGATTACTTTCGGAACGCCGCGCAAAAACCAGTGGCCGGGTCGTGCTCCACCCCTGGAGGGCCACGCTCCGTCGTGGCCGGGATTGCGCGTTTGCGCGCTGCCAACATCGCACCTTCGTTATCCGTCGCGAGGGGGGCCGACCGAGGGAAATCCCGGCCACGAGGGACCGTGGCCCTCCAACGGAGCCTGGACCCTCCATCGGCGGAAAAGCTGCTTCCTCCCGGCCTCGCGTAGTTTTACGCACGTTTCGGGCCGAGAATTGGCTGGCAGGGTGAACACCTCAGGCGTTGTCTTGCTGATGCTTGAAGTCTCGTCGTGCCTCAATTCTTTCTGCGGTTCTTTCCGTTGCATTATTCGCCTCGGGTGAAGGCTTTGCGCGTCCAGAGGACTCGGGGGAGGTCGGGCCGGAGGCACCGGGGATTACGGGTCCGGCGATTATGGATTTTGGGGCCGGCGTAGGGAGTTTCCCCCTTTTGACCGACGTGGGAGCGACTTCGAATGCGGCCAATTCCGCGCTGGCGATGGCGCGGTGGAGTCGTGCGGTGGACCATTTTATGGCGCAGAGCGACGCCGGTTCCAATGGCAGCGCGCGGTACGTCTCGGCTGCTTCCATGAGTTCAGGTGGCACTTCGACAGTGTCGTGGAAGGCGGCCGAGGTGGCGTGGCAGGAATATTCGAACACCGCCGCCGTGCTCACGCCGGTCCCCGAGCCCTCGACGTACGGAGCCATCCTCCTCGGTGCAGCCTCGGCGTGGGTCATTTTCCGACGCAGCCGCCTCGCGCGGAAGTGAAGCGCCCCGGCGATTGCGCCACTTGACGCGTCTGCTACCTTGGCGGAGCTTCTCTCCTTCTCGCATGTCGTCGCTCCCCGCTTCCATCCCCGTTACCGTGCTCACCGGCTTTCTTGGCGCCGGCAAGACCACGCTGCTCAATCGAATTCTCACCGAGCAGCACGGGAAGAAGCTCGCGGTGATCGAAAACGAATACGGCGAGGTCGGGGTGGACAACCAACTCGTCATCCAAAGCGACGAGGAGATCTTCGAGATGAACAATGGCTGCATCTGCTGCACCGTGCGGGGAGATCTCATCCGCATCCTCGGCCGGCTGATGAAGCGCAAGGACAAGCTCGACGGCATCCTCATCGAAACCACCGGCCTCGCCGATCCCGGCCCGGTCGCACAGACGTTTTTCACCGACGACGAAATGAAGGCGCGATTTCGCCTCGATGCGATCGTGACCGTGGTCGACGCAAAACACGTGATGCAGCACATCGACACCTCGCCCGAGGTGAAAAAGCAGATCGCCTTCGCCGACGTGCTCATCCTCAACAAAACCGATCTCGTGCCGTCGGCCGATCTCGACGTGCTGGAAGCGCGCATCCGCAGAATGAACGCCGCGGCGAAAGTCCACCGCGCGCAAAACGCGAATGTGCCGCTGAGCGCGGTGCTCGATGTGGGCGGATTCAATCTTTCCCGCGCCACCGAGATCGACCCCGCGTTTCTCGAGCCCGAGTATCCGTTCGAATGGGCCGGCGTTTACGCGCTTCCGCAGGGCGTGCATTCCCTCGAGATCGGAAATGGCGATGGCGACCACGATCACGGCCATGACCATGGGCACGCTCACGCCGAGGGCGGCGACGGACACCACCACCATCATCACGGCGACGAGAACGAGATGGACGTGGTCATCCTGCCCGTGCAGTCGTTCGAGGAAAAAGACATCGCGGCCGCACGAGAGGCCGCTGCCGTGCTTTTTTCGGATTGGGAGAACAAAGTCGCTACCGGAGACACCCTGATGCCCGGTGGTACGCTCCAGCGCCTGCAGCTGGAAAAAGGGCACGCCCATTTCAAACTTAAGATCGAGACACCGGGGTACTTTGCCGTCTTCGAGCAGCACGGAGAGATCGCGCTGCACATTGCCGTGATGGGACAGCCGGCTCGTCCCGGTTGGCAGCAGGATTTTCATGCGCAGCATTCGCACGACGACGACGTTTCCAGCGTCGGTATCAGTCAGCCGGGCGAGCTCGACGGAAATCGTTTGAACGCATGGATCGGCGAGCTCCTTAAGACGAAGGGCGGCGACATCTACCGGATGAAAGGCGTGCTCAGCATCAAGGGCACTCCGAAGCGCCTCGTTTTCCAGGGCGTGCATATGCTCTTCGACGCAAAATTCGATCGCGAATGGGGCAAGGATCCGCGCACGAACACCCTCGTGTTCATCGGAAAGAACCTCGATCGCGCCGCACTGAACCAAGCTTTCCAAGCCTGCCTGACGTAAACGCTCGTGGCCGTACCGGGAATATCGTCTTTGGCCCGTTCCGCGCCCGATCCTTGGAGGGCCACGCTCCCTCGTGGCCGTGGGCTGCGTTTGCGCGCCGCATTTCGACTCCGGGCGCTGATCGTTGCCGGAAAACACCTGACCGCGACGGCGTCGGTCGCACTTATTTTCGTCCTCGGCCTTCTGGCCGTCGTTCCCGAGGCGCATGCTTGGCTGCACCCGCGGGCATCGAGCGAATCGCACGCCAGCACCGGCCGTTGTCATCACGACAGCGATCGCGGCCACACGCATCCACTCGAGAGCGACGCGGGCTGCGTGGTCGATCTCTTCGCACAAGGTGTCGAGCCAAGCTTTGCGGCTTTTACGCTGGCGATTGAATTCACGATCGAGGCAGTGACGGAGCTTTCCGCTCCGCATGACCTTCGGTTGAGTCCCCCACGCTACCTTCGGCAGCCGGAGCGTGGACCCCCGGCGCGGGTTTAGTCACCTCGCGGGGAAAGGTTTCCCTCCTCCTTCAAGAGCGAAGCCCGGTCGGAGTTCCCGATCGGAGTCGGTCTTGCATGACGGTCTCCGGTCGCGCCTGAACTCGGTTGCGGCACCTCTGCGAGGTATTTTTGGCGATGTCCTTGGCGGGCCTTTGTCGTTGCCGACCCCATGGGTGCGCGGCGAAGGCACCGCTGTTTTGCTCCCGCGTTTCCGCGGAGCGTACCTCCCCGACAACCTCAGATATCATGACCACCTTTTCGCGTATTTCCTTTTGTTTTTTATTCGCGGCGTCGCTTTCGACGCACGCCCAAACCGCGCCGCCCCACTTGGCGCACGACGAGCCGGTCTCGCTCGAAAATATCGTGGTGACGGCCTCGCCGTTGCCGCGCACTCAGGCCGAGCTCGTTTCGGCGACCACCGTGCTGGCCGGCCGCGCTTTGCAGCTGAAACGCCAGCCGACGCTGGGCGAAACGCTCTCGGAGGAAGTAGGCATGTCTTCCACGTCGTTCGGTCCGGGCGCAAGTCGTCCGATCATTCGCGGTCTCGGTGGCGACCGCATCCGGTTGCTCGAAAACGGCGTGGGCACCCTTGACGCGTCCGTGACGAGTCCGGACCATGCGGTGAGTGTCGAGCCGTTTCTCGTCAAACGCATCGAGGTGGTGCGCGGTCCCGCTTCTCTGCTCTACGGGAGCTCGGCGGTCGGTGGAGTGGTCAATGTCATCACGCACCGAATCGAGACCGAGATGCCGGAAGAAACGGTCTCAGGCTCCGCCGAAATCGGCTACGGAACGGCCGCGAATCGACGGAGCTACGGCGCGGTCACGGATGTGGCCGTGCGCCGCACTCGAAACGATGCGCTCGTTCTGCACGTCGACGGGTTTCGACGGGTGACGGGCGACCTCGAAATTCCCGGTTACGCCGAGAGCGACCGGCTTCGCGCGGAGGAGGCGGCCGAGGCGCTCGAGCACGGCGAGGTTTTACCCGACGAGCGGAAGGGCAGTCTGCCCAATTCGCGGATCGAATCCGACGGCGGCGCCGCTGGACTTTCCTGGGTGAACAAGGACGCTTCGTTGGGCGTGGCCTACAGCGGATTCAACTCGCTCTACGGCGTGCCCGGACATGCCCACGCGGAAGAAGGCGAAGAGGCGGAAGGGCCGGTGCGGATCGACCTGCGTCAGCGACGGATCGACGTGCAGGGGGAACTGCGTCGCGAGCTTGGAGCTCTCACCGCACTTCGGTTCAAACTCGGACAGGCCGACTACCGTCATCGGGAACTCGAGGGCGCGGAGATCGGCACGGTTTTCGCCAACCGTGGGTACGAACTGCGTGCCGAAGCCCTGCATGCGGCGATCGCGGGATTCGAGGGCGCGTTCGGCGTGCAGGCTTCGCGCAGCGATTTTGCGGCGATCGGCACCGAGGCCTTTCTGCCGCCCACGCTTTCCCGCACACAGGCTGTCTTCCTGGCGGAGGAAGCGAAACGCGGCGCGTTGACGTGGCAGTGGGGCGGCCGTTACGAGTGGCAAGAGGTCGAGGTAAAGGACGGATCGGCGCGTCGGCGCGAGGGGGCTCCGAGCGCAAGCGCGGGCATGGTGTGGTCATTGGCCGAGCCCTACGCACTGGCGCTTTCCGTCAGCCATACGGAGCGCGCTCCGAATGCGCAGGAACTTTATTCCAATGGGCCCCATGTGGGGACGAATGCGTACGAGATCGGCGATCCCACCTTGAAAAACGAAAAATCCCTGGGCTTGGAAATCGGCTTGCGGCGCACCGCCGGGTTCGTGACCGGAGCGGCCGCCGTTTACGCGAATCGATTCGACGGACACATCGCCGAACTGGCGACCGGACGGATGCAAGACGGGCTGATCGTGTATCGGTACGAAAGCCAGGATGCCGATTTCTGGGGTGCGGAACTCGAGGCGATCTTTCATCTGCACACCGGCACGCGCCATCAACTGGACTTACGTGTCGCAGGAGATTTCACCCGCGCGGAGGACGATCGCGGGCGCGCTCTCCCCCGGATCCCTGCGTTAAAAGGAAGTGTGGGACTCGATTGGGCGGTAGGCTCCTTCGCCGCGGGTGCCAGCATCCAGCAGACGGGCCGACAGTCGCGCGTCGCCTCCAACGAGACCGAGACGGAGGGCTATACCCTCGTGGGCGCCTACGTCACCTACCGCGTGGCGCTGGGGCGCACGACGTGGGACTGGTACCTGCGCGGGACGAATTTGGCGGACGAAGAGGTTCGTCCCCACACGTCCTTCTTAAAAGACCTCGCTCCGCTGGCGGGACGTGGCTTCACCGCCGGCGTCCAGCTGGGGTTTTAGGGGTCTGCGCCAGCGGTGCCGTCTGCCCGATGGAGGGCCTCGCTCCGTCGAGGCCGGGATTGCGCGTCTGCGCTGCCAACGACGCACACCTCTCACCGTCGCGCATGCTTCTGAGCTTAAAGACGAAAAATTCCAGCCACGAGGCACCGAGGCCCCGCCGGAACGCAGACCCGGGAGTGGCCGACGACGCCAGCACTACGTCCGTCTTCGGCGCACGGCTTCGGCGAGTGTCTCCAGAACGGGCAAAGTTTCCTCCCAGCCGAGGCAACCGTCGGTGATACTTTGGCCGTATCGGAGCGGGCGCTGCGTTGAGGGTTGCATGCCGGCCACGAGGTGGCTTTCGAGCATGACGGCGGCGATCGCGGTTTCGCCGCCGGCGATTTGGATGGCGAGGTCTGCGGCGACGAGCGGCTGCCGCTTCGGATCCTTGGCGCTGTTGGCGTGGCTGCAGTCGACCATCAAAAACGGGCGGAGGCCTTTGCTCTTTAGTTTCTCCGCAGCGGAGCGCACGTGGTTGGCCGAAAAATTCGGTCCGGCGGTACCTCCGCGAAGAACCAGGTGCGTCCACTCGTTGCCGATGGTGCCCATCGCGGCAGGCGCGCCGTCGCGGGTCAGCGAGGGGAACCAATGCGGGTGGCTTGCGGATTGGATGGCGTCGACCGCCACTTGCACATCCCCGTCCGTGCGATTTTTGAATCCCACCGGCATGGAAAGTCCCGAAGCGAGCTCCCGGTGAATCTGACTTTCTACCGTGCGTGCCCCGATCGCGCCCCAGCTAACGAGGTCGGCGTAGTATTGCCCGAGCGTCGTATCCAGAAACTCCGTTGCCGTGGGCAGACCCTGGCCGACGACATCGAGGAGCACCTGTCGAGCGAGGCGCAGGCCCCGGTTGATCCGGTAGGACTCGTCGAGGTCTGGATCGTTGATCAAGCCCTTCCAACCGACGACCGTGCGCGGCTTCTCGAAGTAGACGCGCATCGCGAGGATCAAATCCCGCGCGTAGCGGGGAGCGACCGCCGCCAGTCGACGCGCGTACTCCGCTGCGGCGGCCGGATCGTGGATCGAGCAGGGACCTACGACAACGAGCAGGCGGTCATTGGAGCCGCCGAGGACCGCTTCGATCTCCCGCCGGCTCTGTCGAATCACCCGCGCATGCTCGTCCTCCAGGGGAAGCTCCTCCTGCAGGATGGTCGGAGCGAGAAGGGGTTTGATTGCGCGGATGCGCAAATCGGACGTGGAGGGGGACATGGCGTCGGAGTCGGTTTGAGGAGAACGTCGCAAACGACACGGGGGAACGCTCGCTGAGCACAGCACGGAGCGCCGAGCTTCCTCCGTGAGCGCGGACTTTCTTCTCACGCTCGATTTCGTTCGTAAAGGCTCGATCGCAACTCGACCGTCGCGCTGCGGCGAAGGCGAACTACAGCGACGAACCTCCCGTGAGCAGCGCCGCCCGATCGGTCAGTGCGGTGTGGACGATCGGGGCGTTGGACATCGCGTTCGGAGCCACCCCGAGCGCACGCGCCTTGGCGCTCAAGGTGAGCCAGGCGAGCGAGGCAGACTCCGAACGGCTGGCCTGTCCGGCCGCGACTTCCAGCGCGCCCGCGGTGGTCGTGAGCTGTTCGGAGGAGAGCAGGGTTTTTTCGCCGAGGAACAGCGTGAGCGAGGCACCGAGGATCTCGATCCAGGCGCGAGGCGAGGCGGGCGGTTGGTAGGAGAGGCCCTGACCTTCCGGAAAGGGTTCCCACTCCATGAAAGCACGGATCTGTTCTTGGAGCTTTGCGAGTTCGAGGTCGGCCGTGGCGGGAGTCCACCGGGCGGTAAATTGTTTGCGCTCGCGGAACTTTTTCACCTCCCAGACTCGAAAGAGCACTTCCGTATCGCCGTCGATCTGGCGGAGGGCCCCGGTGAAGATATAGTCGAGTCCTTCGCCGCTCGTTTCGACGAGTTGCCGCAAGTTTTCCGTCGTCCACTCGGTGGGAAAAAGCGCGTAGTGTTTGGCCTCGCTGACCAAACCCACGGCCGCGATGGGCGCGTAGAGAGGGGAGAAACAAAACGTTTCCGCGAGCCAAAGGGGAAGCGCGCGCGTCAGGCGACCGATTTCTTCTTCCGGTTGCTTCATTTGCACGAGAGCCTGTGCATTGCCCGGAAGCGAGAGCTGCGCAAAAGCGATCCGGCGTACGCGTTCGCCCTTCGAGGGAAGAATCTGCGAGGCCAGCGCCTCGAGTCCATAGAGCCAGATGGGCTTGCTTACGCTGATCAGACTGATCGTGGCCGGGGCTCGTTGAGCGGCGGCTTCCGATGCGGAGGCGGCTCCGGGATGCGACGGAGGAGGGAGCCGGCCTTGTTTTTCCGCCTCGATCAACTCGGCGAGCGCATTGGAAAATCCATGGAGCCGCTCTTCGAGCTCCGCTCGCTTCAGGGCGAAGAGGATGTCGAGGGTGTGTTGCGCGGCGTTCGTATTGCGGGTGGCGAGATAGGCCTGAAGAAGATTGAGACCGGTCGCGGGACCGTGGCGATCGGCGTCGTAGCGTGGCGCGATGAGTTCGACGATGTTTTCGACGTAGCCGGTCGACCCCAGGTCGGCGGAGATCGTCACGAGAACGTCGGCGCGATCTCCTGCGTTCGCGAGGACCGGTTCGTAGAGTGCCAGGGCGCCGGCAAGGTCCTTGGCTTCGAGTTTTTCGCGGGCGGCGAAGAGCGCGGCGACGATTGACGGCGGAGTTGTCGGCTGAGCGTACGCATCGGGGGAGGATATCTCGGGCGGTTTCGTGCGCACCTCCGGTGCGGCGGGTGGCGTCACCGCTGCAGCCGGCGGCGGCGATTTCTTGGAAGCGAAACGATCGAAAAATCCCATATGCGGAGGCAACCGGGAGAAAGCGTGAGTGGCGAAACGAAAGTGGCGCGAGTCGTCGACCGCTCTTTCGCGGTGACGAGACGTGGCGCTAAGAGCGAGGACGAGGTGTGCCGAGCTGTGCGGGGGAAATACCTTCGCGGAGCATGATCGTGGCGAGGACCTTCGGAACGTAGAGTTGGGTTTCGCTCGGAAGATCGGGGCTGACGCTGGCGAAGGTCCTGCCGTCGCGGGCGGAGAGCGCTCGCCCGACACGCCCTTCGCCGGCGTTGTAGGCGGCGAGGACCAAAGGCCAGTCGGCAAAGCGCTCGTGCAGTTTTCGCAGGTAGCGTGCGGCCGCCTGAGCGCTTTTGAGGGGATGCGTGCGTTCGTCGGGGAGAAGTGTGCGCAGGCCGAGACTTTCGGCTGTCGCGGGCATCAGTTGGAAGAGCCCCTTCGCGCCCGCGGGGCTGCGCGCATTCGGGTTGAAGGACGATTCTACCTCGACGATCCACGCGAGCGCGGGAGGAATTCCTTCGGTCGAGAAGGCGGCCTTCAATCCGGGCATCAATTCTCCGGCGCGAGGGGGAGCAGGTCGCTCGCCGAGACGTTTTCGCCAGAGGTCAAAATGGGGGACGCCGGTGGATCCGCGCGCCAACGGGAGGGGTGCGATGTCTTTGTCGGGTTTTGTCGCCCGGGGTCGCGGGGTGGGTGTCGGCACCGGGGTAGACGGATGCGTCAGCTCGTCGGCGGCTTCGGCCAGATCGAGACGCTCCGTCAGCCAATCGGTGAGATCGGATGCGGCGGGCGACGAAGAGAGGACGAGCAACGCCGCGCGTGCGGCGGGTGCGCAAGCGGCGAGCTCTTCGAGGGATCCGGACTGGAGGGCGCGCTGCAGACGGTCGGTCAGAGCGTCCCACTGGTGAGGGGAGATAAAGTCGTACTCCGACTTGATTTCGTCGGGCGCGTACTCCTCGAACAGGCGTTTGCCGAGATCGTAAAGGCCGTCGGCGGTCTTCGGCGTTTCGGCCGGAGGCGGGGAGCGGCCCCCCGATTCCTCAGCCGCGAAACTGACCGCGGCGAGGAAAGCACTTAGGGCGATCGGAGGAACTTTCATATCCTCCACCTGACCGCCTGAAACGTGCTGGGTTCAATCGGGAGAAGGTGGGGCGCTTGGCACCCTTCGCTTCTCCGACGTCGGAAGGAAATTACTACTTTCCCTTCTTTGCGGGTTTTTTAGCAGCCTTGGGGGCTGGCTTTGCTTTGATCGCTTTCTTGGATGCGGCTTTTTTGGCCATGGTATCTATTTTTTAGTTATCGTTTTTTTTGCCGGACGACTTCGTGTCGCACGGTAAATCCTGAGAACGTACATACGTTAAGAATAATGGCGCGCAAAACGCGAGGCAGAATCTTACGTAAATGTGAATTCTTCGCCGGATTGTTTCGACACTGTATGACCCGCACTGAAGGAAAAAGTATCGCGAGCGTGCGCGATGCGCTGCGGAGAGCGCGAAAAAAACGCACGATGTGCGCGTCGAAAAAACGATAATTTACCTCCGAGAAATCGAAAAAACGATCGGCGAATAAAAATCTGCGCCGCATGCCGCGCGGCGATTATTTTTAGATGCGATCGAGCGTGGAGAGAAATGTTTTTCGACGGTTCGCGTGTTGCGCTGCGCACACCGATTCCGCGATTTTTGCGGCCACTTCGGGCATCAAAGCGGGTTCGTGACCCGCCATCGGTTGCAAGCGCACGCGCGCTTTTCCGCGAGGAGCGGCTGGATATTCCAGCAGATTGAGCAGCACTCCTCGCTCGGAGCATAGACGCACGGTTTCCCGTGCGAGGAATTCCGCGCCGATCGGAACCGCGACGATCGGACCGGGTGTGCCGATGGGCGCGAGATGGTATTCCGAGAGCGAGGCGCGCAGCGCGAGCACGGTGCGCCGTAAGGCGGCGCGGCGAGAGGCTCCTTCCGGCGATTCTACGAGGGAAAGTGCCGCGCCGGCGGCGGCGATCTGAGCCGGACCGAGTGCGGCGCTGAAGACGTGCGTGGGAGAGAAGGCACGGGCGTAATCGCGCAGGTCCGCCTGGCGCGTGGCGATAAATCCTCCGTTGCTCGCGAGGGTTTTCGCGAGGCTGCCGACGACGAGATCGATCTTTCCGAGGACGGACTGCACTTCGATCTCGCCACCGCCTCGAGGGCCCACACAGCCGAAGTCGTGGGCCACATCGACTGCGAGGGTGGCGTCGAATTCCTGGCACAGCGGCTGAAGCGCGCTGAGATCGCTGCAGGCTCCGTCGCCCGCAAACACGCTCGACGTGGCGACGAAGAGAGCGGTGTGAGCTCGGCGGGCGCGGAGCTTTCGCATCCACGCGAGCGCGTGGTCGAGGTCGAGGTGGCGGTAGGTGTAGACGTGACGCGTGGCGGCCGACGCGCCCTGAAAAATTCCGCTGCCGATGTGGGCGTCCAGCAAGACCGCATCGCCGGGACGGACGAACGCGCGCATCGCGTCGTAGCCCGCTGCCCAGCCGCTGGAATGCAGCGAGACGTAGGGTTGATGGAGCGCTTTGCCGAGCGCCAAAGCCAATGCGTCGGCTTCGTCGGTCATGCCCGCGAGCGCCGCGGTGCCCGCGCTGTGCGTGCCGAACCGTTGGATGGCCGCTACTGCCGCGCCTTTCACCTTTGGGTGCGTGGCCAGGCCGAGATAGTCGGAGGTCGCGAAATTGAGCCCCTCGTAAACGGTCCCGTTGCGATCGCGCACCGTCGACCAGGGCTTCGGCGCTTCCATCGATCGCCGGTCGTACGGCATGATTCCGTGTAGCGATCTCAGCGAGATCCACGAGAACAGGGAGGCCGCGCGTTCCGAGAAGCGGCACCCTGCGGGCGCCGAGAATTGAGTCCAATGACCAGCGAGAGGGTTTGCGGCGGGCATAAGTACAGAGAAGGAGGGCGGGTTGCGACGAGATCGGACCGAACCCGGCCCGTGAGACCCAGATTACCCTTTTCTCCAGAGGCAAATCCCGGGATGAAGCGAAATCGTCGCGGGAAATTTTCCCGGTGGCTTTCCGATTTTCCCGAGCATACGTTTGTCGCAATTTGCTAACATGGAGTTGTGCCAATGACCGCCTCTTCCGATTCTCCATCGCGCGTCGTTCTCATCGAAGATCACACGCTGGTGCGCCAGCTCTTGGGTTCGCTGGTGAGGGACCAGCTCGACCTGGTAGTGGCGGCGGATTGCCGAACGGTGGCCGAGGGAATCGCGGCGTGTCTGCGCGAAAAACCCGATCTGGCGATCGTCGATTGGATGCTTCCGGATGGCCGTGGTTTCGATGTGGTTCGGGCCGCCGCGCCGAAACTGCCGAGAACGCGCTGGCTTTTCGTTTCTTCCAACGAGCAGGAGCACATGGTGCGCGAGGCGATCAGCCTCGGTGTGCATGGTTTCGTGCTGAAGCGGTCGGACCTTTCGCTGTTGCGAGAAGCCGTCAGCAAGGTGCTTGCGGGGGAGAGTTATTATTGCCCGGCGAGTTCCCGCCTTCTGGTGGAAAGCCTTCGTAGCGAGGCCAGCGCCGTGGGAAGCAATCTGACCTCGCGCGAGCGGGAGGTGCTGCGCGGTTTTGCCCGCGGCGAGAACGTGAAGGCCATCGCCCAGCGCCTGGAGGTGAGCCCCAAGACGATCAATAATGTGCTTTCTCAAGTGAGGGAAAAGCTGGGCGTGTCCGAACCGGCGGGGCTGGTGCGGTATGCGATCAAGCACGGGTACGTCGAAGAGCCGTAGAAATGCCCTGCCAGTCCCGCGTTGACCGGCCGGCGGGGTTCCGTAGGTTGATCCGTCTCACGGATGAACCGGGTCCACATCAAAACCTATGGGTGTCAGATGAACGAGCGCGACAGCGAGGCGGTCGCGGCGATGCTTCGTGCCCGTGGATATCGGATGGTGCCGACCGAAGACGAGTGCGACATCTTGCTTTTGAATACGTGTTCGGTGCGCGATGCCGCTGAACAAAAGGCAATTGGAAAGGCCGGTTACTTGTCTGCGCGGAAGCGGCGTCAGCCGGACTTTATTCTCGGGATACTCGGCTGCATGGCGCAAAACCGGGGGGCATCCCTGCTGGAGCAGCTGCCGGATGTGGATTTGATCGTGGGGACCCAGAAGTTTCATCAGGTTCCGGGCTATCTGGACAACCTCCGCGCCGCCCGGTCGGCGGGGTTTCCCATCGGCCAGAGCATTGTCGATATCGCGGAGGAAGCGGGTTCGCAGAACACGATCAAGGATCATCTTCTCCCGGAGCCCGGCGACGCCGTCGTGCGCGCACCGCAGGTGACGGCTTTCGTCTCGATCCAACAAGGGTGCAATATGGATTGCGCGTTCTGCATCGTTCCCAAAACCCGCGGCGACGAGCGCTCCCGTCCGATGGACGAGATCGTTCGCGAATGCGAGCAGCTGGCCGCGCGAGGCGTACGCGAAATCACCCTGCTCGGACAGATCGTGACCAGCTACGGACGTCGCGACTATGCCGGAGTGGAGGGGCGTTCGCCCTTCGTGCAGTTGCTCGAGCGCGTCCACGCCATCGAGGGGATCGCGCGCATCCGCTTTACGTCACCGCATCCGCGCGGGTTCAAACAGGATCTCGTCGAAGCCTATGGACGGTTGCCGAAACTGTGTGGATACGTCCATCTGCCGATGCAGAGCGGAAGCGATCGGATTCTCCGCATGATGAACCGACCGTACACGTCGGCGCGGTATCGGGAGATCGTCGAATCGCTGCGAGCGGTTCGGCCCGAGATGTATTTTTCGACGGATGTGATCGTCGGTTTCCCCGGAGAGACCGAGGACGACTTCGAACAGACCCGGCGTTTGTTCGAGGTGTGCAATTACGACATGGCGTACGTGTTCAAGTATTCGATCCGCGCGGGAACCCCCGCGGCGGTCCTCGGCGACCAGGTGTCCGACGAAATGAAGGAGCATCGCAATCAGGTGCTTTTGGGGATTCTCAAAGAAAACTCGCTGCGGCGGAGCGCCAAGCTGGTCGGTACGACCGAGGAAGTCTTGGTCGAGGGGCCGGACAAGACCGGCCGCCGTTTTTCGGGGCGGACGTCGGGGAATCGCGTCACGGTGTTCGATGCGGACCCGCGCCTGATCGGCGAGTTGGTGCCGCTGAAAATCGAGCGGGCGACCGTGAGCACGCTCTACGGCGAATTGGTGCTGGCGGGGGTCGGTGCCGCCGGTTGAACTTTTTCCTTCAGCTATGACCCTCACGCTTGCCACGCTTTTGCCCGGGATTGTCTTATTGGTGCTCGGAGTGCTTTTCCTGGTGGGAAACTCTGCGATCGTCACCTCGCTGAAAGCGTTGCCCCGTTCGCGGGTGGCGACCGCGGTCTTTTTCGGAGGCGCCACGCTTTGGTTTCTCTGGAAAATCTGGACGCTTTCGGAGGCTGACTTCGGGGAATATCGCAAATGGCTTTTCGTCGGCTTCGCTGGGATCGCGGTCGGATCGTTTATCTACGTTCCCGACTTTCTTGCGGTGCGGGGGCTCGCCGCATTGATGCTTTTGGCGGCCACACCGTTGCTGGACGCCGCTTACATGGAGTACACGCATCCGCAGCGGCTGTGGATGGTATCCGCGGTGTTTGTGGGGATCTCGCTCGCGATCTACCTCGGAGCGGCGCCGTTTCGTTTGCGCGACTTTTTTGGCTGGTTGTTCTCGACGTCGACCCGTTCGCGAGCGCTTGGCGGATTTCTGACGGTTTACGGTCTGCTGCTCGCGGCCGTCGCTTTCACCTATTGAAGGGAAGCACGATGAGCGCGGCTGCGTTACCCGAAGTCTCCTTTCCGCCTGTGCTCCTCGTCTTGGCGGGACCGGCGGGTTCGGGCAAGACGACGCTTTGCGAACGCATGGTGGCTGAAGTGCCGGGTTTTTCGAGAGTGGTCACGACGACCACGCGGGACCCGCGTCCGGGCGAAGTCGACGGGGTCCACTATCGCTTCTTTAGCCCGGCTCAATTCGACGCGAATCTCGCCTCGAGCGCATTTTTGGAATGGGCCTGGGTGCATCAAAAACACCGCTATGGGACGCTGGCCTCGTCGGTGCTCGAACCCCTTTCGCAGGGCCGCAGTTTGATCATCAATGTCGACGTTCAGGGCGTGGAGAACTTCCGTCGTGCCGCGGCGGTGAACCCCCTGCTGGCCCGTCATCTCGGCACGGTGTTTATCGAACTGCCGGTGGAGGAACTGCAAAAGCGGATGGTCGGGCGCGGGCAGGACTGCGAGTCGGAGATCGCGCATCGCCTGCGCATGGCCGAACGCGAATTGCTCGAGGCCGAAAAATTCGATTTCCGCATCCGCAGTCGAAGCCGCGACGACGACTTTCAGGCGCTTTTGGATGTGTGGCGGGCGGTGCAGGTACGTATTCTGACCGGCACAGCGGCGTCGTGAAGCCGAGGAGAACCGCTTAACCCAGCATCGTCACGTCGGTGCCCAAGACTTTCGCGGCGACGACGCGGTCGCCGCTGCAGGCGTGGACCACACGCTCGATGTACTGTTTCTGCTGGCCGGCGAGATAGTCGGAGAGATTAGGCCACTGCTTGACCTCGCGCAATCGCATGGGCAGCTGTTGCGAAGTGACGATGCGAGCGTCGGTGGTGGCGGCGATCTTGAAGACGAGTTGCTGCAGTTCGCTAAGATTGCCTGGCCAGTGATAAGCCTGAAGCACGCTGAGCGCGTCGTCCGTGAATTCGATCAGGGTGGACTCGAAAAGAGGATTGGTCGCTTTGCTGCAGAAATGCTTCACGAGCATCGCAATGTCCTCCGCGCGGTCGCGCAAGGGCGGAAGGGACACGGGCAGGGAGGCGACGCGATAGAACAGTTCGTCGTGGAACTGGCCCTCGTCCGTGAGTTTCTCGAGGTCTTCGCTGGTGGTGCAGACGAGCCGGAACCCTTGAGCGGTATTGCGGAGGACGCTCACCAACTCCTTTTGCATCGCCATCGGCAGACACTGCAGATGCTGGAGGAAAAGGGTTCCGCCCTTCGCCTGGTTCACCCATTCGCCACCGCCGCCGTTTTCGCCGAGAAGGCCCTCGCGGAAGTTGGCTTCGGAACTGAGGGAGCAGTCGATGCGGACCAAGGGCGCGTCGGGGGCGGCGTTGCTCGCGTGGAGGATTTCGGCGATCGTGCTCTTGCCGGTGCCATTCTCGCCCTGGAGGAGTACAGGAGTCCGGACGGCGGCGAGCTTCTTGACCTGTTGGATGAGCTTTTGCACCCGGCCGCTGCGGCCGATGAGGCGGCTTTCGATATCGGCGGTGCGGGCGGTCGGCAAGGGCGCGGCGCTGCTTCGTTCGGAACTGAGCGTGCGGAACTCGAGTCCGCGCTTGAGCGTCGAGATCAGTTCGTCGACACGAAAGGGCTTCTGAAGATAGTCGAACGCCCCATATTTGAGGGCTTGGATTGCGCTTTCGGTACTCGCGTAGGCCGTCATGATGATCAGCACGCAGTTCGGGTCGTAGACCTTGATCTGCTTAAGCAACGTGATGCCGTCGACTGGCTTCATGTCGATGTCGGCGAGGACGACATCGTATTTTTCGGCCTTATAACGCGCGAGCGCTTTTTCGCCGTCTGTCGCGAACGCCGTGGAGAAACCCGTCGGTTGAATCACCGCATCGAGCATCTCGTGGATGGAGAGGAGGTCGTCGACGATTAAGACGGATGGCATAGATCAGGAAGGAACTCCGCACGGTGTCGGGCCGAGAGCCCGACACGGTGACACGGACCGCCCGCTTATTACAAGCCTCCGGCCACTGCGCCCAGCTGGAAGATCGGCAGGAACATCGCCATCACGATGCCGCCCACGACGATGCCGAGAAAAACAATCAGCAACGGCTCGATCAAAGAGGTGAGCGAGGCGACGGTCGCTTCGCTTTCGGTATCGTAAAAATCCGCGACTTTGGTCATCATGCCGTCGACGTTGCCGGTGGACTCGCCGGCCTTGACCATGTGCTTCATCATCGGCGGGAAGAAGGGGTTCGTGCCGAGCACCTCGGAGACTTGGCCGCCCTGACTGACGTGTTTGGCGATATCTTCGCAGGCCGCTTCGATCTGAACCTTATTGCTCGCCGCCGCGACGATTTCGAGGGTGCGCAGAATGGGAACGCCGGACCGAACGAGCGTGGCATAGGTGCGGCAGAAGCGGGAGAGTGCGATCTTGTGCACGAGGGGCCCGAAGATCGGAGCTTTCAGGAGCAGTTTGTCCTTGTGCGCCCGGCCGACAGGCGTCGCGACGTATTTGTTTATCGTATAGAAGATACCGACGGCGACGAGGCCGATAGCCCACCAGTAACTGCCCATGAATTTGCTGAGATCGATCAGCATTTGGGTGGGGAGAGGAAGCTTGGCGCCGAAGTCGGCGAACATGTCCGCGAACACCGGAATGACGAACATGATCAGGACGTTGACGAGAACGACGGCCAGTCCGATGACTGCGATCGGATAGGTCATGGCCGACTTGACCTTCTTCGTCAGTTTGACGGTGGACTCGAAGTAAGAGGCCACTTTGGAGAGGATCTCCGCGAGGTTACCGGAGGCTTCGCCCGCCTCGACCATCGAGATAAAGAGGGAATTGAACGACCGGGGGAAGAGTTTCACCGCGGTCGAGAACGACGTACCGGAGGAAATTTCCAAGCGTACGTCGCGAATGATGATGCGAAAAATGGGGTCCTCGGTCTGATCCTGCAGCGCCTCCAGCGTCTGCACGAGCGGAAGACCGGCGGTGAGGAGAGAGGACAACTGCTGCGTGAAGATGGCGAGCTCCTGTAGCGGGAGCTTGTACTTGCGGGCCTTCTTCTCGAGGCCCTTTTGCTTGGCGAGATTCTGGGCGGCTTTGAGATTCGGACGAGTGCTCTGCGACGCGCTGGAACGAAGCGCGGCGGCGTTCCCGGTGGGAGCGGAGGAGATGAAGGCCATGGAACTATCGAGGGTTCCGTGCGAATAACGCGCAACTCCCTTTTGAGCAAATACCTGTAAAAAACCGGGTAAACTAAAAGTCAAAATTCAAGGCGGACCGGGAATTGTGCTAAACTCAAGAGTTCGGGCGTGTTCTTCCGCGATAATCGGGGAAAGGACCTGACGGCAATTGAGGTGTATTCCCGGTGGACAACGGCTTTTTTCTATAGCCCGAGGAATTCTTCGGTCGCCTTCGTGGACGGCAGGGTCTTCCCTGAATCGTGGGCCCTCGAGTCGGGGTGGCTTTCCGACGGAACGCGCTTCTCCGGTGGGAGACGTTTTTCGGGAACCGGTGCGCGACGATTGTATCAATCCGTAAACTACATTGAATTCGTTCTTTCCGACCGCGATCGGGGAAAAGCCCCGGGCATAAGATGCCCGACCGTGTCTCGAGGAAAGTTCGCAGCCGGATCATGGCCAGCGTGGGCTCGACCGATACCGGCCCGGAATTGAAGCTCCGCAAGGCGCTGCATGCGGTAGGATTCCGGTACCGCACCGATTATGCGAAGCTGCCCGGCAAACCCGATCTCGCGTTCCCCAAACTGCGCAAAGCGATCTTTGTCCATGGCTGTTTTTGGCACGGTCATTCCTGCCGGTGGGGCCGGCTGCCGAAAAGCCGTCCGGAGTTTTGGCGTCCTAAAATTCTAAAAAACCGCGAACGAGATGCGCGGGTTTTGCGCGCGGTCCGGCGAGCGGGGTGGTCGGTTATGGTGGTTTGGCAATGCCAGCTGCGGGATCTCGAGGCCCGCTTGCCGCGAATCGTCCGGTTTTTGAGAAAGCGGCGCAAAAACACCTCGGTTAGAGTTGTGTCTTTCTAGAGCCCGCCTCAATTGTCCTCGAAAAATGCCACGACCTATCGGCATCGATCTTTTCTCGGGAGTAGGCGGGCTCAGTCTCGGCTTCGAGCAGGCCGGCTTCGACGTGGTTGCTGCGGTCGAATACGACTCTGTTCATGCCGCAGCTCACGCTTTCAATTTTCCCGAGTGCACAGTGATTGCTCGCTCAGTGGTGGGACTGAGCGGAGCCGAAATCCGCGACGCAGCCAAAATTGGCGCACGACAGGTCGACGTCGTCTTTGGCGGTCCTCCCTGTCAGGGGTTTTCCTTGATCGGTCAGCGTGTGCTCGACGATCCACGCAACGCCCTCGTGCGCGACTTCGTTCGAATCGTGCGCGAGCTCGATGCGAATTATTTCGTTTTCGAGAATGTCAAAGGGCTGACGCTGGGAAATCAGCGCAAATTTCTCGACGAGATCATTGCTGCGTTTCGCGAGATCGGATACAATGTTCGTGCACCTTGGAAGGTATTGAACGCTTCGGTTTTTGGAACGCCTCAGGATCGCGAACGTTTGATTTTATATGGCGCACGGAGAGGCCTGGCCCTCCCGGCTTATCCTACACCTTCGACGCTGGCTGCCGGGAGCGATCTTGAACTCAAGGGATTTCGGCATGGCCCGACCTGTAAAGATGCGCTGGGCGACTTGCCTGACGCAGATTGTTTCGAATCGCTGAATGCGCGTGATTGGGTGAAGACGGATCGCTTTGGCACTCCTTCCGTGTACGCGCGGGAAATGCGCTGTTTGGATCCTGAGTCGTGGCATTTTGGCCATCCTAGAAAATGGGATCCTGCGATCATGTCGGCCAGTGCTCGTACAAACCACACCGACGCTTCCCGCCGCCGTTTCCGAGAAACTCCAGGCGGGCGAAATGTCCCGGTGGCTCGTCTGTTCAAGCTGGCGGAGGACGGGCTTGCCAACACGCTGAGAGCGGGAAGCGACGCAAAACGCGGAGCGTTTACTAGCCCTCGGCCGATCCACTACAAATATCCACGCTGTGTGACGGTGCGAGAAATGGCACGTCTTCATGGTTTTCCCGATTGGTTTCGCTTTCACGTTTCCATCTGGAACGGAGGTCGACAGATCGGAAATGCAGTTCCACCGCCGTTGGCGCGGGCGGTCGCGGCGAAAGTCATCGCCGCGTTGGGAATCGCGCCGGAGCGCTCAACGAAGGTGGAGGAACTCGGCGATGCGAAACTGCTCGAAATGAATATGGCCGAGGCGTCTCGGTTCTGGGGTATCCCCGACCCCATCGGCAGCAGAGACCGAAAGAGTGGCGCGACGAAGCGCAAACAGGCTGACATTGAAGCGGCCTCGTTGAGGCAAATCAGATATGCCTAGTCAATTGGCACCAAAGCGTGGGCCTAATCGTTATTCGGCACTAATCGAAAAAATATTTTTCGACCACTATGTGTCAGGGGACCAGAAAGTGCTTTTTCATGGGAGGGAGCTCAAAGCCGCCGCCGATAAACTAGGAATTACCCTGCCGGCCAATCCGCCCGACGTGATCTACAGTGTGCGTCATCGTTCTTCATTGCCCCAACGGATCATATCCACTCAACCGAATGGTAAAGAGTGGATTATCGAAGGGGTCGGACGCTCCCAGTATGCTTTCAAGTTGGCGACGGTAAGTCGAATCGCGCCCAATCCAAACTTGGTCACGATCAAGATGCCGGACGCAACACCTGAAATTATTTCGGCCTATTCGTTGACAGATGAGCAGGCTCTTTTGGCGAAAGTTCGATATAATCGCATTATCGACATATTTTTGGGTATCGCGACGTACTCGCTTCAGAGCCACTTGCGGACGACGGTAAAGGGAATTGGTCAGATTGAAATCGACGAGATCTATGTCGGCGTAGACCGAGCGGGTCGACAATTCATCGTTCCAGTGCAGGCGAAAGGGGGATCCGACAAGCTGGGCCCTGTTCAAACAAAGCAGGATATTGCCTACTGCGCCGAAAAGTTTCCGCAACTGGTCTGTCGAGCGATTTCAATCCAGTTCATGGAAAGCGACGTCATCGCGGTTTTGGAGCTCACTCTGGAGAACGAAATGGTCAAATTGGTGAGCGAGGAGCACTATCTTCTCGTGGCGGCCGACCAGATTTCGCCTAACGATCTGGTAACCTACAGGCAGCGCAGAGTGTAATCTCAAGGGAGTTGCGACGCTGGTCGGGCCGGGTGCATGGGGTGACAATGCCCGGGACTATTCTTTTAGGCCCTAGGCTGTCGATGATTTGTCCCATTAACCAGCGGGCGAGCAGGGCATTAAGATCGAGATTCCCCGGTATTTTTTATAGTGCCAGATCGCAACGGAAAAGTTCTATGTTGGTGAATCCGAATGGTTAAACGACTGGAGCGGCTGGACGGAATCGAACCGACGATACCTCTTTGGAAGAGAGGAGTTTTACCACTAAACTACAGCCGCGTCTTGAGCGAAGGACGATTTTCGACGGGTGGCCGGACGTCAAGCTTTGCGAGGCGAGGCGTTGTGGCGGGGAGATGGCCCGAGAGGGTGCTCGGGGTGGGCTGAATTTGCGGCGCGACAACGTTTCGGGGGTCTCGCAGGGTCTCGGGTCGTCGTTGTGTGAATCTTATCCTTTTTGAAACCTTCGAAGTCGGTCAGCCGCTGCTGCGGTCGGACGCGCGCGCGATGCATGTGCTCGACGTTTTACGGCGCGTGCCAGGCGACACCTTCGACATCGGGGTGGTGAATGGACCTCGCGGGAAGGGCACTCTCCAGGCGATTAGGGAGAGCACACTCGAGCTCGGGTTTGTGTGGGGGCCGCCGCTGCCTCCCCCGGCACCGGTGTGTTTGATCGTTGGGCTGCCCAGGCCCCAAACGGCGCGGAAGGTTCTCCAGGAGGCGACCACGTTTGGCGTGGCGGAACTCCACTTTGTCGCGACCGAGCGCGGCGAACCGCAGTACGCGCAAAGCACGCTATGGTCCTCGGGCGAATGGAGGCGTCATCTACTTGCCGGGGCGGCGCAGGCCTTCGACACCCGCTTGCCGTCGGTGACGTGGGGGCTCACGCTGGAGGCGGTCCTTGGGGCTGCGCATCCGGCGCTGGGCGCGGATGGGAGGCCCGACGCTTCCACGACATCGGGGCGCATTGCGTTGGACAATTACGAGGCTTCGTCGCGGTTGGGTGCCTGTAGGTTCTCGGCGGGAGAACCGATCGTGCTGGCAGTGGGGCCGGAGCGAGGATGGGGACCGCGGGATCGCGATCACTTGCGGGAACACGGGTTTGTCCTCGCCCATTTGGGGGAACGTGTGCTGCGGGCCGAGACGGCCGCGCTGGCAGCCCTCGCCATCGTCGCGGCGCAAAGCGGATCGATGTGAGCACGCCTCCGCGAGCGATCGCCGACGGCGGAATTCGGACTCCCCGCGAGGGATCAAGCCGACGTGACACGCATGCGGAAAACCGAGATTCCCGGTTGATGCGCGTTTTTGCCGCCAATGCGTCTGATCGGTTCCCAGTCGGGGTGGGCGATTGCGAGTTCGCCAGGCGTTTCGAAGAGGATCAGCGGATCCAGCGCCCGGTCCACCCACTCCGTCGCGCGCGCGAGGAGTTTGGGGGCCAGCGTCGCGATCCGATCGTACGGAGGGTCGATAAAGATGAGTTCGGCGCAAGCCCAGCCGGCGGGAACCGACCAGGTGAGAACGTCGGTTTGCGAGACGCGCGCAAGTTCCGAGCTCGATTTAC
>Ga0335394_10001853_pt1 | contig 23788 bp, 24 predicted proteins | sample MAT03_FD_205741 | JGI IMG/M metagenome (GOLD analysis project Ga0335394, IMG submission 205741) | Freshwater microbial communities from Lake Fryxell liftoff mats and glacier meltwater in Antarctica - MAT-03 (spades assembly) (version 2) ...
ACGAAATTGGGGCTTTTGCGCCTTATGCTTCGATTGTCGCTCAAGCTATTTTAGCGAGAACTTACGCCCTCAGAAATTTGCGCCGATTTGCTGTGGATAATTATGAGTTGTGCGCTGATGTTAACTGTCAAGTTTATAAAGGTTTGACGGAAGTTTTCCCGCAAACTGATAAGGCGATCGCCCAAACAGCAGGTTTAGTCCTAACTTACGAAAATCAGCTAGTAGACGCGCTCTATTCCGCGTCTAGCGGCGGCGTGACAGCACGTTTTGGCGATGTGTGGCACGGGCCAGAACGTCCATATTTGCGATCGATTGTCGATTCCCCCAAGAACGTCTGGGATTTGTCAAAGCAGAGCTTGTCTGACGAAAACAACTTCCGCCGGTTTATGACTCTGAAAACAGGGTTTAATGAGGAAAAACAAGACACTTTCCGCTGGCGCGAACAAGTGTCACTGACATCAATTGGGGCATTTCTGCGACAGTATCTTCAAAAGAAAAAGCACCCGCTAGCTAATTTTAAAACTCTCACAAAAGTTGAAGTGGTGGAAAGGTCAGCCGCTGGTCGAGTTTTGCAAATGAAGGTACAAACTGACTTGGGGCCTATCGATATCGACAAAGATGAGATTCGGAATGCTTTTTACCCGCCGATTAGCACACTTTTTTACCTAGAACCGATTTACAATCCTGACAAAACTCTTAACGGTTATGCTTTTGTCGGAGGCGGTTTTGGACACGGCGTGGGAATGAGTCAAACCGGTTCTTACAATTTAGCTAATTTGGGCTGGAATGGCGATCGAATTCTCGGCTTTTATTTTCCCGGCGCTCAAGTTGTGCCGCTCAATGATTCCATTACATTTTGGCGGGAATAGTTGATTAAGACAATACGCTTGGGTGAAGACAGATCCCCCCTAGCCCCCCTTAAAAAGGGGGGGACAAGAAGTTACTCAAAGTCCCCCTACAACCAGGGGGATGCGAGGGGGATCTCCGGGCGATAAACAGTGTTAACCCAAGCATATTGGTTTATAAGACAATTCGCTTGGGACAAGAAGACGGGCAGTTTCAACCGCCCTCCGATCTTCTTTTATCGCCGTCTTTAAATACAAAAACCCGGTTTCTCAACGTCAATTAAGCTGTTACAGTTTAATTCCGAAAACAAGAAACCGGGTTATTTAGCGCATCGCGCCTGTGAATCCTTCCTTAGTAGAGGGATTCTTCTTGATGAGTTTCGATCGTACAATCAGACTTAGGATAGGCGACGCAGGTCAGAACAAATCCGGCCTCGATTTGGTCGTCATCTAAGAAAGATTGGTCAGATTGGTCAACTTCGCCCTTGGTGATTTTGCCGGCGCAAGTGGAGCAAGCTCCAGCGCGGCAAGAGTAGGGGAGGTCTAGTCCTGCTTCCTCAGCAGCATCGAGAATGTAAGTATCGTCATCAACGTCAATGGTCTGGTTGATTCCCTCGGCTTCGCTGATGAGGGTAACTTTGTAAGTTGCCATGCACTAAAATCCTCTCAAAAATTCAACAATATTGATAATTTTTCCTAATGCAAACTTCAATGCTTTATCAGCTTTGAGGTTAGCTCTTAGGTTTGTTCCCTCTATGATAGTAGGGGATAGAAGCGATCTTGCAACACTCATTTACAAAAAATCTGAATGGGATTAGTTATAACTTTTTCTAATTTCATCTTGATTGCTTATACCTATGTGGGGCTCAGCGGTGTGATACTGTTGCGGCAAGACTTACGCAAAATAACCCGGTTTCTCTTAAAAATCTTGTTTTGAGGCCCACAACCCAAAAAATGGTTTTTGGTATGCGTTGTATCGATCGACTTTCAGCAAGACTTGCTTGAGTTTGTCGCCACAGCCGTAGACAGTGGACAGTGGACAGTTGACAGTTGACAATTACACACTACGGGCATCAAACCATTTATGCTTAACGGGTATCGGCTTTATTCATCAGGTTATTTATGTCCTAACCCATGTGGTGGTTGCAATATACCGTACCAGACTTGGGTGAAAGTCTTTAACTATACTGAAATCTAAAATCTAAAATCCTATGACTCAAATTAATACTGACTTTGGTTTTTCGGTGAATGATCCAATTCGCGTGGGGATTGTGGGGACTGGTTTTGCGGCTAAGTTGAGGGCCGAGATGCTGGTAGCTGACGCCCGATCGAACTTGGTAGCAGTTGCGGGCCACAACCCAGATAAGACGGTAGCATTTTGTCAAACTTTCGGCGCCGAGGCTGTGGTTTCTTGGCGTAAGTTGGTGGAAAGGGACGATTTGGATTTGGTGATTGTCTGTACGGTGAATCGGGATCACGGGGCGATCGTCCTCGCCGCCCTGGAAAATGACAAGCACGTTGTGGTCGAATATCCTCTATCTTTAGATGTATCTGAGGGCGAAAGGGCGATCGAGCTTGCCAAACAAAAGCAAAAACTCCTCCACATCGAACACATCGAATTGTTAGGTGGTTTGCATCAAGCAATCAAAGAATCTTTGCCATTAATTGGCAAAGTTTTTTATACCCGCTACGTTACTATTACATCTGTGCATTCAATGCAGGAGCGGTGGACTTATCAACATTCGTTATTTGGGTTTCCGTTAATTGGGGCAATTTCTCGACTCCACAGATTTACCGATTTGTTTGGGGAAGTGACAAACGTTAACTGTCAAACTCAATTTTGGGATACTAAACCAGATTTCTACAAAGCTTGTTTGTGCAACGCCCAGTTACGCTTTGCTAATGGAGTTTTTGCGGAAGCTGTTTATGGCAAAGGCGACACATTTTGGCAGTCAGAAAATATTTTTACCATTTACGGAGAAGAGGGAACACTGGTTTTTACTCCCGAATCAGGTCAATTAATTCAGGGAGAAAATAGGCAAACAATCGAAGTGGGAACGCGGCGCGGTTTGTTTGCCAAAGATATGGATATGGTGTTGGAATGTTTGTTAAACGGTACGCCTTTGTACGTGAATAATGCCAGTAGTTTGTACGCTTTGAAGGTGGCGGATGCTGCGAGGCGATCGAGCGAAATTCGGCAAAATGTGGCGATCGACAATTCATAACTCTTCAACCCACTCCAAGCGGGTTTTGTCTGTATAGACGCGGTTTCAACCGCCGACTTTTTACTCTTCAACCCACTCCAAGCGGGTTTTGTCTGTGTAGTCGCGGTTTCAACCGCCGACTTTTTACTCTTCAACCCACTCCAAGCGGGTTTTGTCTGTGTAGTCGCGGTTTCAGCCGCCGACTTTTTACTCTTCAACCCACTCCAAGCGGGTTTTGTCTGTGTAGTCGCGGTTTCAACCGCCGATTCTTATCTTACATATCAAAAATGAAATTAAACTGGAAAAATCATCAATTCGAGCCAGAAACAATCGGGCTAATTTACGGTTTTATCGGCGTAGTTGGATTCAGCTTAACACTGCCAGCCACCAGAGCAGCAGTGCAGGATTTAGACCCGCTTTTTGTAGGATTAGGACGCGGATTAGTAGCAGCTATACTCGCAGCATTTACTCTGTGGTTCACGCATCAACCCATTCCTTCAAAACAGCAATTGCGGAGTTTATTAGTTGTCGGATTGGGAGTGGTTTTGGGATTTCCGGTACTGTCGGCTTGGGCTATGCAGCAAGTACCTGCCGCCCACGGTGCTGTGGTGTTGGGATTGTTGCCTTTGGCGACAGCAATCGCGGGGGTTGTCCGAGCGGGCGATCGCCCTGATGTCACTTTTTGGATTGCTAGCATTGTTGGTAGTACAACCGTTGTCGTTTTTGGAATTATTAGCGGTGCTGGACACCTTCAACCCGCAGATTTAGCGCTGTTTGGATCTGTGATTGCTGCTGCTTTTGCTTATGCTGAAGGTGGGCGATTAGCTAAAGTTTTAGGTGGGTGGCAAGTTATTAGTTGGGCATTGGTGATCATCGCTCCTTTCGAGGTTTTGCCGACAATATTTGTTATTGTAAAAGAAGGGTTGATAGCTTCACCTACTGCCTGGTTGGGTTTTGCTTATGTGAGTATTGTTAGTCAATTTATTGCATTTTTTGCCTGGTATCACGGGATGGCAATTGGTGGAGTTGCACGGGTAGGCCAAATTCAGTTATTACAACCATTTTTGACGCTGCTGGCTTCGGCAATTTTGCTTGGTGAGACTCTGGAGCCGATCGCCCTAGTCACGGCTTGTTTAGTTGTAGCCAGCGTAGCTGTAGGTAAAAAAGCATCAATTAAGCGGGCAGAGGATTTGTGAGGCGATCTAGTATATCTAATGACAGATGTAAAGCTGGGACTATTTCTGTTAAATACAAGCAATTAACTAAACTTTTAGGAAAATAGTAATGTTAGATATTGATGAAATGGGGCAAAAAGAAATACACGAACTCCTACACAAAGTAGGATACGGTCATCTGGGCTGCATCCACGAAGGCAAGCCCTACGTGATCCCAATGAATTATTATCTTGAAGATTCGGACATTTACCTGTTTACTACGATCGGCATGAAGACTCACGATCTTGATGCGAATCCAGAAATTTGTTTGCAGGTTGAAGAAATACACGAGCCGCTTCATTGGCGCAGTGTCATTGTCAATGGTCGAGCTTCGCGCCTCACTGAACAGGAAGATATCGATCGGGTAATGCACCTCGTCAAAGAGCGCAATCCCATGCTCTCACCTGCGATCAATCGAACCTGGACTGATTCTCAGGGACGTGCAGAGGTAATTGCAATTTACCGAATCCACGAGACTGAAATGAGCGGCCGCACGACTGATGGAGTCAGCAGTAAGAACCCATAGGAGCGCCCTTGTCAACCGTTAAACTGCAAACTGATGAGGCAACAAGTTGATCTTCAATAGATATCTGCCAAAACTCTTGTAGAGTAGGCATCTTTCCTGCCCTTGACTGGCTTTTTTGGAGATGACTAATGGCATCTCATTCACCTGTTTGGACACTAACTATCGACCCAGCAAGTCTACGAAACCCTGTCAACTTTAAAAAAGGGGCTTTTAGAGGCATAAACAGCACTAAAAATTCCACCCAGCAGATCGCGAATTCAGGTAAATATTCAATCAAAAGGCAGAGAGTATATTGGACAATTTTTGTTAAAGTTTACTTGACGGCGAAAGAAACCAAAGCTGAGATTTAATCAAAGCTCGACGAGGTGAAATCGAACATCAAAGAATAGAAAACAAATCAAACATCAAAAATTTTGTTCATCGTGCGGACAAACAATATCGCTAACCGTAACCGTCCTGCAACTATTGAAACTGATGATTATCGTCCACCATTTGAATAACTCTCGTTCCCAGCGCATATTGTGGTTGCTAGAGGAACTTGGACTGGAGTACGACATCAAGTATTACGAGCGTGATCCCGAAACCCTACTAGCGCCAGCATCCCTGCGTCAGGTACATCCTCTCGGTAAATCGCCAGTGATCACGGACGGGGCGCTAACTTTGGCGGAGTCTGGAGCCATCATTGAGTATCTGGTTGAGAAATATGGTAAAGGGAGGTTTGCCCCTCCACCCGATACACGCGATCGGTTGCGATATACTTACTGGCTGCATTATGCCGAAGGTTCAGCTATGCCGCCGCTGCTATTGAAGTTGGTCTTCGATCGCATAGAGCAGCAGTCCATGCCGTTTTTTGTAAAACCGATCGCGCGACTGATCGCGAGTCGTACCAAAACTTCCTTCATCGAACCTCAAATCAAGCAGCATCTTGATTACCTGGAAGCAGAGCTTGGAAAAAGCTTGTGGTTTGTGGGAAATGAATTCACCGCAGCGGATATTCAGATCAGCTTTCCGATCGAGGTAGCAGTTGCGCGAGGAGGTTTAGATGCTAGCCGACCAAAGTTGATGGACTTTCTCGATCGCATCCACACCCGCCCAGCTTATCAACGGGCATCAGAACGAGGTGGCGCGTACAAAGTTGCGAGTTAACTGGACAGGGTGGGCATCGCCAACCCTACAGTCATCTTCCGTTTAATTCGACTTTTGTACTTAGTAACTATTTCATGGCCCGGCTTCTTTTTACTAACTTTTCACACACAATCATCATGGTGAATAAAATGGAAATGACCAACAAGATTGAAATCAACAAATCTGTGCCCCGCGAGCGATGGGGTGAATTTTTCGATCAGTTTACCGATGGCAATCGCGGACGGCGTATTTCGATCGAAATCATCGGTTCAGAAGTCGGTGACGCAGAATTGATTAAGAACGCACCTCTTCATGCGATGGTTTACGATCGCCCTGGCAAAGGAGATGATTTGGTGATTGAAGTGGGCAAAGATGAGGTGAGTTACGCTCACACGATCGATTCACCAACAGAAGTTTTAACGGGACAAAACTCACTTGGTGTGATGGTAGCGCTTCAGATTAGTGATGCTGCTGGGACACAAACATTGATCGAATTACAAGTTAGTTGAGCTGGTTGAATAATGCTGAATTTAGCTTAAACAACACCCAATTTACAAGTTAGTTGAGCTGGTTGAATAATGCTGAATTTAGCTTAATCTGAACTCAATGTTTTATGATCCACACTCAATAACCAACAGCAGTCAATATGTCTGAAATTCAAAACAAAGTGGTCATCATCACCGGAGCCAGCAGTGGATTAGGTGAGGCGACTGCGAAGCGACTTGCTGCTAGTGGAGCCAAACTAATGTTAGCTGCTCGCCGCGAAGATCGGCTGAAAGAACTGGTGGCTGCGATCGCCTCTTCAGGAGGAACTGCAACCTACCTAGTGACGGATGTGACCGATCGCGCGCAGGTAGAAGCCTTAGCAAAGGAAACTTTGAATACCTACGGCCGGATCGACGTGCTAGTCAACAATGCCGGCTTGATGCCGCTCTCTCCCCTCGATCAACTAAAGGTGGAGGAGTGGGATCGGACGATCGATGTCAACATCAAGGGCGTTCTGTATGGGATTGCGGCCGTGTTGCCAACTATGCGCCAGCAAAAGTCCGGTCATGTGATTAACCTATCGTCTGTGGCGGGACATCAGGTGTTTCCCGGATCTGCGGTTTATTGTGCTACTAAGTTCGCAGTGCGAGCAATTTCTGAAGGGCTGCGATTAGAGTCAAATGGTGAAATTCGATCGACTAATATCTCGCCCGGAGCCATTGCGACTGAGTTGCTCACCACTATTAGCGATCGAGATACAGCCGCCCGTATGAACGCATTTTATAAAATAGCCATTGATGCAGATTCTATTGCTCGTGCGATCGCCTTTGCGATCGAGCAGCCCAGTGATGTTGATGTGAATGAAATGATCATTCGTCCGACACTTCAGTAATTTTAGAATCAAAGAACATGATCAAACAGCGAAAACGAAGACACGATCGAAATTGCGTAGATCGCAGTAATTAAAGGAGTCACCATGAAAGGTTTTGTGCAACACATCGAGAGTATCGCCTCGACGGCAAAACTACGGAATAGAAAGCGTTTAAATGAGTTTTACACCATTTGAAATAAGCCTTTTATGAGCTGGCTAGAAGCCAATACGGTTTACTTAACACTATTTATGCCCGGAGATCCCCCTAAATCCCCCTTAAGAAGGGGGACTTTGAGAGCTTTCTTGTCCCCCCCTTTTTAAGGGGGTTAGGGGGGATCAGTCTTAAGTGAACCGTATTGGGCTAGAAGCAACGGCTCACAATCAAATTAACTTCTCAAGAATAGGCAAGATGCCTATTCTTGAGAAGTTATTGCATCTCACTTTAAATCAGTTTTGAAGATAATCAGGATAAAATTATGACAGATATCATGAGCCGCGAAATTCACCTAGTCTCCCGCCCCAACGGAATGCCAACCGCAGCTAATTTTGCGATCGCCCAAACCCAACTAAAGCCGCTTCAAGACGGGCAAGTGCTCGTTCGGAATCGCTACATTTCGGTCGATCCGTATATGCGCGGACGCATGAACGAGAGCAAATCCTATATTCCGCCCTTCGAGTTAAGCAAACCGCTTGAGGGCGGCGCAGTCGGCGAAGTTATCGAGTCGCGCGCCCAGGAATTCAAGCCCGGTGATGTCGTCACTTCCAACTTTGGCTGGCGGGAATACTTCATCGCAGCGCCCAAAGAATTGCATCCCGTTAGCCGCGAAATTCAACCGCTATCGGTTTATCTCGGTGCCCTAGGTATGACGGGGATGACGGCTTGGGCTGGATTGAATTTGGTAGATGTTAAAGCAGGCGATGTGATTTTTATTTCGGGTGCCGCAGGCGCGGTGGGAAGTGTGGCTGGACAATTGGCGAAATTGCGCGGGTGTCAGGTCATCGGCTCAGCAGGTTCAGCCGAGAAAGTCAAGTTTCTGCTAAAAGAATGCGGATTCGATCGGGCTTTCAATTACAATTCCGGCCCTGTCCTCGAACAATTGAACCAGGCCGCACCGGACGGAATTGATGTTTATTTCGATAATGTCGGAGGCGAAACTCTCCAAGCGGCGCTCTCAGCGTTACGTGTGCACGGTCGGATTATCGCTTGTGGCGCAATCTCTAGTTACAACAAGCCGCAGCCGGGCCCGAACAACTTATTTAACATGATTGGCAAACGGTTGACGATGAAAGGGCTGCTCGTTCGTGATTGGCTCCATCGTCAGGGCGAATTTGAACAGGAATTTGGTGGTTATTTCCAAGCTGGAAAATTGAAGAACCAAGAAACAGTCGTGGTAGGAATCGATGGGGCTGTGGGCGCATTTATCGGTCTTTTTGAAGGGAAAAATATTGGCAAGATGGTGGTGAAGTTGGATTAGGTGGCGACTATTTTCTCTCATATCAAATCCGTTAGCATCGGAATGGTATAGCAGTGGACAGTTGACAGTGGACAGTTGACAGTTGCATAACGGGAATCAAATCATTGATGCAGTACGGGTATCGGCTCTATTCATAAAGTTATTTATGTCCTCACCGATGTGGCGGTTGCTATAAATTAGAGTTCATTGTTCACTGTTCACTGTTCATTGTTCATTGTTCACTGTTCACTGTTCACTGTTCACTGTCAACTGTCAACTGTCAACTGTCAACTGTTAAGTAATCCAATGATTCGTCTACAATCTCCAGCGACAGAGCCCGTCGCGTCAAACAAAGGCGATAGTCTTGCAGTTTTGCTTGCAGGGTTGCGCTTTCAATACTATTTTTGTCTTATATTAAATAGGTGAGCAACCTTGTATGAATAAAAGTAATGCAACGATTTAATCTAACTATACTCAAACAGTTCTGGGCGATCGCGAAATCTTACTGGTCAAGCGACGAAAAATGGCGCGCGCGCGGCTTATTGCTATTAGTCATCCTGTTATCCTTTGGCTACACGGGACTGAGCGTGCTGCTCAACAACAAGCGAGGCGAGCTAATCTCGGCACTGTCTGCTCACGATGAAGCTAGATTTTGGCAAACAATTCTGATTTTTGCCGGGACATTAGTTATTTACGCACCACTCTATGCGGGCTATGATTATTTGCGCGATCGCCTGGGCTTAGAGTGGCGGCGATGGCTGACTAACTATTTTGTCGATCGCTACTTCCAGAATCGCGCATTTTATCATCTAAATCATGCCGATGCCGACATCGACAACCCCGATCAGCGGATTGCTGAAGATGTCAAAAGTTTTACCCAAGAATCGTTAAAACTACTGCTAGTGGTAGTTGATTCTTTGTTAGCGGTAGCGGCATTTAGTGGGGTGCTCTGGGGCATTTCTAAGCCGTTAATCTTGTTTTTGGTACTCTACGCGCTGGTTGGCACCTTGGCGACAGTTGGGGTATTCGGGAAGCCCTTAATGCGACTCAATTTTGGGCAGCTTAAAAAAGAGGCCGATTTCCGGTTTAGTTTAGTGCGGGTGCGAGAAAATGCGGAGGCGATCGCCTTTTACCAAGGAGAACCGCGCGAGTCAGCTCAAATCAAAGGCAGATTTGTCGAAGCATTCGATAACTTCAAGCGCTTGATTTTTTGGGAGTTGAATCTCAATATCTTGACTAACGCCTATGAATTTATTCCCTTCGTTTTGCCAGCAATTGTGGTAGCACCAGGCATTTTTGCGGGTGATTTAGAAGTTGGTAAAGTTACCGAGGCGCAAGGGGCTTTTATCCGAGTCTTTTTCTCGCTCAATCTAATTGTGGCGCGCTTTCAATCCCTCGCTACTTTTGGCGCGGGTGTGGAGCGTTTATACACATTTTTAGAGTGTTTGGAAACTAATCACTTAGCTTCTCAGGAGTCTGACAGCGCCCTGAAAACAACGATCGCAACTGAAATTTCCGACGATCGACTGGCGATCGAGAATATGACGCTCCAAACACCTAACCGTCAACGGACTTTGGTGGAGAATCTATCTGTGAAACTCTCTACTGGCGAGGGTTTGCTGGTGAGAGGGCCTAGCGGGTGCGGGAAAAGTTCTTTGCTAAGGGCGATCGTTGGACTGTGGGATGCAGGGAGTGGCAAAATTTTGCGGCCTACCCTTGATAAAATGTTGTTTTTGTCGCAGCGGCCTTACATGATTTTAGGGACGTTACGAGATCAAATGCTGTATCCAAATATCAATTCGGAAGTTGAAGATTCGCAGCTCAGCCAAATTTTGATTCAGGTGAATTTACCCGACTTAGAGCAAACGCATGGAGGATTTAACACTGAACAAAACTGGGCGGAGCTTCTATCTTTGGGAGAACAACAGCGCCTAATTTTCGCACGTCTTCTGCTCAATAAACCTAGTTACGCTATTTTAGATGAGGCTACTAGCGCCCTCGATCCTCACAATGAAAAATATTTATATCAACAGTTACAAGACTCTGGTATAACGTTTTTGAGCATTGGACATCGAGAAAGTTTGAGTAATTATCATGAGTCTATTTTGGATTTGACGGCAGATCATACCTGGTCTTTAAAAGCTTCTGAAACTCTATCTATTTTGACTTCTGATAATCTTGTTGATGAAGGCATAAAGATATAAACGGAGGAGACGGCTGGATCTATTCCTGTTGATAGAGATTGCACTTAGAAGGTAGGAGTTAAATATCTGTCTATTGATTGATTCATTCACTGGCAATTTCGAGTCTATTTAGATTGGGTAGATATCATAAAAACTTCACCCGATAAAATTCAGAAAAGATTTATATCAAATCTCTCTTTTCTTCCTCTGCGTTCTCTGCGCTCTCTGCGGTTAAAAAAATCCGATCCAACCGGAATTAAGCCAACAAAATAACATCACTTTTTGTAGCCAATGATTTAACTTACCAACTAAAAATATACCCAATTTAAAAGGTCAAAAATGCCAACTGCAACAGACTTCAAAGACTATTACACCATCCTAGGAGTCAGCAAAACAGCAACTCCTGAAGAAATCAAACGAGCTTACCGCAAACTTGCTCGCAAATACCATCCTGACCTCAATCCTGGAGATAAAGACGCAGAGGCAAAATTCAAAGACCTCAATGAAGCAAATGAAGTGCTTTCCGATCCAGAGAAACGGCCGAAATACGATCGATTTGGTGAACATTGGAACCAGCCTGCTTACAGTGAAGCGCCACCATCCAGAGGAACTAATCCTGGGACGGTTGACTTCGATCAGTACGCCGACTTTGATTCATTTATCAACGATTTGTTAGGTCGATCGCGAAACGGATCGCAACGTAGAACCACCACAACCAGCGGCTTTGATGATTTGGGTGGCGGATTTCGCTCTCAAGCCCCCGCACCGGATAGCGAAGCTGCGATCGCCCTGACATTTTCCGAAGCGTTTCACGGTGTCCAAAAACGACTGCAATTCGACGATGAAACCATCAACGTCCGCATTCCCGCAGGCGCAAAACCAGGTAGTCGCATTCGCCTCAAGGGTAAAGGCCGCGTTAGCCCGTTCTCTCAACAGCGTGGCGATTTGTATCTGACGATCGAGATATTAACCCATTCCTGCTTCCGATTCGAGGGTGATGACCTCGTTTGTGACGTGCCAATTCGTCCCGATGAAGCGGTTTTAGGGGCCGAAATTACCGTCCCCACACCCGATGGTAGCGTGACGATGAAAGTGCCTAAAGGAGTGCGATCGGGACAATCCCTAAGACTGCGCGGCAAAGGCTGGACATTGCCAAAAGGGGGACGCGGTGACTTACTCGCCAAACTCCTGATTGTCACGCCGAAAGACTTAAGTGCGATCGAGCAAGAATGCTACGAAAAAATCCAAGCAAATACCAATTTTAACCCCCGCGCCCAGTTAGAGGAAATAAAATTATGAGCTTTAGCCTTTCAACAACAGTGGTTTCATCCGAAGGTGAGCAACTCTACACCTTTGAATATGCCGCATTGGTAACAGAGACTTCGATTACGTTGGTGAAGGTTTATGTTGAGTTAGGGGTAATTGAGCCGATCGGCTCAATGCTGCATCCCCGCGAGATTGCTCGAATTACTCAGATTCAGCGGTTGCGTCAAGACTTGGGGCTGAACTTAGTCGGAGCCGCAATGGTGCTAGATATGGCGGCTGAAATTGCCCAATTACGGGCACAACTTAAGGCGCATCAGTCTCATCGATCAACATTTAATTAACAAGTAAAAGCTACAAGTTGAAAATTAAATTATGCCTATCATTCAATATGGTTTAGATAAGACAGATCCCCCTAGCCCCCCTAAAAAAGGGGGGGATAAGAAGTTGCTCAAAGTCCCCCTTGCTTTCGGGGGATTTAGGGGGATCTCCGGGGAATTAACAGTGTTGACTGAACCGTATTGATTTGTAATTGCACTTTTAATTTTTGATTTTTAAACGGTAATCGGTTTCCATTTTGGATAAATTTATGACTCAATCTTTGCAAAATCCAGTCGATCGCGAGAAGAAGAAGATCGGAGCTACTTCTGCCCTGAATGGTGTCACAATTCACATCGAAAAATTGTACAAACACTATGGCAAAATTATTGCACTTAGGGGCATTGACCTAGACGTAAACCGGGGAGAATTATTTGGGCTAATTGGCCCAGATGGTGCTGGCAAAACTACTGTTTTTAATATTCTCGGTGGGGTGATGGAAGCAACGGCTGGGGAAGCGCGAATCCTAGAATTGCCGGCCAGAGATGCCCGCAACTATACGGGGTATCTCACCCAACAATTTTCTCTTTATCCAGATATCAGTGTTCAGGAAAATATTAATTATAGTGCTGGACTGCGGTTAGTGCCAGAAAACCAGCTAGAAATGCGACGTAGTAAGTATCTGAAACTGATGCAATTGGATAACTTTTGCGATCGCCTTGCGGGTCGTCTTTCTGGTGGCATGAAGCAGAAATTAGCCCTCTGTTGTGCGCTGATTTCCGAGCCCCAAGTCTTGTTACTAGATGAACCAACTACGGGAGTTGATACCATTGCTCGTCGCGAGTTTTGGGATATTTTGGCGGGATTAACTGCCCAGGGAATCACCGTTGTAGTCGCTACTCCCGATTTAGATGAGGCAGAACGGTGCGATCGCGTGGCTTTGATTTACGACGGGCAAATTCAGCAAATTGGTACTCCAACAGCACTTAAAGCTGCTCTAGGGCTGCAACGGTTGGTGATTCGGACACCTGAATTAGTCAAAACTGAACAAGCCTTACTGCCGTTAGTTAATCAAGAACAGATTGCCGATGTCTCGACTTATGGCGATCGCATTGAAGTCCTAGTCAAAGATGCCAAACAAGGCGAAATCCTAGTACGCGATCGATTAACTCAGCAGCCAAAAACCAGCGATGACCAGATTGATATTCAGTCGGAGAAACCAACCCTAGAAAACGTATTCACAACGCTACTACGCCAAAAAGGGGGAGTTCCTAAATTCATTCCATTTCCGCGATCGCAAAGCATACCTTCAAAACCAAACACTAAGCAAGAAATAATCCAAAATCCTGCCATCGCCATCTGTGCTAGGAACCTCAACCGCATCTTTGGTACTTTTCATGCAGTCGCAAACCTCAACTTAGACCTCCATTATGGCGAAGTTTATGGACTGCTAGGCGCAAATGGGGCAGGCAAAACTACCATGATTAAAATGCTGTGTGGACTATTACCAATCAGTTCGGGAAAAATCTCCATTGCTGGAGAAACAGGAGATTTGCGGAGTGCCCAACTGCGACAAAAAATTGGCTACATGAGTCAAAAATTTACCCTTTATGATGACCTAACAATTCTCGAAAACCTACAGTTTTACAGTGGAGTCTATGGCATTCCCCCCAAACAGCGACAGGAAAAGATTCGCTGGGTACTCTCAATTTGTGGCTTAGAAAAACAAGAAAACCTGCTGACTCGGCAATTACCTGGCGGATGGAAACAACGAGTCGCTTTTGGTGCATCAGTCATGCACGAACCAGAGATTTTATTTCTCGATGAACCTACCTCCGGCGTTGATGTACTAGCACGTAAACAATTCTGGCAATTAATTAACGACTTTGCCCGTAATGGCACTGCAATTCTCGTCACTACCCACTACATGAATGAGGCAGAACAATGTAATCGGATGTGTTTTATGGTAGCAGGCCGCAAAGTGGCAGAGGGTTCGGCAAGTGAGATCAAATCAGCACAACCGGGTCAATTATTTGAATTGCGTGTAGGGAAATTGCAAGAAAGTTACGATCGCCTGCGAGAACACCTAGAACCTTGGCGCGTCTCCATTTTTGGCGATCGCCTCCACATCGTCTTAGACGATCCTAAGCAAGAATTACCCCAAGTAGAATCACTTTTAAAACAAGCTAATTTACCACTGATTGAAACCGAATCTATGGCGTTTTCCCTAGAAGATGCCTTTATTGGAGAAGTACAACGGGCAGGAGGCGCACCACCATGATGATCCGACGAATTCGCAATCAAGTCTTCAAAGAATTGCAACAGTTTCAGCGCGATCGTTTAGGCGTTGCTCTAGCATTTATCCTGCCAGTGATTGCCTTACTAATTATTGGATTTGCCATTCGTTTAGAAGCAAAAAATATCTCTCTAGTAGTGCGAGATTTAGATCGAACCACCCTCAGTCGCAGCTACATTGAACGACTTTATGCCACTAATTTATTTGTTCCTGCAAAGTGGCAAGGAATGCGCTTTCCCGATGCCCTCGATCGCGACACCGCCCAAGTACAAATTACCATTCCCGTTGGTTTTGCCGCAGATGCAGCAGCAGGAAGAACCGGGAAAGTGCAGGTAATAATTGATGGTAGCGATACAATCAATGCCCGTGTTAGCGATCTAGCTGTCCAAGGAACAACTTTAGCTGTTGTACAAGAGCAATTAGGGCAATTATCTGAGACATTAGGAGTTGTGGCTCAGGTACGCTTGTGGTTCAATCCGGGACGGCAAGAATCCCTGTTTATTGTACCAGGAAGTTATGGAGTAATTCTGGCAATTTTCCCGCCGTTATTAATTGCGATCGCCCTTGTTCGCGAAAAAGAACAGGGTACAATTCTGCAACTTTATGCTTCTAGTCTCAGCGCCTTTGAACTGCTAATTGGCAAATCCTTGGCCTATATCGCTGTGGGTTTAGGAGAAGCCATCATCCTGTTTGTTGTGGGTTTCTTTTTATTTGGAGTGCGCTTTATTGGCGATCCAACACCATTGATAATTGGTACACCTGTGTTTATGTTAGCGGGGGTGCAGTTGGGCTTAATTATTGGCACTTTTACTACAACTCAAAGTGCAGCAGTGCAGGCGATCGGCACAATTAAAGTATTAACTGGCTTTCTCCTGGCAGGGTTTCTCTTTCCCCTGAATAGCGTGCCGTTTCCCTTTTCAATTGTATCCTATCTGGTACCAGTGCGTTACTACATCGAACTATGTCGAGATGTTTTTGTGCGGGGTTCCGGTTGGTTTGGTACTTGGGAACTGATTTTAGCCATGCTCATTTTGAGTATTGCCGAATTTGCGCTTGCTTGGTGGGGAATGCGTCAAATGCAATTGTCAAGTTAATTGTTAATTGGTAATTGTGTAGTAGTAACTTGGGAATAAGAAAAATGCTAAATAGTCGCCTTTTGGCTCTGTTAATTAAAGAAACCACTGAACTATTGCGAAATCGGCAACTGGTCATTTTCCTGACCATCGCACCAATTGTTTCTATGGTGATTTTCGGCTATGTCTTGAACTCCAATGTCACCCATCTACGGCTAGGTATTCTGGATCAAAATCAGGTCGCTCTCAGTCGGCAATTAGTCGATGCCTTCACTGCAAATCAGGTATTTGTTGCCAGTCGATACACCAATGATCAGCAAGATTTGACTCGACAGATTGAACGCGGACAAGTCGATGCTGGCTTGATAATTCCCTCTACTTTTAGCCGCGACTTGTTGCAAACTGGTAAGTCAGAAGTTGCAGTAATAATTGATGGAATTAATGCCTATAGTTCTGGAATTGCCAAGGGTTATATTGCCCAAATCACAACTCAATTCAACCTCAATCTAGTAGAACAATATCAACCTCTATCAACAGGATTGAAAATTCCTATTCAGTCGGAAATCACCTTCCGCTACAATCCCGGTACTCTGGATAGTTGGTTCTTTGTACCTGGAGTCATTGGTGCGATCGTTACTCTCAGTGCAATCCTCGCCGCCGCCGTAGAAGCAGTGCGGGAAAAAGATCAGGGAACATTAGAGCAATTACTGATGACACCCGTGGCTTCTACGGCAATTCTCATTTCTAAAATTGTCCCCATTTCTGGCTTACTCACGGGAACGTTACTGATGTGTTTTGCCGTTGCATTTTTGGTGTTTCAACTACCATTGCGAGGTAATCTATTTTTGTTATTAATTTTCTCAATTCTCTACATTCAAATTGGGGTTGCCATTGGATTAGCTATTTCCACATTTTCTGAAAACAAATTACAAACGATTCTAATTGGCATCTTTTTAAACATCCCGATTATTTTATTAGGCGGTGCTGTCACGGCGGTGAACAGTATGCCCTTGCTATTTCGTTGGATTGCCCAAATTAATCCTCTTTATCATTATCTAGTCATTTTGCGGGGCATTCTGCTCAAGGGGACTGGGTTAGAGGTTTGGTGGTTACACGCGATCGCGATGATTTTGTTTGCCATAGCAACCCTGCTTGTAAGTGCGAATCGTTATCGAAGACAACTTAGTTAATAGAAGGAAGAAGGAAGAAGGAAGGAGGAAGAAGGAAGAAGGAAGGAGGAAGAAGGAAGAAGGAAGAAGGAAGAAGGAAGAAGGAAGAAGGAAAAAAAACTTTTTCTAATCGATTACCAATTACCAATTCTCGATTACCAATTACCAATTACCAATTACAAATTACCATGACTAAATTAACTGATTCTTCTAAGATTTTCACAGAACCACAACCGACTGATTCTGCTCAACCACCTGCGCCTAAATCTTCTATAGAACCACAACCGACTGATTCTGCTCAACCACCTGCGCCTAAATCTTCTATAGAATCACAACCGACTGATTCTGCTCAACCACCTGCGCCTAAATCTTCTATAGAACCACAACCGACTGATTCTGCTCAACCACCTGCGCCTAAATCTTCTTCTCACCTTTGGTTATGGTTGCTGCTAGGAACTATGGCGATTACAGGCATCGGTGTAGGAATTTGGTATGGTTTCTTCCGTCCTAAAAATAATAACATCATCTCTTTTAGTGGGCGCATTGAAGGCTATGAAACTGATGTCAGCACCAAAGGATCTGGTCGTGTTAAAGAAGTAACAGTCCGAGAAGGTGCAACGGTGACGAAAGGGCAATTATTAGTACGTTTAGATGACGATGAAGTGCAGTCAGAACTATTAGCAACTAAGTCAAATGTTAACGCCGCTAAACAACGAGAAGCCGCTGCTAGTCTTCAAATTTTGGTGCTAAAAAGTCAGGTAGCAGACACAAGGCTAAATCTCAAACAATCTCAAGGCGATACGATCGGTAAAGTCGCAGAAGCGGAAGCCCTAGTAAGCACAGCACAGGCGGTACTCAAGCAGGAACAAGCACGGGTAGCAGAAGCCAGAGCATTGCTGAAACAGACAAAAGTCGATCGCGATCGCTTTGTTAATTTAGCCAATCTGGGTGCAGAAACTCGACAACGCGCCGATCTAGCACAAACCGCATTTGAGACTGCTCAGGCGATGCTGGAAAGTCGTCAGGCTGGTGTAGAAGTAGCTAGTAATGCGATCGCGATTGCTCAGGGAAAATTAACCCAAGCACAAACCACAGCCCTGAATCCCGATCGGCAGGAAACGAATATTAGCCGTCTACAAACCCAGGTAAACCAAGCACAAGTCGCGCTTTTGGGATCGCAGGCAGATGTCAAAACAGCAGAGGCAAACCAACAACTGATCCAAAGCCGTTTGAATAATTTAACCGTAAAAAGTCCGATCGGTGGAGTTGTCACAACCCGCAGCGTGGAACCTGGAACCGTAGTGCTACCAAGTCGCCCACTACTGCGGATAGTAGACATGAAACAAGTTTATATGCGTGGGTTTATTCCGGGAGGACAAATCGCTCAAATTCGGGTAGGACAACCTACCAAAGTCTACCTCGATCATGATCAAAAACATCAACATCCCTTAAATGCAAAGGTTATAGCAATTGATGCCAAAGCATCCTTTACACCGGAAAATATCTATTTTCAAAAAGACCGCGTGGAGCAAGTATTTGGCGTAAAACTGAGCTTTGATAAACCTGGTGGTTTTGTGAAACCGGGTATGCCTGTGGATGCCGAAATTCTGTTGAAAAAGTAAGATGCAAGAAATTATGAGCTATCAGAAACAACCAGAATCGGCCTTGGATCGAGAGCGCTGCGAAGTGCTGCAACAGTGGGAAGATTGGCTAGAAACGCCGATGCTGGTGCTGAGTTTTGCCTGGTTAGGACTGTTTATCGTCGAGCTAGTTTGGGGATTAACTTCTTTATTAGAGGCGATCGGTACTACCATTTGGATCGCCTTCATTGTGGATTTTGGCATCAAATTTATGCTGGCTCCTCGCAAACTCTCTTACCTCAAACACAACTGGTTAATCGCCTTCTCGCTGCTGATTCCAGCGTTGCGAATCTTTCGGATTTTTCGAGTTATCCGGCCTTTGCGATCGATTCATGCAGTTCGAGGATTCCAGTTGGTTCGTCTGACGATCGGAACCAGTCGGGGAATGGGATTGCTCTCTGCAAGTTTTAAGCGTCGGGGGTTTGGCTATGTGGTGGCATTAACTTCGATCGTCACCCTAATTGGCGCGGCTGGAATGTATGCGTTTGAGCGCAAACTTCCTGATGGTACTGATGGTATCACTGACTATGCTACGGCGCTGTGGTGGACGGCAATGTTGTTAACGACGATCGGCTCCGATTACTTTCCGAAAACAGCGGAAGGGCGGGTGCTGTGTTTTTTACTGGGGTTGTATGCGGTTGCAGTATGTGGTTATTTGACAGCAACACTGGCAACATATTTTATCGATCAGGATGCAGAGAATGGTGAAGCAGAAATAGCGGGTACAAAATCAATTCAAGCCCTGCAAGCAGAAATTACTGCACTGCGAACAGAGATTCAAGCCTTAGCACGACGAGATTTAGATCGTTAAATTACTCGGAATCGCCTCAATAAAACCCTGCTTTTATAAAAACTATTCCTTAAGAACAGTACCTTCGCAATTTTCAAAAGATAAACTAGCTAAGCAAGCATAATATACACATCAAATAATAAATTGTTGCCGTTCCGTTCAAGCTTTCATCACAGTTTCTTCATCTTTGTTCAATACTATGAAAGATAGTCCCTATTTTTCTCATTGATGAGGATAAAATCTATGAAATGGCAACAATTAATTCTGGCTTTTCTAGCGACAATTTGCTTGATATTTACAGGCAATGCCTTGGCGCAGACAGATATCAATATCAACAATACTAACCTGATTCGCTTTGGTGGAAACATCACCGTAGCAGAGAATCAAGTTGTCGAAAATGCCCATGCTTTTGGGGGGAGTGTTACGGTTTCCCCTAACGCCAGAGTTTTGGATACTGCTATGGCTTTTGGCGGGGATGTCATCCTGAAAAAAGGAGCGCGGGTAGAGGGTGATGCTTACTCTTTTGGCGGCAAAATCGTGCAGGAACCAGGTGCGATAATTAGTGGTGAACGCGCTACATTTAGCGATCGACATGGCATGATGTATGGCTCTAATCGCGGCAGAAGTAGCTTCTTCGCGCAATATTTCTTCAGTGCCATTTTTAGAATTAGTTCCGCCGTAGTAGCAGCTATTCTCGGATTGATTATTTTGCATAGCAGCCCACAGTTCCTGCCTGCTTTGGCTACACAATTGCGTCAACGTCCGGGTTTGACAGCTTTATGGGGCATTGGGGCGATCGTTTCCTTTGTCTTTGCTACCGTGTTTTTAGCGATTACGCTCATTGGTATTCCTCTGATTCCACTCCTGAGTCTGACGGCGGTTGTCACGGCTCTAGTCGGCTCATTAGGTGTGGCGCTTTTTGTCGGTCAACGTGTAGTTGGTAAGGGCGATCGATCTTTGCAGCAGCAGTTCTTGGTGGGTTTGGCGATCGTGACTGTTCTGACACTAATTCCATTTTTCGGAGGATTAGTAGTTTCCCTAGTCAATCTGTTCGGCTTGGGTGTCATCTTGCTGTGGCAATTTGGTAGAGAAAAACCTCAAATAGTTACTCAGTAATTAGGATCGTAGAAAGTTTCATAATTCAACTTCAGGAGAAATTTATGATATTTGGAAAGTCGATTCAGACCATATTGATCGGACTTGCTATCTGGTTTTGCATCTTAGTTGGAGTTGGGCAAAACCCGACCATTGCCGCCATTCGCCAACTAGAGGAAGCACCAGGACAGATGGTTTATCAATCGCGGCAAACTCTCACAGATCAGCATGGCAATCACTGGCAAGCGATCGCCTTTAAACGCATCAGTGCAGATAACCAGACGAGTTTCGATCTGCGATTGGTGGGTTTTCCTGGAGTGGCGAAGATCGATCGCAGCCAACCCCTCACTCTGACTGATTCGCTAGGAAAAACACTCACAGCTACCGAAGCTTCTAGTGATATTTTCACCGAGTCAGCCGTTCCCGAACCCAACGTCGGACAGTATAACCTCCAGCCATTATTACCGCAGTTGCAGGCGGAGATTCCTCTGAAATTATCATTGCCAACTATCGGTGGTGAACCTGTTAGCTTGTCAGTCCCACCATCTTTTGTCGAAGAATGGCAGGCTGTTGGCAGTTATAAATCATCATAAAATAACCCACAATCGAGCTGATAAAAATTAGCGATGCTATTTACCACAGAACAATTTCTTCCGGTTTTCGAGAAATACAATCAAACTATATGGAAAATGAAACCAAATTAACGCTGATTAAAATCATTCACACTGCGATCTGGATCTTCTTCAATTTTGTGATTTTCTATATGCTGTATGCCGCGATCGCAAATAAACTCGATAAACATAGGTAAATATCATGTGGATTAAATGGATGGCAATTATTGGTGTTTTAATCGTAGTCAGCTTGGGAATTGCTGCTATTTATGGGAGCTACCGCTGGCAGTCAGATACCGATCGCCTACGAGCAAAATTAATAAATGAACAACAGACAATTAAGCCCAAAATCTATGACCAAAAAGAGATTGAAGGCTTACCAGAACCCGTACAACGATTTTTCAAGACAGTTCTCAAGGATGGACAAGCGATCGTGGCGGCAGTCAAACTTTCTCAGCAGGGACTGTTCAATCTGAATGAAATTGAGGATAAGTGGAGTCCGTTTACTGCCACTCAACTTGTGACGACTCAACGGCTAGGTTTTGATTGGGATGCACGCATCCAGATGGCTCCAGGAGTTAATGCCTTTGTTCATGATACCTATCTTTTAGGAGAAGGTAACTTACACGCATCATTACTCGGTCTTTTTACCGTTGCAAAAATACACAGTACGCCTGAAGCGAACCAAGGTGAATTATTGCGGTTCTTTGCTGAGGCTACTTGGTATCCTACTGCACTATTGCCTAGTCAAGGTGTGCGCTGGGAAGCGATCGATGACACCTCCGCTCGCGCTACTTTGACGGATGGTGCAACAACTGTCTCCCTTGTGTTTCAGTTTAATGCTGAAGGGGCGATCGCCACTATGCGGGCTGAGGCTCGTTATCGTGACAAGCTGACTGCGATGCCTTGGAGGGGTCGATTCTGGGAATATTCAGTTCGCAATGGGATGCTGATTCCTTTAGAAGGTGAAGTGGGATGGGAGTATCCAGAAGGCACTCGGCTCTATTTTAAAGGAAGAACCACAGAGATTAACTATGAGTTCGCGTCATGAGGGATGGCGATCGCATAAATAAAACCCTGCTTTCATAAAAACTATTCCTTAAGAACAATATCTTCGCCAATTTTAAAGAGTAAGCTAACAATTAACTACATTTAAAAATAGTTAACAAAGGAGATCCAATGAAAACAAAAACAGGGCTGTGGATTGATCATCGGAAGGCTAGTATCCTGGCTATTACTGAGAAAGGGGAAGAGATGAAAGAAATAGTATCGGATGTAGAGAAACAGCCTAGGCGATCGGGTGATTCACCGCTTAAGGGTAGCTATGAATCATCTCAAGTACCCGCAGATAATAGCCGTCAGAGATATTTTACGGGAGAACTCAATATTTACTACGATGAGGTGGTTGCGTGTATTCGTGATGCAGAGTCTATTCTAATATTTGGCCCTGGTGAGGCAAAGGATGAACTGAAAAAACGTCTTGAAGGACATCACCTCGGTAGACGCATCGTAGGTATTGAAACAGTTGATAAAATGACGGACAATCAAATCGCCGCAAAGATTCGACAACACTTTGCCCAGTAGCGTTAGATTGCAAAAAGATTTACCGCAAATCAGTTGAGTAGATCCCAAGTCTCCCTGTTGTTGGAGCTGCCAGAAATAATCAAGCAATGTATAGAGGATGAATTCATGGAAAATACGTTATTCGATCGCACATTCCGCGACAGCGAAGGCAACATTGTCATAGCTCAACCCCCAAATTTACCACTGATTATCTGGATTGTAGCTAGTTTGTTAAAGCTCATTGTTACAACAGGAAAAATTAATTTAGGGTTGGATCTAGTAGCTTTTGGAACTTTGTTTACTTGGGCCTGGGAAGAATTATTTCAAGGCGTTAACTACTTTCGTCGAGCATTAGGTCTAATTGTGCTTGTGGGTCTGATTGCATCGAAAATTCAAAGTTGAAAAGTCCCAGAGACTCAATATACTAGAGGACGAATCATGATTACTACAATTGACAACTTCACCAAACAAATTCTTGAGAATTTAGAAACTGCTACGATAATCTTCTTAGCAATGGCGAGGATGGAAGAAATGCAAAAACCAACCTTGTCAGCTATTTCTAGCAGACTAGATTCAGAAGCCACTGCGGGAATTACAGAGAAGTCAGACAATGTTAAACCAAAATTGTCGGGAATTAGTTGAAATTAAATTATTTCATGAAGACATTAAACAAGACTCCCAATTCATCCAAAAAGCCTAAAACGGACTCTAACCAGTCTGTATATTCATCAGATTCATCCATCACGCTGATCGATATCGCTCAGCGTGATGTCGATGGAGTTCTGCACTTATTCGACACTTCTTTGGAGGGGCTGACTGAGTTGCTGTTGTGCTTGATGATGATCATGGCTCCACTGGTGTTTCTGAATGATGCCAGGAATCTTGACCTATTTGTCGATCGGCAAAACCGACAACTTCTGCCAAAGTATAAAGTGGGCGGCCCTTAACCTCCTCATAAATCCGCCCGATATACTGGCCCAAAATCCCAATACTGACCAACTGTACCGCACCCAAAAAGAAAACCGCCATCATCACAATTGTCAAACCAGTTAATGCCGAACT
>Ga0335394_10001854_pt1 | contig 23782 bp, 12 predicted proteins | sample MAT03_FD_205741 | JGI IMG/M metagenome (GOLD analysis project Ga0335394, IMG submission 205741) | Freshwater microbial communities from Lake Fryxell liftoff mats and glacier meltwater in Antarctica - MAT-03 (spades assembly) (version 2) ...
GTTTATCATTGACAACAAAATCAGAATAATATTTGTTAACTAATGATAGTTTGGGAAAATCAATAAGAGGATCCAAATAGCTAAGAATATAATATTCAATTTCTACAACTGGAAAAATATAACTATTCGTATCCATTATGAATATTAGTTATATTATATTGATGATATAACAAATTAATGATTAATAATTCAATTTTTAATCAGCATCATATCTGTAATGTCCAGTACAACTTCTTAATGCCCATTTTTGATGCATGATTTAATGCATAATCATTATCAGCATGAATATCAGCTCCACAAGAAATTAATAATTTTACAACCGGTACCATTAAATACCATAATTCAAAAAATTCGAAGATATGTTCAATATTTGTGAAATAAAAACTGCCAGCAATACAATAATCCTCAATATTATCATTATATTGGAATCCGCACCTTTAAAAAATATGAAAATACATGTATTTTACATACTTTTTACCTTGTCCGCAAAGCGGCAGATTAAATCATCAGCTTCGCTGTCGATTTTATAAGGTGAGTTTGGGATTTTCAATCCCAAATTTTTCATATTTACATGAAAAAGCCTCGTAAAAATACATGCATATGAATGTATTTTTAGAGAGCCGTAAGCGAAACTTATTAGCAATGTAAAAAAAATTATTCGCAAGAACAAACACATTATGGGCTTGTCTGTGTGTGTAAGATTACACACAAAATCATTGGAACTTTATAGATGTTCAAGTTTCAATTTTTTTCACATTAAAATTTGCTTTCATATAAAATATTGCTCCAATTATCAATAATCTGGTTCGACTGATTTGGATCGACGTTCAGAGATAATCGTGGGTTTAACTTTTCTTATTGCTTTTAAAAATTGTTTATCATCGGCACTAGTTGGTTTGGCCAGTGACTTGAAGAAACATTTATTAAAAAATGGAATACTCCGACAATCGACATCTTTTGATATTTTTTGATTCCAAAGTCGATTAGTAACCTCAGCAATATTAATAAAATAATTTTTTAGGAACGGATCCAAATTATTTGATAAAATATATTTTTGGTAATTGGATGGTAATAATCTAATAATATCGGGTGTCATTGGGGAAACATACATTAATTGTTCGACCGGGGTAAAATACGTATCCAAATCATTAACTTGATATTTGGATAAATTTTCGTAAATATCCGTAAAATATTCTAAGTTAATACTATCTAGAAACATCGATAGATGCCTTAATAATGGCGCCCTTTCATGTTTATAATACCATTTATTAATATACGACGTGTCATTAAAATAGTAGTTGAATACCCATAATAATCCTTCTATGTAATCATGCATAACCGAATTTGCCTCGTCTGTTAGATTATTTTTTGAATTCAGTAATGTAATTCCAAAATAATCATTGTAGTAATCATTAATTTTATTTTTTGTTAGTATCAATGGCTGAGCATTAAATTTGATATAATATTCATCCAACATGAACATAAATTTGTAAATTTCTTTTTGGTATTCATTAAAATTTTTTTGTTTAACAATCTTTCTGTGTTTGTAATCAGTAATACTGTGTGACCAGGTATTAAGATTAATATTGAGCCATGGAAAATCTTGATATTTTCGATAATAATTTTTTAACAAGTTTATCATTTCTTTATTCGATAAATACGATGTATTAACACAATCTCCATCTATTACAACAACAGCACTTTTCTTAAGGGAATTCATAAACCGATCATTTGTTTCAAAGTAGGTAAAATTACCGTTGCGTTTAATAATATTTTTAAGTTGTTCATAATCTTGCCTAAATTTATTGAAAATTGGAACTAAATTTTCGGAATCGATTTCCACGTAATCAAATACATTTTTTATTTGTCCAATAGTGATATACTGTGCATATAAATTATTATGTTTGATAAAATCATCCTCGTCCGGTAATAAAAATTTAAAAATATTTTTCAAAAAAGTAAAATTTAAACGAAACTGCCCTAAAGTTTTTACTCTACTTTGGTTATTATTTGATCCTGGTATCCTAACTAAATAGTATTTTTGTTCCCGCAATTTTAGTAAAGTTTTAAGATACGCATCCATAATATTTTGGAAACCCTTTTTAACATTGATAGTTTCTATTTTTGGTACAAAATCATTACCAAATAATGTACTCATACAAACAATATCATAATTAATTCGATCAGTATCAAATTTGTCTTTTTCATAATTATTTGGATGATTATTTATGTAATAACTAATATTACTTTTAAGCAAATGAATATCTATTAAATCATAAATATTAACAGGACTTTGCTCGGATGTTTGTTGATTGTGCCTAAGCATAAATAATTTTTTGACTGGTAATAACATACATAACAAAATTACATCCGCATCAGGGCTATATACCATAACACTATCATTGGTATTTGGTAGATACTGATTTATATAATTTACTATCTTTTTTTCTCCTTCCCCAACTTCATACATATCAGATAAAATAATTTTCATATCTGGACGATTTGTCTTAAATTTTTGCTCAATTTTATCACTTCTCAAGTAGTTTGTTAATTTATGCATAAATGCTGTACCAGGTGTAATTTTATTTCTATTCCATTTAATACGGTATTTGGTAGCAGGATAAATATAATCATCCTGTTTTAACAAATATTCTTTGTATTCGGACAATATTTTTTGTTGGTACTGTTCTGTAACAGCACCAAGATATCTTCTTTGTTTTTGTTCTATTAATTTTCCCTTGGAAGGAACACCATCAATTGCAAGCAACAATGTTTTGATGTTTTTATTTTGGCAGTATGTTCGAATAATATGCAAAACTGTATTAATAACTGAAGTAATGATTAATTTTTCCAAAAATTTATCGGCGAAATGTTCCTTAAACATCATAATTACATCAGTTGGATCCGAATTTTGTGTTATTTTATTTTGAACATGAACCATACCATATTTTTCGAATTTTTCTGTAAAAACAATATTATTAACAGCCCGATGGTTGTATAAATTTTTCAATATTAGTTGTAAAAATACATTTATATCGGCTACAATTTTAACACTGGAAACATGAATAATGGAATTAAAATCCAAAAATAAATGATTGATTGGTAGTTTTTCAATATAATTTGATTTAATAGCAGTTGCCGTAATATCATTTTTTATAAGTGTGCCAAAAAATTCTAAAACTCCCATATTGGTTTATATTACAATAAAGATGTTTTATTTAAATTATATTTTTTAGAATCAATTTTTAAATAACTTGCATATTTATGTTTATTATAATATAACTAAAACAAAATTAATTAATAAAAAAATTCATATTTTTAAAGATGTATTAATAAAAAAATAAAACTAATATTTTTATGAATATAATTTTTATGAATATAATTTCAATCAAGTAAAAATTTTTATGCACAATTAATAATTATCTAATTTTAATGGCTGTATAAAAATGCCGCGCATAAATTCCACATTTGGAGCCTTCGTAAGCTTTTACTATTTTTTGAATTATTTAAAAATGAACAGATAAGACAATGGATCCAATTGTGGCTTCCATTGTGGCTTCTATTGTGGTATAAAAAATATTAGATCATTATTATATAATAAGTACAATGGTTGTTCACCAATGTCCAAAATGTTCGAAAATTTTCAATAAAAAATCTAATTTAACAAAACACTTAAACAAAAAAATTCATTGTGATGGAATAAATGATTCTAATTTGAAATGCAAACATTGTGGTAAACAATTTTGCAGAAAAGATTCATTGAATAGACATATTGGTACAATACATGCCAATATTATTAATCAAGCAAAACAAGTTAATGTTGTCAATGGAAATTATAATAATGTACAGCCTATAACCGTCGATAAAATTATTTACAAAGGTGATGTCACAATTAATAATAACAATAATTATTTTGTATTATGCCCGTTTAGTAAAGAGGAAATTGATAAGCTTACTACTGATGATAAAATATGTATTTTTTCTTCTGATGAAAATCCGATAATTATGATTGTATTCAAAACAAATTTAAATCCTAATGCAACAGAATATCATAATGTTGGATATCCGGATTTAAATAAAGGATACGGATATATATTTAATGGAAAAACATGGATAAAAAAAGAAATCCAATCTATTATCAATGAAATGTTGAATTCTAAACAGAAAGATTTAATAAAAATACATAATGAAATAAAGGATTTTCTTCCTGAAGAAGAAAATAAACTGATTGAAAATAAACTGATTGAAATAAGAAATTGTGTAGAACCTAGATTAGAAAATCATGTGAGGTCAAAAAAAAGATTAGTCACAAATTTAAAAACTCAATTATGTAACAACCGTCATTTATTGCATGAATCCATAAAAAGATCGGGAAAACCAATTATTGGAATAGAAATGAATAATAAAAGAAGAAATATATTGGGAAATATGACAACTGAAGAACTAGATAGATTGCTTAAACTTAAAAAAATAAATGAACAAAAATTAGATTTAAAAAAAGAATTAGCAAAAGATTTGTTACATCAAATTGATGAAATACAAGGAAATAATTATGATTCATTAATGAATTTAATTGATCAAACAAATGATATTAATAATATTAATATTATCACACGCTTGTTAAATAAAACATTTTGTTTCGGTAATGAAATTAATAATGAAATTGTGAAAAAACAAATCGAGAATGAAATTGAAATCAATAGAATATTATTTAACTAATAATTTTATTCAAATAAAATTATTAGTTATTATTACCATCGTATTCATGCCATTTGATTTGACATTTATTAAGGTAAGTTGCTCCATAACCATCAATTAAATGTAAAACATCCGAAAGATTTGGTGATACATTGGCCCCAGTATATTCATTTGGTGTTACATATAAATAGTGCTCATGTGGTGACATATTATTTTCCGGATAGGATGAAAGTAATAATTCAAAATATTGTTGACAATCAGAATTTGTTTCTAAATATTTAATAATATCATCAATAAGTGGTGGTTGTGTATGATTATACTGCCATCCAGACCATTCTAAATGTTTATCGCTGATATAATATTGATACAACCATTCTATTCCCACAAGATAATCAATAATAAGTTGGTCTATTTCTTTTTTGGTAATATTTGGTTTGACATACGTTTCATAATATTTATCTCGTAAATCTTTGAAAGACACATCATCCAACTTTATTAATTCAATATTAGCCATCCGAAAAATAGATCGATATGGTTCCATTGATTTATTCATTTTCTCTGTTTCCGACATATATGCACTGATTGATCCATGTTGTGTACTTGTTTGTAAATTAAATTCTCTTGGCATTAATTTGGTGCGAAACTTTAAATCTTTAAAATCTTCGGTATTATTTGTATACGTAATAAATTTCTCAAAAAATGCATAATTATTGTTAATATTTTCACAACCTGGAAATTTTAATAGTTTAGGTAAAACCAATAATAAATAAGAATCATTTATGTTTTGATGTATTTCTTTGTATAAATCTTGTACATCTTCTTTTTTAATAATATGTTGTTTGGTAAAATTCAATAATTTAGTATACGCTGTATTTAAAAATTTCATACAAGTAGCAAAATTAGAATTATTTATTTGTATTGGTTCCAAAGACAGATGATGGTATGAATTCTCCAGATTATCTTTTGTAATTGATAGGTTATCACAAAGTTTGTAATAATTATTGTATTTATTACCCATGGATTTTTCGATAGACATACTAATGATATCACTATTAATTGTTTTAAAAAATTCCAACAAATATCGATAATTTAGTTTGCCATTATCAACAAAATGTAATTCTGATATGGATATTTTTAAACACGATTCACAAACAAAATCAAAATGTTGAGTTATTTCAAGTGGTTCTAATTTTGGTAAAAAATCGTTCCCAAATACTACTAACATAAAAAATAGATCCAACATTTTATCCTGAGAAATTTCTTTACCTATTTTATTTGAAAAATATTTTTGAAAATTATTAACCAATTGTCTTAAATCAAAAAATTGGTACTGATTTTTTTTTTGATAATCTATTCTAAAATTATACAATTTTTTTCCATCAAATTTTTTATTACCACTCAATAAACCAATAAGTATAAGCATATCAGAATCAGGACTCATAATACAAAAACTATCATAACAACTATGCTCATTCATTGCATGAATTATTTTTTTTTCTCCTTCGCCTTTAATATTGAGAGTGGAAACATCAATATCCAAACCAATATCCAAATGAAAAAGTGCTTGTTGTATTTTATCCATAAATTTGGTTCCTGCACAAATCATTGACCGATGATAAAATAGATCAATTTGATAAATACTATTATTTTTAAATTTATATTTTTTTACAATATCCTCCCTGATATTGTTCATATGCGCGCCAATATATCTTCTATTTCGCTGTTCTTTAATTTTTGCCATGGATGGAGTTCCGTCCAGTGCCAAATAAACTTTTTTAATCCAACCCTTATTTAAACTACATATTAGCATTCGCGTATAATTAATTGTTTCGTGAAATATAATATCGGATATTTTATTTTCTAATTGAATATTTTTATGGATTTGACTGTAGGTCGCGCCGAGTTGATATTCTTCATTGTAATAATCTATTTTATCCACAACTTCTTCCATATCTAAATCTAAATCCAAATTATAATCATTTGGCACTTTGATTTGTGGTAACAACATATTAGCAATATTATGTTCACGGTAATAGGTGAAATATAATATTTCATTGAGTTCAGTAATGGTTTTTTGCAAAACATAATGAATATTGGCGTTATAATCTATCAATAAACATTCAATTACTGGTACATTTTCTATTAGAGCATCCTTAGTAGCAGGATGTTTCAGTATTGTTCCCATTAATCGTAACACACCCATTTAAATATAATTTTTTGATTAAGGCTATAATATGTTATAATAGAATATAGCAAATTCAATTTTATTTTATTAAATTAATATTTTTATTAATTTAATAAATTAGGTATTTTGATTTAATTTTTGGGAATGGCCAAATCTCTAAACAAACTTCCACGGAAAGTATAAAATTTGTTACGAATTACTCCCAATTTGGCATGAGCACCAGTATCAGATTTATAAACATTTCTCATAACATCATATTTGTGCATGAAAACCATCATGTTGGAAATAACATTTTCCAATTCTGATACTCTGGTATCAACATCAATATTATTACGAATATCCACAAGAAGTTGTTCGGTATTTCGTTTTGTTTCATTAAACAAATGACTAAGGAAACTCATGGTTTTTTCTCTGCTCTGACCGCTAGAATATCTTGTGACTGATGTAAAATAGGCTGTATCCTCAGCTAAATATCTATTTTCGACAATTTTAAGTTTAGCACCATCTCTTAAATCACCAATAACCTTAAAAGTTGTATTAATATCTTCAATGGATAATTCGGGCCATTCGTCTTTTTCTTTTGATTCATTTAGTTTTTCTTCAAGGTGAATTGTTTCGGCCGTATCTAAATCTTTGGATATTACTGGGGAGTTTTTGGGTTCCTCTTCAGTTACCGGTTTATTATCATTCATGTTTGTCTCGGATTCTTTCTTACTATTCATATTAACTATAGTATTATCGTCATTTTTAATATCAATTTTTTTAATATTTTTTCCACTAGCCATACTACTTTCTATATCAGATAAAATTTCTAAAGCAGTACCACGATTATTTTGCTCAAATGGTTTAAATTGTAAATAATTTGGTTCCGAACGTGATGTATTTTGTGTTTCGGTTTTTTCTATTTTTTCCGTTTCAATAAAACTTTCTTTTACTGTTAAGCCTTCTTGTTCAATAAATTGGTCCATTTTTTTTTCAATATTCGAACAATTTGAACAATTTGATGTATTTTTATTTGGTTCGTCTTTTGGAAGTTGCTCCTGAATAGATTTATTTTCTGTAATAACCATATTATTTTCTAATTTATCATTTACCGAACTAGTATCGGATTTTTTTACGGAATTTAATGATTGACTGTGTTGATAATCAATATTCATTTGATCCGATACTACTACTACCTTGTCCTTCGATAGCAGCGAAGGCTGTTCTCTCGGAGGCAAGGCTATTTCCATTGGCTTCGCTAACGGAAAAACCTTGTCCTTCGATAGCAGCGAAGGCTGTTCTCTCGGAGACAAGGCTATGCTGGAAACTTCATTTCTAAGCATTACAAGTGGATTAGTTGTATTTTCCGATAGGTGTTTACTGCAGGATGACGATGTCTTATCCACTATTTGATCCATTTTATTGAAAGGATAAATGATCTTACTCTGGGTGCTGAGAAGTTTTTTGATACCGTATTTCTTCTCGGAATTTTTATTTTGATTCATGTCTATTTGATTAGATTCCTTATTAGTTGATTCGTTATTATTATCACTAGAATGATTAGTATTCAAATATTTCGAACCAACATTTGTATTATCTGTTTTAGGAGCATTATTAGTAGTTTGTTTTGATTTATTATTTTTTAAATCGAAATTAAGTATATTTGGTTTATTTATAGATGCACTAATTTTTTTATCTTTCTTTTGTTCATGCATACTATTAGAAACTGATGATTGAACCATTTTTTTAGAATTTGCTGCATTTGCTGCATTATTTCGACTTGCCGATTTTCCAGAACGTGGCATTCCATTTTGGGAATAATCTGTCATTCCTGGAAGTGGAGATATTAATGATGGGAACGCATGGGTTTGCGGCATCATAATATCATCAAATAGTGATGAGGAAAATGATGAATTCGCATTAGTTTGTGGTGCCATAATATCGTCAAAATGTAATGAGGAAAATGATTTGTCAACATTATTATAGACATTCCTAAAATTATCCGAAAAAAAACTATTGTTTGCCATTGTTACAGCATCTCCTAACATATTATCCTGTTTATGTTGTGATCTTCTTTTCTTTGTGCGCACATTCATTCTTAATTATGTAATGGATAAAAAAATTTTATATTGAACATATATTATATTATATTATAAACTGGATGAAGTAATTTCAATTTTTTTCGTTAAAAATTAATATTTTCACTTTGTATCGTTTATATAACAATTAAAATAATAATTTTTTTTTAAGAGAGAGTGCATAGTAATATAATTTATTTGTTACTAGTATAATGCGCGTAATATCATACATTATATTGGGCATAATTATTCTAATATTTTTAACACCAATCAATAATTTTAATACCGGTAAAGATATAATAGATTATCCACTGCACGCATTTTATCATGCAAATACATCACATTTAATAGCTAATAGTATTTCATTATTCAGTTTGTCATTTATTGAAGAAATAATTGGATGGAAACAATTTTTGTTAGCGATGGTTTTTCTTTGGATTTTTTCCAGTATCATATTGTACATTATACATTTAATCTTACCATCCAGAAAAGTTTATACCATTGGATTTTCAGGAGTTATTTTTGGTCTTATGGTTATTTATTATTCACTTTTGAATCAAAGTCCCGGTATTACTTTGGTTGGATTGGTTATCAGTATTTTGCCACAATTGGCTATCAAAGGTATCAGTTTTGAAGGACATCTAAGTGGTATCATTGCAGGTATATTATATATATTATTATTTCCAGTTCCAAAAGGAAAAATGAAATAAGCAAAGCAAATGTGGAATATTAATTAAAAATTTTTAATTAATATTTTTTTTTTAGTGTATTGTTCCGAATATCTTATCGAAATCTTTTGATGATGTAAATGTAATTGCTTGATCCCTAATACCACATACCATAATTTGTAATTGTTTTTCTAGCTCCTTGCCTGATTGTTCGTTATAATAAAGAGTATATTCCTTTAATGGTATAACCTCATTTTTCTCACCGTCATAATCAACCATATGACTTTCTTTTTCGAAAACAATTAAATCCGAACTATTATATTTCCTTTTGATAAGGTTTAAATATTTTTCTTCGAGCCATTCACTTCGAATTTCCCTAACCTTAAAAAGTGCATACGATAATTTAGTTTCGGTATTTTTAGATGATTGTAAAGCATTATCAAAAGTAGTACCATTTAATAGTAATCCAATAATATCACAATCATCAACAAGTTCAAAAGGAAGACATGCTGTTGCACCTGAAAAAGAACATCCAGATGCATTACGATGACCACCGCCACCAAACCTGGTAGCGATTTTTGAAACATCCATTCTATCATTGGTCGATCTTAAACTACATGCTGTTTGATTTTTATAGATGTCAAAATTCCAAACACAGGAAAAATCTCCAATAGGATATTTATTAAATACTTTGTTACCAATATCTGATTTTAGTTCCGGACAGTTAGAATACAATACTACGGCATATTTATTATCAATTTCCTGAATCATACATGAAGCCTTATTAATGATTTTTTCTATCAAGATTTTTTGGTATTCTAGCCATTGTTCCCCAATTTGGATTGCTTTTTCGACGGTTTCTTCTTTGAGATATGTTTCCCAAAGTTCAAAATCAAAATCCTGTTCATAAAAATAAGTCACGAATTCCGAAGTTTTTGGAACCCTATGTGTCCAAATATCTCTATCCTGAATGTGTGATAAAAATTTGGGAATTGAGACATCCGGATAAAAAAAATCCCATGTAATACCACAACCGGATCTATCCATATCAAAAATTTTTAAATCTGATGGAATTTTAGCCAAATCATTTTCGGCTGTTTTATGATGATCTAATATCATAAAAGATTGCGCAATATTAATAATTTGAATTAATTGATTGTACTTGTACGAAAAATCACACATTAAAATATTTTTTCCAAACATATCTTTCAAAAAATCTTCTGGCAAATCAATATTTTTTTGATAATAGCATGGAATGTATTTTATTGCATTAGCATATTCTAAACCTTTAGTTTGTTTGAAATAGTACCAAATTACAAAAGCCGAACCAAAACCGTCAGAACATGAACCATGATAAAGTACAATATCGATATTATTTTTATTGAGAATCTTACAAGTAAGCGAGTTATCCATTAAAAAATCCATATTGTTGTATATAATTTGTTTAATATACAATACGATCGGCTTCGATTTATTTATTCAATTTTTTTATAATTTATCGTATTAACTAAATATGATAAATTATAATTGAGGAGTGGTCAGTGAGTATTAGATATCAATCATTTTTTTTGGTTTTCCAACTACTTTCCTCCTGATAGATCTTTTTTTGGTATCTGATTTTTTTTCTGTATCTGATATAATTGTTGTTGTATTCGTTAATTTATCTAATTCGCTACAAAGATTAATATAGGTAGATTTGAAATCCGTAATCATTTCTTTCGGGGCTTCTGAAACCCATTTGGCGCATAATTCTTTAATATAATCAGCCTTTAATTTGAAATGTTTTTTGACAGCATTTTCGAATCCTTTCACTGGATTTTTGATTGCGTCAACCATAGCATACTTCATGCAATTTAACCTAACCGATTGGTTATATTTCATTGATTCTTTCTTTCCACGTTCAGTTGCATAATCTTTTTCATATCCTGGTTCGTTGAAATATGGGTCAGGAATCATAACAAGCGATTGAATTGATATCATTATTTGCATCATGGTAGATATTCCCGGTATCCACGATTCTCCTGCTTGTGCTGACCAGGTACCAAGAATTGATAAACATACTTTACCATCAGCATACAAATTAGGACCAAAACGAACAGAACCGTTACCAGTTGTATAAATATTTACCTTTGGATTTTTATTTGGATAATCCGTCGGACAATACATTTTAAAATGGAAACAACCCGAATCATATGGTGTTCCATCTGGACCTGCAATGATAAATTCATGATATTTCATATTGGCTAGTGTATATCTATAAAATATACTTGATTCTAATTCCAATGGTAAACTTCTAGTGTGGGATAATAATTCTTTAGCAATCTGTCTTGTTGAATTAACTGTAATAGTTTTCGTATTTTCTTTTTCATTTGCATCCTTTACGAGTTTACTGAATGATCCCAAATCCATACTATTATGTTCACAACATACTTCCTCTGCGAGGTCTGCTTTATAAATTTCGCGCAAAGTTTTTTTGGATTCAATAATAGCTTCTTGTTTTTTCTTGCTTGCTTCGTATAGCTCCAATTGTTTTACTTGACGGTTAAGTTTTTTGAAGAAACCAACGAAATTGGAAATAAGACTTGTTTCTTCATTGATTTCACCAAAGTTACCGCCTGATGTTTTTTCCATTGTTTTAAGATACATCTGACAATCTGTATCAATTTCAAAAAAGATTTCATACAAAGATTTTTCATTTGGTTCGTCTTTAATAACAAAAAGAGGCGTAAATTTATTTGTCATAATTCGCAAAGAATTAAGCAATAATTCAAATTGGTCAGGTGATTTTAATAATTCCAATACATTATTTCCATGGAAAAATGCTTTAAAATACGGAATAAAACAGGAGTTTTTGATAATCTCGACAGCATCTATGTTAATACTATTTGTAATAATTTTCGTTAATCGTTTTGTAATATTTTTTATGCATCCGGAAAGTTGTTTGTCCCGTTGTTCTTTAGCTTTTTTGGTTGATTGGATATCCCATTCTGCTAAACCGGAATGACCATATCCAGTACCACTTGTCCAATGTTTTGATTTGTTATTACCAATAATATTTTTGCCAATATTTTGAGTATTTTCTTTAATATTTTTAAGTTCATCCAATGATAAAAATGAATTAATTCTAGCAGGTATTTCCGATAAAAGTGATAAATCGGTCAAATCATTTTCTAAATCATCGTAATTTTCAGTTGATGAATCAATTTCACCGTACTGATTCATTAAACTTCTAAAATGTGTAATAATGGTATCAATACTAAATAATGGACTCCATTTACTCAAAAGTAGACATTCCATTGTGGCAATTCTACTATTCATATAATTACGCAATCTTGGTGATACTAACCTAACTTTAGGAGGATAAAATGGATACAATTTACTATCAATTTGAATATCAATTTCAACAGTAGTATTATATTGTACAATGTCACGATAAATTTTGGATGATGTATCAAAAAAATCTTTATTGAATTTTAGTTTCAAATGGTAAATATTATTATCAACTGGCATAACATTATAATGATTCCTTAAAGCTGAATAATAAATTCGCTTAAATTCATTGATGATTACACGAATTGCACTGGTAGAGCTGAATGATTTTTTAATTTTGGAAGAGTTTCCAAAATCCATTTGTTCTTGTAATTTTTGGGCATTGGCATAAAGTTTTTCCATATCAAACGGAAGTTTTCTATTTTTTGTATAACTACTTAAATCCAAATATAAGCCCATACTATCATCCACATCCGCAAAAGTAATTTCATTTTTATTTATTGGTTTTTTTATTACGGAATTATTTTTATTTTCTTTTTTATCGTTTGGAACAGATTTATCGTTTGGAACAGATTTTTTTATGGCAGGTTTGGCGCTTGATTTTTTAGTGCATTTTTCTTTGGCGCATTCTTCTTCATCTTCAGAAAAATCATCATCGGAGATAAATTTTATAGTCTGTGGATCGTTTTTTGCATCGCTTTCATCATCGCTTATATAATCGCTTTCATCATCGCTTATATAATCGCTTTCATCATCGCTTATATAATCGCTTTCATCATCGCTTTCCATAGGTCCAATCTTATCGTCCGGTTTTTTTCCTTTGGCAGGTTTTTCAATATCTGCGGAAAGTATATCTGAATCACTATCTGAATCACTAGCAGGATCATCGTCAGTGAATTTCTTAACAGCGGCAACTGCTTTTTGAATATCTGCTGAAAATTTATCCGAATCACTATCCGAATTATAATCCGAATCATCGATAGTCATTTTCTTAACAGCAACTGTTTTATTTGTCACTACTGTAGATTTCATATGTTTATCCCAACGGGCTTGTATAATATCCATCATTTCATCTTCTTCCATTTCGGGACTATCCTTTTCCAATAGTTTGATATTTTTAGAGACAAATTCATCAAATACCTGACTTGTTGATACTTTATTTTCTATCTGATTTACAGATTGTTTTGGTGTTTTCGTTTGTTTTTTGATAATAAACTCAGAACCCAAATCAAATATTTCTTCATCCTCTGGTCTATCATCACTCAATTCAGAAGTTTTTGGTGATTCTATCATTGGCACTACCTGCTGCACCGGAGACAAAGTTATATCATGATCGGTATTCTCAATATTCTCCGTATCCATTGGTAAAACAGATGATGATAGCACATTATTTGTATATACTGTTTGATCCGATGATTCATTTATAACATTTGTTAGTTCTTCAAAATTAATTTGAACATAATCATCAGTTTCATTTTCCTTAATCATTTCCGGAAGAGGCACTAATTCTGGTTCTATTGCTGGAGTTTCGTTTGATTTCATATCTGTTTTGGTCCACGATAAATTTAAACCTTCCGCAAAATCATTATTATCAGCTTCTAAAATTCGATTAATCAAATCAATATCAGAACTCATATTCATCATTTGTTTATTAGCTTCGTTTTTAATTTGAAGTTCATTCGCCAAATTTAATTGGTAATTTATAATATCAATAACATCAGTATTAATATCTCCTTGACTATATATTCCAGTAGGTGTTAAGTATTGCAAAATGTCACTATTATCAACAATATCTGGTTGGGATTTTGTTACTACTTCACTAATTGTATCGCTAATTGTTTCGCTAATTGTTTCGCTAATTTCTGGCATAATTTCCGCCACAACTTGTTCTGCGTTTATCTCGACAATATAATTTTGGATAGATTTTTCTTCTGGTTCAAGATCAACCATTTCAGTTTCAGTAACGATTGAATTTTCACAATTATCATTATTTTTATCCACAGTTGTAACATTTGGACTATTCCATTCTTCCATTTCAATTTGCGCATTCGGATTAAATATTACATGTGGTATCGGACTTTCATTATTATCCGTTTCTATTTTTTTTAATTGTTTGTATTTAATAAATGTTGTTGCTAAATGAGTCAAAATACGTTCTATTGAAAGAACTTTATTTTCAAATTGTTCATTTGCCTTAATAATAAAATTTAAAGGCGTAATATCAGAATAAATAATTTCATAACAAGAAAAACCCCGTTTGATATCTGGATAAGATTTAGGATGTATAATTTCAATGGTGTGAGTTTTACCATGTTCCATTGAAATAATAATTTTGTTTTCAGTATACGAAACAAATTTTATACCATCATATTTATTTTTTGAAAACCATTCATTTACTTCATTTTGGACACTTTTCGGATTTGTGATCTGAGTTGGTGTCTGAAATTTTGAAAAATTATTTTTGGGATTGTTATGATAAGACCTGTTATAAGATGTGTTTTTATTCATATTCTTAATGGTTTAAAAATTAATTATTACATTATTATAATATGGTGTGTATATTTCAATTTTTTTTGCATTAAATCAAAAAAAAAATAGTTATTCAAAAATTATTATATAACAATTTTTGAATCATAACATTAGTTATAAAAAGACACCGAAATATAATGCATATACTTATATGGACAAATCAAAAAATAAAAATACATCAATTCAAATTTCCGAAGAAAATTTTTCTAAATTAAAAGCCATATTAGAAAAATTAAATATCAATATTGATTCTAATTTGGATGGTGATGCTAGGAATGAAATTTCCAAGCATAACCTGCCACTAAAGGGACAAGGTGATAATATTTTACAAAATATGCTACCAGAGGTATCCGTACCAAATATTGAACAAGAAACAAAAACAAAACAAACTAAAATACAAGATTATGAAGATATTTTAGAACCAATCACTCCAGAAGATTTGGATGATACTTTTTCTCCTGACAATAATGGTTCTAACGAAATTATGCCAGATGATATAATTAATGAAGATCAAGAACTTGGTGATAGTAGAGAAAATTTAGATATATACAATGATGATTTAGATTTAGCATCAGATGATGACAATGATAATATAATTGATACAGTAAAAAATTTTTTTCCTTGTCATCAATCATCACTTCCAGATACAGAACATAAAATGGTTGGTGAAGCAGATAGATTTAGGATGTTAACAAAAGAACGATACCAACAAATTCCCAAAAAAGACACATTTAATTCCGTGATACCAGTTGAAAAATCATCTCAAAATGTTAAATCCACGGAAACCATGTATCGACATATGTTAAATCAAATGCCAGTATCTTCGGTACAAAATCCGATAGATAAATTGGATAAAAATTATACATCTAAAATACTTAATGACATAAGTAAAATTATATCAGACCATGATTATTTGGAATCAAATAAAATGCCCAAAAATACTATCCATGAATTAACAGATGCTAGTGATTTTAATCATAAATCATTATTTGAAGAATATAGTCCAACAGACACTAATGAAAATAAAAAAAATGAGGAATCTACAAATGCTAAACAAAATATCAAGTCAAAAATAGAAGTATTAAAAATAGAAAAAAAAATTACACTCAATATTGGTGGTAAAAAATTCAATCTTAAAAAAAATTTATTGAAATATTTGGGTATCAATTATAGTAGATTACATAAAATAATAAAAGATGATGGACGTACAGTTTATTTTTTAGATAGGGACCCATACTATTTTAGCAAAATAATTAATTTAATTAAATTATACGGTACAGAACAGGAAAAAATACTAGAGCGTATTGATGATTATTCAGAACAATTAGTTAGTGAATTATGTTTGTACGGTTTGTTAGACAAAAAATTCAATCCAAGACCCAAATTAAGACTAAAACGAACAGTTACTTTTCCTTCTAGACACGATGATGTAGTAAAAATAATTGCAGGTGATCAATTATTTGAAACATCTTCTGTGATTTTATCAAAAAGTAATTATTTTGATACCAAATTAAAACTAAGTCGATCAAAACAATTTTATTTAGCCGACGTAGATCCAAAAATTTTTAGATATGTTTTAAACTTTTTAAGGACAGGAGAACTTTATATAAATAATGCTGATATTATTGAGCTGCTAAATAATTACGGTATCGAATATGAAAAATTAGAAAACAAAAAAATAAACGAAAATATTGTATCACATTATGTATCATGTAGCATGGATTCTGTCAATAATCAGATTATTAATTGTGTTAATATTTTAGATCCAAGATTAAATCCGATACCAAATACTAATATGCTATATCAATTTATGGATAATAAATATTATTATCCAGAAAATATGTTTGTATCACCAAATGTAGAAAATATTAATATTATTACTACAGACAGTAAACTTTTATTTGGTTCTGATATTATATTTAATTTAACGGATTCAAGTAAAAATATGGGTGATTGTATTGAAGATTTATTACTATGTATCGATATACCTGTTCTTAAACCAACAGAACAGTGTGAATATATTGACATGATAGAATATCTCCTAATTGAATATATTGGTATTGTATATGATGATGGTACAAACAAAAAAATAATATTACAAACAAACAATGATTTACTTTACATTTATCCAATAATATATACACACCAGGCCAATGACTATCATGAAATGACAAAAATCAATGATAAAAAAATGAAACTGTTTTATGACAATAATTTAATCGATATTTATCGTATAATACTTCCATTATTTTTATTTAATAATAAACAAAATGGCTTACCAATAAAAAAACTAATAAATGATAAAAAAATGGCGCAAATGTTTGTCAAAATGGCGCCCACCAAAAAATTATTCAAAAATAAAATAAAAGATATTCCTTTATTGAATATTTATTTGGTATCGAATTTTGTTAATCTAGCACCAACGATGAGTTTTGTTGAGGATCCGCATAATAAACCGCAAACCATTACCCAAATACCAATCAATACAGAACTTAAAACACAACCAATGTTATATTTATATGAAAAAATGCATCCAATAATTGTACCAATTCAAACAACACCAAATCCTATTTTTGATATTGCATTTATACCGTTAGATAAATTTGGATTTATCAAAGATTTCTTTTTTACCATAATTGAAAAAGATGATTTTATTGCTAATCGTATTGATAAATTTTCTGATAGTTTGGTTGAATTAGAAATTCTACAAATAAATGATGTTATCGACTCACAAGGACAACCGCAAAAAACACTGGTTCCTTATTGTAAATTGGATTCATCTATGCTAAATTATTATATACCACTCAAACGTTTAGGACATAAACTTCCCAATGGTATTTATTATTACAGTTTTAGTTCTGATCCAAAATGTAACCAAATTTTAGGTGGATTACTAGGTATGGGTTATATGATAAGAATAAAAGTTAAAAAAATGGATGGAGTTATTAAATTTTATGCTAATGAATACTACAAAGAAATATTTTGAGGTTTGATCGATTTATATTCTCATTAATGTTTTTTTTTCATACATGATATGAAAAAAAAAATTTCTATTAAATTTTCATCTAAGACCTAAATCCGGAAAACTATTTTTGAACATTTTTCCGGTTGCGGCACGAATATCTTTTTCAACATCTATTGACCAAACGACTTCACCTTCAGATTCCCTATGGACATCTTCTATCATCAAATCCAATATTGGCTTCATGTCCGATTTTTTAATAGTCTTATCGTCTTTTGTTTGTAAAAGACGATCAATAACATGATTGAATCGTTGTGCAGTGACCCATTCATTAGTAATTTGAATAGCATCATCCATAATTTGTAAACGTTGTCCTAATGGTCTGGCACTTTTTATTTCCCAAAATTCAGCATTTTTGTGTTTAAAAATCATTCTTTTGTTATCAACATAGAGTTCATTAATTGGTTTAACAACTATTCCTTCTCTCGGTTTGCCATGATCCATACCATTTCTAATTGCCTGTGTTGATTCAAGATTTGATTGTTGTTCTATCCATTCGGGCGTATTTGGTCCACGATGATAATCAACAAATTCTAATCCAAGTTCAATGGCAATTTTTTCGGCATCAGGTACATCCAAAAATTTAGAGGATTTTTCTTCGCAGCTCTGATTAGTAGATTTGCATTCGCAACTCAGATTACTTGATACAAATATGTCAAATACAATAAATCGTAATTTGGCACCATAGGTTTTGCACATTCCTTGTTGTTTACCACCATATCCTTCTCCATGAATTTTAATTATAGACCAATTATTTGCCAGAGAAATTTGGTCGAGTTTCTTTTCTAAAAATTCTTCATTGAAAAGAGCTTTAAAATCATTATTTTTTTCTCCGCCGGAATGATATTTTAGTTTTTCATTTGGTATATAGGTAATCCATGTAGATGTTCCGTGGATTTTTTCCATTGCATATACTTCTTTAAAATTTTCAAAGAAAAATGGACATTTATAGAGTGACAGAATATGCATATAGCCCATTTTGATGTAATTAATTAATAACCAAGTAAATTATATCGTATAATATGATAATTTATCAATTATTCATGCATCCAAAAATTTTGTTCGTTGGTCTGGAGGTAAATAGTTTTGGTGTTCTGGTTTAACATTAAATATTTGGTAATATTCATTCAAATGAGAAAATGGAGCATTAACTCGGATAATATTAGGTGAATGAACATCATATTTCATGGTATATTCAATGGCATTATCATTTTCAATAGTTCGAAGTGTTTGAGCCCATCTTTCGAAAAACTTTTTAAGGTGGTTTTTTTCTGTAATAGTTAAATTATTCGGATCAGTATTAGGCATATAATTTTTAATATATGTCCTGAGACTTAATTTTAAACCAGCGATATCAGCAATATTTTCCGATATTGATAATTCTGAATTCAATCCGATATTGTTAAATGATATATTGGAATAATGATTTTTAACTTTGGCAACTTCATTATGATATTTTTTATAATCATTGTGCGTCCACCAATTATACAAATGCCCATAGTGATCAAATTGTGCGCCATTATTATCAAAACAATGCATAAATTCGTGTCCAATTATGGCACCAAGACTTCCATAATTGTATATCGGATCTACTTGTAATTTAAAAAACATATCATTGATAACACTCGTTGGTATATATATAATATTGGATAATGGATCATAATATGCATTTACAATAAATGAAAAAACATCATTATTGGTTGCCAAATAACATTTATTAATTGGTTTACCGATTAAACCAATTAATTTATTAAAATAAAAAGAATCAATAATCATTAAATTATCATAAATATCTTCTCCTAATTTTGGTAATTCCGATAAATCAATGTAGTAGTCCTGTTTACCAACAATCATATCTAATGTACTCAATTTATTTATTGCTTCTGATTTTGTTTTTTGACCAAAAAATGTTGTTTTTTCAAAAATATCAATACAATATGATTTCATATTTAGAAACATTTGATAAATACTTTTGTTTTTTTGGCAATCGCCGTATTTTAATTCGTAAATTGATTCCAAATAATAACCGAATTTATCATAAAACAGTTCTACAATAATTTGTTTTTCGGTAGTAGGTTTCAATAAAATATTATCAAATAAATCAATTGTAAATAAGAAACCATATTTTTTGACCAAACAATAAACTAAATAATCTTTTGTCATTGATAATATTTTTTTGTTCATTTTCTGTAAAAATTTCTTGATAAAAATTAACGCTAGCTCATTTTCATAAAAAATATGCATTACATTACTATTGGGTTTGGCATTTATTTCTTTTAATATTATTTTCCAAAAATGTCCAGTATCGAATTTTTTGAGAAATTCATTATAATTAACAGAATGATATGTCATACTTGGATCATTTAATTTATCCATGGATAAATTGCTTTTGGAAAATAATATTTCAAATGTTATGATGTTTTTAATAAATTTCGTCATTGATTTACTTTTGTAACCCCAATATTTTGTGACGTACTGGTAAATTGTTTCGAGTAAATTTGATAAAACATTTACTAATTCAAAGGATTGTTTGTCGTATAATTCTTTCGATTCGAATGTCAATGGAATTTCTCCCAAAGCCAATACATAAATATCCGGACATTTAAAATGTGGTATTACCGAAACAGTAAATAATGTTGTAATACCAATATTATTAAATATTCGGATAATATTTGCTAGATCTGTGACATTATTAATATTAGTAATTAATGTTATTAAATTATTCATGGTTTTTGAGTAATTTTTTTTATCAAAATAACTGTTTTTCATTCTGACTATATTATTCAATATCTCATCGGAACCTAATCCGGCTTCCATAATAAATTTATACATTTTCTCATCAATTGTATCCTGAATAATGGTAAAATTATTAAATGATGATTTATTATTGATGGAATTTTTATGAAATTGTTTCCATATGCTATTGTAATAGCAATCTAGATCATTTTGAGGAATACATTCTAAAATATTTTTTGATTCCATAATAATATATATTGTTATTACGATATATTATTTTAATTAATATTTGTAAATAAAATAATGTAGGATACAATATCTTTTAAAAATATGTGCGTTGTTTTGTAATACTAAAACCACTAGAAAATAAATATGGACGAAGTCCATATTTATTTAACTAGCTAAAAATATAATAGCTTTGCTATTATATTTTAACTAGTGTTTCTGTTATCTTTTTTGCGAAGCAAAAATAGATAAAGAAAAACGAATATGTGTATTTTTTTTGAGAGCCGGATAACAATTTATATATGGAAACTATTCAAATTTTGGTAGGTAAACTCAGCCTCTACAAAAAAATAAGTATTTGTATTGTATAGAATGGCTGAATTATTAAAAGCAAGCTATACACTTGGTGTAACCCTTTTATTGGTTGCAATGATTATCAAAAAAATTAAAAAATTAGAAGGCATCGAAACAGATGAAATTACAATGGACCTAATTAACAAATATCTTCCAGAAATTGAAAAATATTTGCCACAAATTAGAGAACAATTACCAGAACTAACTAAATATTGTGCGAATAACAGTGTCAGTGTTATTAAATGTGAATCGGACTGTCATCATATTGATGTAGTAAATTCGGATAACAGTGATTATAAAAAATTATCAAAATATTTCAAATCGGAAGAAGAATTTGACAAATATTGGGATAATGATCATGATACATCTAGTTATGTTCAAATCAGTCATAATCACAAAAATCCCGATAATAAATCTAAACAAAATGATTATTATTGTTCTATTAATAAGTATCATAAAATTTGCTGTGATAAATGCAACAATGATAGTAACAAAAAGAATGACACCAGTGATAATTCCCAAAAATATTACTGCGATAATGATGAGAATAATGATAATAGTGATAATAATGATAATAGTGATAATAATGATAATAGTGATAATAGTGATAATAGTGATAATAGTGATAATAGTGATAATAGTGATAATAGTGATAATAGTGATAATTACATTGTTCTTGAAGATGAAAATTTTGTTTCAAAGTATCATAAACTATATGAGTATAATTTTGATAGTGATGATAATAAAAATAGTGACAATAATAATTGTAATAAATGCGATGATCCACACAAAATAAATGAAAATAACGAATGTAAATATCATCATAAGAACCAGAAGTTGTGTTCCTGTGAAAAAACAAATGAAATTGATGATCGTATTAAAAAAATTAAATTACAACTTGATAAATTATCTGACCCAGATGATGATGATGATGATCAAAATGATTATCATAACAATGATAAAGTATATATTGAACACATTGATAAAATAGAATATGATGAAATCACGGAAGAACAAGAAAAATCTGCCGGCGAATGGGATTTATGCGAATTTAAAAAGAAAGTTCGCAAGCCCTGTAAATATGAATGTGGTGAATTTGCGATTGATGAAGATTTAAATATTTTCAAAAACAAGGTCATCAAAAAAGCAAACATAATAATTTCTTGCTACAAAAAGAAATTATTGGAATGCGACGAGAATAAGTGCGCATTGGAAAAATGTTTAGAAAAATATAAACATCGAAATAGAATATTATCAAAAAAATTGGATAAATGTCACAATCTTTTAGAATGTTGCGAAAAACAAAAAAAAGAAATTATGCATAAAACAAAAAAATGCGAAAAGAAACTATCTATTCTTCTAGAAAAATATCATAAACTTGAACATGATTACAAAAAGAAAAAAGATGAATTATGTAAATGTCGTGATAAAAATAAAAATTTATCAGATGAAATTATCACCATTAAATCTGAACTCAAAAAATGTTTGAATGATAAACACAAAATAAAAGAAAAAGTAGAATATTTATACTGTACTTTGGAAACATGTAAAAAAGATAAAAGCCATTTACTCAAAGTAATAACCAAACTTGAAGAAAAAAATAAAAAATGTGAACACGAAAATACTAAATTGGAATGTTTGGTAAGAGAATTAAAAGAAGAAATTGAAAAATTAAGAAAAAAAGTAAGATTACTTATTCATCAAAATAGTGAATTACGCAAAGAAAATGCCGATCTTAAAAAACAATTAGGAAAAATATTATCCAATCTTAAATGTTTGTGTGATAAATATAATGCACTTCGGGAAAAATGTAAGGACAAAAAACATTATCGATATTAATTGGTTATGGTTTACTGGTATTCGTCTTTGTAATCCGTAATGACAAAATCTGACATATCTAATTGAATATCATCTGGGTAGTAAATCTATATAAAAGTATATAAATTTTTTAAGAGTTCTTCAACCCTTGAGTATCCCCATTTACTCTTATCCACTGGCTAGGCTTCGTGGACGTTTAGATTTACCGGATTACATA
>Ga0335394_10001855_pt1 | contig 23779 bp, 17 predicted proteins | sample MAT03_FD_205741 | JGI IMG/M metagenome (GOLD analysis project Ga0335394, IMG submission 205741) | Freshwater microbial communities from Lake Fryxell liftoff mats and glacier meltwater in Antarctica - MAT-03 (spades assembly) (version 2) ...
TTTGAGTGTCTTCTCCGGTGGAAGCTGCGAGAGTTTCTAAACCAACTGGGCCGCCGTTAAAGTTTTCGATCATTGCTGTCAAAAGACACCGATCTGTCCAATCCAAACCTAGCGGATCGACGTTGAACAATTCGAGGGCAATTGATGCAACTTCGGCGGTAATTGGCTTTAAATTTTTGACTTCGCTGTAGTCTCTAACTCTGCGCAGCAATCGGTTAGCAATGCGGGGCGTTCCGCGAGCTCGGCGGGCAATTTCTAAGGCTCCTTCTGGGGTGATTTTAGTGTCGAGAACTTGGGCGGTTCTTTGGACAATGAGGCTAAGTTCGTCTATTTCGTAGTAGCGTAGTCTTTGGATTAAGCCGAAACGATCGCGCAATGGAGCTGTCAATGACCCAACTTTTGTGGTTGCGCCTACTAAGGTAAAGGGTTTCAGGGGAATACTGCGGATTTTGGCGCTTTTTCCTTGACCGATCGTAATGTCTAAACGGCAGTCTTCCATCGCCGGATACAGGATTTCTTCTGTAACTTTAGATAAACGGTGAATTTCGTCGATAAACAGCACGTCACCTGCTTTGAGGTTGACGAGCAATCCGACAATATCTCGCGGTTTTTCTAGGGCGGGGGCGCTGGTGATTTTGCATTCTACTTCCATTTCTGCTGCTAAAATTAGCGACATTGTGGTTTTGCCTAAGCCTGGTGGGCCGTACAGTAACAGGTGATCCATCGGTTCCCCGCGAGATTTGGCGGCGGCAATTGCGATCGCCAAAACTTCTCTCAAGTCTTTCTGCCCGATGTATTCAGCTAACCGCTGGGGACGGATTTTGTCGTCTTGTTTGCTGTTGATTTCGTCGGGTAGTTCTTGCGATTCTAGTAGCGATTCCGTCTGGGGTTTGGCTGCTTGTTTGCGGGGGGCTGGGGCTATGTCTTCGGGTAGATTTGGGTCGGGAGGCTGTTGTTTGGATGAGATAATTGCCATATTTATTTGCGATCGGGCAGCGAGAATTGTTTACAATAGTCTTGATAATTACCGAGTATGTTTATGAGTATTCCATCTTCTTTATTAGCATCGGAAAGTATAACTTTTGAGGGGGCGATCGAGCTGACTCAATCTTTATTGTCGGAAATTGAGGCTTCACGACTTTCACAAGCCCAAATTGAGCAAGCTGTTACATCTCTGGTAAAAACTCAGAACGGTGCTAGGGGGTTTTTCGTCACCTATCTGACGACGGACGAGGGACAGGTGGCAGACCAGCCGTCACCTGGAGTGATCGAGGCGCTGCGATCGACTCCTGAGATCGTAGCAGAACTGCTGGTGAAAAATTTGGCGATGTCGGCGGCGATGGTTGTGTATCATTCGCGCCATCAAAGCGAGGAAAGGGCGGCGGGTTCTGCTAGAGTGCAGGGGCGATCGCGCAATCTGATTCAAATTCTGCAAATGCCCGCCTGTCAAACTATAGCGTCGCAAATGCTAGCAAGTTTGCAGAGTGCTGAAGGTGAGTATGAGGAATTTTTTCAGCGGTGGGGCTACGATGATGAGCAAAAACTAGCGATCGGTTCGGCAGTGCGCTCGGCGATCGGGTAAAGTAGACCTCTGGTAAAAATAACTAGGACGATGCTCGAAGCCCGCTCAAAAAATTGATGACAAGGACTTTTGCAATCTTGTCTCTTATTTTCTTCAGTCCGCGGAGGCGGACTTCGTTTGTATAGACGCGGTTTCAACCGCCGTCCGATCTTTGCCAGCAGATGCTTGATCAAAACGACGGGGCTGTGGAATAATTGCGGTTTAGCAAAAGCTGCACAATTGTAGCTTGAGTTGATTTAGGTGTGAAGGTAGTGAACGAGGGCGAAAAAATTGCTAAGAACGGTGAAAGGAGTTGCCCAAAAAGCCCGAACGGTGGGCGGAAGGCTGCCGGCAAGTAGCCAGCGGTGGACGAAGCTCAATCTGCTGCTAACATTGGTGCGGCGGGACTTGGAAGCTCAATACAAAGGCTCGATTCTGGGCAATTTGTGGCCGCTGCTGAATCAACTATCGCAATTGGTGATTTACACATACGTATTCTCGATCGTCCTCAAGGTGAAGCTCAAGCTTGCAGGTTTCCCCGAAGACAGCGACATTACATTCGGAGTCTGGCTATTTGCAGGTTTGCTACCTTGGAGTGCCTTCACCAGCGGTTTGATCAAGTCGGGAGTATCCGTGGTGGGACAGCCGAATTTAGTCAAAAAAGTGGTATTTCCCCTCGGTTTACTGCCGCTAGTGCCGATTTTGACAGCTTTTATTGAAAGTTCTCTCGGTTTAGCAGCTTTGATTGTCATAGTAGCAGTCTCCTCGCAAAAGCTCAACGCTACTTTATGCTTGTTGCCGCTGGTTTGGATTCCTCAGTTGCTGATAACTGCTGGTTTGGGATATTTGACAGCGGGTTTGACTGTGTTTTTGCGAGACATTCCTCAGACATTAGGTGTTATTCTAAATTTTTGGTTTTATCTGACGCCGATCGTCTATCCAGCATCCATCATCCCCGAAGAGTGGCGAGCGTGGATATTTTGGCTGAATCCAATGGCCGCTATCTCGGAGGTTTATCGAGACCTCATACTGCTTGGAGAGGTCAAACACTGGGGCGAATGGGGTGTCGCCACGCTCATCTCTGCTGCTATATTTTGGGGAGGTTTTGCCGTTTACCGACGCTTACGTCCCGCTTTTGCTGACGTGCTGTAAATTTGTTTTAGCTCGAAAGTCAATTCTTTAATCTCAAATCCCAATAAAGGTTTGATCGTTCGGACTTTAGTCCTCATAAAAATCAGAGGACTAAAGTCCGAACGATCAAACCAATCTTTAATTAGAGCGGATATAAAGTTAATCTAAAATCTAAAATCTAAAATCTAAAATCGATTGACTCCTGCCAATGACAGAAAATGTAATTTCACTAAAAAATGTTTCCAAATGCTTTAAGCGGTACGATCATCCAGGAGACCGCTTAAAGGAAATGATTTATCCCAGTAAAAAACTTGCTGATGAATTTTGGGCCCTCCACGACATCAATCTGGAAATTACTCAAGGACAAACTCTGGGAGTAGTCGGTCGCAACGGTTCGGGAAAAAGCACTCTTTTGCAAATAATTGTCGGGACGCTAACACCTACCGCTGGAAGCGTGGAGGTGAAAGGACGAGTCTCCGCTTTGTTGGAACTCGGAAGCGGGTTTAACCCGGAATTTACCGGGCGACAAAATGTGTTTTTCAATGCTCAAATATTGGGATTCAATCAAAAAGAAACTGAACAAAAGTTTGACGAAATAGCTGCTTTTGCTGATATTGGAGATTTCATTGACCAGCCCGTCAAAACTTATTCTAGCGGTATGTTTGTCAGGCTGGCTTTTGCAGTTGCGACTAGCGTTGAGCCGGATATTTTGGTGGTTGACGAGGCGCTTTCCGTGGGCGACGAAGCTTTTCAACGTAAGTGTTTTGCCAGATTGCAAAGCATTCAGGAAGGTGGCGGCACGATTTTATTTGTGTCTCACGCTGCTACTTCTGTGGTGCAGCTTTGTACGTCGGCGATTTTAATGGATAGCGGAGAATTGCTGCTCTCTCATACGCCGAAGGTGGTAATTTCTAAGTATCAAAAGTTGATTTATGCCGATCCAGATAAAGTCTTGGGGTTGAAGGAAGATATTCGAGTTCTGAACCAACTGACGAAGCAGGAAAGTGAAAACAATCTTCAGGATGCTAATTTAGAAAGCATAAAGATGGAGGTTAAACCGGATCAATATCTCTCCCAACCCAAGGAACATTATGATGAATTTTACGATCCGGGAATGATACCCTCGAATACAGTGAGGTATCCATCTCGCGGAGCAGAAATTATCAACCCACGCATTGAGACGCTGAAGGGAAATGTCGTAAATCACTTGATTGGTCGTCAAGATTATGTTTACACTTACTCTGTTACTTTCTCGCAGTCAACTTCCAAAGTTAGGTTTGGAATGTTGATTAAAACGATTAGCGGTTTTGAGTTGGCTGGTGCTTCTTTGAAGGCTTCTACTCAGTCAGTTAGGTATGTGGAAGCGGGAACGACGATTGTCGTGAAGTTTCAGTTTAAATGTTTGCTAAATCCGGGGGTTTATTTTTTGAATGCGGGGGTTGTGGGAACGGTAGATGGGGATTTAACTTATTTAGACCGCTGCGTTGATGTGGCGATGTTTAGAGTTCAGTCTTGTACTGAGTCCTGCGGTAACGGCATCGTTGACTTGCTGATCGAACCGTGTTTAACTGTGGTTAATTCTGATTCTCTGGTGAAAGAGCAGTCAAGCGAAGTCATCTAAAACTCTGTAAAAAAATGAGCAATATCAATTTAGATTTAGTTGAAAATCCGGTAATCAAAGCATTTATTCGAGAGCAAGCTAAGTTTCCCGAAGATTTTAAACTGAATATCTGCGAAGACGATGAAATGTATTTGTTTAGCTTGAACAACGTTAAGGACGATCGCGATCGAGCTTTGGTGCGCTATTATGCGATCGGTCGCCGCATCCTCGATACCGTTAAACAAGTTGTAGATTGGCATTTTGGCAGTTTTGAGAATGTACCGTCTTTTCTAGATTTTGCCTGCGGTTACGGCCGATTTACGCGGTTTTTGATTCAGGAAATTCCTGCGGAACGAATTTGGGTTTCTGATATTTATGCTAACGCGGTCAAGTTTCAAACTGAATACTTGGGCGTTAATGGTATTGTCTCGACGGGAAAACCAGAAAATTATTTAATTGACCGAAAGTTTGACTGCATTCTGGCTAATTCTTTTTTCAGCCATATGCCGGAAAGAACTTTTACGAGTTGGCTGCAAAATTTGTATGATTTGTTGACTCCTAACGGCATTTTGATGTTCAGCGTTCACGATGAGTGTTTGCGAGCTCCTAATGTAGAAATGCCTGCGAAGGGTATTTTGTTTAGCGCCCTGAGCGAAAGTCAGTCTTTGGATAAGGAGGAATACGGCACAACTTATGTAAGTGAAAAGTTTGTCCGAGAAGTTGTCGATAAAGTGAGCGCAGGTAAGGCTTTTGTTCACCGCATCGAAAAAGGGATATGCAGGTTTCAGGATTTGTATGTTGTTACAAATGAGCTAGTTAGAGATTTTTCGGAGTTGAAATTCAATCACCACCCGGAAGGATATATTGATGTTGCTGCTTTTACGAATAAGGAGAATTTGTATCTGGAAGGATGGGCGGCTGATGTGAATGTCGGCGGTAGAATTGAGGAGGTGCAGGTGCTGGTAAACGGCGAGATTGTGCAGAGGTGCGAGCCTTTTTACGATCGCCCGGATGTGGCCGGACACTTTGAAACTGATGTGGCTTTGCAGTCGGGTTGGAACTGTTATTTACCGAAAAACACTGTGGCAGCGCAGGATGTGTTAACCGTCAAAGCAATCAATAACTACGGTTTGACATGGATTCTGGAAACTTGCACTGTGCAATCGCTGGTAAGCCAAAGGCAATCGCGGTCTTTGTTGGGGTCTACTCAGCTCAAGCTTCAATTGCTTGAAACTCAGTTAGCTGCGGCTAAGATAGAATGGGAGCAAAGTCAAAGTAAGTTAATGATTACTGAAACTCAGCTAGAAACATCTCATACTAAGTTGCAAGAAACTCAAAATCAATTAATTTCAGTTCACTCGCAGTTGGAACAAACTCAAACTCAGTTAGTATCTGTGCAAATGCAGTTGGAGAAGACTGAAAATCTGCTAATTAATGTTAAGCAAGAACTCGATCGATCGCACAATCGAGTTGTGGCAATGGAAAGCAGCAAGTTCTGGAAGCTGAGAAGCGCTTGGTTTCAAATCAGACAGTCGCTGGGTTTAGCGGGAGAATGAGTAAAATTGGTGTGGGAATTAGGGGGAGGGAGAGAAATTGTGAGTACAAATGACAGCAAACCGTCGGTTTTTATTGTTACTGGAATGCACCGTTCCGGTACGTCTTTGACGGCTTCTTTGTTTCAGAAAGTCGGCGTTGATATTGGCAAAAGGTTAGTTGGCCCGGCTGACGGAAATGTGAAAGGTCATTTCGAGAATGTTGATTTTGTGGAGTTTCACAAGAGTGTTTTACGATCGCACGGCATTGATGAACTCGGCTGTACGTTTGAAAACACGATTCCGGTAGCAGCGTCAGATGTGGAAATTGCTAAAAGGGCGATCGACCAAAACCAACAAACTCACAAGCATTGGGGCTGGAAAGACCCGCGAACCGCCCTGTTTTGGGATTTTTGGCTAAATTTGCTTCCAGACGCTAATTTCATCTGTGTTTATCGATCGCCCTGGGAAGTAGTCGATTCGCTGTACCGCCGGGGAACCGATGTCAGCTTGCTGCAAAATCCCGAAATGGCAGTAAAAATGTGGCTGCACTACAACCAAAAAGTCTTAGAATTGTACGAACGTTTTCCCGATCGCTGTCTGCTGGCCAACGTTTACCCGATCGGCAACACTCCCGAACTGTTTATCGATCGAGTCAACGACAAATTCAATGTTAACTTAGGTGCAATACCAGCCGACAATTTTGAAGAATCTTTATTAGTCAATGATATTATCAAAAGTCACAGACCGAGTTTAATAGAACAATATTTTCCCGAAGCATTAGAACTCTATCAACTGTTAGAAATCCAAGCGGGCAATCTCAGCAGCGAATCCAAGTTAGCCAGCGATAAAATTATTCACTTCCCAGCATCTTCTGTCGGGCCATTTGAAGATTGGCTAAAAATTCGCTTGCTGGAAAAACACCAAAAAACCAGCAATTCCGAACTCAAACAGTGGCAAGAACAATTCCAACAAGCCCAGACGAAAGTGTTGGGATTGGAGACAAAATTAGGAGAAACACAAGTACAGCTTGCTGGCAAAGAATCAAATTTTCAAGAAGCTTTAGCAAAACTGCTCGGATTAGAAACAGAATTAGGGACAACTCAGGCACAACTTGCCGGTCAAACATCGCAATTTCAAGAAGCGTTAACAAAAGTCCTGAAGTTAGAAACAGAATTAGGGCAAACTCAGGTACAGCTTGCAGGCAAAGAATCGCAATTTCAAGAAGCTTTAGCAAAACTGCTGGGATTAGAAACAGAATTAGGACAAACTCAGGTACAGCTTGCAGGCAAAGAATCGCAATTTCAAATAGCTTTAGCCAAAGTCTTGAAATTAGAAGCAAAATTAGGGCAAACTCAGGTACAAATTGAAGAGAAAGAATTTAGATTGCAGCAAAAGTTAGCTGAGTTGCTGCGGTTGGAAACAGCACAAACTCAAACTCAGCAAGATTTGGAACAATCGCGCCAGGAAAATGAAATATTCCGGGCAGAAATTGCTGCCATCAAGTCTTCTGACTGGTGGCAACTGAGAGAAAGATGGTGGGAATTGCAGCGCCGAATCCGCGATTTATTCCCGAAATTTATTTTTTCCTTAGACCAACCTACTACTTGGCAAGTTAGCGATTCTAACCTGCTAATTGTGGGCTGGGTGTTTAACACAAAAACTGATATTAAAGCAGTCCGCGCTCGAATTGAAGGCAAGAGTTTCGCCGCTGTTTACGGCATAGAAAGAAGCGATATAGCGCTAGCACACTCTAATATTGCGGCTGCAAATAAATCTGGCTTTACAATTGAATTGCAAGCGCCTGCCGGACGGCACGAGGTACTACTGGAAGCCCAAGAAGAGGGCGGAAAATGGCATCTTTTGGCAGCTTATCCGCTGTTGGTTTCAACGATTCAAGCATCGTTAGATGTACCTGTGATATGGGAACAGCGTCAGGGTCAAATTTTGTTTGCAGGTTGGTGTTGTCACCACGATCGCAAAATTGCTAAATTAAGCTTTTTGTGCGGCGATACTTCTGTAGAATGCGCCTATGGTTTGCGACGAAAAGATGTCGGGGAAGTGTTTCCAGACTGGGTTAACAGTTCGGAAAGTGGCTTTGAGGCCCTTGTCGATTTGCCTCCGGGCGAATGGCACGTTTCGCTACAAGCTGAGTTAGAAACTGGGGAGGTTTTGTATTTTCAAGCGCCGCAAATATTGACCGTGCGGCGCTACCATATTTGGCAGCGAAGTGCTGATAAATTTGAGGAGTTTTCGAGTTTTGTAGAGGCTATTCGGCAGCGGGCGCGGGAGAGAAAACAGCGTCTGGGCAGAGTTGTGCCGATGCCTTGGGAAATTGTCAAGGTGATGCGCCAGTTTGGGAAGATTTATCGGCAGCAAAAACAGTTTACTGCGCCGGGGGATTTGCTGCCGCCTGCGGGTTTTGTGGTGCCGAAACCGATTGATAGGTATGACGCATGGCTGGAGGTGAATCAGTGGAATGTGCGATCGCGCGATTACTTGATTTCTCGGTTAAAATCCTGTGGGGAAGCGCTGCCGAAAATTTCGGTGGTAATGCCAGTGTACAATCCGCAGATCGATTTTCTCGAAAGTGCGATCGACAGTGTAATCAATCAAGTCTATCAAAACTGGGAACTCTGCATCGCCGATGATTACAGTACAGACTTCACGGTTGCTGAAACTTTGAAAAATTGGGCCGCAAAGGACGATCGTATTCGCATCACATTTCGCACAGAAAACGGCAACATCAGCGCCGCAACTAATAGCGCCGCCGCCCTCGCTACAGGCGACATCATCCTATTTTTAGACAACGACGACGAACTAACTCCCGACGCATTAGGCGAAGTCGCCTTATATTTTGCCACCCATCCAACCACCGATTTCCTCTACTCAGACGACGACAAAATCGACACCAAAGGTCATCGATTCGCCCCGCAATTCAAACCAAAATGGTCGCCGGAACTGCTGCTTTCCTATATGTATCTCGGTCATTTATGCGCCGTAAAAAAAGAAATCTTTGAACAAATAGGCGGCTTGCGGCTCGGTTTTGAAGGCTCGCAAGATTACGATTTTGCCTTAAGAGCAACCGAAATTTCTCGCCGCGTCGCGCACCTGCCTTTAGTGCTTTATCACTGGCGAACCGCCCCAGGTTCTACCGCCGTATCTGGGGCCGCGAAACCAGCCAGTTTTGCCGCAGGTCAACAAGCCATTCAAGACGCACTAAACCGCCGACAAATTAAGGGAAGTGTCGCTCAGCACGCCTGGGCAATCAAAGAAAATTTGGGCATATTTGCCCAGGATTTCCCGGATGATGGCCCGTCAGTAACTTTGATTATTCCTACTAAAAATCAAGTTCAATTGCTGAAATCCTGTATCGATTCTCTAGAAAGTACAACCTACAAAAATTATCAAATTGCGGTCATTGATAACGAAAGCGACGATCCAAAAACCCTAGAATATTTAAATCAATTAAGTGGTCAAGTTTTGCGAATCAAAAATCCTGGAGGCAAGTTTAGTTTCGCGGCAATTAACAACCGCGCTGTCGCACAAGTTGACAGCGAATACCTGTTGTTTTTGAACAACGATACTGAAGTAATCACCCCGCGATGGCTGAGTCAAATGGTCGGATACGCTCAAATTCCCGCTGTGGGTGCAGTCGGTGCGAGGCTGTTATATCCCGACGGCAGAATTCAACACGCGGGCATAATTCACGGCCTCCATCACGGTTTAGCGGGTCACGCTTTTAAGCTGATGAACAGCGACAATCGAGGCTATCTTTCTCAAGCGATGGTAACGCGAAATTACTCGGCGGTAACAGCCGCTTGCACGATTACTCCGCGTCAATTGTTCTTAGAATTGGGAGGTTTTGATGAGGATAATTTTGCTGTTGCTTACAATGATGCGGATTACGGATACCGATTGTTAGAACGCGGTTATCGGTGCGTTTACTGTCCCGATGCGGAGTTGTTGCACAAGGAGGGAACTTCTAGGGGTTTTACTGATAATCCTCAAGAGGTGGCGGCTTTTCGGCGCAAGTATGCGGGGAAAAATGATGGTTTTTATAGTCCTCATTTGTCTTTGGAAGATGAGTATTTTCATATTCAACCTCGCAGGGTTTTTATGAAGGAAGAGGCAAGATTGGCAGCGGATTTTGTAGCGGATTTAACGGATGTCACGGATGGCGGATTGGCAGCGGATTTTGTAGCGGATTTAACGGATGTTACGGATGTCACGGATTTAACTGATCAGGAAGAGTTGAAATTTGCTGATTCTGGTTTGTTATCAGTAGCAGAAGCAAATAGTTCGATTCATCCTGTTAAGGTTTTGATGTGCAGCAATTCGCTGGATTTTACGGGGGCGCCGCTGCATCAGTACGAAATTGCGGTGAAGTTGGCGGCTGAGGGTGTGATTTGGCCGATCGTACTTTGCACCACAGACGGCCCCCTGCGTCAAGCTTATGAACAACAGGGAATTGAAGTAATTGTGCGCGACAATCCCCTCGAACATATCTATCAGCGCGCTGCTTATGATGAAGCTATCCGCAGTTTTAGCAAGGAAATTGAAAGTTTAAAAGTAGATGCAATTTATGCTAATACTTTAGAAAACTTTTTTGTAGTTGATGCAGCGCGACAAATCGGAATTCCTACGGTTTGGAATGTGCACGAAAGCGAACCTTGGCAAACTTATTTTAACCGATTTGGTTCGGAGATTGCGGCGAGAGCCTTAGAGTGTTTCCGCTTTCCTTATAAGGTGATTTTTGTAGCGGATGCAACGCGGGATAGGTATTTGCCTCTCAACAGCCACCACAATTTTACAGTGATTCACAATGGCTTAGATTTGAGCAAACTGGAAAATTTGGATAATTCGGAATTGACTCGAAAAAGCTTAGGTATTGCAGCGGAAGACGTGGTAATTTTGCTCCTGGGAACAGTCTGCGAACGCAAAGGACAGCAGGATTTGATTAAGGCACTTTCACTTTTGTCTGATAAATGGCACAATAAGATTAGATGTTTTATTGTGGGCGATCGACCGAGTATTTACAGTAACAAATTAGCCGATATGGTGAGTGAATTACCGGAAGAGTTACGGCAAAGAGTGACAGTAGTGGCGGAAACTGGAGAAGCTGGGAAATATTACAAAGCGGCGGATATTTTTGTTTGTACTTCTCGCGTTGAAAGTTTTCCGAGAGTGATTTTGGAGGCGATGGCTTGCGATTTGCCAATTATTACATCGCCAGTTTTTGGTATCAAAGAACAAGTGCGGCCGGGAATTAACGGTTTGTTTTATACGCCCGATCGCCCGGATGAATTAGTTGCAGCTTTGATTAGTTTATTGGAGGATAAATCATTACGGCAGCAGTTGGCTGGAAATGCTAAATATGTGTTGGATTCACTCAATACTTTTGAGGAGATGACTCAAGCTTATGCAGAGATTTTCTGCGAAGCATATTTTGCTAAAAAATAAACGTTCAAGAAGATTAAAGGGTAAAAAGTATGCAATCAAATTCCTTTAGTAGAGAAGATGAAAGTTCCGACAAACAAACAGCTCAAACCAACCGGGAATCTCACCCAAGCCCCGTAATTTCCAAGGCGGGTTACTGGTTATCTAATCCGATTATTGAAAAAGCTGTAAACTCTCGGCTCTCAGGCGGACAAACAGAAGGTTACTGGTTAACCTGGCTAGTCAATAGCTTCTTCAAAAATCGAAGGTTTGATAATCTTTTGTCTGTTGGTTGCGGAGTCGGAAATCACGAAATTCTTATGGCTAAATTAGGATTAGCCCGCCACATAGACGCCTTTGATTTATCCGAAACTTCTTTAGAAATTGCGAGAAAAGATGCCGCCGCAGCGGGAGTCAAGATTAATTTTTATCAAGATGACTTGAATTCATTTACTCTAGACCAAAACAAAAAATACGATGTCGTTTTTTGCTCTGGTTCGCTGGATCACGTCAAAGAAATAGAACGATGTTTATCAACAATTCAGAAATGTTTAAAGCCCAATGGATATTTTATTGTCAATGAATACATAGGAGATTGCTATAATATATACAATGAAAATCAACTCAATTTGATCGATCGCATTTCCAAATGTTTTGACGGTACGTCGGGAACAACTGAAAGATTTGCTAGTCCAAGTATTGAGCAAGTATTGGTGAAAGATCCTTCAAAAGCAATCCGGTCAAAGCTGATACTTCCTTTCTTAAAATTCTACTTTGATATAGAAGTATTGAATCAAGCCGGTGGGGGATTGCTTCACGAAATGTATCCTTTGTTAGATCACTATCAACTTTCGGATGGAGACCCAAAAAGTGAAACAATTGTCAAGTTATTGCTGGAGCTTGAGACAATCTTAATGGATTTGCCGGGAGGACTCTCAAGTGATTTTTGTTTGTGTATTCTGAGACATAAAAAGCAAAAAATACTAGAAAAATTGTGGCTGGGAATGTGCAGGAAAGCGAATCGTGGTAAACTTATTTTAACAAGTTTGGTTCGCAGATGGCGGCGAGAGATTTAGAGTGTTTCCACTTTCCGGAGTGGGTGATTTTTGTGTTGGATGCAACGCGGGAAGATATTTCCCTCTGAATAGCTAGCACAATTTTACAGTGATTCACTTACCCGCAAATTTTCACAGAAGCTGAATTTACCAAAAAATAGACGTTCAATCCAATTCAAGAGTAAAAAAAGTATGTTATCAAATTCTGCCAATATAGAAAATGAAAATCCCCATAAATTAACAGCTCAAAATTACTGGGAATCTAACCCAACAGCCGGATTTACAAAGCAGGGTTACTGGTTGTCCAATCCGATTATCGCCAAAGCTGTAAATCATCGGCTCTCAGGCGGACAAACAGAAGGTTACTGGTTAACCTGGCTAGTCAATAGCTTTTTCAAAGATCAACGATTTGATAATCTTTTGTCTGTTGGTTGCGGAGTTGGAAATCACGAAATTTTGATGGCTAAATTAGGATTGGCTACTCAAATTGATGCCTTTGATTTTTCGAAAACTTCTTTAGAAATTGCGAGAAAAGATGCCGCCGCAGCGGGAGTAGACATTAATTTTTATCAAGATGACTTTAATTTGTTTGTTTTAGATAAAGATCAAAAATACGATCTAGTTTTTTGCTCGGGTTCGCTGCATCACGTCAAAGAAATAGAACGATGTTTATCAACTATTCAGAAATGTTTAAAGCCAGATGGATATTTTATTGTCAATGAATACATAGGAGATTGCTATAATATATACAATGAAAATCAACTCGATTTGATCAATCGCATTTACAGATGTTTTGACTCCACGCTCAGGTCGGGAACAACTGAAAAATTTGCTAGTCCAAGTATTGAGCAAGTATTTACAAGAGATCCTTCAGAAGCAGTCCGGTCAAAGCTGATACTTCCTTTCTTGAAATTCTATTTTGATGTGGAAGTTTTGAATCAAGCCGGTGGGGGATTGCTTCACGAAATGTATCCTTTGTTAGATCACTATCAACTTTCTGATGGCTCTCCAAAGAGTGAAACAATTGTCAAATTATTGCTGGAGATTGAGAAAATCTTAATGGATTTGCCGGGAGGACTCTCAAGTGATTTTTGTTTGTGTATTCTGAGACAGAAAAAACCGAAAACAATGGAAATAATACAGCCTAAAATAGATTACGAAGGGGCATGGGACAGCTACGCCCAAGAATGGAAAGATCATCATCCTGAACTCGCTTATTTGGGCGATGAATGGGTGGGAAAAGGTGCGGGTGCGGCCAACTCGCTCACAGAATACGAAGCCCTCATCGAACAGGAATTTATTGCACCGTACATCAAAAAAGAACATACGGTTTTAGAAATTGGGATCGGTGGCGGGAAAACTGGTTCGCTGTTGCTACAATATTGCGATCGACTAATTTGCGCCGACATTTCCAGTCAAATGCTGCAAGCCGCCCGATCGCGCTTAGGAGACGATCGCGTTTCCTACGTCAAACTCGACGGTTTAACCTTAGACGGCATCGCCCCAGCTTCAGCAGATGTGTGCTTTTGCTACGATACAATGGTACACGTAGAGCCGGTAGACATATTCAACTACCTAACTCGGATTCCGAAACTGCTGCGGGGCGATCCTCTTCGAGGGCTTCGCCAACGTATTTGCGTCTTTCACCACGGCAATATTCTCAGCGACTTGGGTTGGCAAAAATTCGCCGGCGAGTGGGACAAAAACTTGCTGGGACGCAGAGACGGCACTGCATTCTCAGTAATGACCGATACAATTATGGAAAAATTTCTCAACCATTTAAACTATGAAATCATCCTGAAAAACACATCTTCAGTACCGCGAGATTGCGTCTGGATCTGCAAAGCGCCCCCCTACAAAGAGTAAAATCAAAGCTTTTACTCGCAGTTAAATACTGAATTTCTACTAACAACTGCCAACCCTTCGACAAGCAATCGGGCCAACTGACAACTAACAACTCCCAACTCCCAACTGCCAACTGCCAACTCCCAACTGCCAACTGCCAAATGAAAGCATTATTTCTCCATCCCAACTTCCCCGCTCAATACCGCCACATTATCACGGCTTTAGGCGCAGATCCCAAAAATCAAGTTGTTTTCGGCACTAAAAACGAGCGTCCCGAATGGGAAATTCCCGGAGTTCGTAAAGCAGCATTTACCCCCAGCCGCGAACCAAACCCGCAGACTCACCAATACGTCCGCCCTTTAGAAAGTGCAGTCATCTACGGACAAGCCGTATTTAGAATGGCAGAACAACTCAAAGCAGACGGTTTTGTACCCGATGTAATCTGCGGACATTCCGGTTGGGGGCCGACACTGTTTGTCAAAGAAGCTTTTCCAAATACGCCGCTTTTGTGTTATTTCGAGTGGTTTTATCACTCCATTGGTTCGGACGCAGATTTCGATCCGGCGGAACCTTTAACAGTTGACGATATGGCGAGAATTAGAGTCAAAAATGCGCCTATTCTGATCGATTTATACTCTTGCGATTGGGGTTTGTCGCCCACTTATTGGCAGCGATCGCAATTTCCGCCAGAATTACAGCAAAAATTGTCCGTACTCCACGACGGCGTAGATACCGATTACTTCAAACCAGATCCAGGCGCTAAACTAATTTTGCCCAATTTAGATTTGTCCGCAGTTGATGAAATTGTCACCTATGTATCGCGGGGAATGGAACCTTATCGGGGCTTTCCAGAGTTCATTGAGTCGATCGCCTATGTGCAAGAACGCCGCCCCAACTGTCACGTAGTTGTTGTTGGTTCAGACAGAGTTTGTTATGGTCGTTCTTTACCAAACGGCGAGTCTTACAAAGACCATATGCTAAAAAAAGTGCCGCTAGATATGTCGCGAGTACACTTTGTCGGGCCGCTACCTTACGGACTGTACTTAAAAGTAATTCAAGCATCGGACGTACACGTTTATTTAACCAGACCATTCGTGCTATCTTGGTCAATGATTGAATCTCTATCAACCGGATGTTTAGTCATCGGTTCCGACACCGGCCCAGTGAGAGAAGTAATCCGCGACGGAGAAAACGGTTTGCTAGTCGATTACTTCTCGCCGAAACAAGTAGCCGATCGCATCGATGAAGTTTTAGACCATCCTACCCGCATGGCAGAAATTCGCGTCAAGGCCCGTCAAACCGCCCTAGAACGCTACAGTTTAGCTAAAATGTTGCCGCAGCACTTACAACTGATTGAACAGGTCGCAAATCGTTCGATGCCGCCTACAGTTGGTATGCAGCCAGAACGGGAATTAGCCGCAACTTTTGGAGTGAGAATTTAGCACATCGCCGGAAGCCCCGCGCTCTACCGCCTCGGTGAGCGTCAGGATGGATAGTTGGTATGTGCCATCTACCAGACTTGAGAGACCATCCAGACTATCAAAGAAAGCTAAATCTATTCATGATTCTGGATGGTTAAACTTCATATTAATACTTGGAAAAAAAGCCGAAAAAGCTGGTTTGCTAGTAGGAGTATTTGTCGTTTGCTTCTAGTTTTGCAACTATTGTATTCTGACCAGAAAGTCTGTAGGTTTGAGAATTAGAATATTTTGATAATCGCCCAAAGATAGCAAATGTTTATCACCTGTCACAATATAATTTGCATTGGCAACTACACCACATTCTAGCACCATATCATCGTCAGGATCGGCACACATACCTTTAAGGTTATTGGTGATATTCACTAGCTGAGAATAATCGAGTACCTTATCAGTAGTTGATTGAGCATCCTGGGGCGAATAGTCAAACTTTGAGAGCAGTTTTTCTTGAAATTCATCAAGAATTTCTCTGCAAGTCATGGATTGTATTAAACCATCCTTAGCAAGTTGTAGACACCGATCGGGGCTACTTCTCTGTGATAAAGTGGCAGAAATTAAAATATTCGTATCGAATACGACTATAGATAGCATGACTTAAGCTTCGTGTAAGACTTCGTTAATAAATTCTTCGCGTTCTTCTTCAGTCATCGTGTCCCAATCTTTTCCGCGCTTCCAGCAGGCCATTCGTGCGTTTGCTTCGCTATCTTTAGTAAAGTTACTTAACCAGCCCCACTTGTTTTTTAGTAAAAATTCACATAATTCTGCTTGTTTTTCGCTAGGAAGTTGTTGGACTAATTCTAGGAGTTGTGTATAGGTTAAAGATAATGCTAATGTTGACATCGATTTACCTCTCAGTAAAAATCTGCTTTTTCAATATATCATAACACAAACAGCTATAGTCCAGGACGCATAAGAGATCGGAAACCGGGTTTTTTACGACAATATGTCGTTCCCGTCACAGATTCAATAAAAACCCGGTTTCTTTGGACGCAGTGCGTAAGTTCATAAACCCGGTTTCTTGGATGTAGTATGGGTGTCATAAACCGGGATTCTTCCTAAATCTTGGTGATGACACCTAAATTATCGCAGAAACCCGGTTTCTTAGATTTCGTGAGATGGAGAAACCAGGTTTTTTAGTCTAATCAACTATTAGCCAATCGCTCAATTCCCGGCGGTAGCCATCGCAATTTGTAACTAACCCGGATATGCTTCTTAGTTCCCCTACATAATCTTAGGCACTTTGAAAAACTCCCCATCGCGATCGGGAGCTCCCTCCAAAATATTGTCTCTGTTAGCAAAAGGTTGCAAATCATCCGATCGCATTACATTACTAACATCGATCGCCCGTGTTGTCGGCTGAACCTTACTTGTATCCAGTTCGCTCAACTGCTCAAAATAATCCAAAATACCGTTAAGTTGACCCGTAAACTGCTCTTCTTCTTCAGGCGTTAATTCCAATCGAGCTAAATTCGCTACTTTCCGAACTTCTTCTCTGTCAATCATAAAAATCAGTAATTGGGAATTGGGAATTGGGAATTGGGAATTGCGGATTGGGAATTGGGCATTGGGCATTGGGCATCGATGCACTGGTTATTTTTTATGAAAAAAACCACTAACTACTAACTACTAACTATTACCGATTACCGATTACCGATTACCCATGCCCTATGCCCTATGCCCCATTCCGATCAATATTTAGAAATACACATCAATTTGCGATCGGCCACTCGTCTTCAGCCAATTTTGCACCTCAATGTAATTGTTCGGGGCCAAGCGAATAGCCTCCTTCCAATAATCCGCAGCTTTATCAAAGAGCCCTTCCGCCCCTTCAATATTGCCAGATTCCTTTTCCTTTTCCCCTTGATAGTGGTAAATCACAGCAATATTATTCAGGGCTTGCGGCATTCTGGGATTAAGTTCCAGGGCTTCGCTGTAATACTCCAAAGCTCTATCGTGTTCGCCGTTGCTAGTATGGATCAGGCCCATATTGTACAACACATAACTGCGATCGTAAGGATCTTCCTCCAACTTCAGCGCTTCCTCATAATTGTCCAGCGCTTCAGCATATTCGCCATCAGCTTGAGCCGACATACCATCCCGGTAATAAGCAAAAGCTTCCTTCGCCTGCTTTTTCGCTGGCATAATCTTCAGGATGATATCCGCCATTACCGTGAAACTTTTGTCAATAAAGTTATCGTTGCGTTGAGTTCTAGGCATAATGCAATTTTTAGGGTTAGTAGCTAATCAGAACGATTAGCCTTTGACACACTCCCCAGCCTGAAGGCATGGGGATTCTAAGCTCAAACAGCAATTGCAGGCATTGCCTGTCTAATATTGCCTAACTTAACGGTTGATGCCCCAACCGCACAAATATTTTTAGCTGCGTTTTGATCACGTCCATTTTTAGTATACACTTACTAAATAGTTCTTGACATGAAGAAATATCAAGTTTCTTGATACTATTTTTGATCGTCTAGAATCTCAAGAAAAAGCCGTCCTAGAAGGACGGGGCTTTGACCCATTTTTTGGGTAAAGTTTTCCTATTAAGAGTTTTGCAACTATTTTAGTTAGGAGTTGTGTTGAGAGCGATCGAAAGTCAACACGCCCTTCGATTCAACTCTCGCGCCAGCCCTATCTATTTTAGATAACTCTTGCAAGACTTGCAAAAAAACCAGATTTGTTTAATCTATTTCTCGCACTCTCCACAAAATTTACAAAAATTAGTGCAAAAGCGAAAGTTTTTCTGTAGAGTGCGCGATCGAGCGATCGAGCTACCCTACTAACTGTACCCACAATCCCCCGCCGTTGCCCCTGAGAGCACAGAAGCAAATAGTCGATCGAGCAAAAATGCAACCACAAAGTTTTATTAAGCTATCCGAGTTCAGCAAATACTTGAAAGTTATTCGGTAAAACACTAGCAAAATATTGCTCAAAAGTCAAGAAAAAAATCAAAAACAAATTAAACAGCAGACTATCAAAACGGGATCGAATTCCCGCAATATATAATAAAAACAACAGGTAATGTTCACAGAGAGAAACCTATGGCTCCGAATCCCACCATTATGCAAGCTGTCGAACAACTTGGCTACCGCGTTACGGTTGGAGACGTGGCGGCAAAAGCCGGATTAGATGTCAATTTTGCCCAGCGAGAACTTTTAATCCTCGCCTCCGAAGCAGGCGGCAACCTGCAAGTAGCAGAATCCGGCGATATTGCTTATTTATTTCCCAAAAATTTTCGAGACGTTTTACGCAACAAATTCTTACAATTACAGTTGCAGGAATGGTGGCAAAAAATCTGGCGAGTTCTATTTTACCTGATTCGCATATCTTTTGGCGTAGTGCTGGTAGCTTCCATCCTCTTAATTTTTGTTGCGATCACTATTTTACTATCTAGCAGCAGCAGCGACAATAACGGAGGCGGAGGCGGAGGAAGCGACAGGGGCGGCGGAGGAGGAGGCTTTTGGTTTTTTCCCACTAACGACTTAATCTGGCTATTTTACTGGAATCACGAACCTTATTACCAGCAGCGGGCGCGATCGCAGGGCCAAAAACCCGAGATGAGTTTTCTGGAAGCAGTTTTCTCATTTTTATTCGGAGATGGCAATCCCAACTACAATTTAGAAGAGCGCAAGTGGAGCAGTATTGCCGCAGCTATTCGTAATAACCGAGGTGCGATCGCCGCTGAACAAATTGCCCCATATCTCGACAACCTGGGACAGGGATACACCCGAGAATACGAAGAGTATATGTTACCAGCCCTCGCCCGCTTTGACGGCCGTCCCGAAGTCAGTCCCGAAGGGCAAATCGTCTATCACTTCCCGCAATTGCAAACCACAGCCACCGAAAGAAATTCCGAACCAGTGGGAGCTTACTTGCGAGAAATAGTATGGCGTTTCAGCCACGCCAATTCAGGACAAATGATACTCGCGGCAGGCTTGGGAGCAGTAAACCTAGTTGGTGCATTAGTTTTAGGAAATTTATTAGCTAAAAGTGCGATCGCAGGTGGATTTATTGGTTTTGTCAGCGCTATTTATCCACTGCTCCTCATCTACGGCGTCGGATTCCTCTCAATTCCCCTAATTCGCTACTTCTGGATTCAGTGGAAAAATAGCAAGATAGAATCCCGCAATCTAGAGCGACAGCAGCGAGCCCTGTTATTAAACAAACCCGATGCTAACTTGCAGCAAAAATTAGCCTACGCCCAGGAATTTGCAGCAGAAAACGTTCTGGATGGAGAAGACTTAGCTTATACAACAGAAACCGAATTAACCCAACAAGAACTAGAACAGTCAGCGAAAATAGATGCCGAATGGCAAAAGCGGATCGATCGCTCCGACAACTAATAATACTAATGACAAAAACAGGTATTTGTGGTTGGGTTTGGTGGAACTGGCATCTGGCACTATTTTCAATAACAGGCAGGATGCCTGTTCCACAATAAAATATATTTGTTGTGGAACGGGCTAGAAGCCCGTTCAGAATAGGCAAGATGCCTATTCCACAATAAAATATATTTGTTGTGGAACGGCTAGAAGCCCGTCCATAACAGGCTAGAAGCCTGTTCCACAATAAAATATATTTATTGTTGTGGAACGTCAAGAACAGGCAAGATGCCTGTGCCACAATAAAATATATTTATTGTGGAACGGGCTAGAAGCCCGTTGCTGAAAGTGGTGCAAAAATTCAATCTTTAGAAACCTGAGACTCTTTCGTATTCCTAGTTTTTTTAACAATTTGAGGGCGTTTAAAAATCAAACAATTTTGGTCGTACTTCGAGTCATGGCGGAGAGCCACAAGTTCCCACCCCTCATCCCCCAACTGATTGGCAAATAGATGTAGCGAGCCTTGTTTCCAATCTCGGAGTTCCTCACCATTTACATATAAACTAATCAGCTTATTTCCAAAAGGATACATATTCGCATCCACAAATAAATAATCCCACTTTTTCATAGCAATCCTTAATTTAGTTAGTCATTAGTCATCAGTCATCAGTCATTAGTTATTAGTTATTAGTAATGGGGAATTAGTAATGGGGAATTAGTAATTGGGAATTATTCTTCCCTCTTCCCTCTTCCCTCTTCCCTCAAACTTCTTCCGTTACCGAATCCGTTACCGAATCCGTTACATCCGTTACACAATCCGTTGCCGAACTTCCTTCTTCCCAGCAGTTAAGCTGTTCTACATTTAAATTGTGTGTCAAAAATCAATAAAACTCTTGTGGGACGTTGCTCTGAGCAGCGTCCCGAATTTCCAACTTAAATGCGCAACAGCTTACTGAACAGCAATTCTAGCCAAAGCAGTACCTCGGTAATAATGCAACAAAATCTGTTGGTAGCCGTATCCCTGCCGTGCCAAATTGTACGCTCCCCACTGACTCATACCTACAGCATGACCAAAACCTTTGCCAGCAACTTGAAAACTCGTAGGAGCTCGGCCGCTGTTGTTGGCGCTACCGCCTGCATACTGAGGAATCACGGTAAACCGCGTGCTCCTCAAACTCAGAACCCGACGCAAATCTGCCCCAGTCATTACTCTCGAACCGCCATCTCCGACAACTTTCATCCTCAAAACGCTGCCGTGAGCAGTAGCGCGTTCTGGCTTCATCGAGATCACATTCCCAACACCAGAAATCCTGTTGCTGATTTGAGCCCGGGAAAAATTTTCTTTCCACTGGTAAACCGGCGCACTTTGATCAAAGTCAGGAACAGCCCGCAAATAAGGCAAGGGTTCCGTCCAAACATCCTCGACATTTTCAGTATGTCCGCCAGACGCCGAGTGGAAAGCGGCTAAAATAATCTGACCGTTGTATGTCAGAACTTGACCAGCCGTGGCATCAACTGCCGCATAAGTACCCGAAGATTCTGTTTGCAGTCCTTTGTAAACCTGCGAAGACTGAGTATCGTCCACATCGTAAAGGTCGGTTTCGCTTTTGAGGCGCTTGTGGAGAGCGTAGGAACGGGCGGCGACTGCTTGGGCTTTCAAAGCCTCTTGAGGCCAATTGCCACTCATTTCGGCGCCGAGAACGCTGTAGAGATACTGTTCGATATCGACGTAGTTGACGGCGGTCAAGGCTCCTTTTTCGGGAACTAGAAGCGTGCGTCCCCGATACCATCGATCGCCAATCCAAACATAACCGTTTCCGGTCGGCTCGATCCAAATTTGATTCGCAGCCCAGCGGCCAATTGCCACAGTTCCCGATCGAAATTGAGCCGACTGAGAACTATTTGCGGGCAGTTCGCCCAAATTGCGCCCGCTGCTGTCGCGGATGGCAGCCTTAGTAGAACTGCCGACTTTGATCTGACTCGTCCCGTCTTGTACCGCAACTCGCAAAATCAGCGCGGCCTGCGCTGGGGCTACCATCACCAGCCAAAACAACAGCCCTATCCAAAAGTAGCGTTTTTTTAATGTCGAAAGAACGGAAGCAAACAATAGTCCTGACTGCATCTGATAATTTTCCTCCTGTACTGTACAAATTTGAAAATTTTAGCTGGTTCGGCAAGGGAAAAAGGAAGCGAAAGGGCAGAAAGAAGACGTTAGAATTGGCAAGGGCACCGAGAGCGCTGGTCAAAAATGATTTTAGCAAGTAGATGCTCCCAGGGACGGCGATTTATCCTCATTCCTGCCTGTGACTATTTCCAAGAAAGCCGATCGGGCATACTCTGGATATATTTAACATATTTTTAAAACTTTAATTGAGGTGATTTGACTCTTGCAGATTACATTTCTCGGAACTAGCTCAGGCGTGCCGACGCGATCGCGCAACGTTTCCAGCATCGCCCTCCGCTTGCCCCAGCGAGCCGAACTCTGGCTATTTGACTGCGGCGAAGGAACCCAGCACCAATTCCTCCGTAGCGAGCTAAAAGTCAGCCAACTGAGCCGCATTTTCATCACTCACCTGCACGGCGACCACATTTTCGGGTTAATGGGTTTGCTGGCTAGCTGCGGTTTAGCGGGGAATGTCAAGCGCATCGATCTTTACGGGCCTCCGGGACTAGAAGAATATTTGCAAGCTGGCGTTCGCTATTCTCAAACTCATTTTTCTTACCCAGTAAAAGTGCACAAAAGTCACGAGGGAGTCATCTATGAAGATGACGAATATATTGTGAGTTGCGCTCCTTTGAAGCATCGAGTTACTGCTTTTGGTTATCGTGTTACCGAGAAAAATCGTCCCGGACATTTTGATGTCGAAAAAGCGAAGGCTGTCGGTATTCCTTCCGGGCCAATTTACGGCCAGTTAAAACAAGGAAAGACCGTAAAGTTATCGGATGGGCGACAGTTTAAAGGTACTGATTTTTGTGGCCCGGATCAAGTTGGGCGCAAATTTGTGTATTGTACTGACACGGTTTTTTGTGACAGCGCGGTGGAATTGGCGAAGGATGCTGATTTGTTGGTGCATGAAGCGACTTTTGCTCATCAAGATGCTCAAATGGCCTTCGATAGATTGCATTCAACCTCAACAATGGCGGCTCAAGTTGCTTTGCTGGCTGGGGCGAAACAGTTAATTATGACGCATTTTAGCCCGCGTTATGCTCCGGGAAATGCGATCGTCCTAGATGATTTGCTTAAGGAAGCCCAGGCAATTTTTCCCAATACGAAAATGGCCTATGACTTTTTGACTTACGAAGTGCCCAGACCTGTTGAAGAGTAGGGTTAATCTGACCTGAGATGTGACAGCTTTTTCAATAATCGCGATCGGGGGCGGGATCTCTGGCCAGCCCTGTCTGGCGTGTCTGCTGAGTCTGAATAAAAGTCTCTCAAACACCTAAAATATCGTAGTTTGTAGGGTGCGCAATGCGCACCGGCTCATCTTGTAGGGTGCGTCAAAAAGCATTGAAAAAGTCAACCAGTACGCATTTCGACGGGTATCAAAGTCAACCGGTGCGCAGTGCACACCCTACAAATTACCAAATTTCAAGCATTTTCGGCTCAAAACCAAGCTCAGCACACACCTTGACAGGGTTGGAATTAAATAACTTACAATCTTTATTGTTCTTGTGGGATGGGCGTCCCGCCCGTTCTTTATGGACGGGCGGGACGCCCATCCCACAAACTTGTGTAAATTATTTAATTTGCGATCTTAAGCACATATACCTAAGTTGCGATCGCGGCCAACCTTCACCAACTTCAATCTCAAATCC
>Ga0335394_10001856_pt1 | contig 23779 bp, 17 predicted proteins | sample MAT03_FD_205741 | JGI IMG/M metagenome (GOLD analysis project Ga0335394, IMG submission 205741) | Freshwater microbial communities from Lake Fryxell liftoff mats and glacier meltwater in Antarctica - MAT-03 (spades assembly) (version 2) ...
ACCCATTGGTAAGTTTTGGGGCATAACAATCGATTGCGCAAACAGTATCCGGAGACTGACGTCTCGCGGCTCGCCGAGTTCCAGGCGAGCGGGGGACGTTAGTCCCCTGATTGTGATTCCTGCGATTTTGCCATTTAACTTGTGCATGGGTGCTTATCTACAGCTCTCCTGGGCTGAATGGCGAAATGGACACACTCCTGTTTCCGATCCAACACGGGATGTTTTACTTCGTCGGCTTTGATGTGCTGCCGCCGTTCGTGGCCTTACGGCGACGCTCCTGGTAATGAATGCTCTTGCTTTGAAAGAACTTCCCGAAGTTTTCGACATAGTGATCGACAGCGGGCGAATAGACGCGAATGAAGACAGTCAAAAACGTTGAAAGAATCTCCCCAACTTTGCATGAAATCACAATTCCTTAAACAATGTCGCAACCGGCCCAAATGTCACATATAATGCGCGGAAGACAGGAACGACACGATTGCATTGTCACTCTTGCATTGATGGATCGAGTGGCAATGGCTGAGCGCAGCGCAGGAAGCCCTTGGACTACAGGTGAGTGCGGGTTAGTTCCAGTCAACCACAGCACTCTTTAATCCACCATTGACCGAGCACGACAGCGACGAATGAGATCTGAACATGAAACGGCTTCGACTGGGCGCGGGGATTTTGAATCAGACGCCCCTCGACTGGGAAGGGAACACAAACCGCATTCTGGAAGCAATTCACCTGGCCCGGCAAAAGGATGTGCATATTCTGTGTCTGCCGGAACTCTGCATCACGGGGTATGGCTGTGAAGACATGTTTCTGGCACCGCACGTCTGGCGTACGTCGTGGGAAATGCTGCAGAAGATCGTTCCCGAAACTGAAGGGATGATCGTGTCGGTTGGATTACCCTTGTTCGTGACGAACGGCGTTTACAACGCAGCCTGCGTCATGTCACACGGTCGCATCGTTGGATTTGTGGCGAAGCAGCATTTGGCAGGTGACGGACTGCACTACGAACCTCGCTGGTTTCGCGCATGGCCGGCAGAAACAACGAGTGAGTTTTATGCGGACGGCCAGAGCTGGCCAATTGGTGACCTTTTGTTCGACTGCGATAGTGTGCGGATCGGTTTTGAAATCTGCGAAGATGCCTGGGTTGCCGGGCGACCCGGTCACAGAATGGCCGAGTGCGGCGTGGATATTATTCTGAATCCCAGCGCCAGTCACTTTGCGTTCGGTAAGCATGAAATTCGCAAACGCTTCGTGCTGGAAGGATCACGCTCGTTCGGCGTCAGCTACGTCTATGCAAATCTGATCGGCAACGAAGCTGGTCGAGCCATCTACGACGGTGGCGCGTTGATTGCTTCGGGCGGCGATATGATCGCTGCTGGTCCGCGGTTTCGGTTTGAAGAAACGGATGTTGTGGCAGCGGATGTGGATGTCGATTTGACTCGCGCGAGGCGCGCGGGTATCCATTCGATGGCTGCTCATGTCAACGAAGATATTTTTGACCGCATGATTCCGATTCCCGGAAAGTTTGTTCGCGTCGATAGTCCTCTGGAATCGCCGCTTGAGTTGCTGACAGAATCCAAAGTTGATGAATTCACTCAGGTGATCGCCCTCGCATTGTTCGACTATCTGCGAAAAAGTCGCTCCTGGGGTTTCGTCGTCAGCATGAGCGGCGGTGCGGATTCGTCCGCCTGTGCCGTGCTGATTCGCAGCATGGTCGAACGAGGAATTCATGAGCTGGGATTGGTTGAGTTTAAGGCTCGGCTGAGCTACATCCCAAAACTGCAGGAAGCGTCCACCGTGGAGGCACTGATGCACCTGCTGTTTGCCGGGATGTATCAGAGCACGCAGAACAGCTCGGAGGTGACTCGCAACGCAGCGGAACAGGTGACGCGCGGAGTTGGCGGAAATTACTTTGAAATCAGCGTCGATGAAATTGTCCAGCGGTATACGACTGCGATCGAACAGACGATCGACCGCAAACTCACATGGCAACAGGACGACATCGCGCTGCAGAATATTCAGGCGAGAACTCGGTCACCCTCCGTGTGGATGCTGACCAATATTCGCAATGCGCTGCTGCTTTCGACCAGCAATCGATCCGAAGCCGCCGTTGGTTACGCCACGATGGATGGCGACACGTCCGGAGGACTCAGTCCGATCGCAGGCATCGACAAAGCGTTTCTCCGGGAATGGTTGCGGATTGTCGAAATCGACGGATCGGCAGGCGTCAAGCCGGTTTCTGCGCTGCATCTCGTCAATGCGCAGCAACCGACGGCCGAGTTAAGACCGAGCGAATTCGAGCAAACGGACGAAGGCGATTTGATGCCATATCCGTTGCTGGATCATATCGAACGTCTGGCGATTCGTGACAAACTCAGTCCCGCAGAAATCATGGAGACTCTGGAGCGTGAGCATCCGGAATACAGCGGCTGTCAACTGACCACATGGGTTCGTCGCTTCTTCATATTGTGGTCCAGAAACCAGTGGAAACGTGAACGCTACGCTCCATCGTTTCACGTCGATGACAAGAACCTGGACCCTAAGACCTGGTGTCGCTTCCCGATCCTGTCAGGTGGATTTCAGTACGAACTTGCACGTCTCCCGACCGTGGAATGAGTTCAGAAAACTCAGATTCTCCGACCAGGTTGAATTGTTGGAAGCGATGCATCCGCTGTCACGGCGGGAGTTGCAGCCGGAGCGTTGCCGGAAGTCGCCGCAGCTGAGCCCAGACGGGGCCACACTGGCGGTTGCACAATTCGTTTCACGCTGTCCCGGTTGATTTGTTGAGGCACAGCAGCGGGAGCGTCCGGAGTTTGAATTGCCGGTGTTTGTAACAATTCCGTTGCCGATTCCGGTATCGGGAGCCCAGGCGCGAACTCGGGAATTGAAACATCCTGCCGTGATTGCTCTTTGATCGGTGTTTCAAGTGATGATGGCAGATCGAGCAATTCGTCGGGAGAGAACCGTTGATCGCGAGAACCACCATGATCATCCCAGCCGTTTTCCTGAAGGGGATCTGCCAGACTGCCGCCGTGATTGCCGCCGTGATTGCCGAGAGAAGCGGTGCCGGGATCGACTGCGACTCCACCGACGGACCGTTTCACCGCCGGACGCGATTGTTGATATGACTTTCGGTCCTTCACCCGTGAATTACAGCCTTCTGGCAGAATGAAACCAGGCTCACAGGCCGTACCTTCGCCGCAATTGTATGGTGTTTGGACTCGTTTGGGCCGATGCGTTTTTGCACGCAGATTCCAGCCCTGCACCACATCAGCAAGAGTTTTCCTCTTTTTCCGACACCGAGAGGGTTCTGCCGCCGTCGTCTTAGGCGTTGTGCCGCAGCCATCGGTAAAGTATGCCGGTGGCAAATTCGTCCGCTGTCCTGTACTGCGGCCGTCACCACATGCTTCAACACCGCAGTTGCTGCTCTCGGATTTGCGGCCACCACCTGGCAGCCAACTCACGCTCTTCACTCGAGAAACGCCAATCGCTGGCGGTGCTGGAACTGGTTCCTGCATCGGATCATGTGGCGGGACTGGCGTTCGTATAGGACCTGATCCGTCACCGCTCGAGGGAAAAGGATGATATTCGTGATCCTCAATGTCGGAATCGTATTCATCCGCATGGCGGAGCGGCAATGGAACCTGATCGGATGAATCGGACGCGCTGTCTGCCTGCCGTGCCAGACGATTGGCCGAGCAGCCTGCCATCAAGAGCAGCGTAATGGCGATGAGTGAATTCCGTTCAAGTCGCATCCGACATCCCTCCTGAATTGGCGTGACAGGCTGCTGTTGAACAGCGAAAGCGCACGCATTCCATCCTGACTCCAGACAGAGATGGTTTCGGCGATTTCTGCGAGTGTTCCGCCGAAAGCAACCTGAAAACGGCGGTCTTCCGGCAAACGTGCGGCGAAAGCGCACAAATTGCCGCCGTTCCGGCTTGGTTCTGTTAAGCCGCTCAATCCGGCGCTGCTGAAAATTCAGGCGTTGCCGGAGATCTGAAATTTAGAAGTCCGTGAGATGTGATGTGACGAGAATTCCGTCATCTGACATATACTCTGAGCGGGTCTGATTGAGATGTCCTGTCGTAGCCGGATTCGTCAGACTTCGGCCATGAATAATGCACACCCTTTAAATTCCTGGGAATCCGGCTAAACGCACTCGTGGCCGCGCCGAGCATCATCGGCGCCGGCGCGGGGATGGTCAGTCGAGCGTCCGGTGGCTTGCCCATCACGACTCACCAAACACAATACGTTAAACCCTGGGAATCATTCCATTTGAAGTCGATATCGAGAGATTGAACATATGAATTACACCTACGAAGATATCTCACGGATGATTGATCATTCATTGCTGAAGCCCACGTTAACTTTTGCGGACTTTGAAATCGGTTGCCGCATGGCGGTGGTGTTCAAGGCAGGCAGTGTGTGTATTCAGCCTCACTATCTGCAACGCTGTGCTCAGATCCTGAAAGGAACGGGTGTGAAGGCAAGTACCGTGATCGGGTTCCCTCATGGTGGCCACTCGACCGTCATCAAAGTTGCCGAAACGCGGCAGGCATTGGCGGACGGCGGGGAAGAACTGGACATGGTGTGCAATATCAGTCGAGTTCTCAGCGGCGACTGGGAGTATGTGCGTCAGGACATTGAGGCCGTGATTGCCTTGACTCATGCCGCTGACCAGAAAGTTAAAGTGATCTTTGAAAACTGCTATCTGGAAGACCAGCACAAGATCCGTCTTTGCGAAATCTGCAGCGAACTCAAGGCAGACTGGGTCAAGACATCCACCGGTTACGGGACCGGCGGGGCAACGATGGACGATCTGCGACTGATGCGGAAACATGCCGATCCCGACGTGCAGGTCAAGGCCGCTGGTGGCGTGCGGGATATGGATAGTTTGTTGCAATGTCGTGAAATCGGCGTCACGCGCATCGGTGCCAGCGCGACTCAGGCGATGCTCGACGAATGCCGTCTGCGTTTGCAACTGGAGCCCATCGACTTCGACGCCGATGCGGTGTCCGACGGGTATTGATACGACAATCTCGAAAGAAGGTTGATATTCCATGACGCAACGTTTCTGTATTCTGCTGCACGATCATCCGTACTGGCACTGGGATTTCCTGCTGGAGCATGGCGACCATGCGCTGTGCTGGCGACTGCTGCGACAACCATGCGTTGACGAACCGATTGCAGCGGAACCGCTGGCGCCGCATCGGTTGTTGTATCTGGATTATACGGGACTGGTGAGTGACAACCGCGGAACTGTCAAACGTATCGATAGTGGAACGTTCCAGATCATGGCAACGGACCATGTTTTTGTAATTCAGCTGGACGGTCTGACCTGGGCAGATCAGGCATCACTTCACGATGTCGGCGTCAACCGGGCATTTTGGCGATTTCGTGTCATGCCTCAATCTTAAGGTGGAACAACAGAAACTATGAAACGAATTGGAATCCTGACCGCCGGTGGCGACACGCCGGCCCTTAACGCCACGATCTACGGCGCAGTTGAAAGAGCGAATGCGCTCAAGATCGAAATCCTCGGGCTGCAACGCGGTTATGCCGGATTGCTCGACACTCGCGTTCCGCATGTGAATCTCAATCCACTTTTCACGGCGATTCCGGAACTTGATCCCTGCAAAGGCGGCACGCTGCTGGGATCGTCGCGTACCTATCTTGATGAGACACACAAAGACTTACTTGAACTTGTCGCCGCGCATGTTCATAAACTCAAACTTGATGGGCTGATCTGCATCGGTGGCGACGGCACGATCAACGGCATGCAGCCGATTGCCGAAATTCTGCCATGTGTGCTGGCACCGAAAACGATTGACAATGATCTGGGGTTGAATTACATCGACGAAGCAAATGAATGGATTCGGCACCCGATTGACGGGTCGCCGAAGTTTCGCGAAGAATTGCTGCGCACGCGCGACTCGATGGAACTGGAAGACATCGTTAACTACGCGACGCCAGGCTATGCGACGGCAGTCTTCGTAGTTGCGCAAAGCATCGAACGCTTGCGAACTACGGCTGAAAGTCATCGCCGCGTGGCGATCGTCGAAGTCATGGGGCGTCAGTCCGGATACATTGCACTGGGGGCAGCATACGCTCAGCCCGATATCATTCTGATCCCTGAAGTCCCGATTAATCTGGAACAACTGACGGCGAGAGTCGTCCAGCTGTATGACCTGCAGCAGCATGTGGTCATTGTGGTTGGCGAAGGTGTACGCAACCCGGACGGCACAGAACTGGGCGCAGCGATGCCAACCTTCGACCCGGCTGGCAACGTGCATTACAGCGGCGCGGCGGATGCAATTGGCCAGATGCTGATCAGCTCACTTGGAGACACGGTCTTCGGTGAAATGCGGGCATTCGAGCCCGGATCGTCGTCGGTTTTCATTCGTAAAATCGGCCACACACAACGCGGAGGACGTCCAATTCTGTTCGACCGTTTCTATGCTTCGCAGTTAGGAGGCAAAGCTGTTGATCTGTTGGTCACCGGAGAATCGAATGAAATTGCGACTCTGCAGTACGAACGTGCATCCGGGTTTCGAGTCGGATCAATTTCTGCCAACAAACTTCGTGATCAATGGGGCGAGATTCATCCACGATCAGTCCATCCGTCATTCTATGACGCCAAACGCATGCTCCTGTCCCAGACCGGAATTGACTATCTGCATCCGATCTTTACCAACGCCATCGGTGCCGATGATGTCGATTGTATCCGGACTCAGATGTTCAGCGCAGGAAGTGTCAGAAATCGCTATCAAAGCGTCAACACTGACATCCGCAAACGGATTCGATATCTCTGACCAGCAGGCGAATGTCCGGACCGTCACAGATCGAACCGGTGACGCATGCGCAATGGCTCTCGATTTGATCACAACTTGTTTGAGCCGCAGTGCGCCAGCGCGTCGCGGCTGATATAAGAAATCGAGTACGATTGGGCGCCGGCCAACAACTGAGCGTGCGGATCGCTTCCGGCGGAATCTGCCGCAACAGCATGCACAGTTTACACTCAACCACGAGAAGTATAAGTGCTTAGTTGAACTGTCCCGGGTTCACGACCAGGAGTAGCAGAAGTCGCAAAAAAAATTGTCCGGAACTCAGGAAGCATCAGAAAACACTGCGAAAACATGATGCCGGAGAGTCTCACACACTTTTTTCAACCAGGCTGTGACAGTCGAATGAGGAGGTAGAATTCCGCAAGTGACTGCGAGGAGTCCTGCAGATTCGCAACGATTTCTGCAATCGTGGGGGATATCCCACAGTGGAAATAAAATTTGCGGAACTGCTATTTTCCTGAATTGGAAGTTATCTCCATACTTGCGACGATTGCAGTTTTCCGAAGTTCCTGAAGGTTGTCAGGAACGGCACTGCATGAGGACTTTCTAACAAGAGACTGTGTGATGAAGCGTCAAGATCGTGCTGGATTTACTGTCCTGGAACTACTGATCAGCATTGCTGTCTTTACAATTCTGATAGCCGTGCTTCTTCCAGCAGTGCATTCGGTTCACGAATCCAGTCGTTCAGTTTCCTGCCGAAACAATTTTCGACAGGTAAATCTGGCACTGCAGAACTATGTCGCCGGCTTCCGCCAGTTTCCAAAGACAAATACGCATCAGGGCACTTCGTTTGTGGTGCTGCTTCCATTTCTGGAAAAACAGGCTCTCTATGATGTTCTTGTTGGGCGGGGATCGGCGACAAACGCTCGAGCCAGCTATGCGTCACCTAAAGAATTCAAGTGTCCCAGCGATCCGGTTGCGATGGCCTATGCACAAGGATGTAGTCTTGGAGAAAATATAGGTGTTTGTGTCTCAGAGATCTATCAGCACAGCGAAGTGGGGCGAAAGTATGACGGGGTCTTTCTTTCACAGGTTGAGCCTGTTGTTGTGACGGCGGCTTCCATTTCGGATGGTTTATCCAACACGGCTGCATACAGTGAAATTTTGGCCTTCCCGCGACCGGGTCTTCGGCAGAAAATCTACACACGGCGAGTCGATATACGAGGATGTTTTTCCGCTGAGGATCAGGCAATGCGATGTCGGTTGGCGGACTATCCACTGGATACAACCCCGATGGCCCGGGGCACCACATGGCGGATCGCGGCGATGGAAATGAACCAATACGTACACGCTCTGCCGCCGAATACCAGAGAGTGCCGATTCGTGCCGAACTCAGCGAGTTCTCATCCTGCATCAGCCTATTCAGCGCTGTGTGACGGCTCCGTCAGGTTGATTTCAGCTTCGATCGACGAAAAGGTCTGGCAAGCTGTCGGCAGTCGGAGTAATCGAGATCTCACATCCGGATTCTGAGTGATGAATTATGGCAGCAAGGAATCGCGCGTCCAGCACGTAAAACTGCGGGACCGGCATTTCACAGTCCGTGTTGCCAGAATGGTGCGGGTTTGATGGACTCCATGGACGGAGCCCTGGACATATCGCGTTTCAGGTCAGCGATACTACTACATGGCCTGTGGTGAAAACACAAGGAAGTGTTCTATGCGAGTTCTGGTAATTAAAGTAGTGATACTGTTCGCCGTGACAACATCTGCTGCCAATGGCGTTCAGGCAGCACCCCCGGCATCCGATCCTGGCAGTACCGGCGGTAGTGGCGGAGGCGGAACAGCAGTGCCCTGGAGGTTTACACATCCTGATGATGGCATGGAGTGTTCCGGTAGCGTTTTATTTGCGGGAACCGGGCCCGATTCAGATTTGGGCGGGTTGTCTGTCTATTCCTATACCAACACTGTGCCGGGTCAAGTCGTTGCGAGCGAGTTGCAGTTGCAGATTACGGTCATTGTGGAAACAGATCCGGGTGTTGACTGGGTCGGCCCGATCTACAAAAGGGTCGGAGAGAGTTACGCAATAATCATGCCGGCACTGGCAACACCGAATATCACCCTGTTGTCGCTGGGTGGAGGCGGGGCACAAACCGACGTCGGCACAGTCACGAGTCTCAATGGAGGACAGGGAGTACTGTTCCGGATTACCGCACCATAGCCGACAAATCTGATTCGCACGATTCAGTGCGAGTGAACGCCGTGGATCATCCTTTACAAACACCATTCAGGCACCGTGCTGAATGGTGTTTTTTCGTTGAAGGATCGACAAATGCAGATCGTATCCTACACTGCGAATTCGAGACCCCGTTTTGCGGCAGTTGAGTCTTTTCAGGCGAGCGACAGCGAATTTCTTCCCTGTTCCGCAGCTGAATTCGCAGGAATTCAGAGCCTCCCTCAATGCCTGCGAATCCAGCTACGGTAGATTCGTGTCTGCCGCTCGCCTGATTGCAACTCCACCGAAGACAAATCAATGATTCCTCAATTGCATACTTCCTGGACATGGTGCATAGCGGCGTGCTGTCTGCTTGCATTCGGCAGCTGCGGATCTGCGGATGAATCGACGACTCTCGATTTTGAAGAGCACATTGCTCCGATCCTGATCCGCAATTGCCTTGAATGTCATCAGCCCCGAAATCCATCCGGCGGGCTGGCACTCGACACCGCTTCCGCAATCGCGACCGGCGGCGAAAGCGGTGCTGTTGTGGCGAAGAACTCTGCGGCAACCAGTTTGCTCTTTCAGCGGGTCAATGACGGCGAAATGCCACCTCCGCAGCATGGTGAATCTCACGCACTTGCTGTGAGTGATGTGGAGACTCTGCGGCGATGGATTGACGCCGGAGCACACTTTCCTGCGGATCGGCAACTCGATATCTACGAGCGGACCAACGATGTCCGCGGCGGTCGGGACTGGTGGTCGTTTCAGCCGCTGCGTCGCGTTAATCCACCGTGGTCAGCCACCGTTCCGGCAGGTTCAAATCCGATCGATGCCTTTATCCAGGTTGCTTTGCAGGAACACGTTCTGACACCTGCAACACCCGCATCGCCCGCACAACTGTCGCGACGACTGTACTGGACGACGACGGGCTTGCCCGCATCCGAAGCGCAGATCGCCACATTCACTGCCAATCCGACGTCTGACGCAACGGCTCTGCTTGTCAACGACCTGCTGAATTCACCACATTTCGGAGAACGCTGGGCCAGGCACTGGCTGGATGTCGTGCGATTTGCAGAGACCAGCGGCTATGAACGTGATCAGACAAAACCGTTTGCGTGGAAGTACCGTGACTGGGTCGTGAATGCCTTTAACAGTGACATGCCCTACGACGAGTTCATCCGAGAACAGCTTGCCGGTGATCAGATTCCTCGTCGCTCTGAATCTTCTGTGATTGCCACCGGTTTTTTGCGTCTTGGCACATGGAATGACGAACCGAATGACCCGGAGGACTACAAATACGAACGACTCGAAGACCTGGTCCATACGACGTCTTCAGCGTTTCTTGGCATGACCACGAAATGTGCTCGTTGCCACGATCACAAATTCGATCCTATTCCTCAGGAAGACTACTACCGCATCGCCGCGTCGTTCTGGCCTGGCCCTGTTGCGCCGGGCGCTGCAGACCTGCTTGGCGGTCCCGGCGCTGACGTGCTGGGATATCCGGAAGTTCTTGGCTGGACCGACGTCAACCCGACGCCGCCACCGTTGTATGTGCTGAAGAACGGCGATCGTCATCATCCGATGCAGGCCGTAACCGCGGGCGTATTGACATGCGCGCCCGCACACCGATCAAAGACGGATTTAAGTGTGCGCGCGATTGAAGGCAATGCGGCAGGTGCCCGGCTGCAGCTCGCCGACTGGATCGCCAGCCCTGATAACCCGCTCACCGCTCGGGTCATCGTGAATCGCCTGTGGCAGCATCATTTTGGCGAAGGACTTGTGAGATCTTCAAACAACTTCGGTTTCACCGGCGATCGACCGACGCATCCGGAATTACTCGACTGGCTGGCTGTCGAACTGATCAACAACAACTGGAGTCTCAAGCATATTCATCGACTCATCCTGACGTCTGCCACCTGGCAGCAGTCTTCCTTGCATCCGCAACAGGATGCCTGCGCGCAGAAGGATTCAGCGAACAGATTTCTTTGGCGTGCGAATCGCCGTCGACTTGAGGCCGAAGCGGTGCGAGATGGGCTACTTGCAGCAAGCGGCGAGCTGGATCTTCGGATTGGTGGCGCTGGTTTCTATCCCACAATCAGTGCCGAAGCGCTCGAAGGTCTGTCACGCAAAGCGTCTGCCTGGACTGCATCGCCGGAAAGCGAGCAGCTCAGACGAAGTCTCTACATATTCACGCAGCGTAGTCTGCTTCCACCCATGATGACAGCGTTTGATCTCTGCGACACCACACTGCCCTGTGGCCAGCGCGACGTGACGATTGTGGCACCACAGGCACTGACACTGCTCAATAATGAGTTTATTCACAGACGCGCCGAAGCACTTGCTCGACGTATCTCCAAGAACCATCCTGACGCGGTGAACGCTCAGATCGATGCTGTGTGGCGGTCGATCCTGAATCGTCAGCCTTCCGGGGTCGAAATGCGGATGGCGGCGGAACACGTTCAACGACAGTCTGAGCGACTTGAGCTGCCGGATTCTGAGAATTCAAAAAGAACTTTTAACCCGCCTGAGTTGGCGCTGGCGTCGCTTTGCCTTGTACTGTTCAATTCGAACGAATTCATTTACGTTGACTGAACTACGAGTGAATCGCCTGACAATGCCAGCCTCTTTTCAACGTGAACTTCAAACAGCGGTCACGGCCGTCCGACAGGCGGCAATCGTCTGCCGGTCGGTCCAGTCCGCCATGACGACTGCATCCCTGGCGAAGAAAGACAAAAGCCCCGTTACAGTGGCGGATTTTGGAAGCCAGGCCGTCATCTGTCGCCGGTTGCAGCTTGATTTTCCAGACGATCCGGTGATTGGGGAAGAAGGAGCTGCGGAACTCAGGCTGCCGTCGGGTGTCGATTTTCTGAACCGCACGGTGCATGAATGCGCAGCTGCTGGCGTCGTGGCTTCTGCGGTTGAAATCTGTGACTGGATTGACCGCGGTGGAACATCAGAGTACCGCCCGCGATTCTGGACATTGGACCCCATCGACGGCACAAAGGGATTCCTACGGAAGGAACAGTATGCCATCTCTCTGGCACTGCTTGTCAATGGTCAGATCGAAATTGGCGTCCTGGGGTGCCCGAATATGCCGTTTGAAAACAAGCCCGATGGCACAGGAGTGCTGGCATGGGCTGTTCGCGGACACGGAGCGTGGATGCAGCCAATGTCCGAACCCGATGCAACACCGACTCGAATGACTGTGACGCAGATTTCAAAGACTGCCGACATGCGGTTCTGTGAATCCGTCGAATCCGGACACAGCTCACATGACTGGTCAGGGTTGATTGCTTCCCAACTTGGGATGCAGTTGGAACCCATTCGCATGGACAGCCAGTGCAAATATCTGGCGGTGGCGCGCGGTGATGCCGATTTGTACCTCCGCCTGCCGACACGGAAAGGCTATCAGGAAAAGATCTGGGATCATGCTGGCGGGATTCTGGTCGTCCGGGAGGCGGGCGGAGAAGTCACGGACATCGACGGCAAAGCACCGGACTTCCGCCAGGGATCGTCGCTGACTCAGAATGAGGGAATGGTTGTCACCAACGGCCTTGCACATGCCGCCGTGATTGCCGCCATCAAAACGCATGCGCCGGCGGAAATGGCGTAGTACTTTGTCAATCCTTGAATCGTAGGTTGGACATTCCTGTCCGACTGGTGAGCGACGGGCAAGAATGCCCACCCTACCCATGAATGAAGATCTGACGGGGCACTAGTGTTTGCTCTGGCTGGTCTCACTCATCGTCCATTTCGGTTTCATCACCGGATGCAACCGGGGTATCCTGGCGATACCGGGCAAGGGCGGCCTGTGTGAAACCAGCTATCGAACTGAATGCTGCCTGCATGATTCCGGCACCGGATTCATTGAGCAACGTGAAGGCAAGGATCGTAAGTCCCGCTGCACCGAACAGCAACCAGCTCCGATGTTGTTGATGACTCGCAAGATGCATCACGATTTCCGCAACGGCAGGCTGAACCAACGGTCGCGGCGGAGAGGAATTTGCCTTTGTCCCGCCGAATATCAGACTGTTGGAAACGGGCACGAATTCATGCTGCGTATTCCCGGACTGCGTGGCATGGACCAGTCGATGCGCAAATTCGGGATCACTCTTCAGGGCCGCAGCGACTAATTCGAGGTAATCGGCCTCGTCTTCCAATTCCTGGAGTCGCATGGCGTTGGCGGTATGCTGCTGTCGCACACTGATCCAGTCTGCCAGTTTTGGTGACAGCGATACCGCTGCGTACATTAAGGACGATACCAGCAGCGCGGACCAGAATCCGATGGAAATCAAAAAAGAACCGACCGTCTGCGGAACTGAGATGAGTTCTTCAGAGGTCGGTTCAGTGCCTTTGTCAGATTTTTCGTCCATCGCTGTTCGAATCACTCGCCAGGTCGGAACACTAGCCAATCGTGCCGCCAAAGGTTGCGGTGTCGCCCAGCATTTGTTCGATACGGAGCAGTTGGTTGTATTTACAGATACGGTCGGTACGGCTGGCCGAACCGGTTTTGATCTGACCTGTTCGAAGCGCCACTGCGAGATCAGCGATCGTTGTGTCTTCGGTTTCACCTGAGCGGTGACTCATCACAGCCGTGTACCCATTGCGATACGCGAGCTGCACGGCCTGAATTGTTTCCGTGAGTGTGCCGATCTGGTTGACCTTGACGAGAATACTGTTTGCAATACCCTTGTCGATTCCCTGGCTCAGGCGACTTACGTTGGTTACGAACAGATCGTCGCCGACCAATTGAAGCTGTACTCCCAGTTTATCGGTCAGCTTCTTCCATCCGTCCCAGTCGTCTTCGGAACAGCCGTCTTCGATTGAGCAGATTGGGTACTTGCCAACCCATTGGTCGAGCAATCCAACCATTCCGTCGGAATCCAACTTTTTGCCATCGATCGTGTAAATACCGGTTTTAGAATCGAAGAATTCTGTCGCGGCACAGTCAAGCGCAATCTGGATCTGTTCACCGGCCTGATACCCGGCACTCTCGATGGCCTGCATGATCACCTGCAGAGCCTCTTCGTTGGTCTTAAGATCCGGCGCGAATCCCCCTTCGTCGCCAACTGCCGTACTCATGCCTTTCGCGGCGAGTACTTTCTTCAGATTGTGGAAGATTTCCGCGCCAGCTCGGAGTGCATCGCTGAAGCAGTCGAAACCCAGCGGCATGACCATGAATTCCTGAATATCAATACCGTTATTCGCGTGAGCGCCCCCGTTGATGATGTTCATCATCGGAGCGGGCAGGCAGTTTGCACCGACGCCGCCAAGGTAGCGAAACAGTGGGAGACCGCAGCTTGCCGATGCGGCATGAGCGGTCGCCAGCGAAACGGCAAGAATTGCGTTGGCACCAAGCCGTGCTTTGTTCGGCGTGCCGTCGAGTTCAAGCATTATATGATCAACCACGGCTTGATCATAGGCGTCCATATCCAGCAGGGCATCGGCGATTTCGCCGTTGACGTTTTCAACAGCCTGCAACACGCCTTTGCCGAGATAGCGAGTTTTGTTACTTGTATCACGCAGTTCGCAGGCTTCGTGAGCCCCCGTGCTGGCTCCGCTCGGAACCGCTGCGCGACCAATCGTGCCGTCTTCGAGCTGCACATCGACTTCAACTGTGGGGTTTCCACGGCTGTCCAGAATTTCACGACCGTGAATGGCGGTAATCGCAAGACTCATCGAACAAGTTCTCCGTTGTTTTTCTTCCAGGATCGACTGATGGATGCAGGTTCCGCAGACACGATTTGCGACCTCGATTTCGTATTGTAGCAACCCGATTTATGAGCGTTAGTGAGATGTCAACTGCTTCCGAATCGGGAATCGGGACTTTCTGACGGCGATTTGGTCGTTGTGATGGAACGACAAGCCTATCATGCGGTGAAAACTCCTGCGGAATCCTGCGTGAGCCGCCTGCCCGCTATTTCTATTCCTGAAAGGCCCCATCAATCCATGTCTGTACCGTCACGCGATTTACTGGAAACCTTCGAAAACCCTTGTCCTCAGCGAAATTTCGTGATTGACACGGTTGCCCCGGAATTCACTTCCATGTGTCCGAAAACTGGCCAGCCGGACTTTGGGACGCTGACGATCACGTACATCGCCGATAATGTCTGCTACGAACTGAAGTCGCTCAAACTGTACCTGCAGCAGTATCGAAACCATGGTGCCTTCTACGAACGGGTCACCAACCTGATTCTGGATGACCTTGTCGCGGTCACTCAACCTCGCTGGATGAAAATTGAGGCGGCATTTACGCCGCGCGGCGGAATTCGCACCACTGTGATCGTAGAACATGGGAAGCGTCCCGAGTAAACTACCAACCAACGAACACCAATTCTTCAGCGGACATCAATTCATGACCAAGGCGTGGAGCGGGCGATTCAATCAGGCAACTGATCCGCGAGTTGAAGCATTCACTGAATCCATCAGCTTCGACAAGCGACTGTATGCTGTCGATATTCGCGGCTCGATGGCACACGCCACAATGCTGGCGCACGCCGGTCTGATCACCGCCGATGATCGTGATCATATTTGTGCTCATCTGGATCAGATCGGTGAAGAACTTGCTGCCGGGCAGTTTGTCTTCCGATCGGATCTGGAAGACATCCATATGCACATCGAAAACGCTTTGATCACGCGCATCGGGGACGTCGGTCGCAAGCTGCACACGGGACGAAGTCGCAATGATCAGATTGCAACGGATCTGAAACTCTATACCCGCGATGCGATTGACGAACTGGACAAGCTGCTTGCTGCGATTCAAAAGGCCTTCCTTGCACGGTGTGATAAGGATGCCGACGTCGTGTTGCCTGGCTACACGCACATGCAGCGAGCTCAGCCGGTGCTGGCAGCGCATTACTGGCTGGCCTACGTCGAAAAATTCCAGCGCGATCGTGAACGGCTGGCGGATTGCCGCAAGCGTGTCAACGTAAGTCCGCTGGGAGCTGCCGCATTAGCGGGTACCACATTGCCGATTGAACGGGATCTTACCGCGAAGCTGCTGGGCTTCGAATCCGTGGCTGCGAACAGCCTGGACGTGAGCAGTGATCGAGATTTCCTGATCGAATTCGTATTCTGTCTGTCCCTGATCGCCGCTCATCTGAGTACATGGGCCGAAGAATGGATCATCTGGTTCACGACGGAATTCAGTTTCCTGAGTCTGCCGGATGCATACACAACCGGTTCTTCGATCATGCCGCAGAAACGCAATCCGGACGTACTGGAACTCATCCGGGGGCGTACGGCGCGAGTTATGGGCGCGGTTCCGCAGTTGTTGATTCTGATTAAGAGTCTGCCGATGGCGTACAACCGCGACCTGCAGGAGGACAAACTCGCGATGTTCACTGCGTACGACGCATTGCACGCTTCTTTGGAACTGGCACCATCGATTATCTCCGGGGCGGAACTGCAGCTCGAAAAAATCGAGGCGCGAATTGAAGACGGATTTCTCGACGCCACCGCACTGATGGAATACATGATCAGAAAGGGTGTGCCGATGCGAACAGGTCACGAAACCGTCGGTCGACTGGTGTCGCATTGCGAAGCACGTGAATGTCGTCTGAGTGATTTGCCGTTGGCAGAACTCAAGGAAGCCTGTAACCTGATTGAAGACGATGTGCGAAAGGTGCTGGGAACCCGCAATGCTCTGCATGCCCTGCAAAGTTTTGGCAGCGGAGGTCCATCATCTGTGAACGCTCGAGTCGCCGAATGGAAGCAGAGACTGGCACCGTTGATTTGTTCGGACGCCAGACCTTCGGCGTAAGTGCGGCGTGCCATTGTGCAAAATCTTCACGAATTCATGCTTACCTTTAACAGCGATCCTGATTATGCTTCGATTTGTCTCAATTCCTGCGGTATCACTCATTCTGACCTCAGCAGTGTTCGCACACGAAGGCCATGGCGATGCAGCGCACCAGCACGGAGCGACGCATTACGTTGTCAACCCGTCTCACGCAGTTCCGATCGTGCTGACCGTCGCCGCTGTGATTGGTCTCGGACTTCTGATCCGCCGCACCGTGAGAAGTTGGCGCCAGTAAGCACCCACGCGCAAGTTTTCGCATACAACTTGTTTAACCGCGTGCCCATCGGGCCGCGTTTTACTCGCGAAAGCGCGGGGCGATGCCCACGCGGTTAAACGAAGAATCTTATGCATGGGTGCTTACGCTCCGGCGTATTTCCAGTCATTCGGTAATTCTGAACACATGAATCAGTGGCACTGCACTCCACGGATGATCGGGTGTCGCGCCTGCGTTTGGCTGACTGACGTACAGAAGTGAGTGTTCCCGATCGTATGTCACTCCGCCGACATCTCGATAGCATCTGGGAAACAGATACTGGCCAAAGCCTCCGCCTTCCGATTGGTCCGTCCAACGCATCCATGGTTGGACATCGTTGGGGCTCAAGGCTCCATGAGCCACATGAATCAGGCTGGCTCGCGAGTAGAAATAGACCTGTGATTCGTACGGTGTCCCGTGATAGCCTTTGTTTTCATCGCAGTCTTCCGTGCGCGCAAGGCCATAATGGACCGGCCCCAGAGACATTTGTCCGATGATGATGACGGCGTGTCGATTGCCAACGGTAATCCAGGCGCCGCCGCCCCAGCGATTTGCCGGGTGGTGCTGATCGAGTGGGCGCGCCATGGGATACCACGCCAGGGGCAAAGACTCAATGGAACTGCCGGCTGGCAGAGCGTCGGGCAGGCGGTAGGCAAACATTGGAGGACCATGACTGGAATTCTGCTGTCCAGTCGCAGTCCAGAGTCCGGAAATCAGATTCCTGCCGCCGAACCATTTTTCCGATTCGGCTTTCGGGATCTCAAAAACATAACCTGCGTGTTTGTCAGAGTGGCATTCCGGTGCTGTGGAGGCGCCGTCGCCGAGATGCCATGGACCCTGTGCATCCCGTTTGCTCAGATCCAGTGAGCAACACCCGTGGGTTGCAGTGTCGTATTGAGCAGCATTGTAGTAGACATGGGTCGTCCAGTGCAGTCGGTCGCCGACGACCTGCAGACCGCCAAGCCGAAAATCTGCTCCGTCAAGAGCGGCAGACAGATCCTGCATGATTCCGTGGGTGACATCGGCAAATGGCTGCAGTATTTCGGCTCGTGGCAGGTCCTCCGCGCGCTTCAATGTGGACAGCACGGGTTTTGGAATCGAGATTTCCGCAACACATTGCTGCTGCGCATGGCCTGCAAGGAAAAGCGAACCCGGCAGTGTCGTTTCTGTTTCCGGACGTTCACGATTCCCACGAAATGCCAGCATCCCGAGAGAATGCGCAAAGGAATTCTCATTGTCCTCGAAGTGCGGAGGAATAAATGCGCCAAGGTATTCAAAGTTTCCGGGGGTGATCATTTCAGGATGAAGACTGGCGGCGTGTCGCTGTGATTTTGGCCACGATCTCATTTTTTCTGAGATAACATCGGGAATCGGACGCAGCATCGGTGCTGGCTGTTCCGTCTTCTCCGGGATCGACGTAACGGGAGCAACATGCTTCGTCGATATCGGGCTCGCGCTTGCTCCACGGTTTGTGAGCCATTGCTGGCCGTTGCTCCGGAAGAACCGAACTCCAAAAATCATCAGGCCAGCCATCAGCACCGGGGTGAGAATCAGATTCAGGTTGCGCATGGTAAAGGTGCGTGTTCATGTCTGATGGCAGGAATCAGTGTCCTGACGGGCTGCTCCCGTCCGGTAACGAGCGCGCAGGATCTCACGGCTTGAACTTTAAGCGTAAGTCTCAGACGACACGAGCGAGTCCGGCCTGAATCGCACGAACCGCAAAAGCCACACGGATCTGGCCTGGAGGTTCGATTGCAACAGATGTGCTCAGAATTCCGGGAGCGGCGCATTCATCCGGTGGGTCGTGGATTCACGACATCACAAGCCCGCCAGGCCGTGACTTGAGTCGTTCGGAGAGCCGAGGCATCAGGCCATACGACAGAGCCAGCAGTTTGATGGGATGAATCGTCGGTATCGTGGCAGCCTGTTCCATCTGCATCCGGCAGGAACTGCAATCTGTGACGCCGATGTTGGCATCAACCGTCTGCATTTCACGGATGAGTCCGGCACCGATTTCGATAGACTTCTGGAAATTCGCCGCCGCGATTCCGAATGTGCCGGCCATTCCTGTGCAGCCTTTTTCAATTGTCAATACTTTGAGTTCCGGAATCAGCGCCAGCAGTTCCAGCATTGGCGTGCCGTTTCGCAGCGCTTTCACATGGCACGGCGTGTGAAACGCAACCCGCATGGGCAGCGGTGAAAAGTCTCGTTTGAGTAAACCACGCCGATGCAGATCTGCGAGGAACGATCCCGCATCCGTCGTCTGCTGTGCGATGATTCCGGCATCGTCGTTCCGCACGAGCATCGGGTATTCCTGAGTCAGGCACAGCGCGGCAGTTGGTTCGGTGCAGACGATGGCGTAACCTTCTCTTGCCGGTTCGATCAATTCGCGGATATTCTGTTCCGCGAGAGTTCGTGCACCGGCAAGGTCTCCGTTGCTGAACATGGCCATTCCGGATACTGTCTGACCCGGCGGAATGAACACGCGATAGCCGTTATGTTCGAGGACTCGGACAAATGCTTCGCCCAGTTCAGGATCGTGATGATTGGCAAAGTAATCGACAAAATACACAACCGTCGGTTTGTTGCTGCCCGGCGCGCCGGAATTCTGATTCCTCAGCACACGCTGTGATTCCAGGAACAGCGTCCGCGTAAATCGAGGGAGGCGGCGCTTTGCCGAGATGCCCAGAATTCGTTGCAGGATTCTGCGGAATATCGAATTGTTGAGCAGACGGTTTGTGACAAATGAGACACGCGATGCCATCTTCGCGTAGGTGTGGACCCGAGACAATAACCATGCCGTGTTGCTGAGCCCATGTGCCTGAACATGCTGAGCGCGGGCTTCAATCAACAAATGTGGAATGTTGACTTCAGACGGGCAGTCCAGTTGGCATTGTTTGCAGTTAAAGCAGCTGGCAAGAAGTCGGGACGTGTCATCCTGTGCCAGTAATTCCTGCACACTGTTTGTACACAAACTGTTGCGAACGACATTGGCCTTGGCACGCGGAGAAACTTCTTCGTCGCCATTTTCTTCCACAAACGGACACATCCGCTGCGGGCTGACCTGTGTGCGACAGGTACCGCAACCATTGCATCGCACAGCGGCATCGGTCGCTTCTTCAACCGTCCACGCAAGCTGCATGACCGGTAACAGCGGCGTTGACTGTACTCCCGTAACTTCATCAGCCATGGGTCGTGTGCGCCGCAGATATCTGACAGTCAAAGAAGGGTCATTGCTGATGATCTTGTCCGGATTCATCAGTTTCTGAGGATCGAACACTTCCTTGATCTGCTGAAAGACCCGATACAGGGCACCGTATTGCGTTCGAATGAAGGCCGTGCGGGAAAGGCCGTCGCCATGTTCCCCGGAGATAGTTCCTCCGAAATCACGAACCTTGCGATACAGGTCGCGCGCGATGGCTTCCATCACAGTGGCGTCGCCTCGACTCGGAATCGGCATGATCGGTCGAAAGTGGAGCTGCCCGGATGCGGCGTGGGCATACAAAGTCGCCGTGACTTCATGGCGTTGAAAAACTCTTTGTGCGACGGGTAAAAACTCCGCAAGTCGCTCCGGCGGCACTGCCACATCCTCGACAAACGGCAATGGTCTTGAATTGCCTTTGAGGCTGGCGAGCAGCGAAACGACTTTTCCCGGCAGCGCCCACAGCAATTCGACGTCGTCGTAGCTTGATGCCTGGCGAGTCAATTGAAAATCGATCCGGCGATCATTCAGTAATCGCTGCATATCGTCCAGCCGTTGCAGGACTTCACGTTCATTTAAGCCGGAAAACTCAATGATGAGGCCGGCTTCCGCATCGGGGAGAATGATGTCATGAAATCGCCGGTCAGCCCCGCGTCCCAGACTCAACAGTCTGCGATCCAGCAGGTCGCACGCGCTGGGTTCAAGCGGCAGGATCAGCTGCATGGCCTGAATCGCACCCTCAAGCGAACCAAACATCAGGATTGCGGCAGAACGATTCCTGGGGAGCGGCGTCGTAAACAACGTCGCTTCTGTAAATAGCCCCAGCGTGCCTTCGGATCCGACGAGCATTCGCCCGACATCGATCTTATTGTCCTGCAATATGCCACGCAGCCGATAACCGCAGCTGTTCCGCAGCAAGGGAGGCTGAAGCTCCCGGATCAGTTGATCGTTTTCGCGGAGGATCTGTTCAAGCTGTTGCAGGAGCAGAGTTCGTCGCGTGGTTGCTGTCATCGTTGAAAGTCGGAGCGAATCCGACTGAGGTGATTCTGACAGGATTACCGCACTGTCACGATTCAGGGATACTGCATCCGAATTCGTATCCCGCCCCGCCAGAAGTTCACGGCCAAGTTCCAGTCGCTGACCGCCGGAAAGCACGCATTCAATCGTCTCCACATGATCCCGCGCTGAACCAACTCGCACCGCGTGAGATCCCGCGCCATCGACTCCCAGCATTCCGCCCACTGTTGTAATGCGACCGTTTGACGGATCAGGAGCGAAGTACCGACCATGTTCGCGTAACTGTTCGTTGAGTCTCTCACGCACAACGCCTGGCTGAACGCGAACCCGGTCTTCGGAAATTGACACAATCTGGTTCATGTGGCGGGAAAAATCGATCACGATACCGCTGCCGATCGCGCCTCCGGCAATTCCGGAGCCCGCACCGCGGGCGATCAGCGGAATGTTGTTGTCGGCGGAGTACGCTGCCAGAACTTCCACGTCCCGAGTCCGACGAGGAAAGGCAACTGCCAATGGTTCGATTTCATACAGACTTGCGTCGGTTGAGTACGCAGCGACAGCCGCGCGATCGACCCGGAGTTCCCCCTCGATCGAGTCTTTGAGGTCCTCAACAAGTCTTCGACGCCGTTCTTCCACGAATTTCCGTTCTCAGTTTCAATGTGTCGCTTCGCGCTGCCGCAGCTCCTGTTGTCGATATCGCTCGGCAGTTTCGAGCTCAAAGCGAGGATGCTCGTCGTTGATGGTCGTTCTTCGGTGTCGTGCCCCGCAGCGATAACAAACCAGCATATCGCCCATCATCGTATAGAGTACCATGTCAATCAAACCAGCGAGCATCAGAATCCCAATGGCAATCGCCGGTTGATAAAATGCCCATGCCACGCAACTGAGAATGGCCGCAGTCGCCACAAGCGCCAGCCCCAACGCAGGCGGAAAATCCTTCTGACGCCACAGATCGTGGCACCCGCAGACGCGACAACGGCAAAGATTTCCGTCCGCAAAATCATCACGGCCCTCGTCGCGACTCCATTGACATTCGCTGCAGCGCAGAGCGCCATCAATCGGTTCAGGAGCAGCCAGACGTCGCTTTTGACACGCCGGGCATTGAAAAATGATGTGAGATGCGATGGGAATGACCCCCGAAGTTGCCGGAAAACTCAAATGGAACACGCGCGTGCCTCAGATCTGACTCGCAGAGTGCGACACGCAGCCGTCAACCCCGACGGGCCAACCATGCGTGTGATGTTCCTTCAGTACGGTATCCGCAGATCACGTTCCAGCAAAGCGGCCGTCATTTCTCCCATGAAAACGAGAATGAGAGAGGCGAAGAGTACGCCCGTGGCTGACTGCGTGTTGCGGTACTTCAGGATTCTGGCGACAACGACCGCAGTCGCAAAAGGCACCAGGATTGCGCCGACAATTCGTACGATCAGCCATAGAAGATGAACCAGGTCATGCGAGATGAATCCGAATCGGAAAAGAGAAAGCGACGTCATGAGCAACCGCGCGACCGCAGCAACAGCGAGCGCCTTCGTAAACCATGAAAGCGGACCAATCGACATCGTCGGAGTCGTGAGATACCAATGTCCCAGCAGCATACCAGTCAGTGTGGCTCCCAGAACTGCCGCTGACGCGAGGTCGGACAGCAGCAGATTCAGCGAGTCAAAATCGACTCCACCCGCCAACGATGCGGTCACCAGTGACAGGAGGCACAGAACGGCAACTGCATAGATTGCCACGGCTCCCGGCCGTCGCCGTCCCAACTTCCACACAATGTGTCCGGCAAAAGCGATCACGGCGGCGATGAATTGCGCACAGCGAATGAACTGGTTCCCCGTCTGTGTGCGCAGGCCGGTTGTCAGCGCATTGGTAACCGAATCTGTCGCCTGCGGAGCATTGCCTGATTGCATGACGAGCACCAGCAGCACACACAGCGCCAGTGCGACCAGCATCTGAATTCTGAAGAAGCCATCGGTCACTTCCTTGCGGGGCATCAGCAGCCACATCAGCGTGATCCCAGTGACCAGTTTGAGTAGAAATGATTCAATCATGACCACCCATCACTTGCCATTGATGAGGGCCATTGCTTCTGCGCGGCTGGCGAGGTTGTTGCGGAACATCCCGCGGACGGCACTGGTGACGGTCAACGCCCCCGGCTTCTTGACGCCGCGAATTGTCATGCAGGTATGTTCGGCTTCGATGACTACAATGACACCGTGAGCTGAGAGTTCGTGTTCAATCAGGTCGGCGATCATGTGAGTCATGCGTTCCTGAACCTGCGGGCGGCGTGCAATCTCATCGACGACCCGTGCCAGCTTACTAAGACCCGTGACTTTCCCGCGTGGAATGTAGCCAACATGCGCTTTCCCCATAAAGGGCAGCAGGTGATGCTCGCACATGCTGTTAAACGAAATGTCCCGAACCAGTACCATTTCGTCATACTGTTCTTCGAAGACCTTCTGCAGATGGCGTCCGGGCTCCACGTGCAGCCCGCCGAAAATCTCTGCATACATGC
>Ga0335394_10001858_pt1 | contig 23768 bp, 22 predicted proteins | sample MAT03_FD_205741 | JGI IMG/M metagenome (GOLD analysis project Ga0335394, IMG submission 205741) | Freshwater microbial communities from Lake Fryxell liftoff mats and glacier meltwater in Antarctica - MAT-03 (spades assembly) (version 2) ...
TTCTGTTGTCGCAGGGTTGGATGGTATGGTCTTTCGGAAGGATATGGAGATTGGAACTATCCTCACTGTCTTACCACGAAAGGTGGGGTGATTCCCTATTCTTTTCGCGGTTTGATCAATGCACTGAGAGGGGAGTTGAGCTGATGTCCATCAACCGATCCTCCTTAGTCAAAATAGGCTTGCGCATCGAGCTACGTTTCCCATCTGGCTCCAAGCTTTACTACCAGAATTACAACCCCACAGCCTTACTCATTGGTGGCAAAACGCATCAACCGCTATCGATGGACTATGCTGGGGTGCCTAATTTCCTAGAGCTAGACAATACAGGCATCACCGCCACACTGCCTAACTCTCCAATAATTCGAGACTTATTCCAATCTAATAATGGACTAAGGAAAACTATCGTCATCTTGACCCAAATATTCATTGACCAACCGGGGGCTGTGCCTATCCGTAGTCTGCTACAAGTGCGGGCTTCGAGTGTGGACTATCCTAGTATCTCGCTGGAACTGGAGAGTCCTTTGGATGCGATCGGCGGGCAGATTCCGAATAAGTATTTTGTGGAGAAAGACTTTCCAGAATTGCCGACTAGAGTGGATGCGAATATTCGGTAGTCCACTCTTCCGGGTTCGCAGACCCATCACCATGCCTATCTTTTAATCGGCATGGTGATGAATTCTCTTAGTCATGATTCTGCCTACTCCGATGTCTTGAATTGACTGGCTGCCGCATTCTTAAAGGCATTCGACGCATCTGATGCATCAATCTTGCCTGTTTCGATAAGGCTTCTCAATTCAGAATTAGTGACCTCAAGGTGATTTGACAATATCTGCCAAAAGCCAGGATTTAGCTCAGAGTATTGGCGCATATCCTGCATTTTAAGTATCGTCATCTTCTTCCTTTATAAGTTCCTTCTTATCATAACGCATATAAGCTAAAACTTAAACATTTCGTCTTTATGCAATATTCTCAAATTCAATCACACAAAGACAATTCCCACGGCAGCTACAAGCTACCCCAATGGGAATGATATCACTCAAATTCACCACGCCCCTAGCTGCATAAGTAATACACTCACTGCAATGATCTCCACCGATCGCCAATACCCTCTTCCCACGCTTCACCCCACGCTTTTTGGCTTCATTCAATTCGGCAGTGCTATACGAAATCACACCGCTTTGGGCATAAAGTCCTAGCCTTGCTTTTAGTTGCGCTGGAGATACCTTACCTGCCTTCCATTCTGCTGCTAGATGTTTGATGCCGAAGGGTTTGCCATCTTCACCCCGACCTTTGTAGAGTTGCCGCTTGATTGTTTCCTGCACTTTATCCCAATCGCTCTGGGTCATCTTATCGCGTCCGCCTTTGCCCAACACTGCACTAGCAATATGGATGCGCCTTAAATTATTCCCCGCTTCCCGTTGGAACTCTGACAGGGTAATAGAGCGAGTGGAAAGGCGATCGCCCAATGCCCCCAACTCTACCTTTTGGCGATCGAGGTAAAGGCGAGTTTGATTCAGTACCGCTGCCCTGGAGATGAAAGAACCTTTCCCCGCACCAGCGGCTACTCGGAAGCGCCCTGATTTTGGGTCAAAGGAGAAGTCGTCGGTGTCGAGGTGGAGAGTGTTGGGGAAGGTGGATAAGGGCATGGGTAGCGAGGATGTGAAAGCAGTGTGTTTTAGTGAGGGAGTGGTAAGATTTAAGGGCGCGATCGCCATTCCTTAGAAGAAGAGCGATCGCTGACCACAGACCTATCAATCCTAGGAATTGGCTATGACAAGTTTAACGTTCAATCAAGAGACAGCGATCGCGCTTCAATCATCGGGTGATGCTCAGCCTGTGGACTTTGACCTAGCTTGGGTATGGCTAGGGTATTCCAGCAAGCAGATGGCGCTAAAGAAACTAAAGAACAACTTTGAGGAAGGTCTGGACTTCAACCTTAATCTAGTGAGTAAGGTTCAGATCGAAGGGGATAGAGAGGTTTCTCGCCCATTCCAGCAAATCAGCCTCACCATTGAGTGCTTCAAGTCGATGGGGATGATCGCAGGAACAGAGAAGGGTAAAGAAGTTCGTCGCTACTTTTTGGAGTGTGAGAAGGTTGCGCAGGCTAAGCCAATGTCGATGGGCGAAATATTGGTAATGCAGGCTCAACAGTTTCTTGCTCTGGAACAAAGACAGGACTCAATCGAAGAAGAAAACCGACTGCTCAGAGAAAAGCTTGCGTTGATCGAATCAGCACAAGAAGCAAACGAACTCGAAACCGATGCAAACACTCAGGAATTGGAAAGATTCCGCAATGGTCACGGATTTTACTTCTCGATCGCTGGGTGGTGTTCCAAAAACAACATCAAAGCGTCTTTGCAGGAAATGAATAATTTGGGGCGCAAAGCTGCCGCGCTGTGCCGCATGAAACAAATTACTCCTCAACCCGTAAATGATCCGCGATGGGGCACAGTCAATACTTACCCCGATTCGATCTTGATGGAGGTCGTTTAGTCATGGCTTGATAGTCCCTAACTTTCACCATTAAAGCAGAACCCTCAGAGCATTTTGAGGGTTCTGTTTTTGGGTTAAATCCCTATTCCCCCTCGGTAGCTGGGGCTGTTGCGCATGGAGCGATTCATGCGCCTTTCTGTTTCTTGCGATGTAGTCGTCAAGCCGCGCTGGAACTGCTCTTCGCTGATGTAACGAACTGAATTTATTTCTGTAACGCTGTACTCCACCTTGATAGGTTCCCGACCGCCGCTGCTCTCTGACTTGTTGGAATAGTCTTTATAGGTGGGGCGATCGCTGCCAACCATTCCACCCTTGTCGAATGACCCCATATTGATTGAACGCATCGTTGCAGAACCGTATTTTTGAACGGACGATCGCTGCATAATGTACTCTCCGGGATTTACCCTAGCAACATGCTGATCGGGCTTCCCACTGAACCTACCTGGAATCATTCCACCGTTGTCGAATGACCCTAGCAACCCGATACCACTGGAGATAAGGGAAGATATATCGCCACCGCCTCCGCTAGACTTCCCTCCGCCCATGAATGCTTCAAACAATTGGCTGCTAGCCCATTGCACCGCCATATCTGCAAGGCTAGAAATGATACTGCCGAAGAATGAATCAAAGACCTGCTCCAGATTGGTAGTGCCTTGAACCAGTCCAGCGACGCTTTGCCCTAACCCTTGGAAGGCTTGGAACGCGGTTTGGTTCATGGTTGTGGCTAAGTCGGGAAACTGCTGGGCTAGATTCTGGAAGCTCACCTCAGACAAGGCTATAGCTTCTTCTCTCATCTTGGTAAAGACGCTTGGATCAAAGCCAGCGGTACCCAACTGCTGCTGCTCTAATTGATTGATGCTAGTGAGCCTAGTTTGCAGTTCACTAACGAGTTCAAGCTTGCCTTGAAGGAACTGCAACTGATTCGCTCCAAAGACATCGCCTTGATTGTTCAGGCTTTCCAGTTGCGCCCCCGTCAAAGCTTGCTCTGACTCTTTATTAAATTGCCTTAGCAGTTCAATCTGTTCAACGTCAATCAGTTGCAGCTTGATGTCTCGATTGACAGACAAAGCATCAAGCCTGTCTTTGAGGTTATCGAGTTGCCCGGTCGCCACTTCTAACTGCAATGGATCTATCACCGAGCCAGCCGCCAGCGCTTCAGCCTTCAGCCTTTCAATACCTCCAGAGATTTTGGCTATCTCACTAACGATCGCTCCTGACTCACTCTCGAAGGAGCGGACTAACTCCATTCGTTGCGATCGCCCTTGCAACATTGCCGCTAACTGTGGATCTTTGACTAGTCCAGCTTGTTGCTGTATCTGCAAATCTTCAGTCTGCTGACTAAGTACTTTTAGTTGCTCTCTACCAGTGGCTTCTAAGTTTTCAATGATGGCATTGCGGCGATCATTTAGGATGCGTTGTTCTCTATCTCTTGCCACTCCAATTTGATCGATCTGAGATTCGTATTGAGCGATCGCTGCATCCATGCCGGGGACAAGTTCTTTCAATGGAGCAAGGCTAGGATCATCAAGGATTGTTTGTCTAGTTGCCTTCAGATTATCCAGACTATTAGTGGCATCATTGATTGTCAGACTCATTGCTCTGGTGGTAGATTCAACGTCTCTTGAATCTGTGGTGAGTTGTTGAAGTGCAGACGCGATCGGGCTATCTCCAAACGCCGCTAGGATTGAATCTTGATAGCGTTCGTTGTACTGCCGAGTTTCATCAATCAAAGTCCTTTGAGCTTCTTCTAACTTTTGACGGCTGGCTTGCATCCTTTGACGCAAGGCGATCGTGCTGCCCTCGTTCTGAGCCTCCATTCGACTCATGATTGAATCGGTTTGCTGGGCAATGGCAGCACCATATTGAGTTAAGGCTGGATCGATGGCGCTAGTGTTTGCCCCTGGCGTATTGATAGCCGTTCCGCCTGCACCACCACCGCTAAGCCTACCCGCTAATTCAGCACTCATTCCTTCCCACTTAGCATAAGCGTCAGGATGCCCCGATCGCTGCGTAGCTTGGGCTGCTTGAGTTACTGACATTGAGCCTCTATTCTGAATATCAAGTAATCCTGGGTTAGTGCCCGCCCCTTGGAAGAATGACCTGGCAGAATGTTCAGGATTCATGATTTGGGCATTGGTGCCCCAATCCATTGAGGAGCGCTGTTGGAATAACCCAACAGAATCGCGATCGCCCCCAGTCAGATTTACTAGGCTGGATTCTTGCATTGCTGTGGCGATCGCAATTTGAATATCCCGTGGCGATACTCCTAAATCCCGTCCTACTTTGGCAATGATGGCAGCGTTGCGCACTTGTTCTTCATTCAGCGTCACACCGCCATAGTTTCCGGCACCGATAGCTGCGGAGGAAGCACTCATGGATGTGGCGGGTGGTGTTGATGCATTGCCCACATTTCCACCCGCTGCCGCAAAAGCATTAGGTCGAACAGCGACGAACCCAGTCATGTCAAAAGTGTCTAGCGGTCGATGGCGAACTGGGGCGCTTGAAGTAGAACGATCTATCATCATGCCGTTGCCCGTATAGATGCCAGTGTGGGTGATGGCATCAGCGCCCCAATCGCCTTGATAGGTATTGCGGAATCCAACGATGTCACCCGCCACTAACTTCAACGGGTCTGTAATGATCTCCCCAATGTCTCGTCCGAATAGGCTATTAGCAAAGCCTGCACTTGTGGCAATCCCATCAACAGGAGCATTCGTCACCCCTAATTCAATTCCCGCCTGACTAAACACATCTCTAACAAAATTGGCACACTGGGCGGCTACTCCTTCCCTAAATTCTGTACCTTCTCGACCTAGAGCCAATTCTGCAACACTGCCACCCAACGCACTACCACCCATCCCCGGTACAAAGCCATTCCCACCGCTGGCACTATTCCGAATCAGGTCAGACCCTTGCCTACCCGTCTGGGCAAGCTGTTGATTCATCCCCGCGATTTGTCCTTTCGCTTCAGTCATCCTCCGCAGCGGTTCATGGATTAAATCAATCATTTCATCCAAACCGCCAATGAAATCTCCAAAGAACCTATCAGAGAATCCTGACAGATTGCGTTGAATATCATTCTTGGTATTTTGTATCTGGGTATCTAAATCTTGAGCCTCAATAGTCCGACCAATCTCAGCGATGTTTTGCCCAATGTCTCGAACGAAATCATTAATTTCTCTGGTCGTTTGCTTGATAGATTCTTGTGCTTGCTGCTGTGACTCTGCTAATTGCGTAGAAGCCTGAGCCGATTGGGTTTGCAGTTGTTCTAGCTGTGTTTTTTGGGTCTGAGCCTGCTGCAGAATCTTAAATTCTTCAGAGTCGCGATCGCCCGTAAAGTCTGCAATGTATTGTCCAATCTCACTGGAGTTTGAACCACTGGACAAACCTGATAGCCCGAATGCTCTAGATGTGGCGGGGTCTTGCAGTAGATTATTGAGTTGCAGCATTGTGGCATTGAGCGTTTCAATGCTTTGAATCTGTGTGGCTTGGTCGCTAAGGTTTGATGCGGATTGAGCTTGACCTGGTGTGAGTTGTCCATTGGTTTGGGCAATGGCGATCGCCCCTTGCCTCTGGGCTGAACCTAATGCATTTTGATTGGAGCGAAACTCTGAAGTGGTATTGATGGCTTGCAGTTGCGCCTCTAATCTTGCCGCCCCAATGACAGCCGTGTTGATGGCTTTGGCGTAGCCTTGTAGAAGCTTCTCACCTTCTGCAATTTCGGCGTTGTTGGTAGCAATCTGCGACTGTAATTGCTTTAAGTCAGAAGGGTTAAGATTCCCCTGAGACATCAAAGCTTCTATCTGCTTATTAGAAGCTTTGTAGCCTTCCACCGCTCTTTTAATTTGAGCAGGCAACGCATTGACCTCAGCCGCTAATTGTTCCCGCTCCTTAGTCATGGCTTGATATTGCTTATCAATTTCAGCTCTACCTACATCATCTCCAGACCCCAGCATTCCGCGCTTGGCTTGTAAATCGCGCATCTGAACATCGGCAGCCCGCATTTCTTGAAGCTTGCCACCGCCTTGACTAAACTCCTTTAGGGCTTTCGTCATATCTGCCATGAGGCGATCGTTGGCAGGTGCAGCCGTTTTACTTTGGGCTAAAATATCTCGCCCTTCCTTCTGTTGCCTGGTAACGAAGTTTGGATTACTCGCGTCAGTGCCTTCATTACTCCAGAACGATCGATCGAAGGGAGAACCTTGAAACTTAGTGCTTCTACCCTGAAGCACTTCAGCTTCTCTAAGATACTTAGTTCCCGCATCACCAAACATCCCAGTAATCGCCCCACCAATCATTGTGTCTTCTGCATAACTCTTAGGTAGACTTTCAACTGATTGTTTCAACAGGTCTGTCTTATCTGTTGCCTCCCCAATGATTCTTAGATATTCTTTTAGCCCGTCTACCGATGATTTGGCGAAGTCTTTGGTGGCTCCCTCGGTTTCGCTAAACTGCATCGACAGCATTTTTAAGCCATCAGCGATCGCCACAAAGATTAAAGCTTGGGCAGCCAATGGAGCAAATGCTACAGCCGCCTTCAGCATCGTTCCCGGCAACATCAAAAGCCCCTTACTTAATGCTCCAATCCCTACCCCGGCGGTGATGGCATTAATCCCCATCCCCAGCAACGCCTTAGTTCCAAACCCGATCGCCGCTGCTGCAACTACTGGCAATATCACTCCCAACGCCTGCAACGCGACAGTCAAAGCCCCTAGCCCGAAACTCTGCACAGGCAACAACGCCTTGCCAAAGCTCACCTGCATGGCATAGATTTCATTATTAAATCTATTCATCGAAGCTTGGGCAGAGTTCGCCGCCCCAGCTACCCCGGTCGAAGTTTCAGATTTTAGCTGTGATGCAAACTTGACCATCGCGTCCGTTCCAACCTCACCCCGCTGCAACATGCCATCTAATTGCGTAGACGTGACACCGATAGATCTTGCAAAGATTTGGAACGCCCCTGGCAATACTTCGCCAAGCTGCTGCCGCAATTCTTCTGCCGATACCTTACCCTTACTTGCCATTTGAGCCAGGGCAATATTGACGCGATCGGCTTCTTCTACGTTTAGCCCAAAGACTGCTGTTGCTTGTCTTGCCGCACTGCCGATTTGGTCGGTTGCCGCACCTTCCAATGATGTGCCCTTAGTGGCAGCGGCGAGTTGAGCTTGACCCGCGATCGCACTCTTAAAGTTGCCACCTAATGCATTAGCTTCAGCGCTTAATCCTTTCAATGTGTCTTGAGTTTTGGAGGCTGAACCTGTGACGAAGTTTAGTTGTCGTTCAAACTTTTGGAACTCCATTGCCGCTGCTAATGATTGAGTCGCAAACTCAGTCAGCATTGGGGCAAGGAATGATAAGGCTGAAAATGCCAGAAGTCCTTTAAGAACAAAGCCTCCGACTGCACCCAAAGAACCTAATGCATCCTTGAATATATCAATCGGTGGTTCGCCATTCTCGAATGCTTGAATAGCTTTATTAGCGCCTTCGATGGCAGAGTCAAAGGCGCGCTTAGATGTTTTTTCGATGCGTCCGATCGCGGCTTCAGCTAAGTCGGCACTCTTCTCTGTCTCTCTTAATTTCTTATTAATCTCATCCGCGCCCTCACCCTTGATCTTACCTAAGTTGAGCCGTCGCTTTTCCATCTCATCAGGGACAGAAGTGGCGGTGGTTTCAATGTAGGGCTGGGTTGCGCCTGCCTTCTCCACTACCTTTTGAGATAAGTTGCGCTTCCGGGCTATCTGCCCTTTAATCCCTTGCAGTGTTCCGCCCAGATCTGAGGCGAATCCATCAGCGCCATTGGCTTTTAGATCTGCAATAACTTTGTTAATATCTCCCATCGCTTGATCTGCCATCTCAACTAGGTTCTGGGCATAGGCTTTCGCCATCGCCTGATTCCCTTCCTTGGTCTGAGACTTGATAGTGGAATAAGCTTTTGAGAATTGTTCTCCAATCTGCTTCGCTTGCTCTAGCCCCCCACTTGCCATCGCAGTGCCACTAGATACAGCCTTAGCAATCACGTCAATAGTTTCGCTGGCATCGTCTAGGGCATTCCTGACCGTCAATCCTGCTGACTTAGCAGCTTTGATGGCTAGCTTTTTATTGCCTTGCTCAATCTCCATCTTTTGAACTTTGGCGATCGCCTTAGTATCTTGACCAACAGGCAATAGATCCTTCTCTCTTGCCGCTGGTAGTGCGAATGGAGATTTTCCCGCTGCCGATTTAATTGACATTGACCCAGCGGTTTGAATCGCCTTCCCACCCAAAACCGCAGTCAGAGCGCTGGCTGCTCCTGATGTTGCCGCCTGGGTTGCAGCTTCAATCATTGCCGAAGCCCCACCGATCGCCCCGCTCTGCATCCCGAACATGTCGGGAAGGATTTGCTTAAGGATTTGCGCCACTTCCCCGCTCATCCCACTACTAGCCGCACTGCCCAGTGGCGATAAAGCTCCACCCATTGCACCCGACAACCCTTCAGCCACCGCAGCACCACCGGGAAGCATATGAGTTGCGCCCGCATAAATAGCAGCAGGCAGGGCGAGTTGTTTCCCAACTGCTTTTATCGATCGCCCCATTGGGATTAAGTCCAACGCCACAGACTCAAACCCTTCGACAATTTGATAGCTAGTCTTAGCGACCGCGACCAAAGCTTTTGTGGTTCCACTGGCAGCGGCAGCCAGCGCCTGCATTTGTGGGGTTTCAGATATAGTTCTAGCAACCCGACCTAAGCCGATCGCAGTTCCGCCCGCCACTTGCCCAGCCTTTACCGCCACGCCTCCCACATCTTGAGCTATTCTGACGGCACGGTGCGCAATAATTCTACGATTGAACTGAACCTTATATTTTTTGGTAGCATCCTCTAGTTCTGCCAGCTCTTCAGTTTTGCCCGCAAAGGCGCTACGAATATCAGCGGCAGATATTTTCTTATCCTTTTTAGCCGCCTCATAAATGTCATCAAGCTCAGATGACAGCGCTTCGTAAGCTTCCTGAATCACCCCAAATCTTTTACCGACTGGGATATTTAGATCAAAAGATCGCTTACTAATATCGTCCAATGAAGAGCGAACGCCTTGAATTTTAGCTTGACCCTCTTCTTTCGCCGTCTTCACCTCAGAGAATGCTCTAGCCCTAACTACAAATTGCTTTTGGTACTTATCAACAACAGTTTGTAACTTAAATAAACTCTCAAACTGCTTTGCCAATTGCTTAGACAGATTATCAATATCGCCTGATTTTAATTTGTCTACCGACAAGATTTGATCAATAGAATCTTGTAACCCTTTGGCTAGATTCGTGAAAGAGCTAGAGATTGCCCCAACGTCATCATTAATATCTAGCTCTAACGTTTTAGCGATCGCCTTAATTTGCGCAAGTTGCCCACCGATAGCCTCGACCTGCGCCGCTCCCACCTCTGCACCTTGCACACCACCCACACCCGCTTGGTTGTAAAGCGCGTCAGTTGCTCTTTTCTTTTCCTGTGCCTCAAAAGCCTTCGCCGCCCGCCGCCGTCCTACCACTTCAGCATCTATCTCAGAAGCCCGATCTTTGGGGGCATAACGATTAATTAATGGCGCGATCGCCCTCATCTCTTCCTTGGTAGGAGTAGCAGGCTGATTGAGTATCTCGCCCTGCCTATTGGCTTGAATCCCTTCAATGGAGCCAAAGCCATACTGAATGGCATGTTGAAGCTCATGAAAGAGCGTGGTCATTTGATCGACGGCAAGGGTGCCCTCTTCAAGCGCCTGCGCCATTTCTTTTGTGACGCTGATAGTATTGGACTCTACTCCGTAAAGAGCATCCGTGCCTTCTCTTTTTAGCCTGGCATCATCTACTACTAACCTGGGCATTTGAGTTGCAGAAACTTTGCGCCCTGCTGCTGTCTGCACTGCATTTTTGAAGAAGGCGGGAGTATCGTCGCCAGCTACAGCATCCACAGTCTTTTTACTTTCAATGATGCGCCGTGTAGCTTTGGCAAGTTCAGACTCTAGCCCTCCCAGCTCATCGGTAAACTTTTCTTCCATTGCAATAAGACCGCTGATCTGTTGCTCCAAGGAATTAATGACTTCAGAGAATTGAGCCGCCCGTTTTACTGTCTGTGGCGTTCCACCTGGCAACGTCCCTTCAAACTTTTCAATAATCGAATCTTCTGTTACCCGCTGTTTAACTTTGCCCCGTCGAGCGGCTTGACTTTGGGTATAAGCAATTTCTTGTTTAAGGCGATTCTGCTCTTGTTGTAAGTCTTGCTTTGCTCTTAAAGCATCCCGACGATCCGCTGTTGCTTGATCCGCCACTGGTTTAGCCCTAGCACTTTTGCGGCTACTAGCTTGGGATTTCGTGAATAAACTAGCTTCAAGTATTTCAGATTCTCCCAAAATCGCTTTGAGAATATCCTGCACTTCAGAACTCAAAGACTTGTCCAACCTTTTCCCGATCGCCTTTGCCAGCGCACCCCCAATCCGTTCCCCGACTAATTCTGTGCTACCCAGCGAACCACCGATAGACTTTTCGATCGCCCCCGACACACCCTTGCCAAAATTCTTAGTAACTTCTTGGGATACTCCAAACACTAATGATTCTGCAACCTTCCCAGCCGCGCCGCCCGCCATCTTGAACGGCATAGATAAAGCACTCGCTACCCTACTGCCGACGCTAGGTCTGGAATGTTTCGCCACTGCCTTACCAATGGAGTCAGCAAGCTTGTCATTAGACTGGCTACTGCTCTGGCTGCTGCTCTGGCTACTGGAAGATACTTTGACATGAATGTTGCTAAGTCCAGATAATTCTCTGAGCTGCTGATTAATTCCCCGAAGCTTTCCACTGGTAGCATCAAGCCCTTTATTTAGTTTCCCTAGGGCGCGATCGTCTACCACCGGACGGATCACATTTGACTTATAAAACTGAATCGTTTCTTTAAGGTGCTTCTGCTTTAAGTCGAGGTGCTTGTTTAGCTGCGTCAGATCCCTATCATCTACCGTGGCTTTTATCTTGACTGATGCTGTTGCCTGACTGCTACCAAACCTCTTGAGATCACGCATCGCCCCGCTGAGGTCTAAGCCAGTGCCAATTGAGATAGAAGCAATTTCCATGAGTCAGCGTCTAAACGTCCTGAACTGATTGTAGTTCACGCGCTTAGGAATACTTAGAGTTTTAGTGAGGACGAAGTTTTAGGATTACTTGACATATACCCTAATAGGGTATATCTTATATATAAGAGGGCGAAACAAACCGCCTCTCAACCCCACTACAAAGGAAAAAATCATGACCTACTCACAAGTTTTAGCGTTTGTTTTTGAAAATGGTCGCATTACTCCTGGTCTAACAGAAGAAGACCGCATAGCTGAAGTAGAGACTGAGGTGCATTTTGAAGCTTCCGAAAGAGCTTCTGTTGGAGAACTCGAAGGTGATGTTGAGGGTTGCGTCAAGTTTGCTCTAGAGCATATTGGATGAAAGACACAACAGCGATCGCGCTTAAAGCGATCGCTCGTGATCTAATGATGGGCATCGCTCCCAAGCCTTGCCCCGTCATTGCACAACGGGCGATCGCTATTCTCAACGTCTTAGAAGATAGAGAATGGCACACTGCAAACGAGATTGCAGAGACTACACAGATTGGCAGCAAGTACGCTCGTGATATTTGCCGCGCCTGTCAACCTGAATGGGGCTTATTGTCCCATCGTCGCAAGGGATGGCAGATGCCCGTTGATGGAGATGCGATCGCATCCCCCAAAGTACATTAAACTGTGCAAGTTGACTCTGTGTTGGAACTCTCTACGACGAAATCCCCTTGCGACGACTACACCGCAAGGGGATTTCTTTTGGGAATGCTAAATCAGAATGGCACAACTACCAATGGAGCCAGCTTCAGGAAGGCATTAGTGTTTGGATCAACCAATTCACCCTTCAGCCCTAGCTCCAATATCGTCCTAGTAATCTTGCAATCCATCAAGCAATAATCCACAACCTCTTGACGCTTGCCTTGCTGCCATAACATAGGAGCCAGTTCTCCGCTGCCAGTTTTCGCCATGCCGTTAGCTTTGGCGATCGCATCTAGCTTATAAGAAAACCCTTTAGGGACACTGCGCCAATCGGCTGCATATCCAGCGGCAATTCTAACCTCTTCCAAAATGTCGTAGTCGGTTTTGATGTTGATGCCGTGGGCTTGCAGTAGCTTGTCGTCAAAGTTTCGAGAGTTGAAGCCAACTACCACATCTTGACTGGCTTTTGTTTGGAACCAATGCAGTTCAGAACATCGATAATCGTCGTCAGGGATAATCGCCAAATCTTCCCCATCTTGATCAACTATCCCTACCACAGAGATGCCCATACCTTCGTGGTGATTCCAAGAGTCACAGTAATCAAAGCGCGCATCGTTAGGCTGATCGCGCTGGGGAATCATCTTGATAATTTCGCAGTCGTAAAGTAGGTATTTCATGGTTCCTTTTTTTTGTACGAATCTAGCCAATTTACTGCCATGCTAAGAAGCTTGTTTTCACCTCAAAAACAAACCCCACCCTGCCCACACACCACCAATCATTCCTAGCCACCCAGCGGCATAAAATCCTAGAACTGCACAACCGACAGCAAGGGCAACCTTCCACACTCCAATGCAGGAATATCCTTTTGTCCTCCGTTGATAGGAATGGATTAACTGGCGCCTGAATCTGTCAGTATTCCGGCTACCCAATACCCGATCGCGCTTTGCGAATGGCACTACCCAATTTTCTTTGGAATGGCACTGACGATCGCAGTTTTTGCAAACAGGGAATATGTCAACTCCTGTAAGTTCCCGCCCTGCGATCGCCCCTCTCCAATCGCTATATCGGGCATGGTGAACTAAAACGGCTTCTCTGTTACATAGACAACATTTGCGATCGGTTGCAGCCATTGCTGCTTTTTGGATGCGACCCCATTGGGGAGAATAGCGATCGTCATTGGTTCGACCCAAAATGAGGATTCTTAGTTGCTTTAACATTTGACTTGCGCCCAATCATAAACAGCGGATAACTTTTGGAATTCAGTTCCGCCCTTAACGCCTAAGTTGTGGCAAAATGCCGTCTTAGTTTTGCCTAAAGGAGCAATCATTACGGCGAACGCTTTTTGGTGATGCCCTGCCTCTTTCAACACTTTGACTTGGGCTGCTAACTTCAGGAATTCAGCACTCATGTTTGGATGGTCTTGAGCCTTAGATTGATACAGAGATTTCACCATTGCAGCCGCCCTAGCGATTTCCTCTTCATCGGGTTTTGCTTCTGCTTTAGCTTCAGGCTTGGCTTCTGCTTTGGCTTCAGGTTTTGATTCTGCTTTAGCACCTAACTTAAAGCTGGTTTGTGGCATCCATTTCCCATTGAAAAATACGATGCGACCTTGTAAGGCTGCTTCACTTCCTTGAGGTTCTGCCAACGATTTGTAATTGATTTTGACTGCCTCAAATAGTTCAGCATTCCATGAGACTTGAATTCCTTTTGCATCTACCGTTTCACCTTTGGCGATCGCGCAATAGACAAGTTGCAGTTTTTTCATTGCCTTACCCATGTCCCCCATCCCACTGATGGCACAAGAAGGACAGCCGATCCATAAATGCCAGCCGCGCTTGGCTCCCCCTGACTCCACTACTGTCACAAGTTCAACAATCGCCTGAGATAATGCATGAGCTATTGTTCCAGGTGCCGATGCTGCACAACGAGAGGCTGTGTAAACATACTCATCAATGATTAGTAATCCAGGATTCTCTACATTGGCAGACTGCCGAAAGACATTAATTTTTTGTAGCCAATCCGCAAACACCCGATCTACTTCTTGCCTTGGCATTGGTGCTAAGTCGTGAAAACCTTTAGCTGATGAATGATGCCAATATTCAGGATCTTCATCTTGCTTGGCTAGTCCAGACAAGACCGTGACGTGCTTAAACTTGCCACGCTTAACGCCCTCTTGAGAAGCGATCGCCATTAGCCGAGACTTCCCCGATCGTTGCGCTCCAAAGAATGCTAGGGAGTTGCCTTGCCCCAAAAGTAGATCAACGATGTCATTTGCTTTTGGATTGACGTTGGATACCGTTGCATCTGGTTGAATGGTAAATGGATTATTAGCGGCAACATCAAAGCCATTAGATACATCAAAGCCATTAGAAACAGTAGCGGGAACAGCGATCGCCCCAAGTCGGGTATTCATTCCGATATTTTGGTCGTTGTCGAAAGCAGCGGGCGCGGCGGATGGCTCTAATAAATGTCCAGATTCTTGCCGCACAGCAGCAAATGCATACTGCCCAATCTGCTCGAGCTTCATCTGATGCCGGGTATTTGGTTCTGCCCTGAACAAATAACCGTAACTTCGGTAAGCCTCGGTTGCCGCCAAGTCTAAGGCTTCATCTCGGTTTTCCTCTGGACACTGAGACAGGAATTGAACGGTCTGTGGCATTGCAGTTCTAAGCAGTAGCCATTCCCCTAAATCCCGATCATCCAGGTACAGCGCGTCATCTTCAATCGAGGCTGTGGGCGGTGGGGTGGCTCCCTCTCGATCTAATCCCATCGCCAGAGATGAAAGGCTTTTCCGTCCTAGCAATGGTCGAAATTCTCCAGTCTTCTCAGTCTCTTTCATGGAGGCAGCAACATAATTAACCAGCGCGATCGCCCCTACCACTGCCCCGACTGCTGGATTAGCGATCGTCAGCATCCAAACCACTCCTAGACCTCCACCTAACCCTATTCCTTTGCCTAGAGTAAGGGTTGCACGATTGCTTTTGGCGATCGCTTCTAGCTGCCCCTGGCGGCTCCGTAGTTCGATGTTTAATTTCTTCTGTTGATCAGCGTTCATGGTTCCACCCTCTAGCAATTCGTTATAAGGAAAAGCCCCAAGATGTTCTCAGGGCTGCGTTTGGTCTAGTCGTCGTCTTCAAGTTGATTCATCAGTACCTCGAAGCCGAAAGCCTGAATAATGCAGTAGACTCCAGCGGTCAAGATGCCGATACCCCGAGTCCCTGTAATGCTGGCAAAGCCTGTGCCTAACTCGACGGCATAGGAGAGAAAAATCATTGCCCCATTAGTGCGACGCTTGCCCATTAAGCTCTTGTTGTACTCAGCCACCTTTGCGTTGGCAATGTCTAAGCTTTTAGGGTCAAGTGCCATTCTTTTGTACTGCTGCAACTCCACTGCTTTACGCTGGCGAGATTCAATAGACAGCGACCGTAACGCCTTAGCTTGCCAGAGTTGCAGTGAAACACTAACCAGCACTGCTACATAGAATCTCCAGTCAAGCCACACACAACGGACGGGCGCGGGTGCGGCTCCTCTCACGACAAATGGCAACATTGACTGCAGCACACCCATAGCTGCATCCCAAATTACTGGGATTGCATTCAGCGGGTTTAATAGCCCCAAGTCTGCCCCGTCATCAATGAAGGGCTTAGGCATGAACTTTCGGTTTTCCTCTGTCCTTTGCCCCGCAACTCTAGGCAAGGTGACATACCAAGCTTCGACCGATAGACCCGCGCAATAAATCGCCATAATCCCGATGACTGCCTTACCGCCACGGTTTGAGGTTAGCCAGCCCATGAGTTTTGCGGGTGCTGTGCAAGCGGCAATAAAGGCGTTCCCGATCGCTCCATTAGGTGAAGCCGCCTTAGTCCTGTCCATGTGAGTTGTGTTGAACTTTGGCTGCTGTCCTTTTGGTGAATTGCTATTCTCATCAGTGCTAGTGGGTGAGAATCTTGAAGTGTTAGATGGTGAAAGACTCATGGCGCATATCCTTTGTAATTTGGTGAACTTGCAAACTGAACCGCTGCCCCGTTTTGCATTACTGCTGTCCCACCCCATCGATCGCAAATCACCGTTCCATCTGCGAGTGGGTTTCGATGCCCTTCTGCGCTATGCCCATAGACAGCCATGCCTAGGGATATCTGAACTGGTGTCCCTCCAGGGATGCCGATCGGGATGCATCCATTCTTAAATCTGGCTTCTGCAATTTGGATATCAGACTCTTGAACTCGCAGAGTTTCGGCTTTGGCTTGCTCTAATCCTGCTGACACTTTGAACTCGGAAGCCCAACCCATGTGGGCTTGCACAACTAGACCAGCAATAACTACAGCCGAACCTAGAAATAAAATCTTTTGCATCTACTGCACCAAGAATTGAAGGACACCGATCGCCTCGTCTTTTCCAATCCCAGCGAGACAACCTAAAGCGCCTTGAATGTCGTCCGTGGTTTCGTCGCAGTCTGAGTGGATTGCATCAAGGGCAGCATTCTCAAGGTTGTCAAAGCCGTCTGGGTAAGCGGTTTCGTAATAAAGAAACAATCCCAAAATTACCACTAGGGCAGATTGATCCACTTGGGTTAGCTTGTCTAGGTTCCCGTCTCCGTAGAGTCTGACGAGGTTCTCAGCTTGGGCACAGCTTGTGAAATATCCGATTGGTTTGGTCATTGTTCTTTTCCTTTGCAATGGTTAGCTGAATATTGAACTCGAAATTTATTCCCAGAAGTCCAAGCTTTTACCTTCAGGCTCCACTGTCCAGTCTTTGACAATTTCCTCCAGAGCTGCGGCAACTTGCTCGTCATTAGTTTGTCCAAAGCTTCCCAAGTTAGAAGTCAAAGCAGCAACGCCCGCCTCCGCTTCTGCCGCAAACCGAGCTTGAAAACCCGCACCGTAAGCTTGACCCGCTGCGATCGCGTCATAGCTGCTGAAGCCTTCCTTTGCCGCCTGTTGGATTAATTCCATGTTGAGTTGTGGCATCTTTGCCGCCTGCTCTTTCGCCTTGTCCTCAACAGGGGCGATCGCCTTTGACTTACGACCTTTTGCCAATTTGGTGGGAGCGATAGGAGTCGCTGGAACAATACCCCCGCCCTTCAATCGAGATGCGATCGCATGGACATGGTTAGGGGTAACGTCCTCAACTTTGTAGCCCAGCCCATCTAATGCAGCCGATACAGTCGCTTCAGTTGCGCTGCCCTCCGTCTCTTTCACCTTTGCTGTCAATTCCTGTAGATTCATTTGATTACCTGAGTTATTGTTCGGTTTCTGCACAAATCAAATATAACTTTATTGTTCGGTTTCTGTCAACGCATTTGTAGGACTTGTGTATATATTGCTTTTCAGGTTTGTGGCTGTATAATTTTCTATATCGATACCGAACATGAACCAGGAATATTATGGCGTTAGAAGTTGATAGAGAGAATCAGGTAATCCAGTCTTCCCACTTGCGGTCTGCTATGGGTAATCCCTCTAGTCAGATGTGGGCTGTCTATAGAAACGCAGTAGGCATTGATGCCAGCGATCGCAAACGGAAGCTGACTCAATTTGAAGCGATAATGTTGATCGTCAGGAAGAACTGGCGAGAGATTTCCAAGCAAGTCGGATTACCTTACTGGAGAGATCCAGATCTGTTCCGAATTGAAGCGATGGCAGAGAAGTGGGTTGCATTAGCTGCATCCGACAAGTGGAAAGAATCAATCAGCCATCTTGTTGCAATGGATAATGTTAAAGGCAAGAATCTAACGGTGGTAGTCGAAACCTGCCTGGGAAAGCAAATATCGGAAAGGACAATCAGACGACGATGTCAAGCAGTGGGGATGCCGCTATTCAAACGAAAGAATCTATATTCAAGCCGTCAACTTATGAAGATTGTCAACGCAGTACCCTTGTCAAAGAACTGCACGACCTAGCTCAAACGGCATCGGCAAAACAGATAGAAGAAACAATAAATTATCTGAAATATCTCAGACAAAAATGACCCTCATTCAACTCCAGAATGAGGGTCATTTTTTGTCAGGTCGAGATGGCAACTTAGTCTTGTATGTAGTTTTGTAACGTGTCACTGTCAAAAACCGAACAAGAAAAAAACCGAACAGAAACCAAGACTGGGAATAAAAGACTACAGCCCTTCAGCGGCAAGAGTTTCAAGCTTTTATTATTGACGGATTCTGTGACAAACTCAAAAAACTGAAGCCGTAAACCGAAGCGCTGGAACCCTGATTCTTTATGTACTTAGTATAAAATAAACCGCACAGTAAGGCATAGTTTTATTGTTCGGTTTCGTTTTTGAATCGCTGTAACTAGCGTCAAGTATGGCTTACGACTGTCACGGCGTGTTTTTTGCGGCTCGAAGTACTTCGAGATTTGAAGTACTTCGGAAGTACTTCTAGGGGGCTTTCAGGGCGTATTGTCGCTGTGTCTGTACTTAGACGCTGTTGTCTCATTGTTGTGAGGGAAGGGGCGATCGCGAGTTGAGGATAGAATGGAAAAGTCCTGAACCGAAAATCCTGGACGAAACACTGGCAAAAAGCCCCATGCATTTCGACGATGCATGGGGCTTTTCTTTGGGTGGGGTTAGCCGCCAAGGATAAATGATTGGATTGCCAGCGAAGGCGTCGTATCTACTGACTTTGGATCTGTGATCAGCCGACGCACCCGAAGCCCTTTACCTTCGTAGTGCATAGAGATCCGTTCAGCGATCGCTACTATGTCGTGGTTGCGGATAGGCGCAGTCGTTCCGATTAGTTGATGGATCGCCCAGCGGTGCTTTGGAAAATAGATCCCAAACGCTTCTAAGGAATCCAAATCTTGAATGTGGGCTTCAAACAATTGCTCTGAAGCAAACTGAACCTCAAGCCTTGACAAAAAAATCGAGATTGATACATCTGATGTTGGGGCTAATCCTTCTAAGTTCATGGTCTTTCCTTTGTTTTGGGGTTGAAATTGAATCTATCAAGGGTTTAGACTAAAACTGCACCAAATATTGAAGGATACCGAGCGCATCATATTGGTCGATGCCATTCAAAATATCGATCGCCTCTGCAAAGCTGTCAGTCGTTCGGTCTTTAGCATGGGGTATCGCATCCAGCGCAGCATCAAAGATGTCTGGTGGTTCGCCCTGTTCCGTAGAGTTGTAGAGGTGCAGCCCTAATGCTGCAATCAGCGCAGTCCGATCTACTTTAGATAATCGATATAAGCCTGCCTCACCAAAACGCTGAATGAATGCCTGACCCTGGGGGCAGCCTGTGAAATGTTTGATTGGTTTTGTCATGGGTACCTCTGGTTGAATTATTAAATCTATCAAGGGCAATCACTTAGCTAATTACTGCGCATACCAAGTCCAGGTCATACCGCGATCGCGGGCGGCAGATTCACAGGTATTGGCATAAGGAGAACCTTCTTGGAACCGGAGCCATTCTGTTTCACCTGTGATAGTTGCAGAGCCATTCTCAATAACTCTTCCACCTGCTGATCTGCTCAACATTCGACCGCAGTCAATCTTGACCCAGTCCACCACAGAAACACCACTGTTGCGGTTGAGAAGGAATAGCCGATCCACATACATATTCTGATCGGCTGCCGTGTAATACAAGAAGCCAGCAGATTGATAGAATCTAGCGTCAGCATTGCTCTTCACCAGTACTGGAGTCGTATCCATACTGGTGATCAACTCAGCCGTAAATGTAGGAGCCGATGAACTGTAAGTGGGCAACGCAGCAGCGGGTAAAGCTGTAGCAAATGTGGCAAGTGCAGCAATCATTAATTTGGAAAACATGGTTTTATTTTGGTAAGAGTGATTTGTACAATTGACGTAGAAACTTTGGTAGACGCACAAACCCTGAACTAATCCGCGATCGCCTTTGGGTCAGCGCCCAGCTCTCTCTTTAAGATCCTTGATGCATCTACGAGAAAATTCCCGATAGAAGTTTACAAGCTCATCAAAATGAGCGGGCGTCATAGCAGCGGCAAGCACACCAAATAGGATCGCTGCTACCTTTTGGTCGCATGGGTCGGAACTTTTATTAAGCCGATCAGCGATCGCTCGAATCTCTTTATCTGTCTGTTGGGAAATCATAGAAAAGTACCTGTGAATGTGTGAATCTGAACTGAACTGATCCTAAGAATTTGCGCTTTTTTGATGGAGACAGGGCAGTGGGACTGCCCGATGGTGTGGACTAGCAGGGCAGGGATTCAAAGATCTCGTAACCGAATAGTCTTTGCGCTTTCCGTTGAACATTGGTAGCCGTCAGCACTTCAGAGAAGCTACCAGTCAAAGTATTGACGGTTAGAAAAGACTCATCGCCAGTGACTGGGTTAACGAGTGTCACAAAATGAGTAGAGGTGCGTATCTGGGCGATCGTGGCTTCGAGGACTGGTGGTACCATAATTACTTGAATCCTTTTCGTGGGGTTTGGAGGAAGCGGTGAACTTGAGAGGCGAGCCGCTTTCCTTATGTCTACTATCATGCCACAAGCAACACGATACGTCAAGAAATAGGTGAATCTATGTCTGTATGCTACAATGACGCTATCACATAGAATTGGAGGATGAGAAAAATGAAGTCACGGTTACGGATTTTGATGGCAGAGCAAGAGCCGCCCCTAAGTCAAACGGATCTCATTAATCGGCTGGGCTTGGGCAGTCACACCATTAGTCGCCTTTACAACAACACGTTTCAAAGGGTTGACGCTGAAACCGTAGAGAAGCTGTGCGACTTCTTTGAATGCGGGCTAGCAGAACTGTTTGAACTTAAAAAGAAAAACAATGATTAATCCATCTGAACTCAACCTTTCATCACTCCCTTGGCTCCCACTAGAGGCTAAGGCTGCATTCCCGCGTCAGCCTGCTATCTACTTTGCGATTGATTCTCAAGACAACGTTCAGTATATTGGGCGATCGGTTGATCCTAAATCCAGGTGGGCTGGTCACCACCGCTACGAGCAATTAGAGGCGATCGGTAGTATCCGCATTGCTTATTTGTTTATTGACCTGCCCAAACTATTGCCAGAGATTGAAAAGGCTTTGATTGGTTGGTTTCAGCCGCCCTTGAATGTGGTGGGTCGGAGTATGGTGGGGCTTTTGCCTGTTGATAGGAAGCCCGTCAATGATGAGCCTTGTGGAGACCGTTTGCGCGATCGGCTTAGGTTTGTGGTGGGGGAAGATTATGTCGTCTCTAGAGGTGGCAGCTCTTGGGTTTCGTGCCCAATGGAGTATTGGAAAAAGAACGAAGGAAGTTTTGAAGATTCTGCGTATGCAAAAATTTTGCACATTGCTAGAACCGAGATGAGCGACAAAGAATTACTCCAAGCTGGCATGCATCCAAAGGATATTGTCGATCAGACCTTTGGAAATCCTGAAATGATTAATGCTATTGCGGACTACCTTGGATTGATTCCAAACGCTGCTATTGATCAACTGTATCGACTGAGGAGCGATCGACGGAAAAAAGCATCTGAACTTGCAAAGGATTTTGAATTCATTGAATGGATACGGCAAAAGCGTTTAGCAAAATCACATTAACCCGAATCAAAAACATCAAGAGCCGACAGAGACTCTTTTTTGTGAATTGTTGACGGTGTTGGCACCCTTGTCAGCATTTTGCGACTTGCCCCAAAAAGGGCGTTGCCACTGCCACCAAAAACACTCAGAACCCTTGTATGTCAAGGGTTCTTTTTTGTCGCCATCGCCTCAATTCAAGATCCTGGCTACGGGGGGGGGCAACACCTCAAACCTATACAGTGCAAGGCGCGTCTACGTTGCCTGTCAAAAAGTGCCCTAGGGGGTATTTGTGAGAGTGTGATTTTGAAAGATGCCAATGGTGAATAAAGAGAGTTGAATATTGAAAAGGCGATCGCAAAACGCCTTATTTTTTGCCTTAACGTAGACACGCTTAGAGCCGTAAGGGTTTGAGTGTATGCCCCCCCTGTAGACACGATATTGACTAGAAACAAAGGACTATAGCTAAGACATATATATATCAATACTTCTATCGTTTTTAATTCTTGTGTCTACACCCCTTTGTAGGTGCGTCGCAAAATGCTGACACCTGATTCCTAAAAAGAATAATAGCCACAAAAAAGCCGCCTATTTCTAGACGGCATCCTTCCAGCCCTAACTCGAACTCATACCGACTTCATCGCCTCATCTATTTCTTCTTCCCCGACACTGGCGATCGCATCCCATTCTTCATTACTCAACTCCTCATCCAATGGCGCATCTAATTCCTCATCCCCTCTCACTGGCTCTAACAGTTTTGGGTCTTGCCCTGCTACCTGTGGCGGCTCTAATGGCTCTAGCTGGGCTTGAATGACTTCTGGGGGATTATCTACCAGTTCATTCATGCGATCGCTAATCCTGTCATCTAGGCTCAGGGTGTAATTAGCCTCGTCTCCAGCGAATGCTTGCCTAGCTTCCACCGGGTCAAGGATTTTATTTGCAATGAGAATACTGACACTCTCAGCAAACATCTTCAGATTGGCTAGCTTATCGGTCTCAGAGCGCTTCAAACCACTGGGTATCTCTACGCCTAAGCCCTTGGGTAATCTGCCGCCTGTGGGGCTATCTTGGGCTAGACAAGCAAGTTTACCAAGATAGAGATAGTGGTCAGCCCAGTGGCGAGACTTCCAGGCAATCTTTTGATCATCCCACTGGCGCTCCTCTACTCCTTCTTTGCCTTGGTTGCCCAGACCCTTTTGATTGGATGTACCGAACAGGACGTGGCGGGGAATGTCGGTGTAGAAGCAGATTGAATCAGTGAGTCTGTCGATCGCATCCCCTACCCCACCAAAGTTTCGGCTGACGGTAGACATGGATTCCTTTTCAGAGTCGCGGATAAAAATCCGCAGCGCTGACAAGGCAAACATGACGCTCTGCATCCGTTTGGCGATCGCTTCTTCATCTTCGCTATCTCTGATGTCAGAAAAGCCATCTAACCCGTAGTCAAACACTGATGCCGTCTGGACATAATAATTCAAGGCATCAAGGCTTTGTGAGGCTCTAGAGAGTGCCCTAAATACTCCATCAATGACGCTGTAATCTTCCTCTGTCTCTAGGGAGTGCAGATATCTTGGCTTGGCTTTGCCAGAGAACTTGATAATCCTAGAACGATGAATAGTGCCATCAAACGGCATCTCCCTGGTATCAGAGCGGGCACGGGATAATCTGTAGGCTCCGCGCTTATCTGGGTAGAGGTCAGTGTGGTAGAGCGGTTCTAGGTACTCGATGCTGCGAATGTTTTTAGAATCAATCGGTTCTCTAAAATCTCTGCCATCGTCTGCACCAATGAGAATATAGGCTGTCCTAAAGACGTTCGCATTCTTGCTCTGCTCTCGAAAGAGCGATCGCACTGACGACAGCGATAATTCTGGATCAAGGTCTGAAGGCTCCACGCAATTATCTAGATAATCTTCCAGTTGGGAGCCGTCTACCCCGTAGCCACGATAGGAAGTTTGGCGGGTGAATGTGTATTTCATCCAAGTGTCAGAGCATTCCACTGGATAAGCATCTACTATTTTCTGAACTATTCCATCTTGGTACA
>Ga0335394_10001861_pt1 | contig 23755 bp, 22 predicted proteins | sample MAT03_FD_205741 | JGI IMG/M metagenome (GOLD analysis project Ga0335394, IMG submission 205741) | Freshwater microbial communities from Lake Fryxell liftoff mats and glacier meltwater in Antarctica - MAT-03 (spades assembly) (version 2) ...
CAGATTTAACGTAAGATGATAAAGTAACTCTTGAAACTTTAAGTAATTTGAGAATTTCTTTGGATCTCATTATTGCAATTATAATAAATAAATTTATATACTTTTATATGGATTTACTACCCTGATTGATCCAAAATGTAAGTATAATACTGGTACTATCGTGGAAGCCAATAATAGTGTATATGATTGTACATTAAATCAAACGGAAATTGGATCAAATAAGAATAAATTTTATATCATGCAAATAATCAAAGTGGGTAGCAAATACATAATTTTTTTAAATTATGGACGAATCGGTGAAAACGGAATTATCAATTACAAAGATTATACATCCGAGTCTGCGGCAATTGCATTTTTCGAAAAACAGTTTCGATCCAAAACTGGTAATAGTTGGTCGGACAGGGATAATTTCGTTAAAAAATCAGGAAAATATTTCATGGCAGAAATCGAATGTGCTAGTATTTCGGATGAAGATGAAAACTCGCCAAGTGATTCGGACGATGATATCGAATTGGATGAACGGGTTATTGATTTTCTAAAAATGGCTTCCAATACAACCTATATGAAAAATACATTGGTGCAGCTAGAAATCGATACAGAAAAAATGCCTCTTGGTAAAATTAGCCAAACACAAATTGATAAAGCTTATGAAATTCTAAATGAAATCAATCAAAATCTTGGCAATTCAAAAGAACTAATCAGACTAAGTTCTGATTTTTATACCCTAATTCCGTATGCTTGTGGTAGACAAACACCACCAATAATTAATAGTACCAAAGTAATTGGAAAAAATATGAATTTACTCAATGAATTATCACAAATGGTATTTGGTACTAAAGCAGTTACAAAATTGAAAAAGGATAAGGGTAATTTGGTAAAATTATACGAAGATTTGCATACAGAAATTATACCATTAGACAAATCTGATGACATGTATAAAATTTTGGTTGAATATTTGTATAATTCCAAGGCTCCAACACATAATTTTAAATATGAAGTGCTCAATATTTTCGAAGTTAACCGAGAACTGGAAAAAGATGCATACGATACTTTTTCTTCTAAAATAAAAAACAAAACATTATTATTTCATGGTACACGCGTACCAAATTTGATTGGAATTTGCAAAAATGGTTTATTGGCGGACCCATCCAGTCTCGGGATCAATGTCTGCATCACCGGCAAGATGTTCGGGCTCGGAATCTATTTCGCGAATAGTGTATCGAAATCGATCCAATATTGTGCATACGATTCTTCGGATAATATTGCATGTGTATTTGTTGCTGAGGTAGCACTTGGACATATGCTCAAAAAAAAGCAAGCTGATAGTTGTCTCACCGCTAAAAATATACCAAAAGGATATCATTCAACCTGGGGAATGGGTAAATCATCTTATGCGGAATATGACGAATATGATGATGGTACTAGAATACCATATGGAAAATTAGCTAAAACAAAAAATGGTCATGATTATTCACTTTTATACGATGAATTCATTGTTTATCAGGATTTACAAGTTAACTTACGATATATGATCATGATGAAAATATTTTAAATGTTTTTATTGAAATAATTATTTTATTACATAGTACTAAAATAATTATTTTTCGATTTTCTTTTCAATAAAATCACTCGAAAACAGTACTTTACCTATTTTCTCAGTCAATGCTACAATATATTCTGTTTGGTCTTGATTGATTTGCGAAACTTTTAAAATTTTTCGCCGGTTATTTTGCGAAATAATGGGTAAAGTATCAGTGTATGTGGTAGGAACTGACCATGTTGCTGTCACAAAAGAACCAATCGGATACTGGACAGATGTATTATACGGAATGGTTACCGGAGTTGTACTGCTGTAATTCGCAAAATATCCAACATCCACAAATCGTTCTGTAACTTCTTTCATTATCAATTCCCTAACGATTGGATGATATTTTTCGAGATCCAATAACATATATTGGCAACCACTATCAATGGCTTCATTATATTGATCCATAATGTATTTTCTGGCATTAAATAACTCTTCGCAAGAGGAATATTTATCCATTAATTTTTTTTCACTGTGTTTGATGGAAAAATCTTCTGGAAACGTTTCCATTATTATTATTATTATTTGACCAAATAATAATAATCAACTACAATATGTTTAATTTTCAATTTTTTAAACTTTATGTGGGTGCATAATCTAACAATTAATTTTTTATTAATATATAGGTATGACTAATTTGTTGGTAATCCAATCCGAATCCAGTCCTGAATGCTGTAGGGATGGAATGTGGTTCTTTGAAAAATCTATTTTTTTAGTAGATGAAAATGAATGGCAATCTATGGGTAAATTACTGGACAATCATTTAAATATTAGCGAAAAAAAATGTCCTAGTTGTAGTTATGCATTAAATACATGTGAATTAAAAAAACAATACAATGAATGCAAAATTATTACTAAAAATCCATCAGCCGATGTTATTAAATTTATTAAAAAAATACAGAATACTCGTCTTTTAAAATATATGAAACTGAATACCAAAAAAATTATCATAGAAAAAAAGAATCAAAAAATAAATGCCGTACCATGGAAAAAATATGCTTCCGAATCGTCTGATTCTGATAAATCTGGCGAATCAGACTAGATAATACATTGTTTATCCATTATTTTGGTAGTAATAAAAAACGGCCACGATAAATCCTTGATCCATTCTTCCATAAAAATATTAATAACCAGTTCGTCGGGTTGATTAACTGGATGCTTAATATCATAGTTAAGGATAAATTTAGTACCAATATATGTAAAATTATGCACAAAATAAAGTAAATCCATTAATCTGTTCCATTTTGTATCACCACTATAACACAAATTTGTTTTTGCCATTAAATTAATAAAATATAATCTCTCATTAGTTCTTCTTTTGGCTAATCTTTTCCATCCTGCTTCAAAAGACAAACAGCAATTTTTGTTATCGAAGCCGGAAATAATAACGATTGGAACCCAAGTTTGTCCCCGAGTACGTTTGGCACCTCTTCTTTTAATATCAGGATTGTTATTGTTATGATTTTCTAAACGTTTGAGTGGATTATTTGATGCACCAACATAGGTATCATTGGAGTCCAATGACATTATTAAATAGCAAACCCAATCACACATTTGTTATATATTATAAAATCTAACATAATTTTATTATACCACATTTAAAGTATGAATTTTAAATCACTTTATGAAAATTTTCGAAATATGAAATTTAATTGCGACATAATTGAATTATTCGATATCAAAAAAATTGTATTGGGATCTGGAGGTTCATCAAATATTATTTTAGATACGGAAAATAAAACTGGGGATAAATTTATAATAAAAATAGTACCTGATATAATTTATACTAATGTCAAAACAAAACCAGATCGTAACCTGTTGCAAATTAAATTTTACCAATTTTTTACACAAAAATATCTTTTGACAAATCGAACTGCTCATATTGTCGGCATTTATAATCACCAAAATTGTTCAAGAATAGATAAATTCATTAAAAATATTAGACCAGATAAAGATTTTTGTCCAACGTATGAAGATAAATTAATTAAAAAAATGAGTGACAATCATGTTAATAATTTTTTATGTGATCTATTATTGAGATATGAAATGAAACTAATTGGTCCAATTTTTGATGCAGTACTCTTAGAGCATTGTGAATACGAACTATCAAAATACATTGAAAGTACAATGAATCAAATAAAAAACACCAATGAAATAGAATCAAATACCATAGTAACAAAATTCGTTTCTGATCTTGAAAGAATACTGTTTCAAATTATTTTTACACTGGGATGTATCAAAGAAGATTATCCGGGTTTTATGCATGGAGATTTTTTTGTTAGGAATATTTTATTTTCAATAGAAGCTAGTTATGGTACAAATGATTATGTGGCATATCATTATAAACAAAAAATATTTTATTTACCAGCTAATGGTATTTATGCTAAAATTAACGATTTTGATTTGAGTATCATTGTGGATGAATTAGAACCAAGTACTTATAAATATTATCAGAATTTGGACAGATATTATCATATTAATCCTTTTAACCAGAAAACTGATATATTTAATTTATTACATGATATTTATGATGGGGAAAATTTGGGTACCAGCAGCATTAATATGTTAGCCAATAAATTTGGTATATCTTTTGATAAAATGGAACCGATTAGAAATTTGATTGGAAAATTTATTAAAGTGGATGTTATTGATCAAATTAATAGTACGAATCGCCAATTATTAAACCAATCATGGCATATTGACCAAATTGATATTTTAGAAAATACTGTGCGAACTCCTGATGAATATTTGACTGAAAATTATTTTGCATCATTACAAAAAATACCAGAATACGCTACAATTATTAATCATTTTAACAAACCTCAAATAACTTAATAAGTATTGCGAATCAAATCAAAACAATTTTTTCTCATGGAAAAATATTATAGGATGTTTTTCTTGACAACAAATATATTAATTGGAAAATATTATCCTAACCTTTTTACTCAATTTATTATTGGTTGCGCATGTTACATATTATCATTTTTGATTATCAAAGATATTATTACATTGGATAACTATAAACAGTATAAATATCATGTATTGTGTTTGATTGTAATTGATACATCATATTTAATTTATTTAACAAATCGCAAAAGACATGTCCAAAATATAAATACACAATATGAAAAAATAGAACCAAACCAAAAACTGGAAAATATTTCTACCGATTTAAAAACTGGAAGTATGCCCAGTATTACATTATCATCCGAAATTAATGATGTCAGGATTACACATGATTTATCTTTATCTGACAATCAAAAGAATTCAATATTTTCAACATCAGATGAGAAACCACAGGAAGAAGATAAACCGGCTGAAAAATTAAATATTATGACCAATTCCGTAAAAGATAATACTAGTGAAACAATACTATCTACGATTAGTCTTAGCGCACTATCAAATAATACTAGTCAAAATAGTGAAACTGATGCACAAAAATAAATATAATAATATTTCATGCGACCAAAACACTCCCAAAAATATATAATAAATTCTTATTATGACAACAAACAGAATAATCAATCAAAAACAGTATATTCCACAATATTTCAGTGGTACCACAAATTTCGGCAGAAAAAGTTGTTGTGAAATTTCGAAATGTGGATCTGGAATAGACCAAATTATTTTGAAAGTTGTTTTGCCTGTTACTAATTTGGTGTACAAACCCTTTTTTTATTATGATCTTCTTTCCAAAATAGAATTAGTTATTGGTGGCAAAGTAGTATTCAAATATAACAATGTACAACTAAAATTGTTGTCAGAAATAATATCTTATTCCACGCCAGATAATACCAATTATGATTGTACAATTTATTGTACACTTCATTTAGATAAAATATTTAATAAAAGTAAAATATTAAAACATGGAACAAATACCGAATATTTAGATTTATCATGTAAAGGTATTCGTTTATGTAATTTATCGGAAACAGTGAAACTATATGTTAAATTTTCTCCGATTACAAATCTGATTCTGAGCCAAAATGAAAAATTATCGGACAGTGATACAGAACTCATTGATGCATATATTTTGGCCCGTTATATTTTAACCACTAGCTCAAATAATGAATATTGTTCGACCAACGAATGCAAAAATATAATTTACCAGGATTATATTTCATGCTATGGGCAAGAATTGAATCCAATAATTAATTGCAATACTGTTAAATATTTAATAAATTTAAAAAATAATTGCGAAATATCTGAATTATTAATTGATACCAAATCAGAAAAAAATTCAATTAAATCTTATAGTTTACAAATTAATGGTTTCGATTGTTTCCAAAAATTTGATGCTAAAGAAATGAATTTGATTTACCAATCCAACCATAAAAAAATATTACCTCTTGGTCAATACGCAATAGATATGGAAATTAATGTTAAAAATACTGATATACTACAACTCAATGTATGGTTTGAAAATACCGAACCAATTGAATTATATTGTATGCTGAAATTATATAAAAATATTATATATAATTTTGAATGCGAGTATAGTGACGCGTGCTATTATATGACCAAAATTAATTAATTTTTATAAAAATAATTAATTTTAATAATTATCATCAAAATGTTTGTGCACAAAGGTATTATCATTTTGAATTTTTTTGAAACAATTTGAGTTTTTAAACAATTTATAAAGTTCTTTATGGGTTAGTGCAGCACAATCAATCATAATAATACCATTTGTCGTAATAGTATCCCGCAAATTCAATATTTGATCAACCAACATTTTTTTACTAGTTATTCTTACCAAATATCTACTATCAATAAAATAAATGGATCCAACTGTTTTTTTTATGATTTTTTCTTTATCCTTTGGCGAAAATTGGTTGAATATTTTTAAAAATATACTGATTGTCAGTTTGTTAATTAATGGTTCAATAACTGAGCTACAGTTGTTTTGCGAAAAATCAAATAAATCGGTTTCTCCATCCAAAATTAATGATCGAATAATTTTTTTGTTAACATAAAAGCGGTATAATTCATTAATTGACAAACAATCCGTGTCCATCAAAATAGATTTGTTCAGAATATGCGCACAATCGGATGTTTGGCAAATATAACAAATATTATTTTTGCTAATAATTTTGATAATTCCACCATTTAAACATTTTCGGCAAAAATCTATTAAATTTGTTTTGAACAATGGTGGATCCATTATTTTTTTATTTGCGCATGTATCCAATATTCCGCATAAAATACACGTATTTTTTAAACATGTATCATGATTGTGATATAATTTTACCAGTTTGGGATTCAGAAGTGTACCATTTTGAAAAAGAAGTCCAAAAATTTTTGTATTTGAAACACCAAACTTAATTTGTTGTTGTTTCAAACATTCTAGCAAGTAATTTTTATCGCTAGCATTAACTATAAAAATATTAATTTTATTTTTATTGGATAAGTCAATATGATATAATTTAATTAGTTGTCTCTTTATTTCCCGAGTATCATCGTATGTTAAACGATTGTACAAATTTATTATATTATCAATAATTATTTTATCCATTATTGGTATTATTATATAAATAATATATGATAATGCTACTATATCGACAATTTTTCAATTTTATGCGAATTAATTATAATTTTAATAATCATCAATAATTTGGATACTATCATGACATTTACGTATAAAACTATTATCATTTTGAATTTTTTCGAAACCAATTTCCGATACTTTAAATAATTTATAAAGTTCATTATGAGTTAATGTCGCACTATCAACCATAATCATATTGTGAATAATATGATTACATGTTGTTGATTCGCATAACATACATTGTAATTTATTATTTACAACAATAATAAATTCTGTTAAACATTTCTGGAAAAATGAAATGATATGTTCACATTCAATGGAATTACATAATTTGCATGTTGGTATATCATATTCAATTTTTTTTTTAATATTATTATTTTCTTTGGATGAATCATTATCTTCTTCTTCTTCTTCTTCTTCTTCTTCTCCTTCGGACATTAATATAATTGCGCGTGGTTTAAATATGGTTTTTATTAAATCCCACTGCGAATATTTTTTAATTTCAGTACCAAGAATAAATGCACAAATGCTACAATTTTGGTATGGACATTTTTTGGTATTGTGATAACGATATAATGACCCGGTTTTTTGGTGGTACTCGGAAGTACCGTATGAAAAATTGACATATAATTTGCCAATATATGATATAATATTGGATTTCTTCCATATTTTCGCGAAAATATCTTGCGATTGATATTAAAAGATCTAAATATCGGATGTGAGTAATTTTGTATACTGGTATCATATATTTTTAATATTTGTTTAACCAATGATTTTTTAGTTTTTGCTCTTATTAAGTATCTATTATCAATAAAATAAATGGATCCAACTGTTTTTTTAATAATTTTATTTTGATCTTGCAACGAAAACTGATTAAATACGTTTAAAAATGTGCTGACTGTTAGTTTGTTAATTAATGGTTCAACAGCAAATTTATGATTATCAGGAATAAAATATAAATCAGTTACCCTATCCAGAATTAATGGCCGAATAATTTTTTTATTTATGTAAAAGCGATACAGGTCATTTGTTGATAAACAATCTCTATCTACCAAAATAGATTTATTCATAATATGAGTACAATCAGATGTTTGGCAAATAAAACAAATATTATTTTTACTAATAATTTTAATAATTTCACCGTTACTACATTGCCGACAAAAAATTCCCAAATTTGCTTTGACCAATAATGGATCTAATATTTTTTTATTTGTATGTGTATCCAATATTTTACATAATATACATGTATTTTGTGTACAAGTATCATAATAATGATATAATTTCACCATTGTAGCACTTATATATTTATTATTTCGAATGATAAGTTGGTAGATTTTATTTTTACCACCATATGTAGCATATTTTTTCAATGAACACAAATGTTGTATCAAATGATTTTTATCACTAGCATTTATTATAAAATTAATATCAGGATTATATTTGGAAAAACGGATACAATATAATTTGACTAATTGTCTTTTTATTTCGACTGTATCATCATATGTTAGGCTATGGTACAAATTTATTATATTGTCAACAGTTATTTTGTCCATTGGTATTATTTATGACAATGATATTTGATAAATAATTTACCACGATTCTACTATGTCGATATTTTTTCAATTTTTGTATGAATATTTTGGTTGAAAAATTGATTTTTTTTTGATAAATAATAATCTACACAGATACAATAATATATTATAGGTATAACTCATGAATAATTCCGACAAAATTTTAATTGGATTAACCACAACAAAAGGGGATAATTTTTCTGATTGGTACAGACAAACTATTATTAAATCCGAATTAATTAGTTATGGTGATATTTCCGGGTGTTATATTATTAGACCAAATGCCTATGCTCTTTGGGAAGTAATTCAGGATTATGTTAATAATAAAATAAAAAAAATGGGCGTCAGAAATGCTTATTTTCCCCTATTTATATCAAAACAAAATTTGGAAACTGAAAAATCACATATTGAAGGGTTCACACCAGAAGTAGCCTGGGTAACAAAAGCGGGAACTTCTGAATTAGCTGAACAGATAGCGATTAGGCCAACCTCCGAAACTGCGATATATCCCCATTTTTCTAATTGGATTAGATCGTATCGCGATTTGCCAATGAAAATAAATCAATGGTGCAATGTTGTTAGATGGGAATTTAAAGATCCAACTCCTTTTATTAGAACAAGAGAAATACTTTGGCAAGAAGGTCATAGTTGTTTTTCAACAAAGGCCGAAGCTGATCAGGAGGTTAGGGAAATATTAAATGTATATACCAGTGTATATGAAGATTTATTGGCCGTTCCTGTTATTCAAGGCAAAAAATCGGAAAAAGAGAAATTTGGTGGTGCTGATTATACTACTACAATAGAGTGTTTTATTCCTGCGATTGGTCGGGTTGTACAAGGAGCCACTTCGCATCATTTGGGGCAAAATTTCTCTAAAATGTTTGGTATTGAATTCGAAGATGCAAATTTAAAAAAGAATTTCGTTTACCAAAATTCATGGGGCATTACCACAAGAACAATTGGTGTAATGATTATGGTTCATGGTGATAATAAAGGATTAGTATTACCTCCACGAATTGCACCAACAAAAATCGTTATAATTCCATGTGGCATCAATAGTAAAACAAAAGAAAGCGATGATAAATTGGTTAATGAAACTTGTCAAAAAATTTTATCAATATTAAACAATGCTAATATTCCAACCGAATTTGACAATCGATCCAACTATCGTGTTGGCTATAAATTCAATTATTGGGAAATGCACGGGATTCCATTAAGAATGGAAATCGGACCTATCGATGTTAAAAATAAAACCGTGCGTATTTGTCGAAGAGATACTGGTGAAAAAATTACCATAAATTGTGATCCCGAAAATGAATGGCCAGAATTTTGTAGTACTGTTCATAATTATTTGGAAAAAATACAATTGGATATGTTTGCACGTGCCCAATCCGAAATGATTTCTAATATATCTGTTTGTGATTGTATGGAAAATTTTATTTCTGCAATTACGGCTAAGAAAATGTGTTTAGTACCATGGTGCGAAGATACAGATTGCGAAAATAATACAATTGAATATTGCAAAAAAATAGGACACACGATTAAATCATTATGTATTCCATTTGATCAGGATTTACTAAAAAAATTAATTATGGATTATACCGAGAAAGAATCAACCAAATGCTTTAATTGTGATAATAATTGTAAATCATATACGCTATTCGGATGCAGTTTTTGAAATATAAATCGGGGGAAAGATTTCAATGATAATATATCGCGATTTATATGCAAATTATTTTACAAAAATCAATTCAGATAAATTATTTTTTAGTCTATTTAAATGGATCCCATTATAAAATATTTATAATCCAAAATATGAAAATAAATCATAATAAAAAAAAACAAGTAGCGGCAAAAAAATCAAAATGTAATGGTAGAAAATTATCTGAAGCTAAAAAAAAAAATATTGCCGGAAAACAATATTATAAATGTGCTAATGAACCCGGATTTAATTTAAAAGGATTAAAAAATTTCCAATGTCCCTTGTGGGAAAATAAAAATATTAAGAAACAAGGTTGTTTTAATGAATCGGGATATGAAATTGATCATATTATCGAACATTGTTTGACAAAAAATGATGAAGATGATAATTTACAAGCATTATGTAAAATGTGTCATTCTGTAAAAACCAAAAGATTTTTAATTTCAGGTGGTGCAAAAAAACTTAATAAGTGTATTACTTATAAAACAAATAAAAATAACAAAAATTGTGAAGATAACAGCAATGATGATAATAAAGATAATGATAGTGAAGATGATAATAAAGATAATGATAGTGAAGATGATAGTGAAGATGATAAAGACAATAATAGCGACGATGATAAAAATAATGATAGTGATGATGATAATAATAATGATAATAATAGTGAAGACAATAATAGCGATGATGACAATGATAAACAAACAATAAAATGCATAAATAAATATAAATGTTATCAATGTAAAAAATGTAAATACAAAACAAATAGAAAAGCAGATTATACAAAACATGTTAATCGAAAATTCGATTGCAGAACTAGGAATTATAATTACGGAATTAAAAATTATGGAAGTAAAACAAGTAAACCAAATAATAAATGTCCGTATTGTAAAAATATTTATAGCAGAAGTGATTATATTTCAAAACATATTATCAAATGCCCAAAAGCCCCTAAAAATCCCGTTATAAAAAAAAATACAAAAAATAATAAAAATACCATGATTGGTAATAATACAAATATATTCAATATTAATATCACAAATAATCATTAAAAAAATAATATAATTAAAATTTTTTCATATTCTCATAATCAAATCCAAAATATATTTATTTATCACAAATTAAATTTTTATTCAATGATAATTGAATAAAAATTTAATTGTTTAATCGACCTCATCACTCCTACTATCATTAGTGGGAATCTCTGTTTCGATTTCCGAATTATTATTATTATTTGTTTCAGCTTTGGTTTCATCATTATTTGTTTCCGTCTCATTTTCAGCTTCTGTTTCAGCTACATTTTCATTATTCGTTTGATTTTCATTTTCATTTATTATGGTTTCAATTTCTAGATTATTATTTGTTTCTGCTTCAGTTTCATTTTCATCATTTGTTTCAATTTCAGTTTCATTTTCATTATCTCCCGAAGATTCCGATTCTAATGGTGGTATGCCATCTGTTTCTACATATGGTATATTCGTTACTTGCACTCCTTTTTCAATAAGTAATTTAATCAAAGTGAGTGTTGATGGTTTGGCTAGCATATGAATTGGTTTAAAGCCATCATTCGTTTCACATTCAAGATCGATATTCTTTCCAATTGCATATTCAATAATATCTACCTGGTGACCACTACATAAATAGTGTATTGGTCTCCATCCGTTCGAATCTGGAAAATCGAGATCAGGATCAGTGTCCAATATATATTTAATTAGTTCATTATTATCACCTTGACAAATTAAATGAATTGCTCGTCGTTCGTTATTTTCAGAATAATTAAGATTGATACCTTTTTCTATTAAATAAATTACTGTTTCCGTATCAATATTCGGATTGATGCAAAGACAATGGATTGGACGGTATAAATTTTTGTCATCGCATTCCAAATCAATGGAATTATCTATTATATATTTAATAGCATCGTTATTAGTATTATGTTCACATGCAAAATGGATTGGTTTTCTTCCATGTATGTTTTCTTTTTCCATGGTTGCTCCTTTTTCAATAAGATATTGTAGGATTTCCATTCTGCCATGTGAAGCAAAATAATGCATAATTGTATTTCCAGTATTATTACAATAATTAATATTAGTGGTTTCATTAACGACATGTTTTTGAATTTCCAACGAAGCAGAACATAATAAACAAATCAAATTACCGTTATTTTTTAAAAAATATTTACTACTAAATTCACAATAATTTTTTAGTTTGATAAAATCTTTACTATTAATTATTTGTTTGATATCATTTATGAATTCTATGTGACACATTTTGGGAATATATTGTTCACCACAAAGATGGGCATTATCATTTAAAAAATTTGAAATTAATATTTTCGTAGCATCATTTGGTACTAATTTTTTTGTCATCTTGACACCTGTCTTTGGACTGATACTATTTTTTTTTAACCATTTGTCTATAAAAATTCTTTCATATGTAATACCATCATCAGCTACCACTGGATCAAACATAATCATGGTACTAATCGGACATTTTATCACGTCGTACAAATTTTTTATGTTAAATTTTACTCGCTGTTTCATGACCAATATCTAAATTTGGTATATTCGCTTGGTTTAGATAATATACAGTTATTAACTGGTTCGGTTTTCAATTTTTTTTATATTTTTTGATACAAAATAACATACATATATTTTAGAGTTGAAAGATGCTGGAATACAAAATATTGATTCAAATAACATTATAAATAAAAACAATAGAATATAAATATTAGATCAATAAATTCATTTATAATAATATGGATATTATCAAAAAAATAAATAAAGCAAAAACAATTTGGCAAATACTTCCAGAATTAAATGCTGATGACATAGAAAGGGCAATTATTATTGCAGCAGAAAGTTATTATAATTCGGATGTTTCATTTATAAGTGATGAAATATTTGATATTTTGGTTGATAAATTAAAAGAAATTAAACCGCAATCTAAAGTATTACAAAAAACAGGAGCACCAGTCAAAGGTAAAAAAATCGAACTGCCTTACTGGATGGGTTCCATGGATAAAATTAAAGCTGATAATAATTTAGTAACAAATTGGACAAAAAAATACAAGGGTCCATATATTGTTAGTGATAAATTAGACGGTATTTCATGTTTATTAACAATGGTTAATGGTAAAATTACATTATATACACGAGGAACTGGTCAATTTGGACAAAATATTACACATTTGGCAAATCATGTTAATATGTCTATCGATAAATTATTAGAATTAAAAAAAAATAAAATAGCTATTCGTGGTGAATTAATTATGTCAATAGAAAAATTCGAGCAGTATGCTGATATTATGTCTAATGCCAGAAATATGGTTGCTGGTATTGTTAATTCTAAAAAAGAATCATTTAACAAGGATTATGCTAGTGATGTTGATTTTTTAGCATACGAAGTAATTGAACCACTAGTAAAACCATTAGATCAATTGAAACTATTAAAAAAATGGGGACTGAATGTGGTTTATTATGATGTTTATAACGATATTGATACGAATATATTAAGTAATATCTTGCAAAAACGTAAAAAAAAATCCATTTATGAAATTGATGGTATTATTGTTACGGATGACCACTTACATTCCAGAAATATTGCTGGTAATCCATCGTATAGTTTTGCGTTCAAGGGCATGACACCAACTGGCGATGTTAAAGTAATTGAAGTATTATGGAAACCATCCAAAGATGGATTTCTTGTACCAAGGATACATTTTGAAAAAATAAGATTATCTCAAGCAGATTTGGAATACACGACAGGGTTCAATGCTAAATTCATTGTTGATAATAAAATTGGTCCTGGTGCAATTATCAGAGTAGTCCGTAGTGGTGACGTGATACCATATATTACCAGTGTTATTAAGCCAGCCAAAAAACCCAGTCTTCCAGACGATGTTGATTATAAATGGGATAAATCCGGTGTCAATATTATTATAAAAAATGCTGATAGTAATAATATTGTTATTATTCAACGATTAACAAAATTTATGAGGTATATTGGTGTTGATAATTTATCTGAGGGAATTGTTACTAGATTGGTTAATGCCGGGTATGATAATATACCAGAAATAATGTCCATAACAGTGGATGATTTTTTATCAATTGATGGTTTTCAGGAAACTTTAGCAAACAAACTGTATAATAATTTACAAAATGCTCTCGAAAATCTTAATATATTAACATTAATGGCCGCAAGTAATGTTTTTGGTAGAGGATTTGGAGAAAGAAAAATAAAAAAAATATTAGACACATATCCTGATATAGTAGATCAATATTCCGAAAAAACACATGAAAAATGGGAAAAAAGGTTACTAGATTTAGAAGGTTTTGATACTATTACTGTTGATAAATTTTTGGAAGCACTGCCCGATTTTCAAAAATTTTATAAAAATATTAAAAAAATTACCAATGTTAAACCATACGTTAACAAAGCCAAAAAATCTGGATTATTTAAAGATCAAACAATTGTATTTACTGGATTCCGTGATAAAAGTTGGCAAAAATTTGTTGAAAATGAAGGAGGAAAAGTATCCGGATCAGTAAGTGGCAATACTACATTGGTAGTTTATAATGATGGTGAAGAATCTTCTGCGAAATATCAAAAAGCAAAAAAACTTGGAATTAAATTAATTTCCAAGTCAGATTTTGGTAAAAAATATAATATTTAATATTTGTTGTAAAATTATTCTAATTGTTTTTAATATGTAAAAACAATTAGAATAACCATAATAATATATATGATTATTCTAATACTGGGTGAGAAATATTTAAGCTTTTTTATACAGTAATAATAGTATGCATAAACATAAAAAACTCAAGTGTAGTTACAAAGTATCGAACAGCCGATCTACTTCGTCGTCGTGTGCGCCGGTTGAACCAAGTTTTAACAGATGCTCTGATGATTGTTGTATTCCATCATGTAGATGCAAAATTCCGAATTGTTGTGAATCATCATGTTGTCGCAAATATCTCGATCCGTGTTCTGAAGATATCAATTGTTGTATTGACAATAGGGCGCATGATTCTTGTAAATCGTACACTGATCGTATGATAAATAAATGCTGTACCAAAATTTTATGTGGAATTCCCAGTTGTAATTGTTGCCATGGAAGAGATGGTAGAAATGGATGCAAAGGTGAAAAAGGAGATAAAGGAGATGCAAGTGGTGGCATCAAAGGTGATAAGGGTGAAGCTAGTGATGGCACCAAAGGTGATAAGGGAGAAAAGGGTACTAAAGGGGATATAAGCGATCCCGGTGATAAAGGAGAGAAAGGTACAATTGGTGACAAAGGAGATAAAGGTACAATTGGTGACAAAGGTGAGAAAGGTACAATTGGTGAAAAAGGTGAGAAAGGTACAATTGGTGAAAAAGGTACAATTGGTGAAAAAGGCGAAAAAGGTACAATTGGTGAAAAAGGAACAATCGCTGATAAGGGTGTCAAAGGTGAGAAAGGTGATATTGGTGAAAAAGGAACCATTGGTGATAAGGGTGAAAAAGGAACAATCGCTGATAAGGGTGTCAAAGGTGAGAAAGGTGATATTGGTGAAAAAGGAACCATTGGTGATAAGGGTGAAAAAGGAACAATTGGTGATAATGGTGAAAAAGGTGAGAAAGGTGATATAAGTGATCCTGGAGTCAAAGGAGAGAAAGGTGATATCGGTGACAAGGGAGAGAAAGGTGATATTGGAGATAAAGGCGAAAAAGGAGACATCGGTGACAAAGGTGAAAAAGGAACAATTGGAGATAAAGGTGAGAAGGGTGATATTGGAGACAAAGGAGATAAGGGTGATATTGGAGACAAAGGAGATAAGGGTACTATTGGTGACAAGGGAGAAAAAGGAGATATCAGTGATCCTGGTGTTAAAGGAGAAAAGGGAGATATTGGAGATAAAGGTGAAAAAGGTACCATTGGCGATAAAGGTGAAAAGGGAGATATTGGCGATAAGGGTGATAAAGGTACTATTGGTGATAAAGGTGAAAAGGGAGATATTGGCGATAAGGGTGATAAAGGTACTATTGGTGATAAAGGTGAAAAGGGAGATATTGGAGATAAAGGTGAAAAAGGTACTATTGGAGAGAAAGGAGAAAAAGGTACCATTGGCGATAAAGGTGAAAAGGGAGATATTGGAGATAAAGGTGAAAAAGGTACCATTGGCGATAAAGGTGAAAAAGGTATTATCGGAGACAAAGGAGAGAAAGGAGAAAAAGGTACCATCGGAGACAAAGGCGAGAAAGGAGAAAAGGGTGAAAAGGGCGATAAAGGTGAAAAAGGAACTACCGGAGACAAGGGTGACAAAGGTACTATTGGTGATAAAGGTGAAAAAGGTACTATTGGTGATAAAGGCGAAAAAGGTACTACCGGAGACAAGGGTGACAAAGGTACTATCGGAGACAAGGGTGAAAAAGGTACCAGTGGAGACAAAGGTGAAAAAGGTACTATTGGCGATAAGGGTGATAAAGGTACTATTGGTGATAAAGGTGATAAAGGAGAAAAAGGTACCAGTGGGGACAAAGGAGAAAAAGGTGGAAAAGGTGATAAGGGCGCAGAAGGACAAAATGCGGCAATGGATTCTATTTTTGTTTTCAGTTTGGTTAATCAGGCAAATACGAGTACAGTATATTTTACCCCAGTCACTTTAAGTCAACCGGCGAGTCCCATAGCCCCACCTGGTAATACTTGGACAAGAAATGCAAATAATGTTGATTTTTCAAGTCCACAGGTTGGTTATTATTTAGTGACATATAAAATTGATGTTAAATCTGGTGGTACTACACCCAATACTAATGCAGCCACCGTTCTAACAATATCACCAACAACATCGGGAATTAATGCAACACCAGTACCCGGATCCTCCACATTGGTGCAAGCCCCGGTTGATAACCACGTATATACAATATCTAACACCGTATTACTGAATTATAATATACCTAATCAATTTTTGAGATTATGGTGGTGGAGTGATGATTTACCGGCACGTATAGGTGAAATTACGGCATTGAAGGGATTATTAAAAGGTACTCCAACAAACATAGTTGTGCCGGAAGCAACTGCATCCCTCGTTATTACAAGAATAGCATAAAATTTTTGTGTTCAAATTATAAATTAAAATAAAGTACCATCCATACATAAAATTAATATATATTGATTAATATATATTAATGGCAACATACGATTTTTCTTTCATAATACATTTTGCAAATGGAGTCAATATTCCACAATTAATGAACGAAATAACTAGTAATCCAATGATCACAGCAATTTTACAAAATATTACTATTGATAATTATAATACTGATACAGTTCATATTACATTTGATGTTGGACTGGCGCCATCCGAAATTACCGAATTGAATACAATTGTTACAAACCATTTTCCATTGGGATATGGACAAAAAGTAATTATTACATCGGATGTACCTGACAATGATGCAATACAAATTTTAGCCACTAATCCATATGGTGGAATAATAATAGAATCAGGTATAGGAGGTATTCATATAAATACCGATGATGCTCTTCTAATCCAAACCAATGCCCAATCCGAATTCGCTGTTACTGATGGTAATCTTTTATTAAGATCAACAAATGCAACAACCGATTTAAATGGATACACTGGTATTAATATTGGAAATCATACTAGTAATGGTCCAGTTAATATTATAACAGCTGCGCATGAAAGAATTCTCAACATTGGAAATTTATCAGGAGCCACTGAAATTAATTTAATGACAGGGACAGGAGGACTTGCAATCGACACAGCTGATGGACCAATAAATTTAACAGCAAGTGGCGCACCAATAAATTTAACAGCAAATACTGTTACCATCGATACCAATATTAGTGTTGGTATTAATAGCAATGGTGGTCAAATTGGCATTGGTCATTTTTCGAGCGGTCCAATACTTATTGGTACAGCGGCTTTTGGTCGTGATGTACAAATTGGAAATAATATAAATGGTACAAATTTATATCAAAGACATAGTAATGCACGTGTACAAAGTCAACCATTACCATTATTAATATCCGATTCTGTTCCGCAAATTCTGACAACTGCTGATTTATTATCTATTATTTTATATGGTACACCTATATCCGATGTTATTTTAACATTATATGATGCACCAACAATAGTATCAAATATAGCAAATTTACAAAATAATGATTGTTTCGAATTTAATATAATAAATCAATCATTGACGAATATATATACACTTTTTCCGGGTACTGGTGGAACTTCGTATGGTAATATGGTGATTCAGACCAATCAATCTGGCATGTTTCGAGTACATTTAGTTGATGTTTCTATTGGGACTGAAAGTTATAATTTATATAGAATTTGTTAAAATTATTAAAAAATTTGATAACTTAAATACATATATCAGTATAACCATTATATTATATACAGTATAATACAATGGAAAACAATCATGAAACTTCTTCAACTGAAAATATTATTGATACTTTAAAAAAACTCAAAGGAGGGCTCAGTGATATAGATCATAAAAAAAATAAAAAAAACGGCACAATATGTCGTTTATTAAATATCCAATTACGGGAATTTTATGATGATATTTACATACCTTATGATTTTTTTAGGAAAGATAATTGGAAAATAAACAAAATACTTTACAATAACGAAGATATTTTGTTTTTTAATAAAAAATATTTAACAAAAGAGGATGAGGATAGATTTCATGAAGTATTTGATAAATATATATTTATGTTGGAGGAAATATTTTCCCAGGATAATAAATTATATATATTTCTTGAAAAATGGACAGATATGAGTCAACCAAGATGGAAAACAAATAAAAACAAATCGTATTTAAAATCTTTGTTGACACATAAAAAATATCAAAATATTTCTCCCGCATATACCGCCAGTGTATATTGTGATTTCAGTAAAAAATATAGTGACGATGTCGATAAAATTAAAAAAAAAACAGAAGAACATTTAGATGAAATAACCAATAAACTCAAAAAAGAGGTTAGGGAATTTAGAAAATGCTATAATGAAATAGTCTCGTCATATGTTTATGAATATCCTAACAATACAGACGATAATCATATTCATGTTCTTGCTTTTATTAATAGTATTATTTTATCTATTCTAAATTTCACCGAAAAAATAATTCAATTAAATATTTACGCGGTACACCCAATAGTCACACATATTATTGAATATTATACACCACTTGATTTTATTAATCAATATAAACCATCGGAAAACAATTACAGAAAATTGTGCATTGTCTAATTGGCATAATTTTTTAAACTATTTTCATATCGCTACATTTGGGGTTCGATAATGATACATCACAACAAAAATAAATATATAATAATAGTATATAATTGGTTATGTTTGATAATATAGTATCCAATAAATATTTTGTTATAGCTCTTGTTATAGCATTAATTGTAATAATCTATTTGTATAGTCAAAAAAAATCATGCAATGTAGAGAATATGCAAAATCTTTCACCACTAACGTCAAATATAGATGAAAAACCATGGGCTAGTGATAGTGATACTGGTAAATATCGATCCGTTAAAAATTATTTAAATAAAAAACTTAAGAACCCCAAAAGAAAAAGAAAGGATGAAATATATCAAAAATATATGGAAAATAACGACGACTATGATTTAACATCAAAAAAAAATATTCGACAAAAAAGAAGAAAAAATAAGTCAAAAAATGTACCCCTTGCGGGATTACAGTATGTACCCCAACCAGTAGACGATAGACCAGATTTAAGTCAATGTCAACCATGTATTTGCCCTGGAGACAGTAGTGATAGTGACAGCGAAAGTGATATTAATTATAAATTAATTAAGAACAACAAATTTTATCGCAAAAAAAAAAATTGAATTACAAATGATTATTACAATTATTACCATTAATTATTTAACTAAATAATTAATAGCCAATGACAAAAATTCATAAATATCAATCACCAATTGCAACCACCTCTTTAATTGATGCCAAAAATAAAATAATTAATAAAACTAGTCTACCAATTATGATAACACGAGAAAAAAAACAAATTATTATCCATTATTTTTCTACCGAACTCGAAAAATTAGATATAGTGCCTACAATCATTTCAACAAATGGTTTATCAAATGACAATATCAATAAAATTATTAATGAAATGAATTCATTAGACGAATTAGAGAAAGAATATGGAATTTGTTGTTTTTGTGGTAATGAATGTAATATTTGTTCGCAATCTTGTGGCAGATGTGTTAGAAATGGTTAGAATTAAAATGATTTTTATTAAAATTGTTTTAATTATAATGGTTTACCAGTTATACCAATTATTTTATTTCTTTTTAAATCCGCTACAACTTTAAACGTAAAATGAAATATATCGCGTTGTTTGTTTGGAGTATTTTTGGGATATTGTGTATTCGAATCAAAATCGATAACATATGTTTCAAAATTATTTCCAATTTGGATTTGTAATTCTGTGGAATTTTCACCGTTCAATAATTTATAATTATTGTATGCAGTGGTCAATTGTTGGCATTGGTCTTTGGAATATAACCAGTTATGACCATTACCTCCATAATACCAAAGAACATCACCAATATTAATACCATGATAGTAAGATAATTTGGCAACAGGATCTATTAAAAATGTGCCGTATATTTTATGTAAATTTTTTTGTAAAACGGCGGCACATAATGGACATGATTTATAATTATTTTCATTGATTAATAATTCAACACATTCCAAACAAATAAAATGGGTACAACTCATTTTAAATAAATATTTAGATTGGCATAAACATTTTGAACAGGTATTTGATTCTTCACTGTCATTAATTTGGTCAATTAAGTCGTCAATTGGATTATTCATATTGTGTATTGATATATATTTATGTATGAAGAACAGTTCTTTAAAAAGTATATTTATTTATCAATTTTTTCAAAAGTAACATTTTAAATTTTATATTGGATTATACTAAAAAAATTGAATTTTTTAATTAATCGTTATAATAAATCATCATATAATAAAAAATCATTTAACTATAATGCAAAGATCAATTACTTTACACAAAACATCACTACAAGGAATGCGCGAAAGTAATGAAGACGTAGAAAAATTTAAAATTAACTTGTGTGTTGATTCGGATAAGATGGATCATGAATGCGCACAAATAGATTTTTTTGCCGTTTGTGATGGTCATGGAGGAAGTTCAGTGGCAAAATTTATTGCCCCAAAATTGGAAAAACATTTAACAAAAAAAAATTTAATATATCCATTATCACACAATTATATTTGTAAAATTTATAATTATATTCAACAGGAATTAATAAATCATCCGCAAAAAATTGCCAAATCATGTGGATCAACTGCATTAGTAGTTGTTCGTTATCTTGATAATGACCATAAAGAAAATATACAAGTTATTAATAGTGGGGATTGTCGAGCAGTATTATCGAGAAAAGGATTAGCAATTCCATTGAGTAAAGATCATAAGCCATTTTGGCCTGATGAAAAATACCGAATTGACATGGTTAATAAAAAATATAATACCAATAAACGTGTTCACTATGAAGCCTATGATTGGAGGATTGGTGATTTATCAGTTTCAAAATCATTTGGTGATTTGGATAATACGCCATATGTAAGTCATTTACCAGATTCGTTTCATTACCAATTACAACCTGAGGATGAATTTATCATAGTAGCATGTGATGGATTATGGGATGTATTGCAAAATCATGAAGCAATTAATTTTGTTAGGGATCACTGGAATGATAATAATATTGGCTATTATGATTTGCCTGATGATAGGTATCCATCAGAAGATATTAATAAAACAAATAACATTGCCAGAAAATTGGCTAGTTATGCCATTGCACGTGGGTCAACTGATAATGTAAGCATACTTGTTGTTTTTTTTATAAAATAATAAATTATTGTGGGTGAACATATATTTTTTGTATAAAGTTTTATACAAAAAATATACTTTTTAATTTAACAAATTCACACTTCCACATACTCATTATTATCTCCATTGTCACTATCCCCATTATCACTATCTCCATTGTCACTATCTCCATTATCACTATCAGAATAATTATCCAAGTCATCCTCTATTAATTCTAAAGGAATCCATTTTTTTTTATCCATATCCATTTGGCATTTAACAAGTAATTCTTTTGCTTTGTTATCCTTGAACCATTGTTTACATTTTTTGCTAGTTTCCATGTCTGGTACATATGCGATATCTATTTTATTATTTGTGGTTGTTGATAATAAATTATAAACATCTGGACTTTTTGTTTTTTGTAAACGAAATTGTGTTAATTTAATAATAGTATCAACCAAATCAGAATCAATAATAGTATAACTATATATTTTTCTACTGTAGAATTTGGGATAAAATATAATTTCTTGTATTTTTGGATCTGCTTTAATTTTTTCGTACAAATCTTTCAATGATTTTTTTCCAACAGAATAATATTGGCTGACGTACATAAAAAAATTAGGATTCATGTTTGTTGATGTTTTAATGTATTGTATTAAATTATTGAGTCTATCATCTTTTGGTTTTAATAATTGGTTTTCCCCCGCCAATAAATAAACTTCGTCAATAACCAAATATCTTTTTTTATCTATCCTAAAATAGATACCCTCCATAATTGTTCCACGATAGAATTCCTTGCTGACACTAATATCAATTGGATGAATCTGTAAATCCTCCCTTTTTCTTTTACTATGCTTTGGAAAATTCACAGCATAGAAATTATCACCTGTACGGAAAAATATAATCCAAGATCTTGTGCCGCGGAATCTTGGACAAATTATATAGTCATTATTTTTAATATTTTCCATATCCTTTATATTGGATATCGGTTCATATTTTAAACTTGTATTAATATTGCTTGTGTACAAATAGTTTAAAATCTTATTTTTTACAGCTCTTGAATTTAAATTAGCATTTTTGATATCTTTTTGTATTATGTTTGCCATTGTTGTTATTTATCTATAATCATTTTCTTTTTAAGCAAATGAAAAAATCAAATTTTATTATGATATGGTATCAATTAAGATTATTTACTTTGGGTAACAAAAAGTAATAATTTGTTACTCAATTAAAATTTTTTTAATTGCTCCATTTTTTAACATATTTTAAAGATTTCCATAAAAAATTTTTGTTGAAGAAACAAATTTAAATATTAATATTTTAGAGAACTTATGTAGATTTATAAGATGTCATTTTCTTTACTGTATCTAATATTAAAGTTATATTTGATAAGTAAAAAATATCTTATAAAAATTTGGATATTCACAGTTTTCGGAATATTAATTCCTTGCGAACATTTATAC
>Ga0335394_10001863_pt1 | contig 23736 bp, 25 predicted proteins | sample MAT03_FD_205741 | JGI IMG/M metagenome (GOLD analysis project Ga0335394, IMG submission 205741) | Freshwater microbial communities from Lake Fryxell liftoff mats and glacier meltwater in Antarctica - MAT-03 (spades assembly) (version 2) ...
TAAGTAAAAAATTGAAAAAAAAGATAATTAAATTGTATTTATACTTTTTATGGGCTGTTTGCCGATAACAGCTTTTTAATATTATATTGCAGCATTAATTGATTATTATGGAAATAGCCCATCAACAAACAAAAAAAAGCAAGCTTACCTTATACATTTTAATTGCCATGGTACTGGGTATTGTTGCCGGGTATTTTGTGCATGAATATTACCCGGCAACAACCATTAAAGTATTTTCTGATAATATAAAACTGCTTACCACCATTTTTTTACGCATGGTGCAAATGATTATAGCACCCATTGTGTTTGCAACACTGGTGGTGGGTATTGCCAAATTGGGCGATATGAAAACAGTAGGAAGAGTAGGAGGTAAAGCTATGATCTGGTTTATTAGTGCATCATTAATCTCGTTGTCTCTTGGTTTAATTCTTGTAAATATTTTTAAACCGGGTGTGGGGGTAGATATTACCAACACCGATATGGCATCTGTTAACGATCTGCTGGAAAAATCAAAAGGCTTTTCGTTGCCAAAATTTGTAGAGCATGTTGTGCCACGCAGTGTTATTGAAGCTATGGCCACCAATGAGATTTTACAACTGGTAGTATTTTCAATTTTCTTTGGTGTAGCGCTTACTGCCATCGGCAAAAAAGGCGAGCCTATCGTAAATGCACTGGATTCTTTAGCACATGTGGTGCTTAAAATGGTTACCTATGTAATGTACCTGGCACCACTGGGTGTGTTTGGCGCCATGGCCGCAGCTATTGCAAAAAACGGATTGGGTATATTGGTAACATTCGGCTATTATGTAGGTGAGTTTTACCTGGGCCTTTTAATACTTTGGTTACTTTTATTATTTGTGGGGTATCTTTTTTTAAAAAGAAGATTGTCTGTTTTATTGCGCAGGATAGCAGCGCCTATGTCAATCGCATTCAGCACGGCCAGTAGCGAAGCGGTGTATCCTAAACTGGTAGAGGAAATGGAACGCTTTGGATGCAATAATAAAATTGTAAGTTTTGTTTTGCCGCTTGGTTATTCTTTTAATTTAGATGGAAGTATGATGTACATGACTTTTGCAAGTATGTTTATTGCGCAGGCTTTTAACATTACATCTATAACCGGTGATGTGAGTCAGCAGATCATTATGCTGCTGGTATTTTTGGTGACTAGTAAAGGAATTGCCGGTGTGCCCAGGGCCTCGCTGGTAGTGGTTTTGGCAACTGGTGCCATGTTTGGTTTACCACCTGAAGGTGTGGGTTTAATATTAGCCATTGATGTGTTTTGCGATATGGGCCGCACCATGACCAATGTTTTAGGAAACGCTTTAGCCACTGCCGCAGTTAGTAAATGGGAAGGGCAGTTAGAGACTCCATAATGTACACAAAAAAATTACCTTAATTCAGATTTATGAAGCAGTTCGTTTTTATTTTATTCTTTTTTTTGCTGTCAATATCAAAGCTTGTTGCACAGGATTCGCTCAGCATCAACCTGAGCAACCAATACAAGCAGGCGGTTGAAAATGCAACAATCAATATAAATAGTATTGATTACACTACCGATAATGCCGGCAATGTTACTATCAGTAAGCCGGTTGTAGATTCATTGACAATAATACATACAGGCTATGATACAAAAACCATTGCACCTAATGAAATTGGTGCCGAAAAACAGATTGTATTAAACAAGCAATTTAGCTGGACCGATCTGCTGACCCCTATGTTTTATATTTTATATGGTGGGCTTTGGTTATTGCTCTTTATCATTTTTGCAGAGACAGGATTATTTGTGGGTTTCTTTTTTCCTGGCGACTCTTTATTATTTGTTGCAGGTATCCTTAGCAATCCCTTGGTTGATTCGATTTCTTTAAATACCGGGAATGATTTTTTTAACCTGATGATAATTGCGGCTTTATGCAGCGTGGCGGGTATTTTAGGTAATACAGTAGGTTATATCACCGGCCGTAAAGTTGGCCCGGCCATGTTTAATTGGCGTGACCGCTGGTTGTTTAAAAAAAGATATTTATACCAGGCAAAAGAATTTTATGATAAGCATGGTGGTGGAGCCATTGTGTTTGCCAGATTTTTGCCATTGGTTCGCACATTTGCGCCCATTGTAGCTGGTATAGTTGCTATGGATAAAAAGAAATTCGTTTTTTTTAATATCATTGGCTGCATAGCATGGGTTGTTTCCATGCTTTTTATCGGGCATTATTTAAATGCATTTACAAAAAAACAATTCGGCATCGACCTGGAAAAACACCTGGAAGTAATCGTTATTGTAATTGTGTTGGTAACTACGGCACCTGTTTTAATAAAATTATTTTTTGGTAAAAGGAAAAAGGCTGATGAACACATCCTCTGATAGATCTGCTTCTGTTTTCAATATTGCCGTAATAGTAGCTGCCCTTGGTTACTTTGTAGATATTTATGATTTGCTGTTATTTAGTATTACCCGTGTCCCCAGTCTTAAATCTTTAGGCTTATCTGATGCTGAAATATTGTCAAAAGGCGAAAGCATCATTATGTGGCAAATGGGAGGCCTTTTGATAGGCGGTATCATCTGGGGTATCATGGGCGATAAGAAAGGCAGGCTGAGTGTGCTGTTTGGTTCCATCATTTTATATTCAATTGCAAATATTGCCAATGGATTTGTGCAAACCGCCGATCAGTTCAAGATCATCCGTTTTATTGCGGGTATCGGGCTTGCCGGCGAATTGGGCGCAGGTATTACATTGGTATCGGAACTTACACCAAAAAATAAAAGAGGCATTGCTACTTCGTTGGTGGCAGGTATTGGCTTAACTGGTGCAGTGGTGGCTTTCATAATGAAAGAAAATTTTGACTGGCGTACCTGTTATTTTATTGGTGGAGGATTAGGGCTCCTGTTACTGCTGTTGCGGATATCTGTTTTTGAATCGGGCATGTTTAATGAATTAAAAAAGACGAATGTGCAGCGGGGAAATTTCCTTATGCTTTTTAATACCAAAGAAAGACTACAGAAATATCTTTGCAGTATTTTAATTGGCTTGCCTACATGGTTTGTGATAGGTATATTGGTAACATTTTCCAGCGAGTTTGGCAAACAAATGGGCATCCAAGAAAAGATAGACCCCGGTAAAGCGATCATGTATGCCTACGCAGCTATTTCCATCGGCGATATTTTAATTGGCTTTATCAGCCAATGGTTTAAAAGCCGAAAAAAAGCACTGTACCTGTTTTACTTTATCACTGCCGTGTTCATGCTGTTGTTTTTTACCGTTCAATGGAATGGTACGGCTGCCAATATGTATTGGATATGTGCCGGACTTGGTTTTGGTACGGGCTTTTGGGCCATTTTTGTAACCATGGGAGCAGAGCAGTTTGGAACTAATATAAGGGCAACAGCGGCCACAACCATTCCCAATATGGTAAGAGGGATGCTTACCATAATGATACTGCCTTTGTTTAAATTATTCAGAGGCATGACCGATTATGTAACCGGCGGATGGATAACTGCCCTGGTGATTATGGCAATAACTATTGTTGCTGCCATTTTTACCAAAGAAACTTTTCATAAAGATTTAAATTATATAGAAGAATAATTTCTGTGTTTCTCCGCAGGATGCTGAGCATGTGCCTGTGGCAAAACTTCACCGCAGGTGAAAAACAAAAAACATCTGTGTAAATTTGTGTACTAAGTGGCTAAAAAATTCCTCATCATACGTTTCTCCTCCATCGGCGATATTGTTTTAACAACGCCGGTGATCCGTTGCCTGCGCAATAAATATCCTGATGACGAAATACATTTTTTAACCAAGCAGTCTTTTAAAAATATTGTTGCCCATAATCCAAACATCAATAAAATACATACGCTGGGCGACAGTTTTGAACTGATGCTGCACGAACTGGCAACGGAGGAATACGATTATGTCATTGATCTGCATCACAACCTGCGTACACTTCGAATTAAAAAACATTTAAAAAAGGTAAAGTCTTTTTCTTTTAGTAAACTGAATGTAGAAAAATTTATACTAACAAATTTTAAGATAAACACACTGCCTAAAAAGCATATTGTGGATCGTAATTTTGAATGTATAAAAGAGCTGCAGGTTGAAAATGACGGGCTGGGGCTTGATTATTTTATCCCGGAGTTTGACAGGGTAAAGGAAAGCGACCTGCCAACTGCTCACTCTGCTGGCTTTATTGCATTAGTTATTGGCGCAGCATTGGCAACCAAAAAAATGCCCCTTCATAAATTGAAAGCATTGTGTGCAGCCATCAATCATCCCATTATATTATTAGGTGGTAAAGAAGATTATGAGGACGGCAAGGCGATAGCGCAGATTGATGAAATAAAAATTTACAATGCCTGTGGTAAATTTAACCTGAACGAATCGGCTGATATTGTGAAGAAAGCGAAACTGGTTATTACACACGATACCGGTCTGATGCATATAGCAGCGGCTTTGCAAAAACCAATCATTTCTGTGTGGGGCAATACGGTACCGGCTTTTGGTATGTATCCTTACTACGGCAAAATGTCAAATTTGCAATATGATGTGGTGGAAATTGAGAAGCTCTGGTGCAGGCCCTGTAGCAAAATAGGATACAAAAAATGCCCCAAAGGCCATTTTAAATGCATGGAAAAAATTGATGTTAATGATATTGTAAATCTGGTATCACAACGGCTACGGCAAAAATAAAAGTTGTTGTTTTGAGATATATTCCTAATTCGTATGAAAAAAAATATTCTGGCGCTGATTCTGATTTTTTCCACCATTTCAGTGAAGGCACAGGTTACTGTTAATATACAATGGCAGAATATTAAATCTGGTAACACAGGCGACACTATTTATTACGACAGTAACCGCAAACTAACCTGGGCTGATTTTAAAGGAAACGCTAATGCTGCAAGCCCCGCTGCGGCAATAACGGAATCAGGCTTTGGCTACCTTATGACTATGCAATCTTTAAATAACAGAGCATCTATAAATATTACTGTTTACTGTTACTTCAATAAAAAAAAATCGTGGGTAAAAAGAGGAATGAAAAATGATTACGGTCTGTTGCACGAACAGCACCATTTTGATATTACTTATATAAACACCTGCCTGTTCATACAAAAACTTAAAACGGCAAAACTGAACAGATTAAATTACAATTCATTATCCGGCAAAATTTATGAAGAGTATGTGATTGCGCTCAATAAAATGCAGGATGAATATGATGGCGAAACTTCTAATGGAAGAATCAAGGAAGTGCAGGCAGAATGGAACAAAAAGATTGATCAGCAACTGGCAGCACTTATTACAAATTAACGATCAGCACCGGTATCTTTAATTCGTGCCTTACTGTATTAACTGTTTCTCCATAAATAAAATCTTTCAATCCGTTATGGCCGTGTGCACCCATAACAATCATATCGGCATTCACTCCTTTGGTAATGCGTACAATTTCTTTCGACCTGTTTTTATAACCAAGAAAACCTTCTGCAGTAAAACCACGGGCCTGTAACTGAAAAACATAATCATCCATCCGTTCTTTATCTTTTCTTGATTCGTAATCATCACTATCAACACCCAATAATTTGGCAGAAGCGCTTTCCACAATATGTAACAGCAGGTAATGTGTATTTGCTTTTCCCTGTCCAATGGCATAGGCTAATAACTTCTGGTCATTGTCACTAAAGTCGAGTGCAATGGCAATTTTATTAAAACTGGGAATTACAAGATTGCTCAGCGTATTGGTTTCGGCATGTATTTTTATAGATGCAGGTTTCTTTGCTTTGCTTATAAAGGGTTGAATGATAATGTAAACCAATAAGGCCATACAAATAAGGGCACCCGTGCCAACCAATATTTGCTGCCACCATGCACCGTCCTTAAATACAGTACCCATTTCATTTGCCAGCATCTTTAAATTTAAAAATACCAGTACGGTTGCAATAAGCCAGGCTGCAATTTTTTGCAGTGTATTGATGGCGAATTTGCCCATTGTTTTTTTATCGCTTACAAAATGTATGAGTGGTATAATGGCAAAACCTAATTGTAAACTTAAAATAACCTGGCTCAGTATCAGCAGCGAATCAACATTGTCTTCACCATAAATAATGATGACGATCAATGCAGGAATGATGGCAACCATCCTGGTGATAAGCCTTCTGAGAAGCGGATTGATTCGCAGACTTAAATAGCCTTCCATGATAATTTGCCCGGCCAGCGTACCTGTAATGGTACTGCTTTGACCTGCTGCAATTAATGCAACGGCAAATAAAACAGGTGCTACGTTTCCTAAAAAAGCAGGCAATAAACGGTGTGCTTCTTTAATTTCTGCAACATCCGAATTTCCTGTTTTAAAAAATACCGAAGCTGCAACAATCAATATGGCTGCGTTTACAAAAAACGCAAGGTTTAAAGCAATGGTGGTATCAATGCGGTTAAACTTAATGGCTTGTTTTATACCTGCATCAGTACGGTCTATTTTCCGCGTTTGTACCAGAGCCGAATGCAGGTACAAATTATGTGGCATTACCGTTGCTCCAATGATACCAATGGCAATGTACAAAGCTTCATCACTCATTTTTGTGGGAATAAAACCAGTTGCTACTTCGCTGATATTTGGAGCAGCCAAAAATATCTCAATCAAAAAGCAAATGCCGATTATGCCCACAAGTGTAATAATAAAAGCTTCCATTTTGCGCATGCCAAGCCTTTGCAGGTAAAGTAAAAGAAAAGTATCCAGCACGGTAATGGAAACACCCCATACCAATGGCAGGCCTGTTAATAACTGTATGCCTATTGCCATACCCAGCACCTCCGCAAGATCGCAGGCAGCAATGGCAATCTCTGCAAGGATGTACAAAACGAAATTTATTGCCTTGGGGTATGTTTCCCTGTTAGCCTGTGCAAGATCGCGGCCACGTACAATACCCAGCCTTGCCGAAAGGCCTTGTAGCAGCAGCGCCATCAGGTTACTCATCAACAAAACCCAAATCAGGGCATAGCCAAACTTGCTTCCTCCGGCCAGGTCGGTTGCCCAGTTACCTGGGTCCATGTAGCCAACGCTTACTAAATAAGCAGGGCCTAAAAAAGAAAATATTCTTCTCCAACCGGTTTTTTTTACGGTGGTATCAATTGATTCGTGTACTTCACTCAGCGAAGCATCATTATTATTTTTCCTGAACATCATGTACAAATACATTTTTAGCAACCTGTTCGCTGATGATACAGGCACTTTGTTTTGAAACTTTTATTTCCAGTGAGCCGTCAAACTCAAACCGCTTAATTACCATAAGTTGAGTACCCAGTGCAATATTGTAATGCCTGAGCATATCCAGCATTTGTTCGGTCTGATTTCTTACAGAACTTACAGTTACATTTTTTTTAAAAGATACCGCTGTTATGCTTTGCTGCTTAAGAACTGTAATTTTTCCATCTTTATCCGGAATGGGGTCTCCATGGGGATCAAATAGAGGGTTACCCAGAAAATTATCAAGGCGCTGCACCAGATCCCCGCTGCTGATATGCTCCAGTTCTTCGGCAATGCCGTGTACTTTATCCCAGTCAAATTTTAAATGCTCTACCAAAAAATATTCCCAAAGTCTGTGCTTGCGTACAACATTCAGCGCTGCTTTTTTGCCGGCTTCATTTAATTTAAAGCCTTTATATTTTTCATACTGCAACAACTTTTTGCTTTTTAGTTTTTTAAGCATATCAGTAACTGATGCAGCCCTGGTCTGCATTTCGGCAGCCAGCGAATTGGTATTTACCAAGCCTGTCTCCTGCTGCAGGTGATAAATACGCTTGATGTAGTTTTCTTCGCTTGTAGTAAAAGCCATAGTTATGAAAATATAATTTAGACAAATCTAAAAATATAATATCAAATTTCCAAAACTGCTTGAGGGGTCAGTTTTAAAGATTTGGTATATTGGGCTACAATTTTGTGATATGAGAAAAAACATAAGCTCAGGCTCACCTTGGGAGGACATAGTTGGTTACTCCCGTGCAGTAAGGGTTGGTAATATTGTTGAAGTGGCCGGTACTACAGCTATGGATGGCGACACTTTAGTAGGTAAGGGAGATATGAAGGTGCAAACGGTTTTTATTTTAAAAAAAATTGAAAAAGCGTTGCATGAGGCAGGTGCGTCATTAGCAGATGTAGTGCGTACAAGGATGTTTGTTACTGATATTACCAGGTGGGAGGAAGCAGGGAAAGCGCACGGGGAATTCTTTAAGGATATTAAACCGGTATCCACGCTGGTGGCAGTTTCAAAACTAATAAGTGATGACTTGCTGATAGAAATTGAGGCTACTGCAATCGTTGGCGGGGATTAATTCTTAACAATCTAAGACAGTATATGTAAATTTTAATTTAATATTGCGACTCAATAATACTTAACCCATTATGAATTTTTCTTCTTTTAAAGTACCTTATCCTGTTGATGAACAATACAGCAAGCGAATTGCTTATTTCTCGATGGAATTTGCAATAAGCCAGCCATTGAAAATTTACAGCGGTGGTTTAGGGTTTTTAAGTGGTTCACACATGCGTAGTGCATATGAGCTCCGTCAGAACCTGGTAGGCATTGGTATTTTATGGAAATATGGTTATTACGACCAGGCACGCAATCAGGATCAAACGCTGCAGGTGCAATGGAATGAAAAAATCTATAATTTCCTGGAAGATACCGGCATTAAATTTCAGATAGATATACATGAGCACCCGGTTTGGGTAAAGGTTTGGTATCTGAATCCAGAAACCTTCAAATCGGCACCCTTATTTTTATTAAGTACTGATTTGCCAGAGAACGATTATGTGTCTCAAACAATTACACATCGTTTGTACGATGCCAACGTTGCTACAAAAGTGGCACAGTTTATTTTACTGGGTGTTGGTGGCGCCAAATTAATGGATGAACTTAATTTTAATCCGGAGCTATATCATTTAAATGAAGCACATGGTATTAGCTCGGCATTCTATCTGTATAAAAAATTCGGAAATGCGGAAGATGTAAAAAAACGATTGGTTTTTACAACGCATACCCCTGAAGAGGCCGGCAACGAAAAGCACGATATTCACCTATGCGAAAAAATGGGCTATTTCTGTGGGATGAAATTAGACGATGTGAGAAAAATTACAGGCATGGAAGGTGATCTGTTTAATCATTCTTTAGCAGCATTGCGATTTGCAAAATTAGCAAATGGTGTTAGCCAGTTACATGGAGAGGTAAGCCGCCAGCTTTGGAAAAAGTATGATGACATTTGCGAAATAAAAGCCATTACAAATGCACAAAACTGGCATTACTGGGCAGATAAGCAGTTGTACCGTTTTATGGAAGAGAACGACGAAACTGGGTTTATAGACCGTAAAAGATATTTAAAGAAACGTGCTTTTGATGTGGTGGCCGATCAAACAGGTAAACTTTTTAATCCCGATGTTTTTACCATTGTTTGGGCACGACGTTTTGCAGGCTATAAAAGAGCAGAATTAATTACACGTGATGAAGCAAGGTTTGAAGCACTTTTAAGCAATCCAAAATACCCGGTGCAGATCATTTGGGCCGGAAAGCCTTACCCGGTTGATTATCCGGCCATCAGTGATTTTAATATGCTTGTTCATTTAAGCAAAAAATATGATCATGTAGCCGTTTGTACAGGTTATGAACTGGGCCTCAGTAAAAGGTTAAAACAGGCATCTGATCTGTGGTTAAATAACCCCCGTGTGCCAAGAGAAGCAAGCGGAACCAGCGGTATGACGGCGGCGATGAACGGTGCTGTTAACTGCAGCACCAATGATGGATGGATATGTGAATTTATAAATCATGGTAACAACGGATTTGTGGTACCACCTATTGATTATGCAAGTGTTAGTGTGCATGAGCAGGATGAATACGATCTTAATAAATTGTACGAAATTCTGGAAAACCAGGTATTGCCTTTGTACTATGATAATCCTGATGTTTGGCGTGAGATAACTAAAAACGGCATGCGTGATGTACGCTGGCAGTTCGACAGTAACCGGATGGCCAAAGAGTATTACGAAATTCTTTATAAATAATAAAAACCATCCCGATTTTTCGGGATGTTTTTTTATGCCTTAACTTTAATACATGCAGCAATATTCAAAAAAACTTGAGATACGTTGGGCCGATCTTGATCCCAATTTTCATGTATTGCATTCGAAGTACTACGATTTTGGAGCTTATTGCCGGATGGCTTTTTTAACCGAACATGGAATTACACCTGCGTTGATGACCGCAAACAATATCGGGCCAATCATCTTTCGGGAAGAATGCATTTTTAAAAGAGAAATAAAATTTGGCGACGAAGTAGAAGTGTTTTTAAAACTCAGTAAATGCAACGAAGATAGCAGCCGCTGGACCATGGTACATGAGTTGTGGACAAACGGAAATACGTTTGCAGCCGTTATCACCATAGATGGAGCATGGTTGGATACTAAGTTGAGAAAACTGGCTGTACCCCCTGAGATTTGTAAAATAGGTTTAAATCAGATTCCAAAGACTGATGATTTTGATCAATAGATATGGAGTATGTCTTTTTGCCGACATTTTTTTTAAACGTATTGGCTATTTTTACACAAACAAAAGCAGTTATGAAAAAAGAGATATTGATATTTTTAATTTTATGCAGCATCTCTTCAATAGTTGCTGCACAAACAGAAACAGTTTATCCCGAAGGATTAAAAGTGGGTGATGCAGCGCCGATGTTTACAGCAAAAGACCAGGATGGCAAAACAGTAAACCTTAAACAAGTTTTAAAGAGCGGACCGGTTGTAATGCTTTTTTATCGGGGCCAATGGTGCCCCTACTGCAATAAACAATTGAACTATTTTTCAGATTCTTTACAAATGCTTATAGCGAAAGGGGTATCTATACTGGCTATAACACCCGAAACCGGAGATAATGTAAAAAAGACAGTTGAAAAGGCTAAAGCAACTTTTCCGGTACTTGCAGATGAGGGAATGGCGATAATGAAAATGTACAAAGTAAATTTTACGGTTGACGAAAATACCATTGCCAAGTATAAAGGCTACGGAATAGATTTTGATAAAGCCAATGGCGGTAACGGCGCTAATCTTCCGGTACCGGCAACGTATATCATCGGTAAAGACGGTATTGTAAAATATGTTTTCTTTAATAAAGATTACAGAAAGCGGGCTTCTGTGCAGGACATTCTGAATAACCTTTAATATCTTTTTTAAAAGAAGTGTTGCAAATAAATAACTTTGCAACACTTTTTTTATGCTTAATGCCACCGTTAATTTATACCGAAACGCTTATACCGGCCTAACACGCCGTGTTTGGCTGCTTGCTGTTGTAATGCTTATAAACCGCAGCGGAACCATGGTGCTGGCCTTTATGACACTCTACATCAATCACATTGGTTATTCAACAGAGCTTGCAGGTTTAGTAGTAGGGGTTTATGGTATGGGCTCATTGGTAGGTGCTTTTATTGGTGGAAAGATTAGCGACCGTTTTGGATTTTATTACACCCAATTCTTTTCGCTTTTATGCGGAGGCCTGCTTTTTATTGCACTCGGGCAAATGAAAACATACCTTTCTATTTGTGTGTGTACTTTTTTTCTAAGTATGGTCAATGAATCTTTTCGACCTGCAAATGCAACAGCTATAGCGCATTACAGTACTCCCCAAAACCGAACACAATCTTTTTCAATAATACGGCTGGCCATTAATTTGGGTTGGGGAGTAGGTGGGGCGCTTGGTGGATTTCTTGCATCGTTCAATTATCATCTTTTATTTTGGGTTGATGGGGTAACAAATATAAGTGCTGCATTATTACTATTGTGGTTGCTACCTAAAGTGAGTGTTGCTCAGCAACGCAATCTTACTAAAACCACTGTAGTAAAGCAACAAGCAAAACCTGCATACGCCGATAAAGGGTTTCTGTATTTTATAGGATTACAGATTTTATTTGCTACTTGTTTTTTTCAGCTCTTTACCACCATTCCTTTATTTTTTAAAGAGGGTTTACACATCAACGAATTCTGGATAGGAGTACTCCTGGCTATGAACGGGATTATTATTGCATTGGTTGAAATGGTGCTGGTATTTAAGCTGGAAGGCAGGTGGCCTTATCTGCGGCTGATGAGTTATGGTACAATCATCATGGCCGTTTCTTTTTTTGTTTTAAACATACAGTTTGTTAACAGCTTTTCAATTGCTGTTTTATCAATGCTGTTGATGACGTTTGCCGAGATGGTATCTATGCCATTTATGAACTCTTATTATATCTCCCGCAGCAGCGAAGGCAATAGGGGCCAATATGCAGCTTATTATACCATGGCCTGGAGTGCTGCACAAGTAATAGGTAGCACAAGCGGTACTCAGATTGCTCATGCAATCGGTTTTAATAATCTTTGGTGGATTGTGGGTGGTATATGCCTGCTAACAGCATTTGGTTATCAAAAACTATTAGCAGGTAAATAATGTGTTTATTTGTAAATGCTCGTTGTTGTTGCTTTTGCGCTAATTGGCATATCCTGTCCCATCATTTGTATACTTCCGGTAATATCAGCAACATTTGTTCTTTTCTTTACCAGGCCTGTTGTGATATCCATCACTATTTCTACGTTGCTTTTTGTTTCGCTTTTTACTTCAAATTCCATTTCCTGAAAGTTCAATTTGTTTGTACCTGTTGATACAATAACTGACTGTATAACACCTTCGTTACCGTTAATTGATTTTAGGGTATTTGTACGAATCATTTTCATATCCTTACCTGAGGTAGTGTCAGCCCAGCTATCGCCAACTGATTTTCCTGCTGGCACAACTTCAAAAGCACCGGCAACAATGGCTTCATCTGAATTATCTGCAAACATTTTCATTAATCCGGCAGTAGGGTCTCCATCTTCGATTTCATTAGCTTTCTTCACTTTTTTCTTTTCAGTAATGGTTGTGCCGGTTTTATTATCAACCAAAACATCAATCTGCTTATTCATTTTTTCATCAAAAATTTTTGCCATTTCCTCATTATTACCCTGCTTGTTGTCAGAATTATAGGTATTTGACTGGCCCATCATATTCATGTTGACTTTCATTTTTGTAAGCGCATTACCGATGGTATAATTATTGGGCGAGGTGTTTTTAACTTCAAGCGAATTAACAGTTGCAGAACTGCTGGTTAACTCCATACCCATAGTAAGACTTGCCTGTATATCGTTACTGCTCTCAATAAGTATTTTTTGTCCGTTTGCAAGTTTAATTTTAACTGCGTCTGAACGATTGCCGGTAGCAGATGGCTGCGCAAAGGTTACTCCTACAATTAACAGGCAATTAAGCAATGTGTATATTCTTTTCATATTTTATTTTTATTGTGCTGTAAAATTATCAACAAACAACATACGGGCTTTAATTGTTTGCAGTTTTGTAAAAAATTTAGGATTTGACGTACAATTGGGCATAAAATAAGGGCTATTCAGTTAAGAATAGCCCTAAAAAGTTTTGAAGCATAGGTTTTTATCCTACTACCTGCACGTTAACGGCGTTCATTCCTTTTTTGCCTTCCTGCAAATCGAACTCAACGCTGTCGCCTTCTTTAATATCGCTTATTAATCCACTTACGTGAACGAAAGTTTCTTTGTTAGAGTCATTGTGCTTAATAAAACCGAATCCTTTTTCAGAATTGAAAAACTTTACGGTGCCTTGTTGTTTGTCCATTTTTTTGAAATTGTATTGTATTAATAAAGTGCAAATATAGTGTTTTACCGCAAATTGAGACAATTTTATTAATTGGATGTATTTTCCCTTTGTTTTAAAAACAAAAACCGGTAATTTTATCGCCACCGATTGCTTGCCAATTTTAAATAGTAAAATCATTTTATGCCGAATACAACAACCACGGTAATTACTGGTACCGGGTGTTATATACCTGAATTTATAAAAACAAACCGCGATTTTGTCGCCCATAACTTTTATGCTGAAGACAATAAGGTATTGGATATTGAACCGCATATTATAGTAGAGAAATTCAAGAAAATTACCGGTATAGAAGAAAGACGTTATGCTGCAGCAAATATGGATTCTTCAGATATGGCTGCCATTGCTGCCGAGCGGGCAATTGAAGATGCCGGATGCGATGCAGAAACAATTGACCAAATCATTGTTGCACACAATTTTGGAAACGTAATTAAGCATTCCATTCAAACTGATGCCTTGCCGGCATTGGCAGCGAGAGTTAAACATGCACTGAAAATAAAAAACCCTTCCTGTATTCCTTACGACATTTTATTTGGCTGCCCCGGCTGGATTCAGGGTGTAATTCAGGCCGATGCTTATTTTAAAGCAGGACTGGCAAAAAAATGCCTGGTAATTGGCACCGAAACTTTATCACGGGTACTGGATGTTTACGACCGGGACAGTATGATATTCTCTGATGGGGCAGGGGCTTGTGTACTGGAGGCAAAAGACAGCAATGAAAATAGTTCCGGCATTTTGGGAACGGCTGTGCAGTCGCATTGCGGCGATGAAGTTAATTATTTATACCTGGGTAAATCTTATTATCCAGATTCTGATCCACGTATACGCTATATAAAAATGAAGGGCAGAAAGGTATATGAATACGCCATGAAGCATGTGCCTGAGGCTATGAAAATTTGCATGGATAAAAGTGGTATTGGTATTGGTGAACTGAAAAAAGTATTTATTCATCAGGCCAATGAAAAAATGGATGAAGCGATCATTAAAGAGTTGTACAAATTATATGGTCTTGCAAATATTCCTGAACATATTATGCCTATGAGCATACACAATCTTGGCAATAGCTCTGTAGCTACTGTACCAACTTTATACGACATGGTACTAAAAGGATTAATGCCAGAACACTCATTAAACAAGGGTGATGTAATCTTATTTGCTTCAGTTGGGGCAGGTATGAATATAAATGCAATTTGCTACAGGGTATAAATGGATACTTATTATCTGTATTTTATAAATAAGGCATACAGATATAATAAATGCGGTTAAGAGCCTTAATTAGCCTACATTTGCAAAAAATCACTATATGGTAAACGAAATGATTTCGAAATTCCTGGAGCCTGCACATCTGGCCAAGTCTGCAATTAAAATTGAATTTAAAAAGCGAAATACCATTGTTGGTATATTTATTGATTCAAACGATTATGAAGACCTGAAAGCAAAAAATTTCTGGCGCATTGTTTCAGAAGTGAATATTCCTGAGTGGAAAAAAACAAATGATAATAAATTGGCGAAGATTTTCAGTGGTTCGGAATTTACAAGAATTTCGGTAGCAAAAGAAAAGAAAGAAGCCGTTGCATAAAACACTTATTTGAAAAATGGTGAAAACCATTTTCAACAATTAAAAAGGGCACATGAATAATGTGTCCTTTTTGATTAGATTATTTTTGTTTGCGGCAATTCCATAACCAGGTTTGGCCCATAACAACCAGCGGGTGTCTGGTAGCCTGTTTTAAAGTTACCTGCCAGTATTTTTTTGCTGATGAATAAACTGCTGTGTGCAGTAAGTGTATATCCATCCAGGCAACTGATTGCAGCGGTAATTGTTTTTCCAGCAGCATTGCTAACTTCTCCCCAAACCAAGCTGCTGCTGTTTTTCCTTTGTTCATCTGATGGCCCTGCAGGTTTTGCTTTTATTTTTTTCCGGATAATGTTGCGGACAAACTCGGTTCTTAACAACCAGTTAAATGCCCCTTGGAGTTTAAGCACTTTATAAACTTTGGGAGCCATGCCGGTATAAGTTTCTATATTAGGTATCCCGGTTGTGGTATAGGCGGTTGAAACATCACCCCAGGGAATGGTCATTACGAATAATTTTTTTGCACCGAAATTGACCCACATACCTTTTTGCCCCAATGGTTTTCTTACAATCTTTCCATTTTCCCTTACTGCACCGCCTTCGCCAATTTTACCGGCCATAGTTATTGCAGTGCCGTGCGATAAGCCACCGCCAACAGATGCAAACGCCAGCTTTAAATGCGTTGCATCAGGCATTTTATTTTTTAACTGTAGCGCAATACAATCGGTTGGCACCACATCAAAACCAACGCCGGGCATTACCATAATTTTTTTTTCTTTTGCTGCTGCATCATACTTCTTAAGTATTTCAAAAACGGAGATGTCGCCGTTAATATCAATGTAGTGAACGCCTGTTTTTAAACAGGCTTCAATCATTTGCTTTGCGGTGTGCACATAAGGGCCGGCAGCATGTAATACCAATTTTACTTCTGATAATGCAGCTTCCAGTTCTTGCGTATTATTCAGGTCAATGATACGGTAGGGGAGTTGCAACTCATCTGCCAATGGTTTAATATTGGCCTCTGTTCTTCCTGCCAGTATGGGTTTAAGGTTATAAGTGGAAGCAAGTTTGGCGATGAGTTTGCCGGTGTAACCATTGGCACCGTAAAGCAGGAATTTATTTCCACTCATCTCTCATTTTTTTTTGAATGGTCAATGGGTCTTCTTTTAATTTTATAGTGCCACAATATTTTTTTGTGTTTACGCCAACTTGGTTCTGTAACTTTTTATGAATGCTTTGCATTTCTTTTTTAGTTGCTCCTTTTTTTAATACCAGTACCATAAATTTTGTTTTTGTAAAGTTAGACCATTTAGTTTTTGTTAAGGAACATTGGCTTGAGACCAAAAGGCGGCCTCTGCTGGTGATAAATTGTGTTTAAGCATGTTGATTGAAAAAACTTATATTTTTTAAAAAATGTTAACCGGAACAGTATGATGTGTTGTTGGTGATTGCTCTGCGGCAAAACCATCAGCACCAACAACAACAGGCAGTAGTGCCTATGATTCAGCCAGGTATTCAGTTATTGATAAGATTTTGGTATTGCCAAATTTCTGTAGAATAAGAAGATCTTTATCACCTGTTAAAAGATGCGTGGCATTTCCGTCTACAGAAAGTGATAATAGAAAATTATCTTTTGGGTCTCTACAAGCGTTTATTTCGCTGATTACTTCAATTAAAATTGCTCTTGCTCTTATTTTAACCATTAAACTTTCAACATTATCCAATTCAAAATATCTTCTGAATTTATTTCTTTGTGTAACCTCCACAATTTCGTCCACCAACTCCTGACTAAAAATAAGTTTGATTTCATTGTCAGCAATGATAGAATCAAATTTTGAAAGGGCTTTTGTAAGTAAAAAGCTTATCCAAAGGTCAGTATCAATTATAACTCTATCTCTTTGACCTGGCATATCTTTTTGATCTTACAATTTCTACTTCTTTGGTAATTTCTTCCAGTGAAGGGGGATTGTTTTTTGCTTTTGATCTGAATTTATTGACTAGTTTAAGAAACCCGTCATCTGATGTCTTTCGAATTGAAATGAGTTTTAATTCAGCAAGGTCTTCAAGTAGTTTACCTGCTTTAGGATTCAATATATCAATTTGTAATGTGGTCATGATATGAAAGTAAGAATTTTTTTGCCAATTTCGAAGTTCGCTAGAGTTTTGCAGCTAGGGTTGATTGAAAAAACTTACATTGTTTAAAAAATGTTAACGGGAACAGTATGCTGTGTTGTTGGTGATTGCTCTGCGGCAAAACCATTCGGCACAAACACCACACAACGGCGGACGGTGGGCTTCGTTCGGGCTGGGGAAGACCACCATGGGCGGACACCAACAACGGCGGAGAGTTGCAGCTCATCTGCCAATGGTTTAATATTGGCTTCTATTCTACTTGCAAGTATGGGTTGTAAATTATAGGTTGATGAAAGTTTTGCAATGAGTTTACCGGTATAACCGTTTGCACCATAAAGGAGGAATTGATTTTGCATAGTGAAAAGTACAATTATTTAAGGCGTTATTGTCATAAAAAAAATCCATCAGCCAGCTGGCTAATGGATTTTTTGAATAATATAAAATGTGATTTTTACACTTTATCTTCTATATAACTCTCCATCGGTTCACAAGTGCAAATTAAATTCCTGTCGCCAAAAGTATTGTTGATACGTGCTATCGATGGCCAGAATTTATTTTTTGCAACATACGCCAGCGGAAAAGCTGCTTCCTGCCTGCTGTAGGCGTGCTTCCATTCATCTGCACAAATTACCTGTTGGGTATGCGGTGCATTTTTTAATGCATTGTCAACTTTATCAGCCTTGCCTTCTTCAATGGCTTTTATTTCGTTGTAGATGCTGATAAGTGCTTCGCAAAAACGATCCAATTCTCCTTTATCTTCACTTTCTGTGGGTTCTATCATAATGGTGCCCGGTACCGGGAAACTCATCGTTGGCGCATGAAAACCATAATCCATCAAACGCTTGGCTACATCTTCAGCTTCAATACCACAGGTGTTTTTAAACGGACGTAAGTCAACTATAAATTCATGGGCGCAATATCCATTCACGCCAGTATATAGAATTGGATAAAATTTCTCCAACCTTGCCTTCATGTAGTTTGCATTCAGTATGGCGTACTCGGTTGATTTTTTAACGCCCTCGGCACCCAGCATTTTTATATATGCATAACTGATGAGTAGTATGCTTGCGCTGCCATAAGGAGCTCCACTAACCGCATGTATGTTTGCAGCGTTAGATTTTAAAGTGTCATTTACATTATGCCCTGGTAAAAATGGTTTCAATTTATCATTTACGCAAATAGGCCCAACACCCGGTCCGCCGCCACCATGTGGTATGGCAAATGTTTTGTGCAAATTCAAATGGCAAACATCGGCACCAATAGCACCCGGACTGGTTAAGCCAACCTGCGCATTCATATTGGCGCCATCCATGTACACCAAACCTCCATGGTCGTGTATGGTTTGGCAAATGTTGATGATCCCTTCTTCAAACACACCATAAGTACTTGGATAAGTAACCATCAGCGCAGCTAAATTTGCTGAATGTTCTTCTGCTTTTAATTTTAAATCATCTACATCTATATAACCTTTATCATCACTCTTAACCACCACCACTTTCATACCGGCCATAATTGCACTGGCGGGGTTGGTGCCATGTGCAGAGATAGGTATCAACACAATATTCCGATGACTTTCATTTCTGTGGGCATGATAAGCCCTGATGGTAAGTAAGCCTGTATATTCGCCCTGGGCACCGCTATTAGGCTGCAAAGAACATCCGGTAAATCCTGTTATCTCCGAAAGATATTCTTCCAGCTTTGCAATCATCTCCTGATAACCCGCTGTTTGTGCTGCAGGTGCAAAAGGATGAATACTGCTGAACTCTGGCCAGCTAACCGGTATTAATTCTGTAGCTGCATTCAGCTTCATGGTACAGCTTCCCAAGCTAATCATCGATGTATTTAAACTCAAATCTTTGTTCTCCAAAGATTTGATATACCGCATCATCTGGCTCTCACTGTGGTGTGTATTAAAAACAGGATGTGTTAAATAAGTGGAAGTTCTTTTACCAAATAAGTCATCAGCCTCATCAAATAATAAAGTAAATGTTTTACCGGTAACTACATTAAAAATGGAAGCCAGATTTTTTTCTGTTTCGCCAATATAATTGCTGGCAACTTCATCAATAGATAAACTTACTGTACCATTAATGTTATAATGAAAATTTGCTTGATTGTCTGCTGCTGCTTTTTTAAAGGCAGTGATATCTGCCACTTCAAAAGTTATGGTATCAAAGAAATTATCTGTTAAAACATTTATACCAATATTTTTTAAGTTTCGGACAACAGCGGCAGTTAAAACATGAATCCGTTGGGCAATTTTCTTCAATCCTTCCGGCCCGTGATAAACAGCGTACATAGCCGCCATATTAGCTAGCAAAGCCTGCGCCGTGCAAATATTGGATGTTGCTTTTTCTCTTTTAATATGTTGCTCCCTGGTTTGCAAAGCCATTCTTAAGGCACGGTTATTCTGTGCATCAATACTTACGCCAATGATGCGGCCGGGTATCCCACGCTTAAATTCATCTTTGGTTGCAAAGAAAGCTGCATGTGGCCCGCCATAACCCAGCGGCACACCAAAACGTTGTGCAGAGCCAATGGCAACATCCGCTCCCAGTTCTCCGGGAGGTGTTAATAAAGTAAGTGCCAGCAAATCGGTTGCCATCACTATATAACCATTTGCTGCATGCACTTTATTTATAAAATCACGGAAATCTTCTACAGAGCCAGTACAGTTTGGGTATTGAACAATAGCACCAAAATATGTTTCATCAAGCAAAGCAGTTTTATAATTACCATGCACCAGTTCAATACCAATAGGGGTTGCACGGGTCAGCAATACTTCTTTTGTTTGTGCAAAAATATTATCATCAACAAAAAACTTAGGCGATGTAATAGTTTCCGATTTATTTTTATGATGAAACAACATGGCCATTGCTTCGGCAGCGGCAGTAGCTTCATCCAGCAAACTGGCGTTGGCAAGTTCGAGGCCTGTTAAATCGCATACCATGGTTTGGTAGTTAAGCAAACTTTCCAAACGGCCTTGCGAAATCTCGGCCTGGTAAGGCGTGTATTGTGTATACCATCCCGGGTTTTCAAAAACGTTTCTTAAAATCACACTCGGTGTAATAGTGTTGTAATATCCCTGCCCGATGTAAGTTTTAAAAACCTTATTTTTTGCAGCTACTTTTTTTAGCTCATCCAGGTACTCAAATTCGGTTTGTGCTACCGGAAGTTTTAGCGGGCTTTTTAAACGTATTGCCTCCGGCAACGTTTTGTCTATCAATGCATCCAATGTATCAATACCGATGGTTTTAAGCATCTCATTTTTTTCTGTTTCATTGGTGCCAATGTGCCGGCCTGCAAATTCGAACTGCTGTTCATCAAAAAGATTCATATTGCTGTGTTGGTTTAACTCCTTTTCTTCCTAAAAGAAAAATTGGAGTAGATTATAGTTTATTTTTCTTGCATTCCGTTGCCTCAGCTATGCAGCGTTTTTATCTACCAAACAAAAGAATATTAATTAAGCTTCATTGGCAAGTGTACTTAGTTATTGTTTCTTTTTATTAAACAGAAATAATAGCCACTCTTGTACTGCGATTCTTTATTCAGCTTTTTTAATGCTTTATTTGGTGCCGCAAATTTACGATAACACAACAAGATTTAATGCTAATAAGTTCGCTACTTTTGGGCTGTGGAAATTTAGAAGATACAATCAGCAAAATACCTACACAAATGCAAGAGGATTTATTAGAAAACTGGCAAAAAAAATCGGCCGATCATCAAAAGTTATACAAACAATACCTGCACCGGGCCGATAAGCGGAAAGTACTGAAACTATTGCCCGACCTGCACGACGAAGCTTTTGAAAAGATTGATTGCCTGCAATGTGCCAATTGCTGCAAAAGCTATTCGCCCCGGTTTAAAACACCCGATATTAAACGTATTGCCAAATATTTAAAGATGAAGGAAGGCGACTTTATTAACACTTACCTGTTTATAGACAGTGAGGGCGATTATGTTTTAAGATCGAAACCCTGCCCGTTTTTGGGAGCTGATAATTATTGCACTATTTATGAAGAGCGCCCATCCGACTGTCACCGCTTTCCATATACCGATGAAGATGTATTTATTAAACGGCAACAACTCACACAAAAGAATAGCAGCTTTTGCCCAATTGTTTATTATGTACTGGAGAAGTTGATTGCTGCTAAATAGGTGTCTGGCCACGATGAATAGTGTTTAATGTAACAGCTATTTGTTTCTCCGCCTTCTGCTAAAGTTATGGAGTATTTGTAGTGGCCTGACAGCAGCTACTTCATTGCTAACTCCGCATACGCTGCACCCAGCGGCCTTTCAATACCATCACCTTTCCATTCAGGAGAGCCGGGTATTTCAGTGATTTTTAAAATTTCTTCTTTGGTCTTACCCAATCTAATTTGCGATTCTGTATATTTTAAAACATTGCCCAGGTAATCTCCAAAAGCCTTTAAATCTGCTGCTTTAACCACCACATCATATCCGGCAGCTGCATGGCCGCAAACAAACTGGGTATCTTTATTAAAGGTTGCAATGGCTTTATCTAAAAGAATGATCCAGTTAGCAATATTTGCACCTGCAGTTTTATCAATGTAAGGGTGGCGGCGGTTAAAAACAAGATCGCCCATGTGTACAATGTTTGCTTTCTCAAAATGTATCATAGCATCACCATTTGTGTGGCCTGCCCCAAAATAATAAGCCCTGATGGTTTCTTTGTTCACTTTAGCACTCCAGCCTTCTTCGCCAAAAGTTATATCTGGTACATGAAATTTTGAACCTTCCATTTTTTGTTCGCCCGCCACCTTTAACTGGTTGGCTTTTGAATTTATATGTGCAACTACATGTTCTGCCAGCCCTTTAAATGCAATATTGCCTCCTGTATGGTCGCCATGATGATGGGTATTAATGAGGTATTTGAAAGGTTTTTTGTTTTTCTTTTTTAACTCTTCAATTAAATGCCCGGCAGTATCCGGGAACTGCGAATCTACCACCACTATTCCTTTTTTATTAAGCAAAAAAACAATGGTGCCGCCTTTTTCGGTAAAGATGCCGATATTATCTGTAAGCATTTTTATCTTCCAGGCGGGGTCAAATAAAAACGAAGCAAGTGAACTTTGGTTAAGCACGGCTAAACTGGCCATGGTTAAGCCCGTATTGCGTAGGAATGATCGGCGTTGCATAATTCTGAGTTTTTAATTTAACAATTTACAAAAAAAAACAAAAGGCAGGTGTTTTTTAACAATTGTAACTACGCCCAAAAGTTCGTTAATAAAAATTTAAAGATTCTGAATCGCAATTCTTCTCTTCTTTTTAAGTTGCTTAAAATGAGTAGGTGTAAGGCCAGTTACCTTTTTAAACTGTGCTGATAAGTGCGCTACGCTGCTGTAATGTAATTTATAAGAAATTTCAGTAAGTGTCAAGTCTTCAAACATGATCAGTTCCTTTATCCGTTCAATTTTCATAGCAATAACATATTGCTCAATAGTAGATACTTCTACTTCAGAAAATAGATTTGCTAAATAAGTGTAGTTATAATTGAGTTTTTTGCTTAGATAATCTGAAAAATTAGTGATTATTTTTTCTTCGGTGTGGTAAACATAATCAACCACTACTTTTCTTATTTTTTCAATGATTGCCCCTTGCCTGTTTTCCAATATTTCCAGACCTACTTTCTTAATCTTGTTATTCAGTTTCTGCTTTTCTTCATCACTTAGTTCCTTTATGGTTTCAATTTCACCTAATTCAACTTTTAAAGGTTCAATTTTCAATTCTTCCAGCGCTTCTTTTACAACCACTTTACAACTTAAGCAAGCCATATTTCTAATGTAAATTTTCATGAGATAGATTTTAAAGTATAACAAACGATCAAATATACATCACCTGTTTATTCTTTATACGGATATTGTATTTTAAAAGCCTCATAAATACTATTGTGTAAAATAGTAGCGTGGTTTTCTTTAGGCAAAGGTATAAAATCAATTTTTATGTTTTTCTTTCCAGATTGTTGCATAGCCTGCACAAGGCCAACAGCACCCTCTTCCATTTCTTTTCCCTCGGTTCCTACAGAGATATAAACCCATTTTTTTGTATCTGATTGTTTACACAGCAGGGAAGGTGCCTGTTTTAATAAAGTTTCGTCATCCCACCAAAGACTTGGGCTTACGATAATATAATTTGTAAACAGATGAGGTTTTTTAAGTAGTATTTCTGTTGCCAGTAAACCTCCCAATGATTGGCCAATTAAATAACTGGTATCATTGGTTTTATAATTTGCGTTTATAAATGGTTGTAATTCCTTCTCAACAAAATCAATAAACTTAGCCGAGCCACCGGTTGT
>Ga0335394_10001865_pt1 | contig 23720 bp, 25 predicted proteins | sample MAT03_FD_205741 | JGI IMG/M metagenome (GOLD analysis project Ga0335394, IMG submission 205741) | Freshwater microbial communities from Lake Fryxell liftoff mats and glacier meltwater in Antarctica - MAT-03 (spades assembly) (version 2) ...
AATATACAGACCTCTGTGCGATCGCTACCATCATCCTCTAGTAGATCAACATCATCTTGAATTTGATACCCGATGGCAATTTGTGATGTTCTGGGTAACAAAATGCGAAGCCGTTCAAAGCGGTTACTGTAATTAGCCCAAAAGTCTCTCCGTCTACGTAGCTGATTTGACTCAAAGTTTTTTAAATCCAGCCTATTCAATATGATCTCCTTCTGAGCTAGTATGACCTTCTATAACTACGCGGCTAATTTCCTGCTCAAATTCTGGTTTTGAGAAAATAACCCCACTGTAAACAGGAATAAAGCGGCGTAGAAAGGCTTTACCCTCTGGTTTAAGTTCTGTACTTCCCTTGGCAAAAAGAATTGATTCTTGGATACTTACATCCCCATTATCTGGGTTAACTTTGACATTGATATTGTTGCTTTTCATTTGTCCGACGACATTACCAATTACTACCCGTTTTGGTACATCCTTTTGTGCAAGCTGGAGTAGTGCAGTAATAAATAGCAAAGCAAAAAACATTAGTAAACCAGACATCAGATCGCCAATAGACAGATAGATACTAGAGTCATCATCCTCTATAATCTCTGCATCAATTTCACCTCTGATAAAATCATCCATGATTGCTTCCACTATTACCAAATTGGCGGTTATCATGTGCAGCAACTAGAACTTTTGCTGTCTCTAGTAAACCTCCGCAAACTCTAGCCATAGAAGTATCTGCTTGTTGGAAAAAGCTTAACTGTGAGTCAACATTCCTTTGCATAGAAACTTCAAGATGACTCTGCAAAGACTGAAGGCTATTGTCAAATTTTCGATTCAAATTCCTGTACGAATCGTCCACTCTTTGCACTTCCTGACCAATACCACGAGCCAGATTTTCTAGTTGTATTAGTCGTTGTCCATCGTTTAATCCAGCCACACTAACTAATCTGTTAATTTGTTCTACAGACTCCTGAATTTTAGTCATGCTATCGTCTACTTCTTGAGTCAATCTACTACGTCTTTCAAATTCCTCTCTAAAGACTTGATCAAGATTGTTCACAACTCTAGATAATCCTTCCTTTTGTTCGCCTAGCGTCTCCTCAAGTAAGTTGTTTTGTTCTTGAAAGAATGTCTGTAAATTTGTTTGATATTCTTGCCGGAATTTCGTTAAATCTTCCTCTACTGTTTGGCGAGTTGCTGTGAGTGTTGCATCAATATTTCCTAAAGTGGCCAGAAGATTATCCTTTGCATCATTCATCAAACCAGAGGCTTGATCACCCACTGTTTTTAGAGTATTAGTTTGCTCATGAAAGGTTCTATTTGCTTCGGTGAGAATTTGGATAATTCCAGTCTGAGTAGCTTGAAGCATCTGCTTTTCTACTACTGCTCGTTCTTGTAGCGCTGTCTGAAGTTCCTCTCGAATTCCTCGGAAGGTAGCAGCAGCTTGCACTGCACTTGCTTCAAAAGCACTTCTCTGGGCTGTCATTCCCTGGATACTCTGATCTACAGCTCGATTAATTTCATCGGCTGTTTGTTGTAAAACACCTTTTGTATCTGTTTGAAATTGATTGAGAGTGTTTCCCAAATTGTTAGCAAATCCTTGGAGTTCTACCAAAGTCTCTTTTTGAAAGTTCTGAATTGTCAAGATGGAACTTGCCAAACTTTGAGATATACCACCCAATTCTCTATGCAGTGTTAGCACTGCGGTGGAAGCTTGCTGGGTTAACTCTGCACTTCTATCTAATCTATCTGCAATGGGTTCAAGTACCTGAACTCGCAGATCCTTGATGAGTTCTTCTAAAACTTTCTGTCCCTGATTTTCTTGGAGTTCTCGGAGTTGTTTCTGCTCTTTGAAAATTGCTTCTAAAGCTGGAAATATCTGCTGACGCACCGCTAGGGCAATAGCTTGGGCTGATAACTGATTTAAACCTGCAAACTGTTCTGCAATACTCCTACCTACAGCTTGACCAATGCCTTCTGCACTTAGCTGCTTTAGCCCGGTTAAGTTTTTTGCTATAAGACTAAGTGCTTCAGCTACTTCACGGTTGGCATTTTGTTCGGCAATACTCCTACCTACAGCTTGACCAATGGCTTCAGCACTCGGTTGGTTTAACCCTGACAATTTATTTCCTACACGGATAAATGCTTCAACTAGATCGCCATTGCTATTATCTGTTGTTTTCAAAGTTGCGATCGCTTTCAATTTCTGACGTAAACTATCACGCCGTTTTTGCCTTAGCGAATCACACCCAAACAAAACTAAAGTAAACAAGCTACCAGAACCAAGTCCCATCAAGGAAGTGGAAAAAGCTGTTTTCATTCCTACTAGTAGCCCTTTACTGGCAGTCATCAATTCTTTAGGATTTTCTGTAGATAAATTGATTCCTTGCAGTCCCTCTTGTATACCATAAAAGGTTCCTAAAACGCCGATGGCAGTACACAAGGTTATCACAAAACGCAAGGAAGTTCGAGGTATTGGGTGGGCTAAGACCGATGGATACTTTATCAGTATGAAATTATCATCTTGTTGTTTGAATCTACTAAAGTCATCGGTTCCTAGATGCTCTTTTAACCAGGGGCGAACTTTGTCTAAAAGCTTTACATTTTTACCATTTTTCAAATTACTCAAAAATTTAATCGAGGTTCCAGTTGTGCCACACTCTGAGCGCCAATACTGCCATAGTGTGCAAAGCTCGACAATAATTGCAGCTATTAAGACAAAAGCAATTGCCCAATGAAAAGGTTCGTTATCCCAAATAATGTCCCAAACTTTTGCTATTTCCACGCTGTACTCCTCTTGTTTATCTTGGTTATATCTTTTGAAATTGCTGTAATTCTTTATCCGTCAGGACTTCTTGAGCTATCCGCATTGGGAGATGTTCTGCATACAGGCGGTTTCCTATAGGTTCCCGGAGACATAAGCTATAAACTGGCTCACCTTCTGCCTTTTTGTCCTCAATTAGATAAACCTGTTCTGGTGCATAGCTTCGCAACAAACGCACCTGCAAACAGGTTTTTAAATCCCGTGAAGAAATAGATAGGGGTGAATCTTCTCCAAATAATTCACGAGCTACTTTCCAAGCGTGGTTAACCGCCACAATCTCGTTAACTAATTTTTCCACCGAGGGATACAATAGTTTTGCAGTTTCACTAATCAATGCTTTTGACCTACTTGCCTGAGCTTCAATAGGTCTATAGTTCCCAAAATGGAAACTTATTTAACTTTTGTTGGTAAAGTTATATTGATATAAGAACGCACGAGTTACACCGCTCCCATCACAAGTCATACCGCTCCCGTTTGTTGGGGAGTTTGGCTACCGTGTTATATAACGGTGCGTTAGGCTAAAGCCGTAACACACCCTACCTTTTGATTTACTTAGGACTTACGCAAAAGTACAGGCAGTAGGGGCAATTCATGAATTGCCCCTACTTAAAAATCAGGGTTTTGGCTATTGTTTGCGTAAGTCTTATTACTTTATAAATGGTCTGTGAAGCTAAAATTGATAATGTAAACAAGTTCAGCAAGATAACAATACTTCATGCGGCGAGACTCGATATTTTACAAACTATTTCAACAATCTCCCACATTATTATTTGAATTATTAACCAATCCGCCGACAAATGCAAGTGCCTATCGATTTGACTCAGTAGCAGTCAAAGAACCCAAATTTGAAATAGACGGCGTATTCCTCCCACCAGAAAATGCCGGTGCAGGAGTAGTGTATTTTTGTGAAGTCCAATTCCAAAAAGATGAACAGCTTTACGAAAGAGTATTTGCTGAGTCATCACTATATTTCTACCGCAATCGCCAGAGATTTAGCGATTGGGAGGTAGTCATAATTTACCCATCTCGCAGTTTCGAACAAAGCCAGATTCATCCCCATCGCTCATTGCTCAATGGCGGACAAGTGCATCGAATATATTTAGATGAGTTGGGGGATATTCGGACTTTACCTTTATGGGTAGCGCTGATGGTATTAACGACAGTTAAGGAAGAAATTGCACCAGAACAAGCCAAGGATTTATTAACTAGAACTCGGCAAGAACCGTCATCGCCCACAAATCGCGCCATAATAGAGATGATCATAACGATCATGGTGTACAAGTTTGAACAGTTAAGTAGAAGAGAGGTAGAGTCGATGCTGGGAATCACACTCCAGGAAACGCGAGTTTATCGGGAAATTAAGGAAGAAGCAACAGTTAATCTAGTTAACCGACAGCTAACAAAGCGATTTGGCAAACTGACTCCAGAAATACGTTCCGCCATTACTGGTTTACCTTTAACTGTTCTGGAAGACTTGAGTGAAGCACTATTAGATTTTACCAGTGTGGCTGATTTGCAGTCGTGGTTAGCAGGGCGATAAGTAGGTGTTGCTAAGATAGAAGCGATCGCTTGACTTTTAAGACAGTCGCTACACATTTTTATTTTTAGGGCAAAACCTACGCAGTATTGCCCTAAAATTGATGGGTAAATAAGTTCAGCAAGACAAGAATAGTTCATGCGGCGAGACTCGATATTTTACAAACTATTTCAACAATCTCCCACATTATTATTTGAATTATTGACCAATCCGCCAACAAATGCTAACGCCTATCGATTTGACTCAGTAGCAGTCAAAGAACCCAAATTTGAAATAGACGGCGTATTCCTCCCACCAGAAAATGCCGGTGCAGGAGTAGTGTATTTTTGTGAAGTCCAATTCCAAAAAGATGAACAGCTTTACGAAAGAGTATTTGCTGAGTCATCACTATATTTCTACCGCAATCGCCAGAGATTTAGCGATTGGGAGGTAGTCATAATTTACCCATCTCGCAGTTTCGAACAAAGCCAGATTCATCCCCATCGCTCATTGCTCAATGGCGGACAAGTGCATCGAATATATTTAGATGAGTTGGGGGATATTCGGACTTTACCTTTATGGGTAGCGCTGATGGTATTAACGACAGTTAAGGAAGAAATTGCACCAGAACAAGCCAAGGATTTATTAACTAGAACTCGGCAAGAACCGTCATCGCCCACAAATCGCGCCATAATAGAGATGATCATAACGATCATGGTGTACAAGTTTGAACAGTTAAGTAGAAGAGAGGTAGAGTCGATGCTGGGAATCACACTCCAGGAAACGCGAGTTTATCGGGAAATTAAGGAAGAAGGGCGCGAGGAAGGGCGCGAAGAAGGGCGCGAGGAAGGGCGCGAGGAAGCAACAGTTAATCTAGTTAACCGACTGTTAACAAAACGATTTGGTGAACTGACTCCAGAAATAGGTTCCGCCATCACTGGTTTATCTTTAACTGTTCTGGAAGACTTGAGTGAAGCACTGTTAGATTTTACCAGTGTGGCTGATTTGCAGTCTTGGTTAGCAGGGCGATAAGCCAGATCCTCTGTAGGTATTGCTAAGATAGAAGCGATCGCTTGACTTTTAAGACAGTCGCTACACATTTTTATTTTTTGGGCAAAACCTACGCAGTATTGACTCTCGAAAAATATTAGAGCTATTTTCAGCTAAATAGACGATGCTTTTTGGGTTTAGCAAAGTGCTTTACCCTTATGACAGATTAAGCTCAAGTAGGGTGCGTTGCACTACGCGACAACGCACCATCTTGATATGTCCTATTGCATTAAAATCTGACGGATTAAAATACTCGAAAATTAAGTAGGGTCTTGTTAGTCCAGAAATTTTGTTAAACTACTTTAATAGACGGTGCGTTAATAACACACCCTGCAAATTGGAGATTTTTTACTGGTATTTGATTTGCTAATTATGCTGAATGAAACCAACTAATGAACAAGCAATTGAATTATTCAAAGTGTGTCAGGATTTAACTCAGATGTACCTACCAATTTACTTGGTGAGATTAGATGAACGAACTATACGCATTTACATTTTGGCTGGGCAAAGCTTTGAAGTAGAAATATTGCCAAATGGGAGGGTAAGATATTTATGACTAAGGCAAATTTTCAAGCGATGACTAAACAAGAGTTAAGAGCTTATGTGTTAGAACATCGAGACGATCAAGAAGCTTTTCATGCATTAACGGACAAACTTAGAGAAGAACCAGGGATTGAAATTACCTCAATAGAGCAGATGCGTGAGCTAATTGAAGCAAGGTTAGATGAGGCTGATGTAAGAGATGCTTATACAGCACTAGAAGAAATTGCAGGGTTGGGGACAATACCCTTTGAAGAGATTAAAAGGGAACTAGGGATATGAGCTACCAAGTAGCATTAGCACCTTCATCTGTGCAGAGAATTGCAGAATTTGACTCAGAGATGCAGCAACGACTAGCACAAAAGTTGGAGGAACTAGCATTAAATCCACGTCCAGAAAACGCTCACCCATTGAAAGACACTGAACGGCTGTATAAAGTTCGTTTGGGTGAATACCGGATTATTTACCAGATTCAGGAGCAACCCTTACTACTAACAGTGATAAAGATTGCACATCTAAAAGATTATTAAAGTTGTCTGGAAAAGCGATCGCCTATATGGCATCCAATCACAACCAAAATTAAACTAATTAATAATTTAGAATACACCATGAATTAGATACTGCGATCAACGATGCTGTCTTATGAATAAATATAGCTCGCGGCTTCAAAAAGGCGATCGCTCAGTTACCAAATTTTGCAAACAATGACATCGGCAACATTCTTAAAACTGTAAGTATGACTTTGATTTCTTTTATGCTAAAAAACTATCCTTATACCAACAAGATCCCGGAAATGCTGATTTAGTAAGGATATTCTATGCAGGCTCTTAAATAATTGGTACTATCTGATCGACAACCGACATACTCTGGATACGCCATTTACCTTTATATCGAATCAAATCATATCGGACTCGTAAATTATCGTCAGAAGACTCTTTAAACTGACCATTTTCATAGAACTGCGTCGCTTCCTTTACCGTAGCTTCCACTACAGCGCGGTCTGCGAATAAATCAACCTTATCTACAGATTCTACCTTCAGACTATGGTTGTACTTTCGGTAGCGGTTGTCTAACCTATCTTGTTGAGCAATTAGCCGCCATTGAGACAGGGCTGAACCAGTTAAAATCTGCCCTAAACTATCAATATCATGATTCGCACCTAAAGCTGCGGCTTTAGTCGATAGCCAAGTCTGAATAACTTCCTCTGCCGTTGCATCTGTCAAAACACCTTCTGGTGATTGTGGTTTACTATTTCGGTCGGGAATAAATATTGGTGGTTGATTTATCCGTATGAATAACTGTAAATTACGCTCAGATGGTGTAGGAAAAAACAGATTTTTTAACCATCCAAAAGTCGTTGTAACTAACACCCAGAAAACTAATATACTCACTAAAGAAATAAACACTTTCCATACCAGCCGTGTCTTCCCTTCTACAGTGTTAGCAAAAGTTCGCCGTCGCCGAGGCTGACGAGAACGAGGACGATTATCTGGTACACGTTCTCGGCTAGCAGATTGAGTAGGTTTTTTCCTCCTACGCTTTTGGTTATGACTCGATGCAGCAGTTTTAGCTGAACCATTCAAATGCTGATTAGTTCCTCTGGTCAGACGTTCGGCAGTAGGAACCTGTATAGAAGGTTCTTCTGAATTTATATTTTTAGATGAATTCCATCTGGGTTGCGAGAAGTTTGAATACTCTGGTCTTTCTGGCAAATCTGGGTCAGGTGTTCTGCCGTGATTAAATTGCCCTGAAGTCCCAGTTGAATTGTTGTAAAAACGGGGATTATTTGGCTGTTGCTGAGGAAAAGACTGGGGGTTAATTACAGCCCATTCATTAATTGTTTCTGCATCCGTTGGTAGTTCTTCTAAATAAGCTTGCACCTGTTGATTGGCAAAGTAGTCTTTTAAGGAAGCTTGCTGATTTGCCAAATCTCGAAAATGTGGAAATACTTCGTATTGCAACCACTGTTCTGCATACAGACACAGCCCCGGCAATAAATCTGGAGAGTCTTGAGATTTTTCCCGAATAAAAGCTAAAGCTTCGTATTCCTGACTAAGTTCTAAAACCCGAGTTGCTTCTTGGGTTTGTCCCAAGAGTAACGCACATAGCGACTGTTCTAAATGTACATCTTGGCGCTTACCCAGACGTATGAGCATTTGCCTGGCTTGACGAATTAAAGCCGGTTGCCGTTGAGCAAATCCCCGTGCTATCAAGGCATAGACAGCTAAGTAAATGGCAACAGCAGAAGGACGTTTGCTTTCTGCTTCAAATAACTTGTGCTGTTCTGCAACTGTTAAGTGGTTGCGTAACTGCTGGATAAATCGCAGAAAGTCATCTATGTTTAAACCAGATTCATCATTGCTTGTGCCATCAATGCCACCACGGTCTTCTAAGAGGTTTTGTAATAATTCCAAGCCTCGGCGTCGTTCGGCAGTCTTCTCTTGAGATAGTGTCAGCAACTCTAAAATTCGATATGGTCGTAATCTGTAAAGATCCGCCTGAATTTCCGCCTGGACACTGGAGAATAACCCTTCGCGTGATAGCAGTTCTTGACCAGTTTCTAGGGATATGGCGGCATTTTCGTAGTGACCTTGCTGCCACTGTTCGCGCCCTAGTTCTAGACAGGCAAGGGCAACAGTCAGAACCACATCTGGACGTTCAGCGCTTTCGTGTATTTCTTCGTCTGCTAGATTATTACCCTTTCTAGTACTTGGGATACCCTTTTTATTCACTAGGTACGGACGACCTAGTTTTAGTACAAGTTCGTATTCTCCTAGCTCTTGCAAAATTAATAAAGCACCGATTAACTCGTCTTGGGTAATTTCGATGCCCAGACTCTGGGCATCAATACCTCTCTTGGGGCTTTCTGGACGATTTTCCAGTGCTACTGCGGCAGCAGCAAGGTTATCAGGGTTATATGCATGAGCAAGATAAAGCTGATCGTAGGAACTGCGTTCTTTTGGATTTGATAAAACCACGTAAGCTTCTTCTATGAGTTGTTTACGAGAAGAAATTGCTGCTTGAGAATACTCACGTCTTGGCAATTGCACAATGCGATCGCTATATGCTTGCCGCAACTGTTCATCACTTGCCGCTAACGGTAGTCCTAAAATTCGGTAGTAATCTAGCGGAATTCGCACAGCCTACTTCCCCTGCACCGTGATCAACATAATTCACCTAGAGCGTTCCAGTCCTGTAAAACCGTGCCATAATAATGCCGTGTAGAATCTACTTTACAAGTGTATATTGCAACAACTTGTTTTGTAACTTCCCTAAATTTTGAGTCACATTCTAGTACTAATTTTTTGCTTTTGCCTAGAAAAGCTCAGTCTTTTGTCTTAATTCTTAGTATTTTTGGTTTAACACGACTAGTATTAGCCCTTGATGCCCTAAAACACAACTACCGCTTTTAGTAACGGTATAAATTTTGCGATCGCAGGAACCTATATAATTGATTTTTTCTGGAATTTACTTAATGCGGTCATTAATATACCGCTATTGGGGGTTAACCCTGATAACAGGAGAACAAAATAATATCATAATTAACCTTTAATTACAATTACCCATTATTAAGTATAGAAACTTTCGTGTCCTTTTTTTAAATTGTTAATGGATATGCAGAAAGCAGTCTATCTTGATTGCTAATCTATGAAAGGGGAATATTCAGGAGTCCTAAGTAAGAAGTAGTACTTATAAATCTTCCCACTCAGCGAGAAGTCGAAGCGGCGGCTTTCGCCAATTTGACCAATTTATTTAAGACCATAACTTTAAGTTGTACAACAGGGATACTCAAAAATAATGGTTCAAGAGCGGACTTTACCCACATTTAATGCTGCTACTACGCACATTACTAAGGCAGAAGGGTTACGGTTATATGAAGACATGGTGTTAGGGCGCTTGTTTGAAGACAAGTGCGCTGAAATGTACTATAGGGGCAAAATGTTTGGTTTTGTCCATTTGTACAACGGTCAAGAAGCCGTTTGTAGTGGCGTTGTACAGTCGATGCGACCGGGTGAAGATTTCGTTTGTAGTACCTACCGCGACCACGTTCATGCTCTGAGTGCGGGAGTACCAGCAAAAGAGGTAATGGCAGAGTTATTTGGCAAAGCTACAGGTTGCAGCAAAGGGCGAGGTGGTTCTATGCATATGTTTTCTGCCAAACATCGCTTGCTAGGTGGCTATGCTTTTGTGGCTGAGGGAATTCCTGTGGCAGCTGGTGCAGCTTTTCAAAGCAAATACCGCCGCGAAGTGCTGGGAGATCAAAATGCTGACCAAGTGACAGCTTGCTTTTTTGGCGACGGTGCAGCTAACAACGGTCAGTTTTTCGAGACGCTAAATATGGCAGCCCTATGGAAACTGCCACTTCTTTTTGTAGTCGAAAATAATAAGTGGGCTATTGGTATGTCGCACGAGCGAGCGACTTCCCAGCCAGAGATTTATAAAAAAGCCAGTGTGTTTAACATGGTGGGTGTGGAAGTAGATGGCATGGATGTCCTGGCGGTGCGAGCCGTAGCTCAAGAAGCTGTAGCTCGTGCCCGTGCTGGTGAAGGGCCAACATTAATTGAGGCACTTACCTACCGCTTCCGGGGTCACTCCTTGGCAGACCCAGATGAAATGCGAAGCAAAGCTGAGAAAGAATTTTGGTTTGCCCGTGACCCAATTAAGAAGTTGGCAGCTTATTTACTAGAGCAAAATCTGGTGGAGCAGGAAGAACTTAAAGCAATTGATCGTAAAATTCAAGATGTGATTGACGAAGCAGTTAAGTTCGCCGAAAGCAGCCCCGAACCAGACCCCAGCGAGTTATATCGTTTCGTGTTTGCAGAAGACGAGTAACAGAGTTAGGAGTTAGGAATTAAAAGTTATGAATTTTTAACTCCTAACTCACAACTCCTAACTCCTAACTCCTAACTCCTAACTCCTAACTCCCAACTCCCAACTATCCCTCAACTCAGGATTAAATTTGTGTTTACCATTGCAGTTCAACAGCAACAATACAAAACCTACATTCTTTCAGATGAAACCGCTGGTTCCCAACTGGAAGTTGTACCAGAACGTGGTGGGATCATTACCCGTTGGCGCATCCAAGGGCAGGAAATTTTCTATTTAGACACTGAACGCTTTACTCATCCTGATTTGAGCGTTAGAGGTGGGAATCCGATTTTGTTTCCCATTTGCGGTAACTTACCCGATAATGTTTACACCTACAATGGGCAACAGTATACTCTCAAACAACACGGCTTTGCCCGTGAATTGCCTTGGGAAGCAACTGAGTCAAAAACTGAAGATAAAGCTAGTCTGACTGTTGTCCTAAATAGCAACGAGCAAACAAAGGCAGTTTATCCTTTTGATTTTCAACTGGCTTTCACTTATGAACTCCAAGGTAATACCTTAGAAGTTCGTCAGGAATACAAAAACTTGTCATCGACACCAATGCCATTTTCGGCTGGTTTCCATCCCTATTTTTTGTGTGGTGATAAAAGTCAGTTGAAGGTTAACATTCCGTCTGGGCAATATCAGGACAATAAAACTAAGAAAACTCAATCCTTTGACGGCAATTTTGATTTTAACCAAGATGAAATTGATTTTGTCTTTGGACAGCTAACTAGTCGGTCTGCTAGTGTAATCGATAACAGCCGCAAGTTAGAGCTTCACTTAGACTATGATGATTTTTCCACTTGGTTGGTATTTTGGACGGTCAAGGGCAAAGAATTCTACTGCCTAGAGCCTTGGAGCGCCACCCGCAACTCCCTCAACACTGGTGAAAATCTGACTGTGTTAGAACCAGGAGCTAGTTACTCAGCATCTGTCAGGTTAAGGGCGGATTTTTTCTAAAATGCTTTACAAATCCACAGATGTCTGTGCTATGATGGCAAAGTTGCAAAAAGCAACGAAAGGGTCGCTAACTCAACGGTAGAGTACTCGGCTTTTAACCGATTAGTTCCGGGTTCGAATCCCGGGCGACCCATATAGAACTTTTGTATTTGAGCAGCCGCAACTTGCGTTAGTAGGTTGACTAAATAAAAATTGAACTTTAGGCTGGCGACAATTATCAAGTCCCAAGTCTACGATTAATAGAATTGTGTATAGTGTCTACTGCTATGAAAGTATATGGGCGTTTCTTGCTGGCAGTTTTTTTACTTAACTTAGCAGCCTGTAACCAGACTCGCGCCTTCTCGGACAATTCCACTCCACAAGCATCTCTACCTTCTGTCCAACTGGCAAAGAATCCTACAGAGGCAAAAAATATTGTCAGGACTGAAGCATTTTCACCCACACCCATCCGAATCAATCTGAAGAATTTACCAGCACCCTTCGCAACAAAAAGTGCCTCTAAACGACCTGAAGTTGTATCCATTCCGCAAAACCCGGTCTTGCGCGTACCATCAGGCTTTACAGTTAATGTCTTTGCCGAAGGTTTAGATGCCCCACGCTGGCTAGCTTTAACCCCCAGTGGCGATGTACTGGTGACTGAAACTAGGCAAAACCGCATTCGTCTGTTGCGTGACAGCAATGGTGACGGCGTGGGCGATGTTCGAGAAACCTTTGCAAGTGGGGACAACGGACTCAATATTCCTTTTGGGATGGCGTTTGCAGGTAATTCTTTTTTCTTGGGTAATACTGATGCGGTTTTACGGTTTCCCTATACTAAAGATCAACAGCGACTGACTGGCATAGGTGAAAAAATTGCTGACCTTCCCGGTGGTGGCTATAACCAGCACTGGACGCGTAATGTGGTGGTATCACCCGATCGCAATAAGTTATATGTTTCCGTTGGTTCACAATCTAATGTGGATGAAGAACCCCTACCACGGGCTTCGGTACAGGTGATGAATTTAGATGGTTCTAAGCAGCAAACTTTTGCTTTTGGCTTGCGTAACCCTGTTGGTTTAGATTTTCATCCTGTAACTAAGGAACTTTATGCCACTGTCAACGAACGGGATGGAATCGGTGATGAATTGGTGCCAGACTACCTGACACGTGTTCAACAGGGTAAATTCTACGGCTGGCCTTATGCTTATCTGACACCAAAAAACCTCGATCCGCGCCAAACGACGGATGGGAAAAGTAAACGCCCCGACTTAGCAGCCCGTACCCAAAGGCCAGATGTGCTGTTTCAGGCGCACTCAGCAGCATTGGGTTTGCAGTTTTATGATGGTAAAACCTTTCCAGAAAAATACCGTAACGGTGCTTTTGCTGCTTTTCGTGGTTCTTGGAATCGCGATCGCGGCACTGGTTATAAAATTGTATTTGTTCCCTTCGATGGTAAAGGGCGATCGCTTGGCTACTACGAAGACTTTCTCACAGGATTTTTACTAAATCCTTCTGTACCAACCACTTGGGGACGACCTGTAGGTTTACTTGTGTTACCAGATGGTAGTCTTTTAGTAACAGAAGAAGCCAATAATCGGATTTATCGGATTCAGTATACAGGGACTAAGAGTTAGGGACTGAGGAAGAGTTTTCCCAATTCCTGTTGCCCCTTATCCCCAATTTCCAATCCTTTTATCTAGTTGAGAAATTAGTTATGACTCAGAATGAAAATAATACTCAGTCAAATATCAATATATCTTCTCCCCATGCGGGTACACGCTACTGGGGTGAGGTGGAGGTAATTGAAGAGGGAGAAACCTATAGAATTAGTCGTGTTGAAATCAAGCCCAGGCACGGCATTAAACCACAAGTCCATTATCACCGCAATGAACATTGGGTTGTAGTTTCCGGTGTGGCGAAGGTGACTTGTGGAGAACAGGAAATATTACTGAATCGAAACGAATCAACTTATGTTCCCGCAGCAACATTACATAAGGTAGAAAATCCTGGACATATTCCGCTAATTATTTTGGAAATTCAAAATGGTGAGTACTTAGGCGAAGATGATACGGAACGTCCCTATGAGCTAAATTTGGTCAAGTCTGTAGCTGAAACTGAGTAAGGGATGAGGGAGTAGGGAGTAGGGAGTAGGGAGAATAACCAATGCCCTTCAGGAGTGCTGAGTGGGGATCTCATTTCTTTACTCAGCACTCAAAACTGGGAACTCGGAACTGTTTTGCCCAATGCCCAATGCCTAATCAAAACCAGCCTTCTTGTTCCAATGTTTCAATCAGCTGCAAGCCACGGGGATCACCCACTCCTAAAAGTGAGGCTTTAGCGTCTTCTCGTACTCCTAAATCTTGGTCTTCAGCAAAGGCTTGAATTAGGGCATCGATCGCTGTGGCATAAACTACATTAGAAGGTAGTTCACGGCACAGTTGACCAATTGCCCAAGCACTGTTACTCCTCACTGCTGCCACAGGATCTTGAACTAAGGCTTCAATTAATGGTGGTATTGCCCCTATAACTGCTTCATAACCCACTTCTGCCATCTGGACTAGGGCGCTAGCAGCCCACAAACGCACTGCGGAAATGTCAGTTCTTAAGGCGTTTGCTAGGGGTGCTAAAGAACGGCGATCGCGACAGTTTCCTAAAGCCCAAACAACACCTTTACGCACATAGCCATTCCAATCATTGTTTAGTTGAGCAATTAACGGACTCACTGCCTCTGAACTAGGATTACGTCCTACACCATAGGCTGCACTCACCCGAACTAAGGGACAGGTATCACTTAACAGGCGAATTAGATGGGGGGTAGCAGGTGCATATTCCATATCACAAAAAGCACGCGCCGCTAACATTCGTTGCCGGGGCTGAGGGTTTTCCAGGAGGGCTAGCATCACTTCTGGATCAGGCTTTGCAACTTCTGATTCGGCTGTTAACGGCTCTATTTTATCTAAGGGGCTTTTTAGCTCCTCCTCAATATCGAGTAGGCTTAGATCATCTTCGTCATACATAATTTCATTTCAATCGCTTTTTGGGATTAACACATAATCCCCTATACCAATAAATTAGAGCTTTATAAGTATTAGTTATGTTGTTATAGACTTTCCCTTTTCCCTCGTTGAGTTTTATCTAAACGAGAACTGCCATAATTCAGACGTTAAAGTATGTTACCGCTATCCTCTAGTTTATTTTTCTGCATTCAGGAATTTTACCATCCATAGGGATTGGGTTTGATAACCTAATTGATCGTAAAGATTTAATGCAGGTTTGTTTGATTGAAACACTTGCAGTCCAATTTGGCGATCGCCTCTTTGAATAGCCCAATTTTCCACATATTGCATCAAGGCTGTACCAATACCTCGCCGCCGATGTTCTGGCGCAACGTAGAGGATAAAGATGTGAGCATGACGATTACCCTGCACTTGGTCTATAGCATTACCCACCCAAAGACAAGCGATGGGGTATTGCGTATGGGGCATTGGGGATTGGGCATTGGGCATTGGGCATGGAGGAGAATTAAAAATTACCTCTTTCCCCTCTGCTCCCTGCTCCCTGCTCCCCTGCTTCCTCTCTTCTTCTACCCACCACAGGGGCGTATCGCTAGAGAAGTATTGATTGACTGTTTGCTCTAGGTGAGAAAAATCCTCATTGGGAAAGAGATCCTGGTAAGTTCGCTGCATGAATTTAAACAGCAGCGATCGATCCAAAGTGGAGCCACGGCGAATAATATATCCCGGTAGTAGTTGCTCAGACACTGCTGACGTTATTAACCTAGCTAGCTAAGTTATGTGCTGCTGGTAGATTCAGTGGAGTAGGTTGAAAACTTATATCAACCTCTTCAATTGGTGCGGGTGCTGCCATATCGGCGGGTAAAAAGATGCGGGCGCTGACTGCTACTAGGGCAAAGAGAAATACTAATACCGCAAGCAGCGGAGCGATGTACTGACGAAATATAGCCATATTTAGATTGCAAGAACCTCGGAACTTTTATGAGAATTTAACTGAAGATTTGTGAAGTATTCTTGATTGATTTTAGCAATTTTCTGTGTACAGGAATGAGGAATGGGGCATTGGAAAAATTCCCTCTTGCCTTTCTTGTCCCACACTCCCGACTCTCCAGCCTCTGCTTCTGAAGTATTATTAGCGATCCTCACGCTTCAAGTCCTCAAGCTCCAAGTCCTCAAGCACTTTTTCGCAATACCAATTCTCTGTCTTCCCAGGATAAGTCTCCCTTGCCTGTTCAATTCGCCGCTCGGCAGCAGCAGTATCATCAGATAACTTAGCGATTATCCTGTTTTTGAGATAGCCATCAGATCGACCCTCGTCTACCTGGTTTGGTATCCCTTCATCTATAGTTGATGGTCGAGACTGCTCTCTCCGCAATTGCCAGAATAAAACGTAATAAAGGGTACCAAAAATTAAAATTAGGCTGAGTGTTCCGAAAAAAGTTAGGAGGTTAAATGGTAGAAATCCTAGAACTAACTGCGAGAGAACATAGCCAAGTAATAAACCGGTGAGTAAGAGGATGAATGTGCCGACAGCGATTACTACTTGATTCCCCATATATCCTCTTCTTCGTCCTCAAGTCCTGGTCTAGATAGTGCCACTGGCTGAGGGTTCCAGGGGGCAACTAAGGGTAAAAGTAGCAATCCAGGTAAGGCTGCTACTAGGGTTAACAAGAAAAATGAAGGCCAGCCTGTGGCCTTAGCCCAATCTCCGGCGGGAGCGGAAAGAACATCTCTACTAATAGCCATTAAGCTAGAGAATAAAGCGAACTGAGTAGTTGTAAAGCGGTGGTTACAAAGGTTCATTAAAAATGCCACTGTAGCAACTGTGACTAATCCAGCACTGAAGTTTTCGATGTTCACTGCCAACACCAAAAGCGAATAATCTTTGCCTGCAACCGCTAACGCATAATAACCCAAGTTACTAAATAATTGCAGTATTCCAAATATCCATAAACTGCGATTGAGGTTAATTCTAGTCATAATCACGCCGCCAGCTAATACGCCGACTGTCGTCGCTAGAAAGCCCATTCCGGCTTGAATTGCGCCAATCTCAGTTTTGGTAAAGCTGATTTCCCGCAAAAATAGATTCGCTGTGATTCCCACCAAGGAATCACCGAGCTTATAGAGGACGATAAAAACTAGGATGACGCTAGCTTGAGTCAGCCCAAATCGGTGAAAAAATTCCTTGAATGGCAGAAAAATTGCTTCTTGTAAATTTTGGGGCGGACTATTTTCTCTCACCTCACCTAATAACTCTGTCGGTAATAATAAAGATGTGACTATCCAGGCTAATATCAAAGTTGCTAATAGCCAATAAAATACAGGTAGAGCGATAAAGCCGACAAATACACCTCCGATTAATCCAACTACCAACACAGTTATAAATAGCAGAAAAATGACATCTTTAAAAGATAGGGGCGGAGCTTTTTGGATGTTGTCGCGGATCTTTGGTTCCGCTGGTGCCCATAAAGTTGTAAGTATACTCCCTGCCATTAAAGCTGCCATGAGTAAGTAGACACTATTCCAAGGGATATAATCTGCTAAAATCAAAGCTAAGGAACTGGTAATAAACAGCGCTAGGCGATAACCAAGAACCCAAACTGATGCACCTGTTTTGGATTCTATTGGGTTTAAAATGTCCGTGCGGTAGGCATCACCGGCAATGTCTTGGGTGGCACTCAAAAAAGTGATGATTAGACAGTTGATTGCTAATACTTGTAGTACTTGATTATTTTGGGCAGGTTGCTGTAATGCTAGAAGTGCGATCGCTAATGCTAATCCCAGTTGTGTGATAACTAGCCAACCCCGCCGTCCTCCCAAAACTGGTGGTATAAATCTATCTAATAAAGGAGACCATAAGAATTTCAAGGAATAGGGTAAAGCGAGCAGACCAAATAAAGTAATTTTCCCGATATCAACCTTGGCATCTTGCATCCAAACCTGCAACGTTCTACTAGTCAAGAACAAGGGCAACCCAGATGCAAAACCTAGCAATAACAAAGCACCCATCTTACGACTTTGGACAGCTTGTCGCAGTGCTTGAACTTCTCTCATCGTTTAAACATTCCTTCTCACCTTGTACTTTGAGGGTTTGTAGTCAGCATTTTAGTGTTTAGAAAATAAGGACTAAAGTCCTTACTACGAACTTGCTTACCCATGAATTTAAACTTGACAGATTAATAGTACGCAGTTTCTTAATGGGACTTAAATCGGATAAACCTGATGCCCTCTGATTTCTACTCTGTGTGCAGCAAGGCATTTTTCCCAACCTTCACGAGTTCCGATGTCGCTTTTTTGGTTAAGCAATCCTAATTGATCTTCTTGTTGGGTGAGTTTAGCAAATTCTTCATAGCGTGGGTAGTTGTTGGTAACAAATGTTTCTTTACGGTGCAAAATCGGCGGATTTGCCCTGGTTTCGTAGTCTCGATGAGTGATGAATAGGGTTTTTAAATCAATACCTATACTGGCTTTTAACGCCGGGTGGGGATCAGTGTCAAATTCGGGATAACACAGATAGGATATTTGCGGCTTATCAGTGTGATATTTAATCAATGTGGCTTCATCTACACGCCCAATGGTACGGCTAGCGCAACCTTCACAAATTCGTAGCACCGGGTCAAGTGCTGCTAGTGCCGAAACATGGACGTAAAGGGCACCGCGCGTATGTTTACCAATTTTGCTTTTTTCGCAAGCAGTTTTAATCACCCCAGGTTTACCCAAGCTGAAAAGCTTTTGATCTGCGACTTGACAAGCTTCCTCGTAACTACTAAAAAAGGCTTTAATATCGTGACGCATTTGGGCTGCTAGCCTTTGCCATGCCGGGCGTTGATCAAAATGGGTCAGGGCGAGATAAACTTGGATATCTAGGGAACGACGGTAAGCGATCGCATCCCATTCTGCTTCGTCGGTAGCTTGCAAAACTACACCAAAAGCGCGGCGAAAGTTACCAAATTCGCTCAGTAATTCCTGTTCATTTTCCAATTCACCTTTCACGGGTAGCCTACCGCGCTTGGTAAAAAAAGCCATGAGTGGTTGCAGCTGTTCTTGATAGTCTTCAAACCGTTTGCTAGGAATGCGGACTCGCGGCGTAGAAATTCTGGAAAAGAAACGGATGGCTTTGAAACTTTCTTTTTGGGCTTCATCACGAAAAACAAAGTAAACGCCTAACGCTATCGGTACCGCATCTACATTTAGCACTTCATCAATATAAGTTTTAAGTTCTTCTTGTTCGTAATATTTCTGAAAAGTATTGCGGCGCGTCACAATACCATCGTTGTAAGCAAGTTGGGTTTTGCTAGGTGCGTTAATCAGTATTTGAGCCGCGACAATTAAAACTTTTCCAGTGAGTTCCCAAGCTTGGCGAAGGCTTTGACGGCGTTCTTCTGCGTCTTCGATGACGTTGAGGACGTAACCCAAATTGACCACATCGGCGGCGGTGCGTGGTACATCAGGATGGTAATAAGGGTCCCAGCCTGTACTGGTGTAGCCTAAGTTTCCGACTCGCTGCACATCGCCACCGTAGCCGCAACCATAGTCAAAAAAAGTGGTGTCTTGATTTAAGATTGCCCATTCTATTGCCAATCGTACAGGGCGGGATAAATCAGTGCGAGCGATCGCAGCTCTATGACGCTCGATTTCTAGTGCTTCGGGCATAAGAATAATTCGTAATTAAGACACCAGTAACTAATATTCTTTCAAGGTTTAATGGCCAGTTCAATTAAATCTTCAATTTTCTTGATATTTGGATCACCTGCTAAGTAGCCAATACCGCGATGCAAATGTAAGCGAAATTGGGTGGCGAGGGTTTCTTTATCGGTGGGATAGCCGTCATTGTGACAGCGTTGCTTGAGGGCGAGGAGGAGAATATCGGACATTTCGCCGCCAAAAACGCGCCAAGTCATTTCGACGTTGCTATCTTGGGGAATTGGGACGGGGGAGGGTGTGGTTGCTTCTGCGAGGGAACGACAAAACGCCCAACGGCATAAAATATTCCATTGGTCAATTTTGGTGCTGCGCTTAAGTTTGGTAAGTTGATCTTTGGCTGTTTGAGATAGTTTTATTCTTTCGATTGGGGATTCCATAATAATTCGTCAATAACGAGTTTTACTAAAATTTTCTAATCCATAACTTTGGTCACATGGTTGCAGAAATATTAATAAAAAGAGCAAGGGTACAATATACTAGACATCTCCAGAAATTAAATATGCGTTATGCAGAACCCTTGTAGAGACGCGAAATTTCGCGTCTCTACATTCATTATCGGAGATGTCTACCGTACCCCTACTAAATTTGCGATCAATTAACTGATGTTGACAATAGCTTAAGAGCTAACTTTATTACGCATCATCTAAAGCCGCAATACCAGGCAATACCTTACCTTCAAGTAACTCCAAACTAGCGCCACCGCCGGTAGAGATATGGCTCATTTGATCTGCTAAACCAACTTTTTCCACAGCCGCCACAGAATCGCCGCCGCCAATTATGGTGGTTGCACCAGTTTTGCTAATTTCAGCTAGGGTATGAGCGATCGCTTCCGTACCTATAGCAAACTTATCAAACTCAAATACACCCATCGGCCCGTTCCAAATTACCGTTTTGGTATCTGCAAGAGCGTCTTGGAAAACTTTTACTGAGTCTGGGCCAATATCCAAACCCATCCAACCATCTGGGATATTCTCAATACTAACGGTTTGAGAATTGGCATCTGGGGCAAAGTTATCTGCTACTACCACATCTGTAGGTAACAGTAAGCTGACACCACGTTCTTTAGCCTTAGCTTCCAAAGACTTCGCCAGTTCTAGCTTGTCGTCTTCCACCAAAGACTTACCGACATTCAAGCCACGGGCTTTGTAGAATGTGAAAATCATTCCACCGCCGATAATTAGCTTATCGCACTTTTCTAGCAACGTTTCAATCACGCCAATTTTACTAGAAACTTTAGAACCACCAATAATTGCTGCCAAAGGACGTTGGGGATTTTCAATCGCATTTTGCAGATATTGCAATTCCTTCTCAACCAAATATCCAGCTACACAAGGACTCAGGAATGCAGTCACGCCTTCAGTAGAAGCATGGGCGCGGTGTGCAGTCCCAAAAGCATCATTTACATAAAAATCAGCATTGGCTGCCAATTTTTTCGCAAATTCTGGATCGTTTTTCTCTTCTTCTTTGTAAAAACGGACATTTTCCAGTAACAGCACTTGACCATTTTGCAGTGCGCCAACTTTAGCTGCAACTTCATCGCCAATGGAGTCATTAGTTTTCACAACTTCTTGCCCTAGCAACTCCGAGAGACGCTTGGCAACAGGAGTTAGGCGTAATTTCTCATCCACACCCTTAGGACGACCAAAATGGCTTACTAGAATCACCTTAGCTCCCTTCTGCGTCAAATCTTTGATGGTTGGCAAAGCTGCGCGAATGCGAGTATCGTCGGTAATGTTACCCCGATCATCCACAGGCACATTAAAATCAACCCGTACCAAGGCACGTTTACCAGATATATCAGCCGCAGATAAACTTGCTAAACTTTTTTTGGACACACCGAACTCTCCTGATTGCCTTTTTGTTATTGTTTTGAAAGTAGAACCATCCAGATTTTACCGGAGTCAGGGGTGCCCAGGTGAGTGAGATGTTTAAGACAGTACTATTTCCAATTGATCAAAGCCGGGAAACGCGGGAAGCTGCTGACGTAGTTACCAATATCGTCCAAAAGTACGGCAGTCGCTTGGTGCTGCTGTCTGTGGTGGAAGAACCACCGCCAGATGCGCCTAGTGCAGATCCGATGGTGTCGCCAGAGATAGTTGCCAAGCTGCTAGAAAATGCCCAATCTTTATTTTCTGGGCAAGGAATTAAAGCTGAAGTCTTAGAAAAACAAGGCAAACCAGCTTTTACCATCTGCGATGTCGCTGATGAAATCGGGGCCGATTTAATCATCATGGGCTGTCGGGGGCTAGGCTTGACTGAAGAGGGAGCGGATGATAGTGTTACCACTCGTGTGATTAACCTTTCCCCTTGCCCAGTGCTGATTGTGCCCTAGCAGCGATCGCAAATTTTAGGTGGTGTATTACTAAGTTGAGACACCGCCTAAAATTATTTTAACAATTCTTGTTTATTCAGCAGCACTAAAGTCATTTAATATTAAAACTTGCAATTCTGTAACGCGCCGGAATGTGATATCATTGGTTAAAAAAGCATCACAGTCTGCTGCTAAAGCTACCGCTATCTGAAAAGCATCAGGTAATTGTATGTTATGCCTAGCACGTATTTGAGCCGCTTGTATTGCTATGGGTGGGTTATTAATTGATACAAACTCAATGTTTTTACTGTTAGTCAGTAACTCTATAAATTCTTGCTGTAACTTCAATTGTCCTAAACTATAGGGACGAACTAAGCACTCAGCTAAAGTCACAGGTGAAGCAATACCCATTGCTAAACCACTGAAGATGTGTTCAAAAATAACTCTAACAAATGGCAAATACTGTGGTTGTCGTTCAACAGCATAGATAACTGGTGCAGTATCCAGAAACAACCGCGTTACACCCTGTAAACTTTGTGTAATATTCACTCCTCTTTCCTTGATTGCACTTGTTCACTCTTTAGCTCTAAAGGCTCTCCACTCCGTATGCGTCTGACATATTCCTGAGCATCCATTCCTCCCATGAGATTGGGTGCTATTCCAATAAATTCCATAATATTGCGGCTTGGTTTACGTTTGATTTCGCAATTTTGTAACCTTTGTGTTAGGTAGGCAATTAGATCCACTTGCTCTTCAGGTGTGAGTTTGTAAGCAAGTTGCTTAATTTCGTTTAGTTCTTGAGACATTTTCTATATTTTGGTTACGCTTACTTTATTTAATGTTAACAATAGCTGAAGTCACAGCTTGGGATCTAAGATTGTGCGATCGCTAATGATTTAATTAAATTTGCTCACTCATCTGCTTGGGGCTATCGACGCCACTATTCTACCCATAGTAGAACTAGAGTATTAAGAGTTCCGTAAATAATTATGAGCAAAACTCCCCGCATTCGGATTCCACCGGAAGTAAAGAAATATGTCTTGCAACGTGACAAATATCAATGCCGAAGCTGCGGTAAAACCACTGTAGAAATTAACCTTACTATTGACCATATCATTCCCCTCGCCCGTGGCGGTCAAAACGATATCAGCAATCTCCAAACCCTCTGCTTTGTCTGCAATCGGCAGAAAACAGACAACATTGATCCCCGGTTTAGACGACATTTTGAAAATTGAAAGACTCAGATTCTCAACTTCTTAGAAAAGGGCTTTGTTGCACAAAACAGAAAAAAGACACCAAATCTGGGCAAAGTTGGTAATTAGTCTTCGACTTTATAAGAGTCTGGTTTACCTAACTTAATCATGGGATTAAGAGGGTACAACTGATGCATCAAAGTTATAAATTTGTGCTAAAAATAGCATTGATTGAGACGATCGCCAATTTTGTAACGACTGTCTTAAAAGTCAAGCGATCGCCAACAGAAACGCAGGTCTGACCAAAGTTGCCGAAGATGTGAGTTAAAATACCGATATCTTCAATAATTACCCACGCATAACGCCCTGAAAAAAGCGTTGGCAAAGCCCACCGTAGGTATCGCTATGCTTCAGTATCCCCATCTCGAACAATCGCTAAAACATCACTTCGGTTATGACCAATTCCGCCCCGGACAACGGCAAATTATCGAAGATGCGCTGCAAAATCGAGATTTAATGGTTGTGATGCCGACTGGTGGGGGGAAATCTCTGTGTTTTCAATTACCGGCACTGTTGAAAAAAGGTTTAACGGTGGTGGTGTCGCCGTTAATTGCTTTGATGCAAGACCAAGTAGAAGCACTGCGAAATAATAATATTAATGCAACATTTCTCAATAGCAGTTTGAATGCTTACCAGGTGCGATCGCGTGAAGAAGCCATCCTTAGCGGTAAAGTAAAATTATTATACGTCGCCCCGGAACGTCTGCTGAGTG
>Ga0335394_10001870_pt1 | contig 23686 bp, 19 predicted proteins | sample MAT03_FD_205741 | JGI IMG/M metagenome (GOLD analysis project Ga0335394, IMG submission 205741) | Freshwater microbial communities from Lake Fryxell liftoff mats and glacier meltwater in Antarctica - MAT-03 (spades assembly) (version 2) ...
AACCTGAACCGTCGTTGGCGCGCGCTGCCGTCGCGGATGCAGTGAGGCGGGGGTGCTACCCGGATACGCTGATATCTTTCAGATCCGCGCGTACTTCCCGGTAGCTGGTCGAGAACGCCAGCGCGTTGGTTTCCGGTTCTTCTCCGCGGATCCGGCAGTATTCGCGGTAGAGCGCGGGCCACCAGTTCTTGTGCTGAGTCAGACCTTGGTCGCGGTAGCTTTCCCAGTCGATGAGCACTCGGGACCAGCACGCGTCGCCATAGTCCGACGCTTTTTTCGAATCGCCCATTTGCTTCACGTACCAGTCGCGACCGATCCGCGCATGAAGGACCTCGTCCGCCCAGTCGTAGTCTTGGGCGAGTGCGGCGAATTTATCTCCCGAGGCGAGTCCCACCTCCCATTCGAAACGCTTCCCGGTTTTCGGCATCAAACCCTGCTCGATGAAGTAGAGCACCGCGTGTCTCTCGAGCGGTCCGAGCTGGGTGTTCAAGGCCAGCGACCAGGTGAAGTTCACCTGCACGAATTTCCGCCAGTCGATCCCGGCGCGAAGAAACCCGACCTCGCCCATCATGGCGTGTCGGGCCTCGTCCCACAGCTGCCGCGTCATATCGACCGTGTAAGCCCACGGCTTGCCTTTCGTTTCGGCGATGATTGTCGCCATCATCTCCGGCACATCGATCTCCCGCAGGCGCTTGTAATACATCATGAGCGTCTTCGGGCCGATCGGCATTTTCTCGTCGTAGAGGAACGCCTCGGCGTGGACCGCCATGTTATAGGGGTCCGAGAACCGGGCATCGCGCTTGGGACGTTTCTCGTAAACGGGCGGGTGGGCCGAGAACTGCCTCGGAGGAATGGCCGCATTGGGGGACGGCGGGGCCGAGGCACCGTCCAGCCCGCTGGCGAGCGCCAGGCAGCGCGCGAGCAGTTCCGTCCACGGCCTCAATTCCGCCCTGCGCTCCAGGGTGACGAGCTGGGCCACCGCGGCAGTGCCGTACGCGACCATCTCGTCGACCTCCAGCAAGGCAAACCGGCAGATGCGTAGGCTGGGGTGGTCGACCAGCGGATTGGTCTCCGCGAGGTGCCGCTTCAGTGCCTCGCGCAACGCGGGCAGAGTGACTTCGTAAATTCCGATCAGGAGTGCACTGGTATCTGGGGTCGCCAGGATTTCGTCGAAGATCAAATCCAGCGCCGCGTGCGGGCATTCGTCGAGTCCCAGCGGCGGTTCGCGCATTTCGCCGACCCGCGAGCGCCAGGAGGCGGCGTGCTCCGCGCAGTAATAGGCGTGGAGGCTGAACGCCATTTTGAGCTCGTAGATGGGCTCCGCGGTGAGGCGCTTGAGAAGAATTTCGTGGAGACGTCGAAGCGTCCAGTGATGCCGCTTGAGTCGACCCACGCAGTCTTCCACGGAGAGACCGGGCTTCATCGCCTCCTGGAACGTCGCCAAGCCAGCGAGCGGGGGAAGGTTGTGCAGGGGAGTGTAGTGGGGAAGAGACATCATTTCTCCTAGCCTACCGGAATTGCCGCCTGCCGTCTCCCCAAGCGTTGATCGATACTAAACTTATATTGACGAAAATGAGCGCATTCGATCGGTAAGATCGTCAATTTAATCCCCCAATGCGTCCGCAGTTCGAAAAAGTCCCGTTGTCCACCGAGGGCGGTAGCCTGGCCTTCGAGCGGGTCTGGCCGAAAGGACGCTTCGACGGTCGCTGGCATTTTCACCCGGAGGTGGAGCTCACCCTGATTTTGGAAGGGCGCGGGCGACGCGTTGTGGGAGACCACCTCGAGTCGTTTGTCGAAGGAGACCTCGTTTTGATCGGAGCGAATCTTCCCCATTTTTGGCAGACGGTCGATACGGGTCGCAAGGCGAGAGCGGTCGTCGTTCAATTCAGTGCCGAGCGTTGCGGCCTTGCTGCCGATGGGCCGGTCGCTGAGTGGGAGCCGCTTCGTCGTCTCGTGGCGGCGAGTGGGCGTGGATTGAAATTCCCCCCTTCGTGCGCAAGTCGGATCGGTGGATCGATGAAAGAAATGGTCCGGGCAGAGACCCCTGCCGACCGTTTGATTGCGCTCCTCACAGTACTGTCCTCTCTGGCAGGGATCGAAGGTCGGCGTGCGCTCGCTTCCGTGCGCCATGCACCGACCTTGGATCGACGGGCCGAGGAACGGTTACAGCGGGTGTACAGCCATGTGCTGGCTCATTTGCAGGACGACCTATCGCTGGCGTCGGTGGCGAAGGTGGCCGGATTGAGTCGAGAAGGATTTTCGCGGTATTTCAAACGGGCGACCGGGCGATGGTTCTCCGATTTTCTGGGAGAGTTGCGTGTCCAGGAGGCGCGTCGCCAATTGGTGGAGACGCAGCACCGCGTCGCCGATGTGGCGTTTGCCTCCGGTTTCGGCACGCTCGGCCACTTCAACCGCCGCTTCCTCGCACTGACCGGTCGAACGCCCCGTCAATATCGAAACGATCACCGCCCATGAGCAGTACGACGAGACCGGGGTCGAAGCCCTCTGAGGACGTCGATCCGGGCGTTACTTCGTTTTCTTGGCCGGCATATCCCGACCGCCTTGGTTAAGGACGAGCGCCACGACCTGGCCGTCGGCGTCGCGGGTGAACGACACCTGGGCGTCGACGACCTTGCAGAAAAATTCGTCTTTTGCGGACGCAAAGAGCGGAATCTTCGGCTGGCCGGTGGCCTGAATAAAAAGGCCGCCGTTTTCGATCGTTGCGGTGAGCACGAACGTCTGGGCGGCGGGATAACTGCCGGCGTATTCCGCGAGGACATCCGAAGGCAGGCTGACCTCCTTGGTTTCGGACGGGAGGGGCTGTCGCGGACCTCGCGTATCCGCTCCGTTTTGATGCAGGACAAGAGCGGCCACCTTTCCGTCCGGAGCCCGCACGAAGGCGACCTCGGCGGCGACCCCGACGGTTGCGAACCGGTCGTTCGAGAGCGGCCGCAAGGCCAGCCGGGTTTGGTCGGTGGCCTGTGCAAACAGCGTGCCGTTCAGTTCTGTCACTCTGATGGCAAAAGCGGGAGTCAGCGGATACAGGCCGAGGTAGTCCCGGGCGTTCGCGACGGCGGTCTTGGGTCCCGGGCTTTTCGCGCCGAGGAGGGGAAAGCCGAGGCCCTCGGTGCTTTTTTGACCGTTGGCGAGGATCGCAATGCGGTGCCCGCTTTTCGGTTCAGGGCGACCATCGCGCGGTAGCCGCCGGTGGCGCCGTTGTGCCAGGTAACGGGCTGAGTCGGGTCTTCGGTCAGCATCCATCCGAGTGCGACACTCCCACCGCCGTCTTCGTTGGGACTTTGGGATTGAAACGTCGCCTCGAAGGCCGATGCGAGCGGGCCTTCTTTTCCCGCCAGCGCGGCGGAAAGAAAGAGGCTCAGTTCGCGCACGGAGCTGCGCAGCGCGCCCGCGGGCGCGAGGGCGGCACGTTTTTGCCGTTTGCGTAACCGAGGGCGAGTTCGGCAAGCGGAGGACCGCCTGCCAAGGCCAGCGAGGTTTTTTCCATTCGAAGCGGCGTGAGCACATGCGTGCGCGACTCAAGGCTCGTGATTCCAATGTGGGTTTCGACGAATGGGCGTGGCACCCCATTTAACGTTCGACGGGAGGACCTTCGCGGCGTGGCGGTTGCCTCTGGACCTCCCGATTTCGCCGGCTGTAATGGCGGAAAACCTTCCCTTTCCCCATGAATTCAACCCACCCGGCTACTCCTCCGTCGCTTTCGCTCGCACGGCGACCTTCGTTCACCAAGACCCTCGGCACCTTGACCGCCGTCGGAGCGCTTTATCTGGCGGGTTGCGCGTCGGCGTTTTGCCAGACGAATCCCGTGGTCAAACTCACCCGGCTTGACGATCGCGTGCGGATCGAAGTCGAGGGCAAACTCTTCACGGAGTATTTGTTCGGTACGACGCTGCCTCGGCCGGTGCTGTATCCGCTGTTGGCGGCTGACGGCACGAAGATGACGCGCGACTTCCCCATGGCCGATGTTCCGGGCGAAGAGCAGGACCATCCGCATCATCGCTCGCTCTGGTGGGGCCACGGCAGCGTGAATGGTACCGACTTCTGGCTCGAGTCGGACAAGACGGGGAAAATCGTCCAGGAATCGCTGGTAGAAACCAAGAGCGGCAAGGTCGGCGTGTTGCGTGCCAAGCGCCGGTGGGAAACGCCGGAGAAGAAAGTTGTCGCGACCGACGAGCTCACGCTGCGGATTCAGGCCGTTCCTCAGGGCCGCCTGCTGGATTACGAAATCACCCTCACCGCGCCAAAGGATAGCCCGATTGTTTTTGGCGATACCAAAGAAGGCACCATGGCGATCCGTCTTCCGCAGTGGATGACGCTTCCGCACAAGTTCAAGGGCAAGATGGTCGACGGCACGGGTAAACTCGTGAGCAGCGGGGGTGACGAAGGGACAGCGGTGTGGGGCAAACGCGCCGAGTGGGCCGACTACTTTGGGCCGTACAGGGGCAAAACCTACGGCGTGGCGATCTTCGATCATCCGACGAATCCACGTCACCCGACCTGGTGGCACGCCCGCGACTACGGCCTCTTCGCCGCGAACCCCTTCGGCCGTCATGATTTCGAAGGGCTAAAAGATCGGCCGAAAGCCGGAGACTACACCGTTCCCGCCGGAGAAAAAGTCACCTTCCGCTATCGCATCTACATCCACGAAGGCGCCACCGCCGCTGCAGGCGTCGCCGAACGCTACAAGGATTACAGGGCAGGGAAGTAAAGCGACCGCAGGCGGCGCACGTTCGACTCGCTGCGTAGGGCGATTTCTCATCGCCATCCGAGTCTTACAGAAGTCTATGAGATCGTGAGCGGCCACGCTCGGGTTGACAAGCGATGTGGTATATACGCGGTGATTACCCATGCCCACCGTCACCACGAAGGTGTTCAAATCCGGCAATTCTCAGGCGATCCGCCTGCCGAAAGGCTGGCGGCTGGCTACGAGCTCCGTTGAAATCGAGAAGACCGCCCGCGGAATGCTTATTATCGATCCCAAGGCCGAACAAAAACGGGTCAAGGCTCTCGCCAAACTCTACGGCTCGTGCCCGGAATTCCCCACGGTAAAGCAATTGCCGCCGCCTTCGAAGAACTGCTCGAAAGCGTACGGGACGCCGGGCCCTATCTGAAAAGATATCCTCAGAATCGTCGCCCAGATTGACCGCTCTCGCCGCAGTCGGTGGCGCGTAACCGCGCCATGCTCGAACTGAGCTAGGTACAGTTTGCCCGGGATCTATCTGTCACTTGACGTCAAAAGCCCGTTTGAGCACTTTTGAGGCATGGCGACCGTTCAAATCCGTACTCGTATTGACCGTGACTTGAAGAAGAAAAGCGATGCTGTGCTGAAGAGCCTCGGCTTGGACGCTGGTTCTTTCGTCTCCATGGCCCTGACGCAACTCGTCAATCGTCGCGGAATCCCCTTTGCCATCGCTGAGTCGGACGCGGCGTACTTTGCATCCGAGTACGAGCTAACACCCGCGCAAAGTGCCAAAGCGGGTACCGCCTTGAGCAAAGAAGCGGCGCATGCTCGTCGCACCGGCAAACTGCGACAGATCGCGGGGCTGGCTGACCTCGCTCCGTGAAGTTACTGGCCACGCCACGCTTTCTCAAAAGCATTCCGGCCACTCGCAGGACGGAAGTTTTGGCCGCCATGCTGGCGGCGGTTGTTGCCTTCGGAAAACCTCATTTGCACGCCGGAGTAGGACTCCGGCGTATCCGGCCGTTTTTGGAATGTCGCTGCGGTCTGGATTTGAGGCTGATTTTCCAGTGTGAGAGGGACGCCCTCGTCTTCCACCTCTGCGGGACACATGACGAGATCGGGACCTTTTTAAAGAACCAGCGGTGATAGGATGCACGGCTAAGCACAGGAGCTGGTGGCTTAAATCATCCGCCAAATCGGCGTGGGTGACAAACTCATGCGTTTGGTTGAAAAGTACGGACTGACGCCCTGGCAATGCTCCTCATCGCCAAAAACGGTCCGCCGACAATTCTCTCGATCGGTCATGTCATGGTACGCCGCCGCACGTTCCTCGCCAGATTCCCGGTTCCATTGATGCCGGTCTCCTAGCAACCGCAAACCACACGATCTACCCCATTTCGATTCCTCCGTGCGTAACGATACGTCCGATACGCGCGCCGGCAGCGGTCCGACCCATTCGGCTGCCCGAGCTCGGAGTCCGGCCTTGAGGCCGTCCGAACAAAGTCTCCAGCGACAGCACGGATTCCCGCAGGCAATGGATACGCGTCCGTCCTTCGGCGGCATAGAGTGTCTATCGTTCAGTGTTTGCTCCTGTATTGGACGTTTGACCGAAATCGACCTCGCTCGATTGAGTCCGCTAATATGCCTTCATTCTCGAAATCTGATCATGTCCTCGTCCACACGATCCGCGTGTAAAGCGAGACTCGATTCCACCACGCGAGCGAACGCTTCGGCATCGTTGGTCCAGAAGACGCCCGTGAGCTGCAGAGCGCCGACGTCGGCATTAGCGAGCGACAATTGGAGTTTGTTGTCATGGTTGAAGAGCCGGACCGCATCCGCGAGCGGGGTGCCATTGAACTCGAACCGGCGGTTGCGCCAGGCGAGCGCCGCGGCTTTCTCGTCGTCTGTCAGCCGCGTGACAACGGTGCCAAGCATGGTGGTGGCGGCCGCCGGGACCACGGTCCGAGTTCCCGCATCCGCCTGCAGCGGCACGGACGCAGCACCCCCAGTTTGGCCGGAATTCGTCGTCGCAACCCAATTGGCGATCTCCACCGTGCCCTCAGTCACTACGATGCCCACGTGGTCGGATTCCACGCGGACAGAGAACGCGGTTCCCACCGCGCGCACCGTGACGCCTCCGGCTGTGACGATAAAAGGACGCGTCGTGTCCTTTCTAACCTCAAAGAGTGCCTCGCCGCGAACCAATCGGACGGTTCGCAAATCAGACTTGAAATCAACAATGATGCGGGCGTTCGAGTTGAGTTCGACGGTCGAGCCGTCAGGGAGCACCTGGCGATCCGGACACAGTGCCACAGTCGTTTGTGGCGTGTCGGTCGGATTGGACCTGTGCGACAGCATTAAAATGATCGCGAGCGAAGCGGCCAGCGCGACTGCAGCAAGTCCCCTGGCGTACTTCTGGCGAGTGCGGCGCGCGAGCGCCCGGCCCACCTCCTTGCGAAGCCCAGCGCCGTTTCCTTCAAGACGGGAACGATTGGCGGCGGACCACACTTCCTGTGCCTCGGCTAGCGCCGCCGAATGATGGGGGGCGGAGGTCAGCCACACCTCGAACTCCGCCTTGTCTCGCCGAGAGAAACCAAGATCGCGTCGGGAAATCCATTCCGCCGCAGCCCGTCGCGCCGCCTGCGGAGAGTGTGAACCCGGTGCCGTGTGTGCCTCTGGATCTATTCGCTTCATGTGTCGGAACCAATGCCGCGTTGGCGAAGATGTTGGACACACTTTGCGAGGCCGCGAGCGACCTGCGTGCGAACGGTCGCTTCCGAAAGGTCGAGTCGGACGGCGATCGCGGAGTGGGCGAGGCCGTCAGCCACCCTCAGCAGAAAAATCTCCCGGCAGCGTGTAGGGAGTCCGGCGATCGCGTCGGCGAGGAGGTCATTTTGAATGTGAGAATTAACAAACGACACTACATCCTGCTCGACATCGTGAACGCGCCATTCGGGAAGATCGCTTACGGGGATGGGTGAAACGAATCGCTGTTTGCGAAAAAAATTGGCGGCGGTGTTCCGGGCGATCGTGAACAGATAGGCTTTGACCGAACCGATGCTCGCTTCGGGCTTTGCCTTGAGCAGCTTGAGATAGGAGTCCTGTACGACGTCGTCGATGTCGTTGATGGATGGAAAACGGCGGCGCAGAAAGGCGCGCAATGCGGGTTCGTGAGGTTGGATCTCCTCACTGAACCACTGGGACATGTTCGTTGTCCGGAGGCCCGGCAGGTTATCCGTCGCCATCTTTGCACCGGTATCCATGGGTGCCGGCGCTGAGGTGGAGGATGACGGGTTCACGATCGCAATTCGGATACGGCGCGAAGCCAGCTGTATGAATCGAAACGAGAAACACCAGCTTCAATTCCAGGGAAGAATGAATCGCACGGAGGAAAAATCCGTTTTTCGTTGTCATAAAAATCCCCCCTTCGCGTGTCGTATTGAGGTCACCCACTTCGCATGTCGCGGTTTGGATGGCTTCACCCCAACCGTCCGTTCTCTACCCATGCCCGCATTTTCGCGACCACGCAGCGGCACCCGCGCGCACCGCTCGGCGCCAACCGTTTTTCTGCAAGCAATTCTACTGCTGACCGGCTGGATGTGGCAATCGAACCTGCCGCTTTCGGCCGCGGCGGACAATGAACCAAAACGGACGTACGATCTTCCCTCCGCCGACGCCGCTTCCGCACTCAAGGAGTTCTCTGCCCAATCCGGACGAGGCGTCATTGCGCCCACTCCCGCGGTGAGGGGAGTGCGGACCAATTCGGTTCGCGGCGAATTGACCGCATCCGAGGCGCTCGAGCAGATGCTGGCGGGTACGGGCCTCGTCGGCAGCCTGGATGCAAAAAGCGGAACCTTCGCTGTGCGCAAAAAAACCGAGACGGAGGCGAAAAACCGCGGAAAGGCCGAGCAGCGCGAAAAACCTGCCGGAAAAGGAAGCCGGGATGCGACCCCCGGTTCCAGCAACCTGGGTGACGCCCCCCCGCCCGCCACCGCGCCGGGTTCGGCGAGCGAAAGCCAAGCAATCATCCTCAATCCGTTCCAGGTAAACTCGGATCGGGATAAAGGCTACCGCAAGCTCAGCACTGTGACGTCTTCACGCATCGGCGTTCCGATCATGCGAGAACCGTTGGCGATCGAAGTGATCTCCAGCGAACTCCTCAAGGACTTTTCCGTTACCGAGGCGCTGCATGTTTTTCGCTACACCTCGAGCGTGACCGTCGGCGAAGGTGAAATCGGTCAGCCCGGCATCCTGACGATGCGCGGCTTTCAGATGCCCCGCTTTTTCAACGGCGTGCAGATTTCCAGCGCGGCCTCCATCGAGCCCTTCTTGGATATGGACAATATCGATCGCGTCGAAATTGCGAAGGGCAGCATCGGACTCTTCTTTGCCAACACGACGCCCAACGGCGTGGCGAACTATGTCACCAAGAAGCCGCAGTTCACCGAGGCTAACTCCCTCCGGCTGTCTTACGGCAGCTTCAACTACAACAAGGTCTCGCTCGACATACAGAATGTCTTCAAGGATCGCGACGTCGCGTGGCGCCTGATCGCTGCGCGGTACTCGCGCGATGGCCGCGTCAATCGCCAGCATCGTGAGTCGATCCTGCTCGCTCCGTCGGTAGTTTATCGGCCAAACAACCTCATCGAAGTCAGCGCGGAATTGAACTACACGCTGCAGAAAAATCCGTACGGCACGTTGCAGTCGCGGGCGCTGGCCATCAATCCCCAGACTTACAAGGACCTGACCAATCCCAGCCAAGAGATCCTGAATTTCATGAAGAGCAAGTATGGGCTGACCACCGACGCGCAGGCGCGCGCGAAGGTCGAGGAGCGTTATGGCCGCGGCGTCCTGACCGGCTTGGAAGGAGTGCAGGGCTGGAATACCAACTGGCAGAACGACACCTTCGAACGCACGGGCGTCGTGCCATTCATCCTGACCGGCGACAAAATCGAGTGGTGGCGGTTTTCTCCCGAGGGCGACAAGTTCAACCTCATTACGGGCAACTTGGACGGCGATACGCTTTTGAGCGACATCAGTGTGGTCCTTACGCCCCGGAGAGATCTGTCCGTTCAGTATCACTGGCTGCGGATGCACTCCAAAATGAATCTCGTTTCTCAGAGCCGGCTGCCCAACGGTGGTTTGCGCCCGGACGGACGCATCTGGAATTCCACCATGGAATTTCTCGGGATCACGGACGAAAGGGCGCGCGCTTCGTATAACGATGCGCAGATGCTGGACGTTGTCTACGACAAGGAATTCGCCGGGATTAAGAACAAGTTCGTCTTCGGTGCGGAAATGCGGCGTCGCATGCAGCAGAACGGTGCGCGTCCCATCGACTACTCCAAGGCTCTACCCACCGTTGCTCAGGATGGATCCACGCTGACCGCCGTGAATGCCTATCGTTACTGGGACCCCTTCGGGACCCAGCCAGAACCGGACCCCTACACCATCGTTTCGGGCTCGCTGCGCATCACCTCGCGCACGATCACGGAGAATCGGGACCTCTACTTCAGCTATCGCGGGCAAGCTCTGAACGACAAGCTCAACGTCCTGGCTGGCATGCGTAACGTCCGCTCGGTGGCGAGTGGGATCAATGACAACACGTGGACCGTGGGCGCGGTTTATGAAGTACTTCCGGGTTTCCGGCTCTTCGCTTCGGCCGGCAAGAATGTCATCCTCACGAGCGCCCGGACCATCTCGGGTGCGGGTGTCGTCGCCGCGGACAACGCTCGCTTGCTGGACAGCGAAAGAGGCAGTGACCTTGAGATCGGCGTCAAAACCGATTGGATGGATAACACCCTCTCCGGCAGCATCTCGTACTACGACGTGAGCCGCAATGGCATCATTCGCAGCTCCTTCAATAAGAACAGCGTCGAACCGCGCAACTACGATGCCGATCCGAATAACAATGTTACGCACTCCGAAAATGCGGGCAAGGTTAGGGCCGAGGGCATCGACGGCGACATCGCCTGGACGCCGAACCGGAAGTTCCAGGCCATCCTGAACTTCAGCTACGAGTTCGACGTGCGCGTCGTGACCGATCCGACGCTCGATCCGTCGAAACGTTGGCTTCTCACATATATCAAGGCCAAGTATTACCGGCCGATGAAGAGCCCGCTCTGGCGCACTAACCTGATCACGAAGTATAATTTCATCGACGGTCGCTTGAAGAATCTAAGCGTCGGCAGCGCAATTCGCAGTAGTGCCAAATACAATATGACGGACGGCCCGAACTACGACTTGGTCGTGCCTTCGGAGACCATCATCGATTTGTTTGCCACCTATACGACCAAGCTCGGCAACCTACCCACCTCGTACACCGTCAACGTCGTTAACGCAACGAACACAATCAACGATCTCACGCGCAGTAACGGACTCGAGGCTCGCCTCACGGTTGGTCTCACGTTCTGACCCATTGCGCCGCTCGGTATTCGGGAGTTCACGGAACGGTCCATGAACTCCCGTTCCATTTAAACCTCGTTCTTGCTCATTTTTCCGGTCTCAGCTGAAGCTGAGGAATCTGGACCTTCCCTCTAGTAACCTTATTTCAATGAACCGAAAGAGTCCCTTGTTGTGTGCGATCCTGTTCGCATGGGCTGGGCAGCAGATGCTGTTCGCCACGGACAAATTACGGATCACCGTCGGACCGGAATTCCTGGTCGACGATGGCGGCGGAAAGACCCGGCAGTTTCCGTTTTTAGAATATCTGGACGGCATCCTGTTTGCGACCTTCAGCCAGCATCATGACTCCTACGTGGATCATCCGGTCGATGGCATGCGGATCTCCGAGGATGGTGGTGCGACTTGGGCAACCCACGTGGAAAAGCCCGATTTTTATCTGACGAGTATCGTCAAGCTGCCTGACGGACGATTGTTCGGGATGAGCTACATCACGTACTGGATGGATGCTCGTCACCAGTCCTGCCACTACTGGATCTCGTCGAACCGGGGCAGGAATTGGGAGCCTCATACCGGCGCCATGCAGATGCCGCAGGATATGGCCAAGGTGCACAAGAACTGGGGCGGTATGTTGTTTCATCGGGGGATGCTCGTGATGCCGGACGGTTCGCTGCAGGGAACGATGTACGGTAAGTATGCCGGCGATGCCAAATACCGCGTGATTTGGGTGAAGTCAGTCGACCACGGTGCGAACTGGAGTGTCGTGTCAACGGTCGCCTACAATCCGAAGCTCGAGGGCTCGGAGGCATTCTGCGAGCCATGCGGGGTCAAGGTCGCAGACGGCAGCCTGCTCGTGGTGATGCGGGTGCAATCCGGATTTCCGCTGTATCAATGCCGGTCGACCGACGGGGGCCTGACTTGGAGCACGCCCACCATGCTGCCGGGCGTTGCATCCGAGGATACGCACAGCGTCGATCCAGAACTGATCCTGATGGCCAACGGCACGCTCGTGCTGAGCTACGGTCGGCCGAAGACTCGGATGCTCTTTTCATTGGACGGCAGCGGCTATGGCTGGGGAAACCTCACCGACACCTTTCACACGGGCAGTGGTTATACAGGCGTCCGGGAGGTGTCTCCCAACCGCCTGCTGGCAATCACGGAGAACAGCACCCACAAGCGAGTGAAAGACTTATATTACAACCTGAACAGCGCTCCGCCCAGGATTCTCGGAAAGTTTATCGAGGTCGAGAGGACCGCCCCAGGAGCAGAGGACCGCAAGCCATAGCGGCTGCACACCGCGAGCCGGGCCGAATCGAAACGCATCGCTGGGTTCAGCCGAAAGCGATGGAGGCTGACCCTTTATCCCCCTCAGGGTTTTCCACCCTGCTCCGATCCCACTTCGCGCTATCGAACCCTACATCCAATACGATTCCCACTATGCTCTATCGACCCTTGCTGATGACTGCCGTGGCGGGCCTCGCCCTTGCCGCTCTGCAACCGCTTCGCGCCGCACCCGGCGAATTTCCCGGGCGGAAGGTCCGCGACGTCATGATCTACAGCGACCCGCTGTACCACGCCACGTTCCCGTCGATCGTCAAGCGGCCCGACGGCGAGCTGCTAGTCGCTTTCCGCCGGGCACCCAACCGTCACGCGTACGGTGAGAAAAGGAACCACCACGTCGATGCCAACGCCAATCTGGTCGGAGTGCGTTCCCGCGACGGGGGTGCCACTTGGTCTGCGCCCGATCCCCTATTCGCGCATCCCTTCGGCGGCTCCCAGGATCCCTGCTTGCTGCAGCTGCGCGACGGTACGCTGCTCTGCACGAGCTACGGTTGGAGCTTCATCCGTGCAGACGGGATGCCCAAACTGAAGACCCCGTTCTTCGAGAATATCCCCGGCGTGGTTTTCTTCGGTGGCTTCTACCTTCGATCGGTTGACGGTGGAAAAAGCTGGACGGGGCCGTTTTCTCCGCCGTCTGTCCCCTCGGAACCTTTCTACACCCCACATGGGCAGACCCTGCCCGCGTTCAATCGTGGCGCGCTGTATGAGGGGCGCGACGGTCGGATCTTCTGGGTCGTGGCTTCATTCGATCGGGTGAAGCCGATCCGCGGTTCGACCCACCTGCTCATTTCCTCCGATAAGGGTGTGACGTGGACCTACTCCTGCCCCGTCGCCAGTGGCGCCAGCGACTCCAAGGAGTGGTTCGACGAAACCTCCGTGTATGAGACGCCGAAGGGCGACATCGTCGCCTTTCTGCGCTCCGAGGACTACGACGACCAGGCCTGCATCGCCCGCTCGATCGATGGCGGAAAAAGTTTCCAGCCCTGGCAGGGCATGGGCTTTAAGGGTCATCCGCTGCAAGCCTTGCGTCTGCCCGATCAACGCGTGCTCCTGGTCTACGGCTACCGGCATGTCCCGTACGGTATCCGCGCCCGGATTCTCAACGCCGAGTGCACCGACTTCGCCACCGCACCCGAAATTGTGCTGCGCGACGACGGCGGTGGGCCCGACCTAGGCTACCCGTGGTCGGAGCAGATCGATGCCACCCATGTCCTCGTCACCTACTACTTCAACCGCCCAGGGGTCGTCCAGCACATCGCCGGCACGATTCTTGAGATCCCATGAGGGTGCAGCCGGTCATGGTTTCGCAGCGGAGCGTTTGGCTCGTGGCCCATCGTTCTATCCTAGACATCGCACAGACCGGCCCCATCCTCAGTGCTCCCTTTGTTTCACCTTTAACTCAAATCCTTCTTTAATCCCTGCTGAATCTAAGCTTGCGCCGCGCGGATTGAGGTTAGCCAGCTCTTTGTGGTAGGGGCGATCTGCGCGAGGATGCTGCTTTGGATCGAACCTCGGACCGAAGCAGACATGAGCGGATCGTGGGGAACGCTGAACGGGGGCGCACAGAAATCCGACGCTGTCCATGCCGCATTTTTATGAAGATTGAAGATCGTGGGTTTGTCTATGACGCGGGGCAGCGAGCGTCCGCCGAAAGCGTGGCCTCCTTTACCGGTCTGTGCCCTTTGGCCAGCGGCCGGATGCTCTGCACTTTCCAGCTGGGATCGGCGAAGCACGCCGTGGATTCCACCGTCCGGCTTTGTCGCTCCGCCGATCGGGGGCGGACTTGGCAGGAATTGGCAGTCCGACTCCAGACCACCGTCAACGGCGTCGCCGGCAGTCTCGGCTCCGGCGAAATGGTGGAGGTGGAGCCAGGACGAATTCTGCTGATGGTCACGTGGTTCGATCGCAGCGATCCACGGCAACCCTTGTTTGACCCGGTCACCGAGGGTCTGCTGCCGAGTAAACAACTCGCGGCGTATTCCTCCGACGAGGGTGACACCTGGACTCCTTGGCGGGAGGTCGAGATTCCGTCGTTGAAGGGCTGCACGATCACCGGGCCAATGCTGCGGTGGTCGGACGGCGCGATCGCCTACGCGTTCGAAAGCTACAAGGACTTTCGGGACCGCGGACCGGCGACACATGGCGCATGGTATATCGTTTCGCGAGATCGGGGCGCAACCTTCGGTTCGCCGGTGCTGGTGGCGCAGGATCCGCGGGCAGGGATTTTTTATTGGGACCAGCGAATGTGCGTCGGGCCGGCGCCTGGGGAGTACGTGAGCATGTTCTGGACGCACGATCTTAAGCGGAAGCAAGACCTCCCGGTTCATCTGTGCAACGGATCGTCCGTGGGGCCGGTCGCCACGGCCATTCCGGGCCAGATCGCGGCGCCTCTTCTCCTGGAGAATGGCGATCTGCTCAGCTTCGTGGTGGATCGCGGAAAACCGGGCACCATGACACTGTGGCGCTCGCCGGATCGCGGTTTGAATTGGCCGGAAAGCTGCGTGGTGCATGTCCACGACGAACGTGCGCTGCTGAGCCAGGGAAAGGAGAATATCGAATACACCGAGTATTGGGACGACATGCTCAAATGGAGCTTTGGGCATCCCGCGCTTCGTTCGCTCGGCGATGGCAGAGTGCTGGTGGTTTTTTATGCCGGAGTTCCCGGCCGACTCAGCATTCATTGGGCACGGGTGGATGTGAATGCCCCTAAATCGTAAATCGAGGCAGCTGTCTATCGTCCCGGACCTCCTCTATCCACGCATGCGAACGACGCTTCTCGCTGCCGTTCTGCTCGTGGGCATCTCCTGGCAGGCGACGGCCGCCGTCAAGGCCGCCACCCCGTCCAAGCCCGCTCCCGCCGCACCGATCCTGGCGCCGCTTTTGCAAAGCCTCGCACGCGACCCCATCGCGCGCCTCGAAGATTGGCGCCGGGAACGCGTACGGCTCCGGGGGCAGTGGATCGACTATCTCGGGCGTTTTCCTGCCAAAAAGGCACCCCTCAAAACCGGTATCCTTGCCACCGAGGACCTAACGGATTTCATCCGCCAGCGCGTGACGTATCGGATCGAGGACGGGGTTATGACCGACGGCTATCTTCTCACGCCGAAAAATGTCCTCGGCCGGTTGCCGGCCATTGTGGTCTTTCACCAGACGATCGAGACCCAGGCCCAACAGGCGGCCGGCATCGATGCGTCCAATCCCGAGCTCATGCACGGCGTTCAGCTCGTGCGCCGCGGCTACGTCGTGCTTTGTCCGCGGTGTTTTATTTTCGACGAAGGTGCCGATCACGCCGGCAACGTGGCCATCGTGCAGCGCCGCCACCCGGACTGGACCGGCATGACGCGAATGACCTGGGATGGCATCCGGGCCGTCGATTTCCTCGAATCGCTGCCCAACGTCGACCCTGCGCGGATCGGCGGCCTCGGGCATTCCCTCGGCGCCAAGGGAGTCCTCTACGCCGCCGCCTTCGACGAGCGCTACCGGGCCGTCGTTTTTTCCGAAGGCGGGATCGGCCTTGGCTTCAGCAATTGGGAGGCACTCTGGTATCTCGGCAAAAATATTCGTGCGCCGGGCTTTCCCCTGGAGCACCATCAACTGATGGCGCTGATCGCGCCGCGCGGTTTTCTCCTGCTCGCAGGAGAAACGGTCGATGGTGCCGGGAGCGGGGCTTTCGTCGAAGCAGTGCGCCCGGTTTACGCGCTGTACGGCGCCCCGCAAAACGTCGCCTGGCTCAATCACGCTGCCGGCCATCGCTACCCGCCCGCCGCGCAGGAGAGAGCCGAGGCCTTTTTCGACGCGCATCTGAAAAAGTAGCGCCAGTGCCAGCCCGGCGACCCGCGATCGTTGGCGTCTCGCCCAACCGCGCATCCTCCCTTGCCCGCGGAAGACGAGATGGAAGACCGAGCTGCCAGCTCATCGTCGGCGGCACGCCAGAGAGTTATTAATACCCACAGCTGTTGCGCAAACTCATCTGCGTCGGTCAGCGGGTCGTCCAACCACCGTCGATCGGAATGCCGGCAGGGCGGCGCGGATGGTATGGAAACTCGCGTCGAGGATGACCGCGCGCAACTGATCCCACTTCTCTGGCGGAAATTCCTCCACAGGAGCGACGTGCTGCAAACCGGCATTGTTCACCAGAATATCCACGCCACCAAACTCCGCCTCGGTCGCCGCCACGAGCGCCGCGACCTCAGCGGCCCGACTGAGGTCGGGCGTGATGGTAGGAAACGCGGACCCCGGCCGACGCCGCAAGGTCCGCGCGCAGACGCTCGATCTCGGCGACGTCGCCGAATCCATTCATCATCACGTTGGCGCCCTCCGCGGCGAAGGCGCGTGCCCGGAACGGCGGCGGGAGTGACAGGGGCGGAATTGGTGTTCATGGAGGCTTCGCGCGGGATCAGATGGACCCTTGGCGCGTCTTGAGGAACTTCTGCACGAAAAAGATCCAGCCTTTTCAAGGGTAGCCGAGACTCAACGCCACGCGGAATCCGATACATTCGTGCCGTAGTTCCGGTGGGTCTTCGTGCCGATAAGCAAGCCAAAGGTTCATCGGGTTCTTGGTCAGAAAAGACCCACCGCGCAGCACGCGATTGTCGGAAGGGGGCTTGCCGATGGGGTTATCGATCGCATGGAGCCCACCGCTGACATCTTCGAAGCGGTCCGCGCACCATTCCCAGACATTGCCCGTCATGTCGAACAAACCAAAGCCATTGGCCGGGTATTGGCCCGCCTCCTTCGTTGTGGCTTGACCGCCATACCACGCTTTGTCCGGCGACAGCTCGTCACCCCAGGCAAAGCATGTCCCCTCATTACCGCCGCGGGCAGCATGTTCCCATTCGGCATCGGTGGGTAAACGGTAGCCCTTGCTTGTGCGCTGGACCAGCCAACTGCAAAAAGCAACGCTGTCCAGCCAACTCACCGCGCCAACCGGCTGGTGATCGGCGGAGAATCCAGGAGCGTTGATGAAAGCGGGCGGTTTGGCGCCGGTGTCGGCCAGATAGGCTCGATATTCCAAGTTGGTCACCGGGTATCTGCCAAGTTTGAACGCAGCGATTTCGACCCGGCGACCTGTGTGCCAACGGTGATGAAACGTGGCCTCGGGTGGGCAGGCCGGGACGCCCATAACCAGGATTCCCTTGGGGATATCGTTCGTCATCGGTTCAATCACGTTCATGACGCGACCTCCATCCATTGTTGACGTTCATGGCTCGTGAGCATGGCCGTCAGGAACCGCACGACGTGAATCGCCGTTGGCAGGGGATTATGCCATTGGCCACGGCCACGCATGCACTCGAGGAACAGCGCGATCTCGTCGATGTAACACTGTTCGTAATTGAAGCCTGGCGGTGGAGTAACCGTCTCCCATCGCTTCGTCGCAGCGAGGTAACGCCGGGCGAAACCATCGGTCATTGCCAATTCGACGATGCCGGCTTCGCTGATGAAACGGCTGGCGCTCTAACCCGTCCGCCGGAGCAGATCGTATTGCAACGTGACCGCGGTGGCGCTCATCCATCCCTCCACCGGAGGGATCGCCGCCGTCCCGCCCGTAGGTTCCGTAATGCCCGTGGACGTCGATCGCGGTCAGGCTCTCGGCTGGCATGGCCGATGGTCTCTCTTTCATTCGGTGCCGGTGCGAAACGATGCATCCTCTCCTCGGCTCATCCCCTCGCTGTTAACTCCTACTAGGCGGTAGTGGTAGAAAGTATTCCGGGCGAGCCCGGCGATGCCCGCGAAAACAAGCCGCGGGGTTTCCTGCATTCCGCCATAAGCATCCGGAGTGCGGAAAACACAGGCCTGATCCGGACCGTACTCGAAGTAGTAGGTCGTCTTGTGTCCCAACGAAGTCAGGCGGCCGGTCAATACGGCGGTGGTCGCACTGATCCTTTTGGCTTCACGCGTCGCCACATGGGGACGCCGCGTCGCCGGCGTGGTATGGACGAAATTCAGACCCACAGACCTTCCGTTGCCATTCTCCCCGACGAGGCGGAAATGGTAGGTGCGGCCGGGAGCGAGATCCGGGATGTCGAGGTTCACATTGTACCAATCGTCGTCCGTTCCGTACTGTGCGCCCGTGCCGAACACCTCGACTCCACCCAGACCCCATTTTTCGGCCCGATAGCCCGACAGGATCCTGATCTTGGCGTATGCGGCCAGCCGCGTGAGATTGGCCTCACGCACGAACGCAAAGTTGGGTCCATCAGACGCGTTTGGCTCCATCGTCTGACGCAGCAGTTCCACCCACGTCACGCCGTCCGTGGAGGTGAGCACCTCCAGGTCTTTTGTCGGCCATTCCGTATTCTGGTAAACCTGCACGCAGGATATTGTGACTGGCGCGGCAAACCGATAAACGAACTCTTGGGGAGCGGTGGGATGATTGCCGCTCGCCCACATCCGACCGGCGCCATTGCGCCAGCCGTCGGTGAGCCGGGCCGGATCATCGTCCGAGCCCGATGCTGCGCTCACCAGCCTGCCGCCGTTGGCCGGATACAGCAGTGAGTAATTGCGATAGGTCAGCGTCAGATCGTCGAAATCGATCTCCCCGGTCGGTGGATGGGCGGGATCCACGAAAGCAAGGAGATGGAAGAAATTTCCGTTGAGATCTCCCAGCGACGTGTCGATCGAATCATACACATACAAGGCCCGGTTTTGGGAAAGATTGTTCCCGGCATACGTCCAGTTGTGCGAATTGTTCTCCAACCGGTAGGAGACGTTCTCCCACCTGCCTGAAGCGAGCGCTTCCGTCAGGCTGTAACCGGTATAGGCCCAGTTGGCGCGCCGGATGTTTTCCGGGGATTGCTGGGAAACATCGAGGTCGCGTTGCGCCCACCAAAGCAGCTCGGATCCGTTCGCCACAAAATTCCGACCCCGCACCTTGAGAGTGACCAACGCGTCGCGGAAATCGGGATTTCCTCCCCCCAGGAAAGCCGTTCGCCCCTTTTGCGGTATGATCAAACCCGGATAGAAATAGGACGCGAGATGAAGCGTGCCGATACCATCCGTATGATTGGGATCGTCTCGGGAGGGCTCCGTGAAGCGCACAAATCCGCCACCGGCCTCCAGATCGGGAACGAACCGCAGATCCTTCCCCGCCGACATCCCTCCGCGCCAACCCGCTGTCCCATTGTTCCAATCCTCGTGATAATGCGCACTGAGCGTGGGCGGAAGCGCGCGGACCGCGGTGCTCTTTCCATAGCTCACGTCCGGACCGTATTCAAACCAGTACTTCGTGGGCAGCCCATGGGGCTGTATCCGGCCGTTCACCGTCATTCGATCAAGGCCGAGAGTCGAGGCGCTACCAGTAACGACTTCGGGAGGCTTCGATGGAGCAACGGGGCTCGCGCCAAGCCCGGGAAACGGTTGGATTGCGATAACCGCGATGCAAGCGCAGCCATGGAGGATGGATTTTTGCATGACCTGCTTCTCGCTGGAGGTGTTTCGGCAGTCAAGCGGCACACCTTCTGGGTGTTAGGGCGCTGGTGGCGGCCGCTGACCTTCGGATCGGAAGCCGCCTAGCTTGAGGGGAATGGTCCAAAATCGCTACAAGAGCGCTTATTTTCTCAATTTCTGGGGACGGACGCATAGCACACTTGGATAATCGTACATACACGAGTATTCGCAGTGATTTTTCTGCCAACACAGAGTTCGCAAAATCCCAAGTTCAGCACACCGGTTCGAAACAATCATAAGGATTGGATCATGCACCGCGTCGGGTTTGCCGCGAAACGGGCTGCGTTATCCGCTTTCTGCTATACTTTTAGCCGCCAGATCGCGATAGAGCGCCGTCGCACTTGGACTCGCCTCGAAAACCCGTTCAAGCCGCACCATCGCGTCGGTTGCATCGGATATCGTCGCATGGCATCCTGCCGCGACCGCAGCGAAGGCCGCCGCACCGAGGCAAGCGCGTTCCACACACGCGGGCAAAACCACAGGCAAGCCGAGCATATCGGCGGTGATCTGCAGCCAAAGCGGGCTGCGCGCACCGCCTCCGGTGGCGACGACACTTCGCGGTAAACGAGCACCGGTTCCATCATCCGTCACCCTGCAGACGAGTGCTTGGTGGGTCGCAGCGACGCGCTCTAGGACGGCGCGCACTGCTGCACCTTGGTCTGAGGCCGCTCCGGGTTTCCACGCCGCGCCCGCCGATGCATGCGCGGCCAGAGCGATCAACTCCTCGATACTCCGCTCCGGCGCAAACCGTCGCTGGTAATCCTCCAGTTGGCCCGCACCATTCGGATCGAAGGCCAGCCTCCAAAATCGCACGCCATCCGTATGGCACCCGTGAAAACACTGGGGTTGCGCTTCCGGCTCATCAACCAACGCGAGCGCTGCCAGCACCGTGCCCGTCGAAATACTCATGTCGGCAAGCCGGCCGAGTCCCGAACCGATCGCCGCCGCGTGATGGTCGAGCGCGCCTACAGCGAATGGAATTCCGGCCGGCACGCCGAGCAGGGCTGCGGCGTCCGCGTTCGTGCGGCCCGCTGGTGAACCTGGACGAAGAGGTGTCGACAATCTCGTGCGATCAACCGCAAAGGTCTGCAACGCACTCGGCCACCACTGTTTGTTTGCAAGATCATAGAGCGCGAGAAACGCCGCGGTGCTCGCGTCGCCGACGCGTTCGCCAGTCAGCGCAAATGTGAGATAATCCGAAATCGTCATGATGTGACGCGTGCGATCCCATACGGACGGCGCGTTTCGCTCAAACCAGCGCCACTTCGTAACCGCCGATTGCGCCGATAATCCAGCGAAGCCAATCGTAGTTCGAAATATCTCAGTGTGGGCGAAGGCGTCTAGCTCCGGCTCGACCGGATCGCCGCGTGAATCGAGCCACACGATGAATGGCGTCAGCGGTTCATCGTTCGCGTCGAGCAGCAAGAACGTGCTCGCCTGTGACGAATAGGACATCCCGGTTATCTCGCTGGATAAGGCACCCGCCTGCGCGAGCGCCTCGGCCAGCCCGTGTCGTAAACCGCTCCAGAATTCTCCGACCGCCAGTTCGCACCGACCCGATGCGGGCACCGTTTTGTTCACAGCCACTCGACCGAGGCCCTTCAGTCCACCGCTTGCATCAAACAACCCGACCTTGAAATACGAAGTGCCAAGATCGATGCCGAGCAGTAGGGACATGGAAGTGAAAACCCTTAGTCGCTTCGCGCGATCAACGCCAGCGTCGCCTCGACGACGCGCGGGCCGTTCTCGTGGGAAAAGAGCGCATTTCGCGCCTCATAAAAGCCCCGCGCGTCGGCCTCCGCCGTGACGATGTACGCCTGAAGCTCGCCGTTCGCGAGCGTGATGACGAAGGTGCCGGGCGCTCGCCGCTTCAACTCGAGCCCATACTCCACGAAAAACTCCCCCGGCCAGCCGACAAATTTCCACGGGCCGATTTGGACCACCTGAATTTCCGCCGGCGAACACTCGCGTGCCTTCGCCTCTAGCCGGCCGTCGGTCGCCGCGAGCGCCAACTCGACCGTCTCCTCCGCGCCAAAGACATCGCACTCCGCCGTGCGCACCGCCGTGCGCCTCGCGCCGTCGTGTTTCAGCTTTTCAAAACGCGCCCGCACCTCCGTCAACGCTCGAAGCGCCGACTCGCGTTCCGGCATCCGCCGCAGCGTCAACTCCACGGAAGTCCCCCGCACCGAGACCGGACACTTCCGTGAAAACGTGATCGATGGCAGTGCCGCTGCCACGGCCTGCCCCAGCAGTTCGCCGAGCCGCTGCGCCTCGGCGAAGGTATTTGCGCGCGTGACGTGCCGCGGGCTCTGGTTGCCCGAGGCGCCATTGTGATAGAGCACCGGGCACACGGCCCCCAATACCCGCGCTTGAAGAAACCGCCGCGCGTAGTGCGGAAAGTCGCCGCTGATCGACGTCGAGTCCTCGTGCAGCACCGTCGGGTGCATCGCATAGACAATCATGGCCGCGATGGGTGCGCCGCCTTCGCACGCGCGCACCACGAGCACCGGCACCTCGGGATCGGCTGGGCCGGCGGGATCGTGGCGGTTCGTGCCGATGCCGTTCGCCCGCGCCACCGCGAGTCCGAGTTCCGCCGGTCGCGCCGACTTCACGGCCGCTTGCGCCGCCGCCACCATTTGCTGGGCGACCCACGCGAGATACCCGACATCGGCCTTGGGCACAGTGGCATCGGCCGCGTTGCTTAGGTGATCGACGATCACCGGCCCCGAGTGCGTGTGCGTCGCGGTGATCATGATCGCTTCCTCCGGCACCCCGGTCTCGGCCGTGATCGCTCGGCGGACAAAAGCCGAGAAACGTTTACTCACGTGGATCAAATCGTTCGCGAGAAACAACACCTGCCCTTGCATCCTTCCCGTTTCTCCAGCTCCACGCAAATAGAGCGCCGCACATTGCAGCGGGTCGTTCACGCCCGTGCTATCCCGAGCCACGTGCGGGTAGCCATAGAGAAACACGCTGCGCGGCGGCGTGAGGTCCGTCACTGCGGCACCGGCCTGCAAATCGGCGAAAAGGGAATCGGCGGAAATGGTCATCGCTTTGCCAAGCAATCGTGCGCACCGGCTCTCGCGAGTAAATGTTAATCTCTGTTCACATATTACCTTTCTTGACATTTCCTAACACGCCCCAATAGATTCCAACCCGTGAAGCACCTCCCGTCCGCCGCTCGGCAGGCCACCATCCGTGACCGGTTGGCCGCGAAACCCGGCGTCTCGATCGCCCAGCTCGCGCTGGAATTCGGCGTCAGTGAGATGACCATCCGCCGCGACCTCGCGGCGCTCGAGGGCAAGTCCCACATCCAGCGCACGCACGGCGGCGCGATGCTCACGGAGCGGATGATGCTCGAGTTCGACTATCGTGACCGCCGCGCCCTCAACCGCGCTGCAAAGTCCGCCATCGCCGCCGAGGCCCGGAAGCTCGTCCAGCCCGGCCAACGCCTGATCCTCGACACCGGGACGACGACGCTTGAACTCGCCGCACTACTCAAGGACGGCCAAGATCTCACCGTCATCACGCCCAGTCTCGCGGTCGCCTCCGAGCTCCAGCACGCCGCCGGCGTCGAGGTGATTCTCCTCGGGGGCACCATCCGGCGCGGCAGCCCCGATCTCACGGGACCGGTAACGGAGCATTGCCTCGAACTCTTCGCCGTCGACCTCGCGTTTCAAGGAGCCGACGCCATCGGGATCGACGGCTCGATCTACAATTCCGATCTCCGTCTGGCTCGCGTGGACCAGCTCATGCGCCGCGTCGCGAAGCGCTGCTGCGTTCTCTCCGATCACACGA
>Ga0335394_10001872_pt1 | contig 23668 bp, 14 predicted proteins | sample MAT03_FD_205741 | JGI IMG/M metagenome (GOLD analysis project Ga0335394, IMG submission 205741) | Freshwater microbial communities from Lake Fryxell liftoff mats and glacier meltwater in Antarctica - MAT-03 (spades assembly) (version 2) ...
GGTCGCCGGTCGCGCCTCCTCCATGGCCCTCGCCGCCCTTGCCGCGAACCCGGATCGTCTGGCTGTCGCTCACGCCGGCAGGAATGCGCACCTTGAGGGTTTGCACCTGTACGTCGCCCGTGCGCGGGTCGGTCCGCTGCAGCGAGAGGGTGCGCTCCGAGCCCTTCACGACCTCTCGGAGAGTGACAAGGATATCGCCTTCAATGTCCTTCCCTCGCGCCGGGCCGCGTGATCCGGAGGATAAGGGATCGACGTCCGCCGTTGGACCGCGACGGCTCCTTTGGCCGAAAAACTGTTCGAAGAAATCGCTGAAACCCGTGCTTCCTCCGAAGTTGAATTCGAAGTCTTCCTGAGGCTGCCCCTGGCCAGCCGGTCGGCGGGTCCGGCGGCGTGAGGAAGAGGGCGCTCCGCCCCCTTCTTTCCAGCGGGCACCTAGCGTGTCGTACTGCTGGCGCTTCTGGGGATCGTCCAGGACTTCATAGGCTTCGTTGATCTCCTTGAATTTTTCCTCCGCGTTACGTTTGTCCTTGGCCACGTCCGGGTGGAACTGCCTGGCCAGTTTCCGAAAGGCCTTTTTGAGGTCCTCGTCGGTGGCGGTGCGGGGGACGCCCAAGATGGCGTAGTAGTCTTTAAAGTCCAAAGGTGAGGAAGGGAACGATGCTCCCGGTCAAGAAAACGGACGCGTCCCGATCTGCAAGCCCCGCGCTCATTTGCCGGTCGTTCCGGTCGAGGCTCGCCCGAGGATCTCTCCAGCACATCCCGCACGAGTAGAAATTCGCCTTGCCTGTACGGTCGTGCGAGTTCAAATGAACACGGTTCAATCGAACGCCATGCAACTCACCGAACGTCAGGAAGAAATTCTCGCCTTTGTTAGCGGCTATCGACGGGAGCGCGGCATTCCGCCGTCGACCCGGGCGATCCAGAGCCATTTCGGCTTCGGTTCGCAGACCACCTTGGTGCGTTACTTGGAGGGCTTGGTCGAAAAGGGCGCGTTGGAGCAAAGGGAGGGCGGGACGTGGGAAGCCATGGCACCCGAGATTCAGGCGATTTTCGAGCTTCCGATATACACAGAGGTCTCCAAGGGGCTGTCTCGCGTAGGGGAATCGGAGACAGAGCACCTTTCGCGATAAGCTTTCTGGTTTCGAAGTGCCGCTTTTTTTACTTTCCGACCGTGACCTTGGAACCGGCTTTGCCGCCTTTCGGAGCCATTTCATTGCCGAGGGAGGCGACGTATTCGACGAGATCGCGTAGTTCGCTTCGCGTGAGGATCAAACCGAATACCTCCGGCATACTCGACGGAGCGGATTCGCGTTTGGTCACGTCGGTCTTTACGAGTGTGATCGGATCCGTGCCGGCCACGGGACGCAGAGTGTAACTCTTTGCATCTTCGGCTGCGATACTGCCGACTTGTATGCTACCGTCTTTCATCGTGAGCGAGACGGAATCGAAACCGGGGGCGATCGTCGCGTTGGGCATGACGATCGATTCCAAGATGTACTCGCGGGATTTTTCGGCACCGATGTTGTCGAGGGCGGGACCGGCCTCGCCCCCTTCGTCCTGTACCTTGTGGCAACGCACGCAGGCGAGCACCGGATGTTCGTTGAAGAGTTTGCGTCCCGCCAGTCGTTTGCCGCCTGTGAGTGCGTACGCGTATTTGTTCTGTGCCGGGGCACTCGCGAGGTCCGCCGCGCGTTTTTCCAGCAATGCCATGAGGGCGGGCGATCCGCGTTTTTCGGAGGCATCGAGGATTTCCACCTGCATGCCGACGAGGGAACCGTCTTTGGCCATGCGACCGAGGTAGTCCCCCAGAATCTGGTCCACCCTTGGATCTTTCAGCGTGGTCAGGTTCGTGAGGGCGCTTTGCTTTTCGACGAGTGTTCCCGTGTCGAGTGCGTGAACCAGCAGCGGAATGGCCTCCGCGGGCGAGAAGACTGCGAAGTAATTCTGGGCAGCGGCGCGCAGCGCCGCGTCTTCGGAGAGGCCGGAGGCTTTGACGGCCTCCGCTAATCTTGGGTGTTTCCAGACCGAGAGCGGGGAGAGAGCCGCGGCACGGACCGCTGACGGAGCGTCCGCCCGGAGCGCCAGCGCGAGCAGCGCGTCGCCAGTCGAGGCGATTTTCAATTTCTCCAAGGTCTCGATGGCCGCGAGCACGATCTCCGAGGACGGGTCCGCGAGAAGGGCCGCGGCGGAGGGCTCGAGGGCGCGGGCAGCGGGCGAGGCGTCGCGCGCGGGCAAGGGACGGTAAACGCCGACAATCCGGTCACGAGCGGGCGGCTGGCCCCACGCGGCGAGATGAGTGAGAGCCTCGATCCGCAGATTCTCGGGGGCGTCGGTCCGGATCGCGTAGGCGGCGAGGGCGGCGGCGTTTTCGGGTTTGCCGTTGCGAAAGTGGGCGTTGAGCACGCGCAGTCCGAGCGCTTCATCCAGGCTTCCGTCCGACGCGGCGAGCAGAGCCGCGAGTGCGGTTTGCGCGCCGACAATGGGCACGTCGTTGATCGCCCGAGCGGCTTCGACCACCAGCAAAGGATCGGAGTCGGTGAGGAAGCGGCTAATCTCCGCCTGCCCGAGACGACGGAACGCAAGCAACACCGCCATGCGAACCGAGCGTGACGGGTCATTTGCCGCAGCCAGAAGGGCGGCGACGTTTTTGCTCCCGACGAGACCCATCACGCCGGCATGCCGGAGGTAGAGATCCCGATCTTCGTTCGTGCGCAGCATCGCGATCAGGGCGTCGATCGATTCGGGACGGGCGAATTTGCCCAAGCCTTGGGCGGCGAAAAACTGCACCCGGGCGGCGGGGTCCTTCAAGGCCCCGACGAGCCCCGTGTAGCCTGGCACAAAGCGGCCGTCGCCTAAAACTTTGGCGGCTTGAGCTCGGACTTCCGCATCCGAGTCGCTCAGGAGGGCGAGAAGGGGCTGGTAGGCGCCCGCCGATTTCCGGCCGATCTGGCCGAGCGCCCAGATCGCATGCAGACGGCCGAGTTGCCTCTCGTCCTTCGCCGCGATTCCCTGCAGGAGAACAATCGCCGGAGCGCCCTTGGCCGCGAGAGCGTATTGCGCTTCGCGACGAACCCGCTGGTCGGCGTGTCCGATGAGTTTGGCGAGCTCGGCGTCGGAGCGGCCCGACATTCCTTCGGCAATCAGCTTCTGGGTTTCCTTGATCAGCGGATCGCCTTTGGTGGCCGTATGGGTCAATGCGTACAAGCGACCCTTCTTGCTCTTGGCCCAGCCCTGACCCCAGTCCGAAAAATAGAGACGCCCATCCGGTCCGAAATCGACGTCGGTCGGGAGCGTGCCGCCGATAAACGGCTCCTGTTTGCGCATCTTGAAGAACGCGCCGTCCGGCTCGAGCGCATAGACGTGGATTCCACTCGTCGCGTAGGAACCTTTGAAATGGCACATGAAGAAGTGGTCGCGGAAGCTGTCGGGAAGTCCCACGCCGGGGTAGTGGGTGAGACCCGAGGGACCGTCAGCGGTGTTCACGATCGGAGGCACGATGTAGGCCGCTTGACCGGCAAAGGCGGGCACCCAGAGCTTTTCGAAATTCCACGGACCGGCCTTGCCGAGCGGATTGTGCTGGTAACCAACCCGCCAGCCGCTATCGCCGCCCTCCACGATATAGACGAACCGTTCGACATCGCCAAGATCGCAGTCGTTGTCGCCCGTGAAGAGATTGCCGTGGTCGTCGAAGGCCAGCTCTTGGGGATTGCGCAAACCGGAATGGACGATTTCCAGCTCCGAGCCATCCGGATTGGAGCGGAAGACCGCGCCCATGTCCGGCGCGTCGATCACCCGGCCATCCTTGGTTTCGACGTGGGTGCCGCGGTCGCCGATCGAGAAATAAAGTTTGCCATCGGGACCCATGATCAAGCCGTGCATGTCGTGGCCGGTGTAGCCGAAGCGGACACCGTAGCCCTCGCTTAGAGAGGTGCGACCGGTCGATTTGCCCTGCGCATCCGGCCCGTCGAGCAGCCAGAGATGCGGAATATTGGTGAACCAGACTTTGCCGTCGCGCGCGAGCACACCCGAGGCGATGCCATCGAGGGGATGGTTGAATCCGTCCGCGAAGACGCTCGACGTGTCGGCGACGCCGTCGCCGTCTTTGTCGGAAACCAAACGGACGATCTCCGATTCGATCGAAAGCTCCCGTTCGCCCGCCTCGCCGAACTGGTCGATAACCATCTTGCTACGATCCGCGAGCGTCCGGATGGCGAGGTCCTGCTCGAGCATCGGCATGTAGTCGCGGATATCGAGGACACTGGTCCGATAACGGTAGGTTTCGGAAATGTAGGCGTTTCCCTTTTCGTCGAACGTGAAGGCGACGGGATTGGCGAAGAGCGGTTCGGCCGCGAAAACGCCGATCTCGAAACCTTCGGGGAGCTTGAAGTGCTTGATCGATTCCACCGGTTCGTTCGATGCCGGAGCGATCGAGGGCGTCGCCTGACGATCGTAAACTTCGAGCTTTTGTAGCGGTTGACGACCGGACGAGGAAACCGCTTGGGCAGACACCGGGGCGGCGAGAAATGGGAGCAGGGCGGTGCCAAGGGCAGCGCGAACAGGGTAGGAAAAGCGCATGAAACCCCACGCTAGCACGGGAAAGTTCGGTGGCAAGTGGAGCTTCGTCAGTCTTGCGGCCGTTGAACGGGATCTCTCAAATACCCCTTCCGGCTCGGCTTACCCTGATGGCTCTTTCCCTCCACTCCTCGCTTCTTCGGATCGGTGCGTCCGCGTCGGAGGTGATCATACTGTGCGACGCTCTGGAGGACGTGCCCTTGTGGATCAAAGACGTCGCGGGACACTATCAATGGGTCAATCGTTCCTTCCTCCTGAATTTCGGGTTCGAGAATCGCGACGATGTGCTCGGGCGAAGCGACTACGACCTCTGCGGCCTCCAGCTCGCGGAGCAATATCGCGTGGACGACGAACGTGTCCTGGCGGGCGAACGCATCGTCGGTCGCGTGGAACTCATTGGTCGTTATGACCATACTTCGCGGTGGTGTTCGACGACGAAGATCCCGTTGCACGACCGCAAGGGTCGGGTGGTCGGGACAGCGGGAATCACCCGGCCTCTCGCCCTTACCGTGGGTGCGGCTCGTCAAGAGCCGATGAGCCTCGCCATTCGCTTGATCGGCGAGCAGGTGGGGCGTTCGTTGTCCAACGCAGATCTGGCGCGGTCCTGCGGCCTCTCCTTGCGCGCGTTCGAACGCCAGTTTCGCGCTCACTTCCGGTGTACGCCGCAGGTGTACGTGCGCCAGCTCCGCGTCCGTCTGAGTTGCCACGCACTCGTGAACTCGCGCAAAAGCTTGGCGGAAATTGCCACCGAGTTCGGCTTTTCGGATCAAAGTCATTTTAATCGCGAGTTCCGCCGTTTTATGGCCGAAACCCCGGGTACCTATCGCGAACGTCATCAGCAGTAAGTTGGTCGTCATTGGTGGAGGGCCTCGCTCCGTCGAGACTAACCCGCAACCCGTCCGGAGCTCCGACGTTAGAGTTTGGAGTCCGGACTTTAGTCCGTCAGGAGAAAGTTCAATCGGATTTCGGACGGCCTTAAGGCCGGACTCCAAACGTTTTTGCAGCCAAGGGGAGTCGATCTTTGCGTGGTGGTGGCGGTCGACGGGGATCTGTTTAAAGCAGGCGGATCCTTTCGTTCTGTCGGGCCTTGCGCGCCAGCTTGCCGTTTTTCTACAAAAAATTGCCGTCGCCGTCCTAGCCAAGTCGGAGGAGGTCGGATACACTGGAGGGCGTCGGTGCCCGCTTTCGGGCAAGTTTTCCCCATGCGCCTTCCCACCCGTCATGTGCCCGCGTTCCCGGCTTCGACCGGTCGCGGCTGTCGACGCGGAGAGTATTTTGTCCCTATGAATTCTGTGACTTCGCTCAAGACGGTTCGTTCGAATGTAAAATCGCTCGTCGAGGCTTCCCTCGCCGACACCGGCGGCCTGCTCCGGCTGGCCCCTTGTTGGGTGCCACGCTCGTTTCTCCAGCCCGGCAAACGCCTCAAACTTCATCCGGACGATCTCTATGCGTTCGGCCTGAACCGCGGAGGGATCGACGAGCGCTGGTTCGCCTCGACCACTCCCGCCGCCAACGACAACCGTACGCCCGATGAAGGCTTGAGCTACGTTGTAGCGAGCGGGAATCGTTTCACGCTCGCCGACGCCGTTGCCGAATGCGGGGCGGGCCTGATCGGGTCCGCGATCTGGGGGAAGTACAAGAAGTGGCCGGTCTACTCCAAGTTCTTCGACAATATGGGCCCGATCCCGCACCACATGCATCAATCGCAGGCCCAGGCCGCGCTGGTGGGGCAGGAGGGCAAACCTGAGTCGTACTACTTCCCGCCGCAGCACAATAACGTCGGTAACAACTTTCCGTATACCTTCATGGGTCTGGAGCCGGGCACGACGAAGGCCCAGGTTCGTCGCACGCTGGAAAAGTGGAATCAGGGCGACAATGGCATCCTCGATCTCTCTCGCGCCTATCGCCTCAAGCCCGGCACGGGCTGGCTGATCCCGCCCTGCGTGCTGCACGCGCCAGGCTCGCTCTGCACCTACGAGCCACAGTGGGGCTCGGACGTCTTCGGCATGTACCAATCGCTGGTCGAGGGACGCGAGGTTCCCTGGGCGCTGCTCGTGAAAGACATGCCCAAAGAGAAGCATCACGATCTCGACTTCATCGTGGAGCAGCTCGACTGGGACGGAAACCTCGACCCGAATTTCAAGGACAACCATTACCTCGAGCCGGTCCCCGTCGCCGACACGCGGAGCGAGGGCTACGTCGATCGTTGGATCGTCTACGGTCGGATCAAGGGCGAGCAGCTCTTCTCTGCAAAGGAACTTACGATCGAGCCTGGCGCGAAGTGCACGATTAAAGACAACGGTGCCTACGGTCTCATCACGGTTCAGGGCAAGGGCCGCATGAACAAGGTGACCTTGGATTGCCCGAAGCTCATTCGCTTCCACGAGCAGACCGAAGACGAAGTGTTCTGCACGGAAACCGCCGCCCAAGCCGGCGTCACCTTCGAGAATACCAGCGCCGTCGAGCCCTTGGTCATGCTCCGTTATTTCGGTCCTGAAGTGAATCCGGAGGCGCCAGCAATGGGCGCCTACCGCAAAAATCTCTTTGTCTGACGTGGCGAAGGCGTTCGCGCCTGCGCTCCGGTTCCCGCTCGTTTTCAAGGACAGGAAAGCCTGTCCGATTCCTTAAACTCAAACTCGTCTTCTTATGCCTCAGAACAACTACCCAAAACTTCATAACGCGATGTGGCCTGGCCTTGTTGGCAAAGGCAGTCCGGGCGCCGAGCCCTTTATCGATCTGGACACGATGCTCGACCTCACCGCCAAGGCCGAGGTCGACGGCGTCAAGTTCGACGGCGTCGACTTGTTCATGAGCGCCCCGCATACGTCGATCGACAGCAAAGATGGGGCGATCGAAAAATTGGCGGGTAAACTCACCAAGAAAAAGCTCTTGGCCGGTTCCGTCGTGGCGCCGGTCTGGGGACCAACCGGTGGCGGCTCTGCGATGGGTTCGGAGGACGATCGCAAGAAGTTCGTCACCCAGGTGCGCGAGGCCTGCCGTATCGCCGCCAAGCTTCGCGAACTGGGCGTGCGGCCGGACGGCGTGGTGCGGATCGATTCGTCGGCATCCGTCGCCGACTGGGCGAAGAATCCCAAGGCGAATACCAAACTGATCGCGGCGACTTTTCGCGAAGCGGCCGCCGTGGCCAAGGATCATGGCGAACGCCTCGCAGCCGAAGGCGAAATCTGCTGGGGCGGCATGCACAGCTGGAAGCACATGCTCGATCTGCTCGAACAGGTCGGTCAGCCCAAGGTGGTCGGTTTCCAGGCGGACATGTCTCACACGCTTCTCTACACGCTAGGCGAGAATGCTCCGGCCCATCGCATCGTTCCGAAGAATTTCCACTGGGAACCGTCGGCCACGCACGAAGCGCTGCTCAAATTGACCGATGCGCTCCGCCCGTGGACGATCGACTTCCACGTCGCTCAAAACGACGGCAGTGTCTTCGGCTCCGGCAGCCACGAAAAAACGGGACGCCACTGTCTCGCGACCGATCCCAAAGGTAAACTCAATATCATTCGCGACGCCGGCTACTGGCTCCGCGACGGCAAGGGCAAGGTCAGCAAAAAAATCCGGCACATCTGCTGGGACGGTTGTATGTTCCCCAACGAAACGATGATGAAGCAGCAGACGTGGAACGACATTCTCTCCGCGATGATCCAGGTCCGCGAAAATCACGGCTGGTCGGAATAACCTCTTCTCTTTTCACACCATGAAAACGCTCAATGTTGGAATGATCGGCTACGGCTTCATGGGCCGCGCCCATTCGAATGCCTTCCGTAAAGTCGGAAACTTTTTCCCGCTCGGCCACAAAGTCGTCCTAAAGGCGGCCTGCGGTCGCGACGGCGCCAAGACCCAGGCCTTCGCGGAAACCTGGGGGTACGAGTCGGTCGAAACCGATTGGAAACGGCTGATCGATCGCGCCGACATCGACGTCGTCGACATCGCCGCGCCCAATAATGTCCACGCGGAGATCGCCATCGCCGCCGCGAAGGCCGGCAAGATGATCCTCTGCGAAAAGCCGCTCGCGATGAATTCGCCGGAAGGCCTCAAAATGGTCAAAGCCGTCGAAAAGGCGAAGGTCCCGAACATGGTGTGGTACAATTACCGCCGCATCCCCGCAGTCACCCTCGCCAAGCAACTCATCGACGAGGGCAGACTCGGGAAAATTTTCCACTACCGCGCCAAATTCCTGCAGGACTGGACGATTTCCAGCGACGTTCCCCAGGGCGGTCCGGGCACCTGGCGTTTGGACGCTGCGATCGCCGGCAGCGGCGTGACCGGGGATCTTCTCGCGCATTGCATCGACACCGCCCTCTGGCTCAACGGCGGGATCGATTCCGTCACCGCGATGACCGAAACTTTCGTCAAGCAGCGCAAACACACCGCGACCGGCAAGATGGCCAAAGTCGGCATCGACGACGCCAGCGCGTTTCTCGCCCGCTTCGGCAATGGCTCGCTCGCGACCTTCGAAGCGACGCGTTACGCACGCGGCCACAAGGCGCTCTACACCTTCGAAATCAACGGCGAGCACGGTTCGATCTTCTGGGACCTGCACGATCTGCACCGCCTGCAGTGGTTCGACCACAAGGATGCGAGCGCGCTGCGCGGCTGGCGTTCGATCCACGTCAGCGACGGCGATCACCCCTACATGAAAAACTGGTGGGTCCCCGGTCTGCAAATCGGTTACGAACACTCGTTCGTTCACCAGGTGGCGGATTTTATTCAAGGCATCGAGAGCGGCAAACCCGCCGCGCCGACCTTCCGCGATGGACTGGCCACCGACTACGTCACCGACGCGGTTCTCTCCTCCGCCCGTACCGGTCGCTGGGTCAACGTCAAGTCGGCCTAGTCGTCCGCGTTCTTTCTAGCGTTAGCGCTCACCCCATCGTCCGCTCCGTTCTTTAACGAACACCCTATGACTTACCGTCTTGTTTCTCTAGTTCTGCTGCTTTGTTCGTCGTTGGCGCTGCGTGCCGCGCCAGAGACGTTGGTGTTCGTGCCGCCGGGCGGCGGTGGGGGAAATGCCAAACATGTTGTCCTGCTTTCCGGGGACGAGGAGTACCGCAGCGAGGAGGCGATGCCGATGCTCGCGAAGATTCTCAGCCAGCGGCATGGGTTTAAGACGACGGTGCTCTTCGCGCTCGATCCGGACGGCAAAATCAATCCCGACAACGGCAAGTCCCTCGCGGGTTCGGCGGCACTCGATACCGCCGACGTCATCGTGATGGCGTTGCGCTTTCGCGATTGGCCCGAAGCGGACATGAAGCGTTTCGTCGACGCATACCGGCGGGGCGTGCCGATCGTCGCGCTACGCACCTCCACGCACGCGTTTCGCATCCTCGAGGGGCCTTACAAGGAGTTCTCGAACTTCGGCAAGACGGTCCTCGGCGAAAAGTGGCTCACTCATTGGGGCAAACACAAGATCGAGGCGACGCGGGGCGTCATTGAGCCGTCGGCGGCGAAAGATCCGATCCTGCGCAGCGTTGCGGACGTTTTCGGCCCCTCGGACGTCTACGAGGCGTATCCGCCCGCCGATGCGAAAATTCTCTTGCGCGGCTTGGTTTTGAGCGGAATGAACCCGAAGGATGCGCCTGCGACCACCGTAAAAAAGCGCGTGACCGACAAGCAGGACCAGCCGGTGAATTCCCCCGCAATGCCCGTCGCCTGGACCCGGATCCATCGCAACGAGGCCGGTCAGCAAAATCGCATCTTCACGACCACGATGGGTGCCGCCACCGACTTGGAAAGCGAAGGCCTCCGTCGGATGACGATCAACGGCGTCTACTGGGCGCTCGGATTGGAGGTCCCGGCAAAGGCCGACGTCCGCTACGTCGATCCCTTCAAACCCCGTCCGTACGGGTTTAAAGGATACCGCATCGGCATCGTGCCGGCCGATCACGCGCTGGGCAAGGTGCTTCGCGAGGGGGATGCCGCCCCCGCTCCCGCGAAAACCGCGGCTGCCACTCCCGCCGCAACTAAATCCGCGACGACGATTCCGGCGATCGTGGGCAGTCCGCTCACGTTCAGTCCCGGCGACCGAATCGCACTGATCGGAAACGCCTTGGCCGACCGCATGCAGCATCACGGCTCGCTGGAGACCTTGCTCCACGCGAAGTTTCCCCAGCTCAATCTCGTGGTGCGCAATCTCGCGGCCGCAGGCGACGAAGTGGTCGACCGCGCACGGTCCAAAGACTTCGGCACGCCCGACGAATGGCTGACCCGCGTCGGCGCCGGCGTGGTCTTTTCCTTCTTCGGTTTCAACGAGTCCTTCCAGGGCGAAGCCGGCCTGCCTAAATTCAAAGCCGACCTCGAACGCTTCCTTAGCGAAACGAGCGCGCAAAACTACAGCGGCATGGGCCCGCCTCGCATTGTCCTGTTCTCTCCGATCGCGACCGAGAAGCTGACCGATCCCAACTTTGCCGTCCCTGAGTCGACAAATCGCAATCTCGCCCTTTACGCCGCGGCCATGGCGGAGGTCGCCCGAGATCGCGCCGGCGTCACGTTCATCGATTTGTTCACCCCGTCTCAAGCGCTCTACGCCGAGGCCGCCAAGACCGGAAAATCGCTGACCTACAACGGAGTCCACCTCAACGAAGTCGGCGACGCGGCTATCGCGCCCGTCATCTTCAAAGCCCTGACAGGCGAAGCTGCGCCCCAGGGAGACTTCACGAAGCTGAAGGCCGCGGTAAACGAGAAGAACGAAAAGTGGCACGGCCGCTACCGCACGATGGACGGGTTCAATGTCTACGGCGGTCGTTCGGCTTTGAGCTACGTTTCCGGACCCGATGGACCGAAGATCAGCAATTTCCAGGTCATGCAGGAGGAAATGGCCCAACGCGATGTGCTCACGGCCAATCGCGATAAGCGTGTCTGGTCCGTTTCGGGCGGCGGCGACTTGAAGGTCGACGATTCCAATCTGCCCGCGGTGACGAAGGTGCTCACCAACAAACCCGGAGCGAATCCCGACGGTTCGCACGTCTTCTTGGGTGGTGAAGAGGCCATTCAAAAGATGACACTTTCTCCCGGACTGAAGGTGAACCTGTTCGCCAGCGAAAAGGAATTTCCCGAGTTGGCCAAACCGGTGCAGATGGCGTGGGACACCCGCGGTCGCCTCTGGGTTTCGGTCTGGCCCAATTACCCGGAGCGCCGGCCCGACTCGAAGGTGGGGGACAGCCTGCTGATCTTCGAAGACACCGACAGCGACGGCAAAGCCGACAAGGTCACCCACTTCATGGACAACCTGAATTGTCCCACCGGATTTCAGTTCTACAAGGACGGCGTTCTCCTCATGCAGGCACCGGATCTGTGGTACGTCCGCGACACCGACGGCGACGGCAAAGCCGATTGGAAGGAGCGCGTGCTGATGGGTCTCGACTCCGCCGACTCGCATCACACCGCCAACTCTCTCGCGCTGGAGCCCGGTGGCGCGATCTATTTGAGCGACGGCGTTTTCCATCGCAGCCAGATCGAAACCACGAGCGGTGTGGTGCGTAACATCGATGGCGCGGTCTACCGCTTCGAGCCCCGCTCCGGAAAATTCGAAACGTACGTTTCGTATGGATTCGCGAATCCGCACGGCCGCACCTTTGACCGCTGGGGCAACGACCTGATCGTCGACGCGACCGGCAATGCGACCTATTTCGCCGCGGCCTTCAGCGGGAAGATCGATTACCCGGCCAAGCATCCCAAGATGAAAGAATTCTGGGCGCGTCCCGCCCGGCCTTCGGCCGCCAGCGGAATCATCACCAGCCGGCATTTTCCGGATGAGTTTCAGGGGAACTTTCTCAACGGAAACGTCATCGGCTTCCAGGGATTCTATCGGGTGAAGGTGGAGGAGGACGGCTCCGGTCTGCGCGGGGAGCGTCTACCGGATCTCGTGTCCTCGTCGGATCCTAATTTCCGTCCCGTGGGACTAAGCGTCGGTCCGGATGGAGCTATTTACTTCCTCGACTGGCACAATGCGATCATCGGCCACATGCAGCATCACCTGCGCGATCCGAACCGCGACAGCGTGCATGGCCGGATCTATCGCATTACCCACGAAGGCAGACCGCTGATGAAGCTGTCGAAGATTTACGATCAACCGATCGAAGCCCTCCTCGAATTGCTGCGAGAGCCGGAGAACCAGGTGCGCGAGTGGGCAAAAATCGAACTCGGCCGCCACGAGTCCGCCAAAGTCGTCGCCGCGGTCAACGCCTGGGTGAAGCGCCTCGATTCCAAGGACCCGAATTACTCCCACCTGCTCACCGAGGCGCTCTGGGTGCACCAGTGGCACAATATCGTGGACAAGTCCCTGCTGCGAAAGCTGCTCCGCTATCCCGATACGAACGTGCGGGCGGCCGCGACCCGGGTGCTTTGTTACTGGCGCGATCGGGTTCCGGATTCGCTCGCCCTCTTGAAGATCCAGGCGGCGGACGAGAATGCCCGGGTACGGCTGCATGCGGTGCGTGCGGCGAGTTTCTACTCCTCGCCCGAAGCGGTGGACGTCGCTCTCGCGGCGATCAGTCGTCCGTTGGACTACTATCTCGACTACACCCTCGGCGAGACCCTCAAGCAACTCCGTCCGTATTGGCGGAACCAGCTGAATACCGTGGCGGCGTTGGAGAGCGAGAACCCGGTGAAAATCGATTTCCTGCTTCGCACCGTCTCGGTGAAGGAATTGGCCCAGCTGCCCCGCACCGATCGCGTTCGCGAACAACTCGTGAAACGCCTCCTGGTGCCCGACGCTACCCGCGCGGAAGCCCTCGCGGAACTCTCCTCGTCGCGGAAAACGCCGGGCGCGGTATTGCTTTTGGATTTCCTCAAGGCGACCGGCCAAGTCGACCGGGTCGCGATCGGCAAACTTTTGGCCAACCAACCGGCGGCCGAGCTCGCGGACGTTCGAGTCCGCCTCGTCGCCGTCGCCACCCAAGATGCGATGGACGTGTGCCCGTACGGATGGGCAGCGCTCGCCGCGGCCGATCAGGGTTTCGACCGGATTTGGGCCGAGGCTTCGAAGTCGTCGCGCGCGCTCACCCAGTTACTGAGCGGAATTCCTTCGCTGGCGGACACTGCTTTGCGCGCAAAAGCTTTTCAATGGGTCCTTCCGCTGCTGGTTCCGTCGACCGGCGAAGTGACGCCCGAGCGCCTCGCGATGCAACGGGCGGCGGTGCGGGCAGCCGTGAGCATGCGCCGCGATCCTTCAGCCGTGTTTCACGCTCTGGGTAAACTGGTCGAGCAGGGCCAGAGTGTCCCGGCCGCTGCGCAGGGCCTCCGGGCGTTGCCGCGCAGCGCCTGGGATGCAGCCGCCGCGCCTCGCCTGGGGGCTGCTCTGGTCGACTGGGCCGAGAAAGTCCCTGCTTCCGATCGTACCGGACCCGACTTTCTCGATTCCGTGCAGACGACCCAGGAAGTTCTCGACTTGATTCCTACCGTGGACACGGCCGCCTTGCGCAACCGCCTCGTCCGTCTGCGCGTGGCGGTCTTCACGATTCGCGCGGTCAATGAGGAGATGCGTTACGACTCGCAGCGCCTCGTGGTCGAGGCCGGCAAACCGTTCAAGGTGACCTTCGAGAATCCGGATGCGATGTCGCATAATTTCGTCATCGTGAAACCGGGGTCGCGCGAGCGTGTGGGCAATGCGGCGATGCTGCTCGCTCCCGAGTACCGGGACGGCGAGGGGCGGGCCTACGTTCCCGCTTCGGCGGATATCGTTGCGGCGACCAAGCTGCTCGAGCCCGGCCAGAGCGAAACGCTCAGCGTCGTCGCACCCGCCGAGGAAGGGATCTATGAATACGTCTGCACCTTCCCCGGACACTGGACGATCATGTGGGGCCAGCTGATCGTCACCAGAGAGTTGACCGGTCCGCTGCCGCCAGTGGCGACGGCCGGCCCTTCGGTTGCCGCGTCTCACGCCCATGCCAAGTGAGCCATCGGCTTTGTTTCGTGGTCCGGAAGCATCCTGCCTCTCGGTCCGCTGTCACTTTCCTTCGTCTTAAACGTTTTTTCCTTCCTTCGCTTACTCCTCCTCCCATGCGTTCACTTTCCACCGTTCTTTTGACCGCCCTCTGTGCGCTGCCGACCCACGCCGCGACACCCGCCGGCTTTACCGCCCTCTTCAACGGTAAGGACCTCAAGGGCTGGGAGGGGAACACCTCCCTCTGGTCCGCCAAGGACGGCGTTATCGTGGGTCGCACCACGGCGGAAGCACCGCTGAAATCGAACACCTTTTTGATCTGGAAGGGTGGCGAGGTGAAGAATTTCGAGCTGCGTGCCACTTTCCGCTTCGTGGATAACAACGAAAAGCGGACGGCGAATTCCGGCATCCAATACCGCAGCAAAATCGTCGATCCCGCGGGCTGGGTGGTCGGAGGCTATCAGGGCGATATCGACGCCGCCGGGCGCTATGTCGGCATGCTTTACGAAGAGAAAGGCCGAGGGATTCTTGCGAAACCCGGCGAAAAGGTGAAGCTCCTGCCAAGCGACGAGAAGAAGCCCAAGATCGAAGTCCTCGGAGAGACCGCACCTGCCGCCACCGTGTCCGCCGCGTTCCGTCCCGACGGCTGGAACGAGTTGACCGTCATCGCCGAGGGCAACCATCTCCGCCACTTCCTTAACGGCACGCCCACGGCGGACATCGTCGATCTCGATCCCGCCAAGGCGTCCGCGACCGGCGTGCTGGCATTGCAGATACACCAGGGCCCGCCGATGCAGATCCAGTTCAAGGAAATCTTGATGAAGAAACTGCCCTGAGCGGGCGGTGGTTATCGCACGGGGCGTCCGGCACCTCCATAATGCCAGCCGGTTTGATCAACAGGCGCAACGAATAGGAAGTGAAGGACTTGCTCGCCTGTCTCCTCTCGGGCGTCAATCCGGTCGACTCTCGGTCCATGCGGTAGTCCGAACGCGTGGCCGCGGCGATTTCCGATTTGCTGGCGTGACGTCCAATGGAAAACCCGCTGGCGTAGGGGACGCCTCATGGTCACTTCGCTATGTCCTCGCCCGAGACCCCCCTCCCTAAACTAAGCACCGAGCGACGTCCGGCCGGGCCGTTGGCGGGGATCTTCTGGCTGACCGCCATTCTGGGACTGGCCACCCTGGCTCTCGTCTATCCCCCGGACGGGGTGCAGCGGTCGACACTCGCCCAGTTTGTGGGACGCTTCCACCCGCTCGTCGTTCATCTGCCGATCGCACTCATTGCGCTCCTGCCGGTAATCGAAGCCTGCGCCTTGTTTCGCCGCGGACACCACCTGCGGGGCGCAGCCGATTTTCTCCTCTGGATCGCAACGGCGAGTGCGATCGGCGGTACGACGCTGGGATGGGTCTTGGCGTTCAATGGCGGCTATGTCGGCGAACTCGTAAACGATCACATGTGGAGCGGCTGTATTCTTTCGTTCTTCTGTTTGTTCGCGCTGCTTCTTCGCCGGCGGTGGGCGCAGGATGGGTGGAGAAGTGCGGGTGTTCTTTATCTGCCCGTACTTCTCGCCACGGTGGGCCTGATGAGTTGGACCGCCCACCAAGGCGGTCAGTTGACGCACGGCGAGACGTACCTGACCGAACACATGCCGGCAAAACTGCGCGCTTGGCTGGGCATGCCGGAGGCCAAAACCAAGCGTCCGAAACCGGATCCGTCGTCGGCCTCGCTCGTGGGTGCGCAGGTCGAGGCGGGCGAACCGTCGTTCTACGCCCAGCGCATCGCCCCGGCCTTCGAGCGCACCTGCGTGCCTTGCCACAAAGAGGATAAGAAGAAAGCCGACCTGCGCATGGACACCTACGCCTTGCTCATGCAAGGCGGCGAAAGCGGGCCGGCCGTCGTTCCCGGCAAGCTCGCCGAAAGCGAACTCTATCGACGGATCACACTGCCGCACGACGACGAGGAATTCATGCCCAGCGGCGGTAAACCCCCGCTCACGGCCGAAGAAACGAAATGGGTCGAGCAGTGGATCGCCGCGGGCGCCTCCGAAACTGCACCTTCATCCCTGGCCACGTCCGAGGAACGAACGCCGGTCGGTGCCGGTCAGACCAAGTCGAGTTCGACGCCTCCCGCTCTGTGAGTTCCCATCCCGTCATCGTTCGAAATCTGCGGAAACGCTACGGCCAGACCGAGGCGGTTCGTGGCATCGGCTTTTCGATCGCCGCCGGGGAAATTTTCGGACTGCTCGGTCCCAATGGCGCGGGAAAAACCTCGACCCTCGAATGCCTCGTCGGTCTGCGCGAACCGGACAGCGGCGAGCGGGAGATTTGTGGGTTGGATGCGCGGCGTTTTCCCGCGGAGGTAAAACAGAAAATCGGAGTCGCGTTGCAGAACACTTCGCTGCCCGACAAACTGACGCCGCGCGAGGCGTTGAACCTATTCGGATCCTTCTACAAGAACCGCGCGGACACCGAGACCCTGCTCCAGCGTTTCGACCTCGTCGAGAAAGCGGATTTGTCCTTCGACGCACTCTCCGGTGGCCAACGTCAGCGTCTGGCTTTGGCGCTCGCGTTCGTCAACAAACCGGAACTGGTCATCCTCGACGAGCCCACCACCGGACTCGATCCCCATGCGCGCCACGAGCTCCATGCCGAAATCCTGCGGATGAAGGCGGATGGATACACCGTGCTGCTCAGCACCCACTACCTCGAGGAAGCGGAACGCCTGTGCGATCGCATCGCGATTCTCGACCACGGGGTCGTGGTCGCGACGGGCACGACCCGCGAGCTCATCGCCGGATCGGATTCGCAGCAGTTGGTTTCGCTCACCACCGACATCGCGATCGCGCTTTCGGAGTATGCCCGCTTGCCCGGGGCGAGCGAGCCAAGCGTCGACGGATGCACCGCGCGTTTTCGCACCGGCCGGGCGACCGAGACCGTGGCGGCCCTCGCTCGGTTGCTCGACGAGAAAGGTGCCCAACTCGTCGATTTGCAGCTCCGCAAGGCGTCGCTGGAGGACCTTTTCCTGCGCTTGACCCAGTCCACACCCATTGCGGCGGAATCGCCGCCCAAGGCGGTTCGCGCCTAGTCCTCGGACGTCCTCGCTCGTTTTCCCGTGAACGGACTTCTTCAACATCTTCTCGTTTCCATCCGGCTGCATTTCCGGAATCGTATGGCGTTGATTTATGGATACCTCTTTCCGTTGATCTTCCTGCTGGCGTTCTGGGTGCTTTACCGGCACGAGAAAATTCCGCTGCTGCGCCACATGGGCGAGTTGCTCACCGTCAGCGTCCTGGGCGGGGCGTGTTTCGGACTGCCGACCTCGATGGTGAGCGACCGCGAACGCGGGGTCTGGCGTCGCTACCGGCTGACGCCGTTGCCGACGTGGATGGTGGTGACGAGCACGGTCATTGCCCGCTATCTGATCGTTGTCACGGCGGGCATCGTTCAACTGGCGGCGGCCGGAGCTCTGGGCATGACGATGCCGAATCATCCCTGGGCGCTCGCGCTCGTTTTCACCTTCGTGGCTTTCGCCTTCATCGGCCTCGGGCTCGTCATCGCGACGATGGCGGATAACGTTCCCGCGGTCCAGGCGCTCGGGCAGTGTATTTTCCTGCCGATGCTGATCATCGGCGGCGTCGCCGTGCAGCTCGTGAGTTTGCCGGAATGGGCGCAGCGCGTCTCGGCCTTTTTCCCGGGGCGTTACGCCGTGGAGGCGCTGCAGCGTTGCGTCACCGGCGAGGGTTTGCCCGCCGTCGGGTTCAATCTCGTCGTCCTCACGCTCATTGGCGTGGCCGGCTGCTGGGCGGGGGCGAAACTCTTCCGGTGGGATTCCCAGCAGCGTTTTGCGAGCCTCGACGGAAAAGCCTGGTTGGCGGCGCCGCTGCTCGCCTGGCTGGCAGCGGGTCTCCTGGCGGAGTGGAAGGGCGTCAGCGTGGTTTCTCGCGATACGCGGATGGCGGTCGCTCTCCCGCTCTCGCCGGTTGTGCCGGTCGTGCCGGTCGCACCGCCCGTGACGCCAGCCCCGATCGCCGCGACTCCGACGCCGATCCCGACGGCGACGCACGCGTCCGTTCCGACGCCGACCCCCACGCCTTTGCCGGCATGGGCAAAGATCACCTTGGCCGACATCTCCGGATTGAACTTCGACGTCCCGCCGGATCGCGGCGTGGTCGCGCCCTTCGCGTCCGCGGACGAAAAGCCGGAGGACTACACATTGGACGAGGTCGAAGCCGTAAGAAGAGCGCTTCCTGCCTGGCGACCCGGTTTCGAGGGCGACGACATTCAGCGCGTGCGCAATCTGCTTTATGTCGCGGCGGTGCCCGACGCAATCCAGCTTCCCGTCGAACGCTTTTTGCCCCCGGTGGTACTCGAATACCTCACGGATACGTATCCAAAAGATAAACTGGTCAAGATCCTCACCTACATCGCGCTGCATCCCGACGACGGCGCAGTGCTAGCGGCCGTTTCTGGCGCGGGGGTCGAAGGGGCGGTGGGCGATACCTGGGTGGTGCGCGAGCGTGCTTATTTATATGCGATTAAATTCATTGCCCGGTTGACCGGCAGGGTCGTCGATTGAAAGGGGAGGCTATCATGAAGACGCGGACGGTACTGCCCATTTCGGCGATCCTTTTTGTGGTCACTGCCTTCGGCGTGAAAATTCGGTTATTCGTTCCGAGACTACTCGGAAGTTCACCCCGGAGGCACAAGGACGCGAAGGTCGGACGCGGATCGGAATGCGAACCATTTCGGTGTCTGCGGGGTCCTGGCGTTCTACTTTCTTTTTGAGGATGAAAAGTCCGTCTTATCGTCTCGTTCGGCTGGTTCTCTTCGTCTTCTTCGTGATGGCGCTCGTCTGTGTGCCTTTCATCGTCTGGGGCGAGGAGTTCGTGGCGCCGATTCTTCGCACGCAGGAGCATCGGGCGATCTGGCTCATCGTCATTTCGGTCGTACTATTGGCCGCCGATTCGGTGGCGCCAGTGCCGGCGACGGTGGTGATCATGTTCCTGGCCTCGAACGCCGGAAAAGTGGCGGGCATTGTCGGCGGTACCCTCGGTTTGACCGCGGGCGTGCTGGCCGCGGCGTGGTTCGGGCGCGTGGCCGTAGGACGAATCGCCCCCAAGTTTTTTCCCGACGAGGAATTGGCGCGCCTGCGCGAATCCCTGCAGCAACGCCTCGCGCTGACGCTCGCCTGCCTGCGCAGCGTACCGGTGTTGGCGGAGACCTCCGTCATAGTTGCGGCGGCCATGGGCATTCCCCTGCGCCGGATCGTCGCCGTGACCTTCCTGCCGAATTTTGCCGTTTCGCTCATCTATTCCCTCTCGGCCGACGATTCCTTCCAGACTGCCTGCATCGCTTTCGTCGGCACCATCGCCGCCTCCGCCGTCCTCTGGTTCTGGCTGAGAAACCGTCATTGAGCCGACAGCCAAGCTCCGCACTCCGACAACGTTCTCGTCGATTACTCCTTCCGATTGGAAGAACTCGATTGAGTTCGGAGTCCGGCCTTCAGGCCGCTCGGTAGATCGGATAACGCGGCGACGGAGCGGCCTGAAGGCCGGACTTCGAACTCGGACGCGGACGTCGGACCCTGCGCCGGAGACCGCGCCGTTCCATCGAGCCGGAGCCGCGTTGTATCCATGAATAAACCTCGGATCGATTCGCACGCTTCGACGCGCGAACGGACCTGCACATCGGCACTCGTACGCGCACGCGATCGAACGAACGCCGCCACCGCTCCCGGATCCTCCTAGGGTCTTCCTCCTAGCCCTCTCTCGGCCCTTCCAAACGCGCCCGACGCCGTGAGCGCCGCATCGGTTACGCGAACGTGCAAAATATACCCGGCGAAAAGCAACGCACCGGTGTGACCGCACCCAAAATGCCCGCGTCATGGACGCTGTAACCTAAATTCCCATGAATCATTCCACTATTCAAAAGCTTGTCACCGCCGCGATTTTCGCGGGCGTTATCGCTGCCGTTTTCAATCCTACTCAGCGCGAAAAATCTTCGTCCGAGATCATCGACCTCGAGGCCTCGGCGATTGCCACCGTTGCCAATGGACCGACCACCGTTTCCCGGTAGGGCGGAAGAGGACCTCCCGAAGGCCAGCGTCTCTCCTCGATCGTCGATTCGGCCGGCGGAACGGGCCATCCTCGGGAAAAGAGTCCGGTCCCGCCCGAGCATCAAATCCTCGGGCTGGGCCCGATCGTGCTGAGCGTGCCCTCGATCGACGGGACCGATCGCGTGCTCACGTCGGTGTTGGGAATGCGCCGGGTGCGAGAGTATCTGTCGGCGGATTCGCGTACCCCCGCGACCGAGGTCTCCGCGGCGCAGCCGACGCGCACCGTTCACGTCTATGCGATGGGCGAGGGGGGTGCCGCGGCGGAAATCCACCTCATGGTCGAGGCGGACCTCCCTACCGGTGGCTCGGGAGCTGGGAGTGTGCACCACGTCGCCTTTCGCGTGACCACCGTGGCAGAGTACGAGGCGTGGGCGAAACGGATGCAGGAGCTGGGCCTTCCGTCCAGCGGACCGGTTGATCGCTACTATTTTCGCAGCCTCTATTTTCGCGAACCGAACGGCATCCTCTTCGAGCTGGCCACGGACGGCCCGGGCTTTGCAGTCGACGAGCCAATGGAGACCCTCGGTGAGCGACTGGCCCTCCCGCCCTTCCTCGAGCCCCGACGCCAGGAAATCGAGGCCGGCCTCAAGCCCCTCATCGCCTGACCCTCCGTGGAGGGCCCCAATCCGGAGGCTATCTCGCAATCCAGCGGAAGCTTGGACGGTAGGGTTTGGAGTCCGGACTTTAGTCCGTCCGGAAATAGTGCGATCGGGTTTCGGACGGCCTTGTGGTATCTAAAGGCCGGACGCCAACCATGTTTGCAGCGAGCGGAGTCGATCTTTTCGTTGTGGTGGCGCTCAATTGGAGTGCGTCCAATGAAGTGGATCTTTTCGAACTGAGCCGATGCTATGGCGGTGACGAGGTGCCGTTGCAAGGGCTGGCCTTGGAGCGGTTGCGAGACAGGCTGTCCGTCGAAGCGGGGATTACGCGTCCCGCGCTGCCAACATCGCCTGCGTTCGACCCCTCACCCAAACGTCGCAAGGGCCGAACTCGGGTCGGAGGCTCTTCGGAACCAGGATAGGGACAGGAACCAGGATGTGGACAGAAGATGAGGTCTTCTTTGCCCGAACCTTCGCATCTTCTTCTGTCCTTCGCGAGACCCGTCGGCGTCTGCCGATCCAATCCATTGTCTCGCGAAGCAGCGAAGGCTGCGAAGGTTCGATCTACGTCGAAACGTCGGTCTCCGAGTTCGATTTCTGTCTCGTGCGTGTAGACCCCAAAACGGTGCATCCCTGGCGCCCCCGAACAGCACCCGCAGGTGTTGAACCGCTCTGACCGCTCCCGCGCCGCCTTTCGCCGCAGGACCGCGCTTGCACTTCGATAACCGCTGACGCATCACCTACTCCCGCCCGCGTGTCCATTCCCACTCCCTCTCAAACCTACACCCATCCCCCGGGAGCCCGGCGCACCCGTGCCGACAAGGTGTTGGCCCTAGCCTATCCGGAGCACAGCCGCGTGGCGGTGCAACGCTCGTTCGAAGCGGGACTGGTCTTCATGGGAGACGCAGTCATCACCCAAGATCGCACGATTCTCCCTGGCGATACCCTTACGATCACGTTTCCGCCCGTGAAGCCGATGGAGCTGAGGGCGGTGGATATCCCGCTGGAGATCCTCTTTGAGGACAAACACCTCCTCGCGATCAACAAAGCCGCGGGGATGGTCGTGCATCCGGGGGCGGGGACGGGCGAGGACACCCTGGTTCATGCACTTCTTGCGCATTGCGCTGGAACCCTCAGCGGAATAGGCGGAGTCGAACGCCCGGGAATCGTTCATCGGCTGGATCGTGAGACTTCGGGCGTCATGTTGGTGGCGAAAACCGATGCGGCCCACCGCGCACTCAGCACCCAGTTTTCCGAGCGCACTCTGCGCAAAGAATACCTTGCACTCGTCGAAGGGGCACCGGGCCTCTTGAGCGGCAGCATTCGCAAGGCGATCGGGCGGAACCAACAGCACCGTCACAAGATGTCGATCCTCGAGCCGGAAGACGGCGGGCGCGATGCCCACACCGACTGGCAGGTGATCGAATCCTTCGGCGGTAAGGCGACCCTGATCCGGTGTGTCATTCATACCGGCCGGACGCACCAGATCCGCGTCCACCTGAAATTCCTCGGTCACCTCATTCTCGGCGACGAAGTCTATGGCTGGAAACCCGACACGGATAACCCCCAGTTGAATGCGACACGCGTGATGCTCCATGCGGAGCACCTCATCGTGACCCATCCTCACACCGGAAAAGCCCTTGACCTACGCGCTCCCTTGCCCGCCGACTTCGAAGCGATGCTCAAAGCCCTCCGTCCACCGGTCGCCGCCAAGCGCAAAGCCCCCGCCAAGCCAACGAAGACGAAACCAGCAAAGCGGAAACCGAAAAAAAGAAAGCCGACCAAACGGAATCCATCGAAAAAGAAGCCAACCGCCGCGAACCCCGTCAAAAAGAAACCCGCCCGAACCCGCTAATCGTGGAGGGCCCCGCTCCGTCGGGGCCGGGATTTTCCGACCTCCTAGCGTTCCGCCCGCTCCAGCCGAACCGCGCAGTCCCGTGCCTACGCTATAGTTCCCCGACCCCAAAAACTTTCCCCCAAAGCCGTAACCAGAATCTAACGCGCCCGGCCAAATTTCCGGCTCGTCGTCTCACGCGATGCCCACCACCGTGTCGAGATCGTGATTCCGTCTCCAGTACGGATACCTCCCGTAGTGGCGGCAGCGTCCCTGCTCTCAGCGTCTTCCGAATGTGAGCTTAATCCAAAACCCGCTCTCAGTTCAGGTTTACATTTGCAATCTATTAACGTTTATAAAGAGCAGGATTTTTTCCACAGATAAACAACTGGATTAAAACAGTTTACCTTATCGCTCCACAATGAGTCAAATCGTCACCAAAGTGAATACCTGCACTCAGTTGAGCTTTATACCGGCAACACGGACACCTGTGCAGCTTTGCGCCGATCGTTTTTACAATAAGCTTCGTAAAAATTAAATCCCAACCCGTTACTCTGTGTGTTCCTAAAATTTTTCTGTGTTTTCAAACTCCGATGAAAACACCGTATAAAGCTCAACTCAGTTCAGGTGAATAACACTGTTGGGCAAATA
>Ga0335394_10001876_pt1 | contig 23650 bp, 14 predicted proteins | sample MAT03_FD_205741 | JGI IMG/M metagenome (GOLD analysis project Ga0335394, IMG submission 205741) | Freshwater microbial communities from Lake Fryxell liftoff mats and glacier meltwater in Antarctica - MAT-03 (spades assembly) (version 2) ...
CCAATACTTGGAGAGGGGGAGAAAAACGCATCTTGAAGTCCCCTCTCCATGCAATGGGGAGGGGATTTAGGGGTGGGGTAAATGCGTGAGCGAAAGTCCTATATTGAAATAAATCCCCAGACGAGTACACCGTCACCAACACGATTTCGCACATCGATGAAGAAATCGTCCTGCTGACTATTGACGGCGAAACGCTGGAAACTACCGCCGAGCATCGTTTCTATACGATTTCCGGCGAATGGGTAGATACCTGCGCCCCGGCGACCTAATCCGTAAGCTCGACGGCGGCTACGGCGAAGTCGAGGGGATGCGAAAGCATAGCAAAAAAGTAGAGCGCACCTGTTTAGGTTAGTTCGGTGGGACGTACTTTTAAGCCAACCCGCCGCCATCAACAGTGATAGCCTGTCCGGTGATGAAAGCCGCCGCGTCCGAGCAGAGGAATAACACCAGATGCGCCACATCGTCCGGCGAACCGAGTCGGTTTTGAGCATTCGGAGTCGAAATTGGGGAATCGTCATTTGCGATATTGCCGGGACAAACCGCGTTCACACGGATATTGGCGGCAGCAAGTTCCCGTGCAGATTGGCGCGTCAGACCGAGCAAGCCGCTTTTGCTGGCGACGTAGCCCGCACTGCCTTCGGCTAAAGTAACGTTTTGCGCGGCGATATTTATAATCACGCCGCCGCCTTCATCCGCCATCACGCGCCCAATCAACTGCGTGCAGAAAAAAGCACCTGTCAGGTTGACTTCCAGGTGCCGCCGCCAGTCCCATTCATCAATTTTGGCGAAGTCGCCTGCTTTATACACGCCTGCTGCGTTCACGAAAATATGAATGTGTCCGAACTCATCACGAGCTTTTTCAATCAAAGCAGAGACCTGAAACCGATTGCCGACATCGCCTTGTATGCCAATGGCACGTCCGCCACCGTTGATGATTTCGTCCGCAACAGTCTCCGCCCGATCAGGATTTAAGTCGTTGACCGCCACCGCTGCGCCGCTGCGGGCTAAAGCGTGGGCAATCGCTTTGCCTACGCCTGCACCTGCGCCTGTTACGATGGCGGATTTCCCACTGAGGTCTACGTTGAAATTCAAGCCGGAATTCAAACCGAAGCTGGGCACAAATTCATCAGCCAGTCCGACATGAATTGTTCTGCGCCACTGTGAAACGCCAGCATATCGCCGCGATTCTCCAGTAAACGACGGTTGGCGTGTTGCGCGACATAAAAGGATGCACCATAGGCATAAGCGGCGTTGTGGGCTTTACTAGCATCACGGGCATAAATGCGCGGGTCTTTCCAATCGTCTGCGCCAAGAATGATCTGAATGCACGTATCGAGCGCAAGAATCGTTTTCTCGTCAAGCATATTGCCTGCCAAAATGACCCCGCGTGGACGCTGCAACCGGGCAAATAGGCCATAGCTGCTGCCGAGCATTAGGGTGCCTTCGCTTTGTGCCAAAATTACAACGGTACTTGTGTCAATTTTGGGTTGATCCAGCGCCGTCTCGTAAGCATTCACGGCATCTTGCGTGGTCGAGCCGCGTCCGCCTGCGCCGCTGCGCCCTGTACCGCGTTTATCCCAACGAAAAACAGCATAACCACTCTTGAGGGCGGTTTGGGCATAATGGGTGTAGGCATCGCGGGTATTACAACCAGAATGGGGAAGGATGAAGAGGAGTGGGTAAACCCCGTCGCGTTTGGGTGGGGCAGCAGGATAATCAATTTCGCCTGCTAAGGCCACGCCATCACCAGCGAAAACCAGTTCTCGTCCAAAAACAGCTTCTCGCCTAATCTCCAATACAGTATTTGTTGCCATAGGTATCCCTCAATTCGGCTAAAATGGAAAGCACAAACAATGTATTTTTGAATCTTTAAGAGGTTTTTTTACATTCTTTTAATCATTATAGCGCAATGTTTGGCTTTTGTAAGTATTTTTTGCGTTAATCTGGGGAAAATTTACTTATGCTTTGACAATGCTTAACCATTCAGATTATTTTGTCAAATCTTCTTTTAAACCCTCAATTTATGAATCCGCAAACAAGCATATCATGAGAGGATACGCTAAAATTTCGCAAGGTCTAATCCAAACAGTTGTTATTTGGCGTTAGATAGATGAGAATCAAATTCACAAAGATCTTGAACCGGAGATAAAACGTGTCTAACTCCTTAGTCGGACGGACGCTTGGTAATTACAAAGTACTCGATCTACTCGGACGTGGCGGCATGGCATCCGTTTATTTGGGCTATCAAGACGCGGTTGATCGGCGCGTGGCGATCAAAGTGCTACCGCCGCATCCCGGCCTTGATCCACAATTTCCTGACCGTTTCCGTAATGAAGCACGTACTATTGCCCGTCTGCAACATCCCCACATCCTCCCACTGTATGATTATGGCAGCGAGGACGACATCCTTTATTTGGTGATGGCCTATATCGAAGGCGGCACATTGGCGGATCGGGTGATTGATGGGCCGCTGCCCTTGCGCGATATTGAACGAATGCTCCGCGAAATCGCCTCCGCGCTGGATTACGCCCACCGCCAAGGCGTGATTCATCGTGACATTAAACCCGCCAATATCCTGCTTGATACTGAAGGTCATGCGCTGCTGGGGGATTTCGGAATTGCCAAAATCGCGGGTGGGGCGAACCTGACCGGTACCGGGGTGGTGGGTACACCAGCTTATATGCCGCCGGAACAAGCACGCGGCGGCGAAATTGATGCCCGTGCCGATATTTATTCGCTCGGTGTCGTCGTCTATCAGATGCTTTGCGGTCAGCCGCCCTATCAAGCCGATACCCTCATGCAAGTACTCCTCAAAGTGATGGAAGAACAACCGCCGGACATCATGACGCTGGTCAAAGGTCTACCGCCGGAAGTCAGCGATGTGATAAACAAAGTTTTGGCGAAAGACCCGGATGCGCGTTATCAAACGGCAGCGGCCTTCGCGGAAGCCTTCAGCCGAGCGATCCGCAGCGGGGGCAACGACCTGCCGATGATTCAATCTCTGCCTGCGCTTGTCGATTCCGGCGCGACTGCCCATCTGGTTCCGGCGGCCTCGTCCAGGATTTCGTCTAAGGTTTCGCCTGTTAGAACCGTGAATATATCCACCCAAACCGAGCAACCACAGACCATTATCGTCCATCAGGGGATAAGCCCTATTCTGCTCTTAGGCGGGTTTGCCTTAATCGCAGTGGTGCTGGTGATCGCGGTGATCTTGGTCTTAAGCAATCGGGATGACACGCCAAATCAGGTATTGTTTGTGCCACCCATCGGCTTGGAGACTTTTATTCCTGATGGCACCCTTCCGGCAATCACCATCAACGGCACAGTGGTTGGCGAAGCGGTTGCGGCTTTAGTACCTACTGAAGCGGCTCTACCGACCTTCGGCAGACTCACGTATGGCACGAGCGCCGCCCCCGGCGACACCGCCAGCTTGCAAGTGAGCGATTTAGACCCGCTGGGGGCAGGAAAAGTTTACGCGGCATGGCTGATGAATACACAAAACGGCGAGGTTTGGTCGGTTGGTGAAGTGCCGATTGATTCACTCGGCACGGGAACGCTTACCAAAACTGATAGTGAGGGGCGGCTTCTGCCGACGATTTATAATGTCGTCGCTATCTCAGTCGAACCCGCAGGCGAAATTGGGGATGCGCCCACCGATATCCGTTATCAAGGAAGTGTTCCTACAGAAGTTATGACGCTTCTTTCGCAAATGCTGGTGGCTTCCGACGAGGGCTTTGAGGGCGGCAGTTTGTTAGCTGGCGCGATCTCCGAGGCCGAAGTTGCCGAGCAGCACGCTGGATTAGCGGCGCGGGCGACCAATGTCGGCGGCTTGCACACCCATGCCGAGCATACCATCAATATTTTACGTGGTGAGCGTGTCGATTATGATGGCGAAGGCGGCGGACAAAATCCTGGGCGCGGGGTCGGCGTTTACACCTTTTTACAGCGTATCGAAACGTTGCTGGATGTCGCCATTAATGCGGCGGATACGAATCGTCAATTACAGAGCAGCGGCGAATATATCCGCGTTTGTTTGACCAATACCCGTCAACGTGCCGATGCTATGATCGTGCTAGAAGAACAACTGCTCGCCGCGCAGGATGTCGCCTCGGTGCAAGCACAGGCTGCCGAATCGTCGCAAATTTCGGCAGGCATGATCGACGGAATTGACCTTAATGAAAATGGCGCGGTGGAACCCTTCGAGGGCGAATGTGGTTTAGAGCAAATTCATACTTTTGGTTTGATTATCGCCAGCTTGGATATTACTGCGCTCCCAGCATCAGCAGGAAATCGATAATGCAGACTTTTAAAACATCTTTATGTCTGGCCTTATTTTTGCTGCTTGCCGCATGTGGTTCAACGCCGGATGCCCCTCCTACCACACCTGCACCTACCGAGCGCACCGTCCCCACACTACCGCCGCCGCCCACATGGATGGAAGCGACCACCCCCCTCACGTTAGACAATATCGCCCAAGCCAGAGAGTTGGGCCGGCTCGACCCGCCCGGCACCCTCAGCACTGTGTTTAGGCATGACTTTTCGCCGGATTCGGGGCGTTTGGCGGGTTTAAACAATGAACTGCTGCTGGCGTGGGATTTGATTACAGGCCGTTTGGTATTTAGTATCCCGCGCCAAAATGCCGTTCAAGCCTATTATTCGTCGGATAAAACCGAACTGTACACCATCAACGATCAAGGCTTGACGCTGATTTATGATGCGGAAGCCGGAACCGTCAAAAATTCTTTCCAAGGCCACGAAAGTTATGCCAGCCTCTCAGCTTACTATGATGATGCTGATCTGTTGGCGTTAGGTGGGGTGAACGGCGAGGTCAAAGTTTGGGATACCTTCGCCCGTCAGTCGCTCGTCACGCTGCAAACCGAAGGCGGCGATGTGACCGCTTTAGCTTTTTCGCCCGATGGCGAGTCTTTAGCCACCGCCACATCCGGCGGCAAAGTGCAGCTTTGGGATTGGCGCAACCGCCAAGCGCTGGCGACCTTTACCCAAGCTGAAGGCGCGTATGCGGTGCGTCTGGCATTCTCGCCCGATGGCAGCCAACTTACCGCAGGCGAATATGCTGCGCTCAGTGTTTATTCGACGACGGAGCAAACGCTGCTTTATGATCTTGCTACAGGGGAAAATGGCACAACTGACGTGTTGATGTATTCGCCGGATGGACGGTTTCTCGTCAACGGCGGCCTGATCCCTAATATGCTGATCTGGGACACAGCAACAGGCGATCTCGTGGCGCAGCTTCCCGACGTGGGCGGAGACCGTATTTCGGCGGCTTTTTCGCCGGATGGCAATATGCTGGTCACGGCGCGTTTGGATGGGGCGGTCTCGCTTTGGAACATCGCCGACGCGACTCAACAAAGCATCCCCAGCGGGACTTTCGACATCGGCGCGGATCGCATTCTGTACGTCGATTGGTCGGTGGATGGCTTCCTTCTCACATTTTTTGACGCGACAGGCCCGATTTATGTTTGGGGCATCGCTCCTTAGTATTTTTAGCACAGAAGATTAGACGCAAAGGCGCAGAGAACGCAAAGTTCCGCAAAGAAATTGAAAGTACACCAAGCGCATTATTCTTGGCGCTCTCGGCGGCTTAGTAAGTTTAGGTTAAAGTGCAAAATTTAAGAAAAAGAGATGTGCTGGTAAGGGCAAGGCAGGCCTCGCCCTTACCAAAATCGACTTTAAGTAGACCGAGGTAAGTAAATGGAAAAATTGAACCACAGAGATTTAAGTTCAAATTCTTGGTGGTTCAAAAAATTCTAATTATTTATCGAGGATTACTTTTGGTGGTTAAGAATAGGATTGGAAGATAACAATGCGCTTTATTCTTGCGTCGGGTTCACCTCGGCGGCGGGAACTGATCGGCTCGCTCGGTATTCCCTTCGAGGTCATCAAGCCCGATATTGACGAAACGCAGCAGGCCGACGAGGGCAATCTGACTTACGTCACGCGCCTCTGCCGCAAAAAAGCCGAAACCGTGATGAGTCAGCTTCATCCGCCTGCGACGGTGTTGGCAGCCGATACGATTGTCGTCCTCGCTGCGGATACCATTGGTGTCATCGGTGCGGAAAACGACTTAAGCGGTGTCTACTCTTTAGAAGCAGCAGCAGCATTTCATCTCAAGGGTGAACTGCTCGGCAAGCCCCATGATGCCGATGATGCCCGTCACATGCTGCAACGACTCCGCAATCGTCCCCATACTGTTTGCACGGCCTTCACCTTGATGCAGACTCCCACCAAAAAAATGACAATGTTCGTCTGCACAACCGTCCACATGCGCGATTACAGCGCTGCCGAAATCGAAGCCTATATTGCGACGGGCGATCCGTTTGATAAAGCTGGCAGCTATGCGATTCAGCATGAAGGTTTCCATCCTGTCGCCCAAATTGACGGCTGTTATAACAATGTCGTCGGGCTGCCATTGTGCGCTGTCAAGCGGGGATTGGTCGCGCTCGGATGGGACGGAATCACCACAGCGGCAGGCTGCGATTGCAAAACTTTTGCGCTGTGAATTGGTTCAAACCTCTTTTTAGGCTACAATGACCTTTACAAGCACTCATGAGATTGGGTTCGGAGGCAATATGTCACCAGTGCGCCTTGCCGATTTAACATTAGATGAGCTAAAAAACATTATTCGGGAAGAAATAAAGCGTGCATCTCAGGAAATTCCAGCGGAAGATTTGTTGCAAAGTGATCTTTCAGACTTCCCAGTAGATCATTACGGCGCATGGCCTGCTGATCTCTCGCTGCGCCGTGAGGAGATGTATGACGACAGAGTTTAGAAAGATTTTCATCGACTCCAATATTTTGATCTACGCAAATGTTGCCGAATCGCCTTTTCATACGCAAGCATTGGCTGGCATTAAACAACTTCGCGCTAAAAAAGATCAATTGTGGATTAGCCGACAAGTTTTACATGAGTTTATTGCAACGCTTACATGTCCCCAACAATTCTCCAATCCACAGCCGCCCGAAGTCGTCATTGAACGGATACGTTATTTTCAAACTCGGTTTCGGATCGCCGAAGAGAGCGCGACGGTAACTGAAAAACTCCTATTCTTGTTAAAAGAAATTGCTTTTGGGGGTAAACAAGTGCATGATGCTAATATTATGGCGACAATGTTGGAAAACAATATAACGCATCTTTTTACGCGGAATATACCAGACTTTAAGCGGTTTTCTGCTTACATTTCATTGACTTCTTTAGATGACGTGTCATAAAACCATCAATTACAAAGGAACACATGTATGAATCGAAGCGGCGATCAAGGCTGGTTGGTTGTAGGGGGATTAGGGCTGCTGCTGGTGTGCGCGGTCATCGCTGTAGTGCTGCAAGGCCAGCAAGTCTCGGAGGCGAATGAAAATTTAGATGTCGCCCATGTGACGCTGACGGCTTATGCCGATGAGCGCGATGCGGTTGCTACTGCGGCTGGTGCGACATTAGGCGCTGCGAATGACGGCGCGGCCTTAATCGTCACCGATGCCGCCGCTACACAAGCCGGACTTGCCAATCAACAGGCGACAGTCGAGGCGGAAATTACAGCGCTGGCGGAAGATTTCGCCGTCACGCAGACCCAATCCGCCAATACCTTAGCGCTCCTCTCCACCCAGCAGAGCGTAACCGTCCTCGAAGCACAAAACAGCATCGCAACGGTGCAAGCAGAAGCCACCGCCGAAATTCTTGCGGGGCAGGCTGAAGCCACCACCGACATCAGCACAGCCCAAGCCGCTGCTCGGAATGAGGCCTTTTCGATTGCGGCCTCCACGTCACGACCCGCCTTTGAAAATTTCGCCACTGCCGCCGCTGCGACCCAAGCCGCATTACAAGCTGAAGTCACCGAATTGGTGAATCGGATGCCGACGATTGACGCGCAGCAAACCCTCATCGCCGATTATGAACAGGCCGCGCCGGAACTGGTGGCGACCTTCGCGCCGCCCACCGCCACCCAAACCATCCAGCAGCAAACCGCGCCCATCAGCGTCGGCGGCGAATTGATCGCACAAACATTTGAGGATGCGGCAGCATGGGAAGCGACTTTAGCCGATACCGCCGGACAAGCCGTGATTGAAGACGGCGCTTTAGTGCTAAGCGTGGCAGAAGGCGAAATGCGCGTTATTACGCTCGACGAATTTGCGCTAGAAAACGCACTTTATGCCGAAATTGAACTGACGATGCGCGATTGTACTGCTGGTGCAGCCGGACTCGCCTTTAATGCGCCGGAGGATGCTGGCGGCTATCTGTTCACCGTGTCATGCGCGTTGGATGCGTGGACAATCGCTAAATATGATGCCTCTGGGACGCGAGTTCTGATTGAGAACGCTTTTCAGTTCGGCGAGGTTGGCGCGACCCATCGCTTAGGCGTAGCGTGGCAAGGCAGCCGCTTGACGTTGTATCTCGACGGTTCGGCGCTCGGCAGGGTGAGCGACAGCACTTTTACAGCCGCGCAAATCGGTGCTTATGCCATAGGCGGCGAAGAATCAAGCATCACCGCCCAATTTGACAATTTGCGTGTCTGGTCTTTGCCCTAAGACTCTTTATCAGGACTTTCGCTTACCTCACCCCCCGGCACCCTCTCCAAGTATTGGAGAAGGGGAGAAAAACGCATCTTGAAGTCCCCTCTCCATGCAATGGGGAGGGGATTTAGGGGTGGGGTAAATGCGTGAGCGAAAGTCCTATTTATTTAACCTCAGTTTTGGATAGCATACTTTGACTAACTTTTATGATGTCCTCATCCCCCGACCCCTTCTCCATTGCATAGCGAAGGGGAGAAAAACGGTTCACAACGGTTCTTTAAGTCCCCTCTCTACGAAGTGGGGAGGGGATTTAGGGGTGGGGATAGAATAAAAACGCTATCCGAAACTCAGGTTATTTAACCAGCAAAACACGGAGCGTAAAGAAATTTTCTTGGTGGTTCCACTTTCTTAGGGAAGCAGCGCCTTGTTCATGAGGCTCGCACTTATTCGGCGCGGCGGCCAGACTTGAGTTTTTGCACCAAGTTGTCAAAAGCAGCTTGATCGTCCCGCGCTAGATATTCGGCTTGTTCTGCCCAAGTATCAATATTGGATGGACGACGCAGCGCTGTACCCGTGACCGCCGACTCTAAAGTCGCGGTGCTAGTAGCGGAGAGCTGCGCGAAAGTCGTGATTCCGATAGCCCGCAGCGCCGCCGCGTATTTGGGGCCAATGCCCTCGACAATTTCCAAATCGTCACCAGAAGTGCTGGATTCTGGTGCGAAGGGCGTTTCATTAATTTCCTGATCGCTGCGTTCAATTGGTGTGCCAGCAATTTGCTCCTCGATGATGGCTTTGTTTGCGATGGCATCCTCATTGGTCATGCCACCGTCACCCGCCGCCATCGCTTCACCAACGGCGTGTTCCGCCAACGGGTGATCGCCGCTTTTCGCCGCTTCCACAATTGGCGCATCCAGCATCGAGTCGACTTGCTCTGTCGCCACAGCTTGAATCACTTCGGCACGAGAATCCGTATCGGACGGCAAATCGTCGCCCGACGGCACATCGTCGTTATCCGGCGGGTCATAATATTCGGCGGTTACGCCCATATCATCATCGTCATCCATTGCACTGATAATTTCCGCCGTTGTTTTCGCTTTATTGACTTCGAGCGTATCTAATAAGACACCCCCGCTGGCTTCCAAAGCGACCACCCCATCCGCCGTACCCTCCACCACCGCACGATCATGCGGGGCAAGGATTTCCGTCGGCGCGGGTACGGTTGCAACGGGTTCTTTAGAAATCACCCAATCATGCCGTACTGGAACCGCCGCCACACTGTTATCACGCAGGGCTAACCCAGTTGGTTGGGGCAAACTCTCCTGCCACAGCCACGCCCAAAAAATAAGCGAAATCCCGAATAAAATCCCCGCCAGCAGCCATTTTTCAACTGGGTCGGATTGAATAACATGGTTGATGACCAAAAAGGTCGAAATCATTAACGTAAAGATAGCGATGAGCGTTTTCGTGGGACGATCAAGCAACATGGGCAGCCCCTTTAATTTTAAGCACAAATAGTGATACAAATGCGCTTATGATACCAGAAAGGCAGGCGCTTTCAAAATGAACAGCCGCCAATTATGTAAGTGCTGGTATTTTTGTGAAATGTGTTTTAAATTTTTAAAACGCTTCAAGAAATTTTTACGTATAGGTTAACAAAACATAAGCTTTTAAAGGGGATCAGCCATAATGCTAAGTCGTTCAACCTACAACATGCGAACTTTTTATATCATCGTCCTTTCACAAACTTTTTCTATGATCGGCAGCCGAATCAGCAGCCTCGCCATCGGCATTTGGGTGTATCGACAAACAGGTAACGCGACCCCCTTAGCATTGGTAGCCTTCTTCACGCTGCTGCCACAAATCCTCGCGTCCAGCATTTCCGGCGTACTGGCGGATCGCTGGAATCGGCGCACGATTATTATCTTGGCGGATGCGGCGCAGGCTGTCGGCACATTTTTATTGTTTTTGATCTTTTTAACGGACAGCTTTCAACTGTGGCATCTGTATGCGATCAGTTTCATGAGCGCCATCTTCAGCGTATTTCAGGGTCCCGCATTTATGGCTTCGGTGACGATGCTGGTGCCGGATGAGAAGCGTGATCGGGCGAATGCCATTCAGCAGTTGATGAGTCCGGCGGCGTTGATCTTTGCGCCTGCGATGGCGGGTTTTATCTATGCCTTGGTGAATGTGGAAGGCGCGTTGATCGTCGATTTAGTCACCTTTATTGTGGCGGTCATCGTCGTCATGAACATTCATATTCCGCAGCCGGAACGCACTAAAGAAGGCAAAGCGGCGCAAGGCTCCATCTGGCAAGAAATGCTGGGCGGCATTCAATATTTGTGGACGCGCAAAACACTGCTGATCTTGATGCTCCATGCCTCGTTGATAAACTTTCTGTTTACAGGCGCGATGGTCGTCGCCACGCCCTATTTACTCTCGCGTACCGACAGCGAACCAGCAATGGGCTTCATCGTCAGCGCCAGCAGCGTCGGCGCGATTGTGGGCGGCGTTCTCTTCGGTTTATGGGGCGGCACACGCCCACGAATCAACACTATTTTACCGGGGGTCATCTTGGCAGGTGGATTTCTTGCCTTAATCGGCACGTCACAAGCCACTCTTACGCTGGCGGCGACCTTCTTTTTGATGATGCTGCCGCTGCCGATGGTGAACGCCGCGATGATGTCGATGATGCAAATTAAAGTCCCGCCCGATCTTCAAGGGCGCGTTTTTGCGGTGATGGGTCAAGTATCGCTGCTGCTCTCTCCGCTGGCTACGCTGTTGGTGGGGCCGTTGGTGGATAATCTCTTGGAGCCTGCGGTGGGCAAAGCAGGCTGGGCGACGGTTGCGCCTTTAGTGGGCAGTTCGGCAGGTGCGGGGATGGGTTTGCTTTATTTCGGTGCAGGTATTTTGAGCGTCATCAGCAGCCTCATCATTTATGCCCAGCCCGCGATTCGCCAGATGGAATCTCATTTGCCGGATTACGTGCCGGACTCATCAGAAGAAAAAGCGGCTGAAGGCGAGGAAACGCCTTCGGATATAAGCGCTTCGCCCGTTCCGGCGGTTTAACATCAGGTACAGCGCACAACAATCCATGATTAGAAGTTATGCAGTTCACGGTAATTGGTTTTTAGTCAAAGTAAGCTGTAAGGGAAAATCTTTGCCCTTACTCAAAACTATGAACTAACAACTTTTATCAAAAAACTTGGTCAACTGCCTAAGTCCTACATTATAATGAAACGTGGCAGCGGATACTTACGGATTATTTCGCGCCACGTTTTTATGATGTAGAGGAGAAGGTTATGCGCTGGGTGTTTATTTTTACCTGCTTAGGAATCATTGTCTTGGCTGTGGTCGGTATCGTCAGCGCACAAACGCCCCCTACCTGCCCAGATGCCCCTACTCAGCGTTTGATCGTCGGGAAGCAAGGCAGTGTCATCCGCAGATCAGACCAGCATTTACGGCTTGAACCGAAATCCGACAGCGACGAATTAGGAACATTCCCGCAAGAGTCGGTTTTTTTTGTCCACAGTGGGCCGGCCTGCGCGGAAGGTTTCGCGTGGTGGTATGTGGACTTTGAAGGCGTTTTCGGCTGGATGGCGGAAGGCGACAGCGCCACTTATTGGGTTGAGCCTATCGGCGATTCGCTGCAAGACCTCCCAGAACGAACCGCCGCACTGGATGAGGTCATCACGAGCCGTTACGACGATGTGCAAATCGAATTCGCCCTTGCAGTCGCGGAAGATGCGGAAGGGGAAACAGTCCCGGAAGTGACCGAAAGCGCCCCGGACTATACCCTATTCCAGTTTGAGGGCTATCGCGTATCAGGTGATCTTGCGCCGGAACTGCGCGTTTATCCCTTAGAAGCGTTTGAGCAAGTCACCGGAGAATCGTTAGAGTCCTTAAAAAACCTGCTAGAAGCGCGACCCGAAACAGCCAATGTCGCTTATGCGCCCGTGATTGATGCCATGCTCATCTTTGCGCTGCGCCCAACTTATATTGATTTTCGTGGCGGCAGCGGCATCCGCTATGTCGCCCATTGGATGGATTCACCCTCCCCGGTGATTGACGGTGAAATCTATTACGTCTTTACCGGATTAACCGACGATGGCACGACATTTATCCAAGCGATTTTCCCTTTAGCGTCGGCGCTGCTGCCTGATGATAGCGTAACGACGCAGGCCGGATTTAATGAAGAGACCTTCATCATCAATTATGGCGGTTATCTCATCACCATTGCCGATGTCCTTACAGATGCGCCCCGTGCCTCGTTTGTGCCTAATTTAGGGGCGCTGGATGAACTGATCGGCTCGCTGCAATTTGGCGAAGTCGAAATCGTTGAAGCGACCTCGGAAGTTGAAGAAACCCAACCCGCTACAAGAGAATCCGAGGCGACAAACTCCCCTGCTACGACAGTCGCCCAAGCACCAACACGCGAGTCGGCAGCCGCCGCACCGAGTGAGACTCCCGCGCCTACACCTACCGCTGCGCCGGTCACATCAAATGTAAATTGTACTCTCATGCCTTTTTCCGATACCAACGTGCGCGTGATTCCTGACCTCGGTGCTACCGCGCCAGGTTATGTTCCGGGTGGAGCTTCCGTGAGGGCGGATGGACAGCGCCAGCGCGTTGGCGAGGATTTTAATTGGTGGCGGTTGGTATCCGATGCGCCGATTACGTTCTATCCAGGCTACAACGCCAGCGCCGCATATTGGATTCGTGCCGACTTTGTACATGAAGAAGGCGACTGCGGGTCGCTGCCCGTCATCCCGAATTGAATAGGGGCAATTGCCTTACAAAATCGTAAAAATAGGGCTTTCGTGTGCTGTCAGACGTAGTTCATAAAAGTCCAAATCTAACCACAAAGGTGCAAAGATCACAAAGCAAAAGAGAAATTAAAGAATTTACTTACTCACCTTACGCAGCCAGCCGCTCCGGGTTCAAAACCCAGAGCTACGCGCAATCTGAAAACCTCTAAAGAGGTTAAAGAACCTTTTTACTTAACCCCTTCAGGGGTTTTTAAACCCTCTAGCTGGCAGTTTTGAACTGCCAGTGTCCAGTGATTTGAGTGTCTGCGTAAGATCAGTTACATAGTGAATCCGCGAAAGTAATGCGAAAATTGGAACTACCAATTCACCAAGAGCGCCAAGAAGATTTTTAAGAAATTCTCCTGGTGTCCTCGGTGTCTTGGTGATTAAAAAATTGAATGTCTTTCATGGTCTTACTTTCGTGTCTTTGCGGTTCAAATTCAAAAAAGATTTTTCTTCGGCCTTATTCTGAGTTTCAACTCATAGAGCGCGTCGAACTGCTAAAAAATGAGTGTCAGTCCCAGCACAACCAGCAGCACCAACACCCCTTTACGAAACACCGCCGGATGGACGTAACGCTCCAGCTTAAATCCTACGAACATCCCTAATAAAGCGAAAGGCAGCCCAAACGCTACATAACGCAGCACCAGCGGCGTATAGTGTCCGCCCACTAAATTCCCTATAATCAAGGTGAATGAACTGACGATGAACATACTCTGCATATTGGCCTTAAATTCCTGCGGCTGCCAGCGTTGGCTCGTGGCATAAATCACCAGCGGCGGACCACCTGTGTTATACGCGCCCGTCAACAAGCCGGAAAGCAAGCCCATCCCGAAAGGCCAACCGCGCCCTTCCAGATTGGGTAAGCGCGGGCTGACCAGACCATAGACCCCGTAGCCCGAGACAATCACACCGAGCAAGAATAACATCACGCGCTCATCAATCAACCGCGCACCGTAGATACCCAACGGGATGCCGATGACGATGGTGAGCATCAACCGCCAGACCGAATCCAACCGGAACTCCGCCCGATAACGCGCAAGCATCGTCAGTTCCATGCCTAGCGCGACCAACGAAAAAAACGGCGACGCGACTTTGAGCGTCAGCGCCGCCGCCAAAATCGGCATGGCAATTAATCCCGACCCGAATCCGATCAGGCTTTGCACAAAAATCGCAAAAAAGAGCGTGGCTATGATGAGGAGTTCAGGGTGCATAAAATTTGGTTTACAACTCTAAAGTCCAAATCCTGGCTGTATGGTCATCACTACTTGAAAGAATATTTAAACCATCAGCCGAAAATGTAACGCTACGTACATCATATTTATGACCTTAGGACTTTCGCTCACGCATTTACCCCACCCCTAAATCCCCTCCCCATTGCATGGAGAGGGGACTTCAAGATGCGTTTTTCTCCCCTTCTCCAATACTTGGAGAGGGGGCCGGGGGGTGAGGTAAGCGAAAGTCCTGGACCTTTGAAAATTTGTAGCTGTTCGCCGGAAGTTGCGTCCCATATTGTGACAGCTTTACCATCTGACCCCGTAGCAATATATTGACTATTTGGAAAAAAGGCTACGCTATTTACGTAATCAGGGGCAGTAATCTTACACGTTATATCGCCTGTCAAAACATCTAAAACAACCACTTTATCACTAGGAACTCTTCCTAATACCAAAGATTTTGCGTCGTATGAAAAAGCCGCCGAAGTGGAAGATATATCATGCTCCGCCAATAACTTGCCATTTAAGTTAAATAGGCGGGTATGACCATCTTCACTTAATGTTGCTATGTTGTTATTGATAGCAAAAATTAGGTGGTGAAGGGGTTTAAAATGACCTTCTAGTCGGCGGATTTGTTCTCCTGTATTTGTATCAATGATGCTCACAATTGATCTAAATAATCCAGATGCGGCAAAATATTTTCCATCAAACGAACAGGAAATTCGAGCGAATCTAATTGCATATTCTGTTACCTTTTGTTCACTATTTAGATCCCATGCCTCAACCTTGCTTCCTCCAACCAATATTTGAGAAGTATTCGGTATTAAAGCAAACCTCTGAAATATTCCCACCTTTATCTCTTTAATTAGCTCGCCCGTATAAGTATCCCATATAAATATAGTGTTATTAACTTGGCTACCTTCATCGCTGCAACATGTGATTATTTTATTTTCGGCTTCCCAAAAAATTGCGGATGAAACGGGTCCTGGATGAGTTAAAACTCGAGTCTCAAATTTGGGTTTTATGGCTATCAATCGCTCATTAAAACGATTTTTCATTTCCTCTGTTTTAACGGCAACACTTTGTAATAACTTAGGATGAGTGCTGAATTTCTCAAGCAACTTTTTTGCTTGCTGTCTTGTTCTTCTGTTATCTAAATAATGCTCAATAGAAGCTAAAACTTTTTTCTGGCCTATTTCATCAGAAGTCAGATTATCTATTTCATCTCTTAATTTCACTAACTCTGATAGTGGCGCTTCAGGGGTATCAGGCAATGGGTTAGGCAATGGTTGCGGCGACGGAAGTAAATTAATAGCACGAAGGAAATCTAAAACAGATTGAATATCACGCCTCTTACACGCAACAATTTGTATTCTTGCAATTTCAGAAGGCAAAGATTGTGCATCAATATCATCAACAGCGAGAGGGATGATTCGCTTCTTTAAGTCACTCGCATACTTTAATTCACGTCCACATGGCAAAGAATTAAGCGAGGCATCGCTCATCGCAAAAATGAATAATTCACAATCACGTATTTGTCTTAAAATCTCCTCCCACCATTCTTCGCCTCCTGACAATTTCTGATCGTACCAAGCTGTATGACCTACATAGTCTAAATCATTAGCAATGGACACAATTTTAGAACGATCTTCACTGCTATAGCTGATGAATACTTTCATTTTTCTTTCACATTTTGTTATCAGTTCTCAAAAGTATTGTAGAACAACTATGCGAAGATAGCAACTTCACCTAAACTCGGTGATTTTTATTTTCGTAATACTCTTTAGGTTTTTAGTAGGATATGTATGCGGGAAAGTATAAAAAAGCTAGGGACAGGGTATTAGCGTTACCCTGCCCCATACACTTCATTTGTTAGGGTTGTTCTGTAGCTTCTGGCGCGGTTTCGGTTGGGACTTCCGTCGGTGCAGGTTCAGTCGCCGGAGCTTCGGTGGGAAGCGGTGTTACCTCCGGCGCGGGTAGAGTCGGTGTCGGTTCGACGGGTGTGATGACGACAGGCGCGGGTGTGACAGGTGTCGGCTGAATAACAGTCGTCACGGCTTGCCCACCGACGACAATCGTATCAATGGCGACGGGCATCCCTGCCAGCGGCACAATCCGCAGCGTGTGCGTCCCGGCGGCGAGATCAGTCACGCTGGCGATTTGTCCGTAAGCGACCTGCGTCGCGTTGGCATTCACGCCAAGCAGCGCCACGCCGTCGATTTCGATGATAAATGTGCCGTAGCTGGGGCCAGCGACATAAACGATGTCCGCTGATGTGCCTTCAAACGTGAGCGTCAGCGAATCGCTGCCTGTACTGCTGCTGGCGAGATAATCATCCCCCAGCGCCGCCGCATCGCCTTGCACATCCATCCATGCGCCGCCGCGCACGACCATTTCGTCTTGAGCAGGCATCATCATCGGGACAAGGTTGTAAGACAGCATCAGGAAGCGCCGCGCATTCGTGAACGCGCCGATTCCGCCTTGGCTGGCGGCTTGAACGCGCCATGAGTAGGTTCCATAGGCCAACACATTCGGCAGTTGAACCGAGCAGCTTGAGTCGGTGCAGGGGGCGACTCCGCGTGTATACCACTGCGTAAAGATGACCGTTCCCATGCCATTTTTGACTTCAAGCTGATAATACAAGCCATTGCTGACCGTATTCCAAACCAGCGTCGGACGGTTGGTGGTCGAGATAAGGCCGTCGTGGATGGGCGCGGTCAACGCTACCACACCCGGCACCGGTACAGCGATGGTAAAGCGTCCCCAAGTCCCTTCCGGGTTATAAGGGCCGATTCCGGCAGGTGTCGCGGCCTGAACGTTCCAATAATACGCGCCATTCGGCAGCACGAGTCCGGGGACGTTGAGCGAACAAGTGCCGCCGTTACACAACTTGCCTGCGCCGCGCTCCGCCCGATACCATTGCAAATGGCTGGGTACAAACGCGGGAGTCCCGATCCAGACCTGATACCAATCGACCCCCGCGATATCGTTCCATGTAATCGTCGGCGATGGATTCGTGAGCGTAGCGTTGATGGCTGGCGTATTCAGCGTAACGATCCCCGGCAGGGGTGCGCTGATCGTGAACGGAATGCCCGTCGTCAGGTTAACCCAGTTGCCCAATCCGCCAGGGCCATAAGCCTGAACATTCCACGCATAAGCACCCGCTGGCAAGTTCAAATCAGGCATGATGCTGCATGTGCCGGGATGCGGGTTACAATCCGGCGCTGCCGCCCAATACCACTGCATGTGGCGGGTCGTAAAAGTGGGCGTAACCGTCCCGACCCACAATTGATAAGAGATAGCACCCGCCACCGTGTTCCAAGTAAAAGTAGGCTTGCCAGTGGCAATCGTGCTGTCAAACGCAGGCGCGAATCCGGCACTCGGCGCTGGCGGAACCGCTTTATTCAGCGTTTGATTTTCCAGCACACCGTAACCGTTACCATACGTGCCGCCGCCGGATGCACCGCCCTGCCCAACCCCTTGCACCGCCACGTTATACGCGCCGTTAGCCAGCACCAACAGCGGCTTAATGCTGCATGTGCCGCTGTTGCAAAGCCCGCCTGCTCCGGTGGTGCGCGGATAATTCTGGAAGTGATAGCTGGTCGTCCAATTGAGCGCCGCGTTGCTGGAATAATTGCTCAAGTAGATATTAAAGCTGGCGGCATCGTTGTCATCCGCCCAACTGATCGTCGGCAGACCTTGCCCAAAGTTCAAAGCGATTGCACTTGGCAGATTCGGCGTGGGCGCATCAAGCCTAAAGCTGGAAACACCCGCCGCTGGCCCAGCATAGCCATTATCGAAGGGGCCAGTCGTCGTCAGTGCGCCGCCGGGGCCGTAGCTCTGGATATATAAGCTGTAGTCGGTCTCATCCACCAAATCCACTGGGGATACAAATTGGCAGGTCGTCCCTGTCGGTGAACTACAAGCATCTGTACGCGAAACCGTGCGGAACAAGGCCGATGCACCTAGATTATCCCTCGGCGCGACGTAGATATTGAAGGCGGTTGCGCGGCGCTGACCGACAGTATTGAGATTCCATTTAAAAGTAGGCCGCAGGGTATTGATGTCGCTAGAGGCTTCCAGCGTCACCAGATCAGGCGCATTCGCGTTCAGCGTAAAGGCCGAAAGCGGCGCGGCGGTACTTACACCAAACGGCCCCCAAGCGGAAACCGACCACACATAGCCGCCGTTGACCAAGCGATAATTTTCACGTAACGTCGGCGGAACAAACGAGCAGGTCGCGCCGCTGCAATAACCCTCACGAGAAAGCACTTCAAACGCGATTTGCTGTCCGGTACTGGTCGCCAGATAGAAGTAGTAATAAGTCGCATCCGGCACATTCGACCATTCAAAGGTCGGATCACCGTAACCATTGGTAGCGGTTGCGCCGTTAGCAGGCAGTTGCAGAACGGGTGTAATCGGCGCGGTTGAAGCCGGCGCGATGTTCGTCACGATATAGACGTTATCGTTAAAGTCGCAATTTCCGGCGGGGCCGCAGCCGTTGATCAAATTCTCTTGAATCACCAGATAAGCATTCGGGATAATATTGTTGGCGTAATCGCGCAGTTTCCACAAGCGCAAGCCATGTGCATTACACATCCCGTTGGCATCCAGCCCGCTCTCACACTCATCGCTTGTAAAGCCGTTCACGTCGATCACAAAATCAGTGGTCGGATTAACGGTCATCTCGGCGGGACTGCTGGTGCCACTTTTCAGCGGCAGGATTGATTGTGCATCTACCGCGTCATGAGTGAAGCTGCCGCCGCCTGCGCCCGTGATCTGGAACGTAATTGGGTCGGCGCAGCAGTTGTGATAGGCCGCGATCTGGCGCACATACACGGGCTGCGTATTCACGGCTCGCCGCCAACGGAACGACAGCACTTCATCGCCATACGCCACATACTGCGACGACAGCGGTTGGGTAATGTTACTGGTAGAGCCAAAGGCGCTGAGAAGCTGCGTGAGTGTCGGCTCGTTGGCATCATCCGGCTGAAGTTCATAATTGCCGTTCAGATACACGACTACCGAAGGCTGCACGGGGTCGCTGGTCGTCAGCGTGAGTGTCTGGTTGCGAAGGCCGGAACTGCCGCTGTCTTCGATAAAGCGCACTTCCACATCATAAAAGCTATTCGGCGCGATATTAAAGCCTGCTTCGTTCCGTATCAACGAAAATTCCGTCGGATCGCTGAGAGTGACTCCCGTCACGCGCAGGACGTTAACCGGATCGCTGTTTTTTACACGCAGCGTTACGGTATCATGTGAGCGATGCGAGGTCACACCTTGATCGATTGTGCTAAAGTTCAGCACACCGTTCAAGTAGCTGAGTTGGCTGATGGGCTGCGCCAGGCCGTTAAGCGTCGTCCAGTCGCGGTTATCCAGCACCAATGCACCACCGGGGGTGACGGGCGCGGGTTCGACATTCGTCACGAGGAATACGAAGTCGTTGTAATCCTGTCCGCTGGGGGTTTCTTCAAACGCGATGACATAAGCATTAGAGACAACGCCGGACGCAGTGATAAACGGATAAACACGCACCTTATGGCGAATCGCATCCGCGAAAAGGTTGAGCGAATCTTCGCTGTAAACATCACGGTTGGCGAAGGCAGGCCAAGTGCTGTAGAACCCAAATGCCGCGCCGCCGGGGTTAAAGCTAAACGATGGTGTGCCATTATAGGTCGGGTTAAGTGTCTGCGATGTGTTTTTGTTGATCGTGAAAAGCGGTGTTTCGCTGGCAGGATTCGCCATTCCATACCACCCGAAGATCGTCGTCTCGGAAAATGCCGACGAATCTGGGCCAAACGAAGCCAACGGATAAACATTGACGGTGCCGCCACTGACGGCGCGGAAACTCTGGACGCTCACTTCCTGCCCAAGCAGCGGGAAACTGCTGTTGGTGCTATGGATGGGGGATGTCGTGGGGTTATCATCGCCGACTTGCGTGGTGATGCTCCACGTATCGAGAATCCATTGTAGCGACGGTTCATTCGAGCCGAACAATCCGGCTGTGCCTAAGCCTGCAAGCGCAATCGTTATTGTCGGATGGGCTGCATCGGTTGTTTGGAAGCTAAGGGAGGCAAATTTGGGACCGTTACCCGTCGGGTTGAATTTGATGCCAAGCACCGTCGATTGCCCCGGATTCAATACGGTTGTGGTCGATATTGTGCTGATCTCGAATTGATTGGCATTCGTACCAGAGAGGACGGGGGCGTTTGTTGTAATACCCGCTGTGCCTGTGCCTGTATTCGTAATGGTGATAAGTTGTTCCGTGCTGGAACCGCCGCCAGAAATATCATTAAAAACAAGGCGCGAGGTGCTTGAAACCACATTCGGCGTTCCAGGCACGACTGGATTCGGACGCAGTAACCACAGTTTGTTATCGGAGCTGGTATCTTCTTCGGCATATTCCGCCACGTAAAGATCGCCCGTCGCCACATTTTCCGTCAGATCAAGCGGGTTATTAAAGCCGCTGAACCCGGCAATTTCAGTTTGCTGAGACACAATATCGCCATTCGCGCCGCCGGGGGTGAGGACGATAATGTCATCATCCGCGCTGTACCGGACGATTAAGATTCGGCCTTGCAGTAGCCCGCCGAAAGCCGCAGCGTTGCGATATTCAATCGTGCCGTTGGGCGATTTGTTATAGCCGAGATTGTAAGAGATACCGCGATAATTGCGATCTGGCAGTGTGCCAACGGGATAATGATTGCCGACTTGTCCCGGATCAAGCACTGCTGTTGGATTACCACCATCCTTCACCCATTCGCAGCGGGTGGGGTTGGGATGTCCATAATAGCCGCCGGGGACGATGCGGAAGACATAATCCGCCTGATTCACCAACATAAAAGCAGCGGCGAGAGTCGGCCCCGTGTACGCGCCATTAGCAGCGTTATCGATTCGGTTGGCGCAAGAAACAGGCCACGCCGGGCTAGGGGTGCCGGGGACATTACCATTCGCCGCCGAGCCGTTGGTCGCCGTGTAAAGCCGTCCGTTGGTGTGCCAGACGAGATCATAGGCATTGCGGATGCCTGTCGCGTAAAGGGTGACGGGTGCGCCTGCCGCTTGCGGATTGTAGTAGACCGAATTTAAGCGGGGATCCCCCAGTCCGGGGTTATTGGTCGTATTGGGATCAGGCAGATTGTTCGTCCCGCCATCAAGCGTCCCTGTGGCGACATTCAGCGCGGTTTGTCCGTTAGATACCCAATAGTTATAAAGCAAATTCAGATCAATGCGGAGGAGGGAAGCGCTCAAAACAGATTCCGGTTGGTTGCCCCATTGGCTGTCCCGCGCACCCGTCGCGCTGATGCTGCCTTGCGTCATATACATTGCCCCATCGGGGCCAAAAACCAAGCTGTTGCTCAGATGATCTTTACGCGCACGCGGCAGTCCGGTCACAAAGTCGGTACGAGTCCATGTTTCGCCACCTTGACCGAGATTATCTACTGTCAATGCGGAGATGCCGCCCGTAAAATTGGTCGCGCCAGTAAGAACGCCTTGATTATGCGACACCCACAAGATGGGATCGTCCACCGGAGCGCCCGGTTGGAAGGCCAAACCAACGATAATGCGCCCACTGAATTTATTAATCTGCACTTCATTAGACAACGTGCCGTTGGCGGCGATGTTCCAATGATAAATCTGCCCGGTGTTGGTGGCGGCATACAAGCGCCCATCGGGGCCAACCGTCACACTGGTATAGCCACGCGCCACCACACCGAGATTCGTCCGTGTAAACGAAATAATGGTCGGCACAGCCCCGCCGCCCGTACCCGTTGTAAACGACATACTGTAGGGGGTCATTGCCACGCCAGCAACATCTTTAACTTGGTTGGTGACGATGAGCGTGTAATTGGTGTTCGGGGCGAGGTTTCCCGCCGGAGTCAGGGTGATGGCATCACCGCCGCCCGTTGTATTCAATGACGAAAGCACGACGCGATCCGTAACCGGATCGCCGAGGGTACGATAAAGATAGACTGTATCGCTGTGTACAGTAGCGTTATCCACACCGCCATTAGGCAGATACATGCCTGTCACGGTGATCGAACCACTTACGGAAACCCCACTCGCAAAATTGGTAGGTGAAGTAGAAACCACCGTCGGGATAGCCGGCCCCGCCGAGGACACAATCGTCACATAATTAATTTTGGTATTATTGCCGCCTGTCGCGTTGATCGTCAAGCGCCCATCATTGAGTTGAACGGTGACGCTGCCTTGTTGGAACATTGAGGACGCGCCGCCGCTGCCCGTAGGCAGAAAATCATTGACGGCCAGCGCCCCTTCTACATTAATATGATGGATGCTGTCGGTCTGGTTAGCATCCCCCGCGCTTACGGTGACTTGATACAAACCGTTTGGCAGCCCAATTTCCCACCAGCCTTCGGTCTTCGAGCCGCTAAAGCTGCCAGCAATATCATCAGCCTGCATGTGCATAAACGTTGCGAGGCGGATTTCTGCGGCTGTACCTGCACGATTTCGCCCATTGTTAGAAAGATTAAGTGCGTTAGTCGTACCCGGCGTTACCCAGCCATAATTATAAGCGCCACCGCTTTGGTTCGCGCCATTGCGGACACCGTAGCCCTCACCTGAATCGCGCCAATAGGTAGCTGGCGGCGTGGTGGCAGCATCTTGAAAATTAATGCGAATATCCACTGCCTGTGCATGTACTGCACCGGGGAAGACCACTAAACTGAGGAGCAGCCCCGCGACAAAAACGATGATCAGGTGTTTGGACTTCAACATACGAAATACTCCTAACCGACAAAACACAGCGAGCGCAAACCGACGATGGATCGTTTTTCAAAAGCGACGAACCGGATGTGTTAATGAACTATGATGACAGATAATCTACTTGGGAGGTTGGAATGATGAAAATGGCAACGCGCCATAAAGAGATGACTGACTTCGATTATTTATCCCCAAGACGCATTACGCGAGGCATTTTCCCTCAACGCTGCTATTGATCTAACTATAACAGAAAAAATAGGACGATTTCCGAATTTTACGTGAAAATTTTAACCGTATTGAAACGAAATCCATCTTCTTTAATAGTGATATTAGCAACAAAACAGCTTAGTAACGTTGTTTCACAACGCAATTTGCGAAAAATAG
>Ga0335394_10001878_pt1 | contig 23624 bp, 23 predicted proteins | sample MAT03_FD_205741 | JGI IMG/M metagenome (GOLD analysis project Ga0335394, IMG submission 205741) | Freshwater microbial communities from Lake Fryxell liftoff mats and glacier meltwater in Antarctica - MAT-03 (spades assembly) (version 2) ...
GGAAAATGTGTCGGGCTGCGCGCTTGGCGCTTCTCCGCCCGCCGGGCGGGCCGTGTTGCTGGTGCTCGGAGCGTTCGTTCTGACTGCTGCGCGACGGCGCCGCCACACCGTTGCTAGTTAACTTCCGCCGATCTTCTTGGCTTCTTGGGCGGCTCAACTACTGCGAAGCGTTGCGGCGAAATTTCATTGGCGTGAGGCCCGTGGCCTTGCGCACGGCTGCAGCGACCTGCCGCCCGTCACCCAAACCGGTGCGTTCAGCAATCGTCTCAACGCTGAGGTCCGTATCTGCCAGTAGCCGCTCTGCCTCTTCAACACGAAAGCGTTGCCAGGCTTGCGCGGGCGACATGCCTGTGCCCGCGTGGAAACGCCGCTCCAGGCTGCGGCGTGAACACTTCAAGGCGCTGCAAATATCGTCAATGCCAAGCTCGCTTGAAATGTGGGTTCGCATCAGGCTCAGGCCATGCGCCACGAGCTTATCGGAGGCCGCCACAGCGTCGGTCGAGCGGCGATTCACCACGCGAACCGGGGGCAAGCAAATCGTTTCAGGTTCCCTGCCCCGAGCCTCTAGAATGCGTTCAAGCAACGCAGCAGCTTCGTAACCGATTCGCACCGAAGCACTTTGAATGCTGCTGAGCGGTGGATCGGCGAGCAAACACGTGGTTGCGTGGTTGTCGACGCCGAGGATGGCAAGCTCATTGGGCACTCCGATTTTCGCCCGCCGGCACTGTTCCGCCACGACCCAGGCCTGCTGATCGTACATGCAAAACACGGCACAAGGCTTGGGCAATCCGAGCAGCCATGCCGTGAGTGGTGGATCATCTTCGGTCAACAAATTCGTGAGGTCGCTGCCGTGAGTGCCTTCAAACACCGCGCATGAATACGAGCGTTCCGCGAGATAACTCTCAAAGGCGTGGAGCCGAGCGTCGGGGTGTGTTCCTGTGCGTGCGACGTAGGCGAAGCGTTTGAAACCGCGCGTGATGAAGTGTTGTGCGGCAAGCTCCCCAATCAGGCGTTCGTCGTTGCCGACTTGGTTGATCTGGCGCTTAGAGGGAGCCCCCGTACTCACGAACGGAACGCCAGCACGCAGCAGAAGTGCTAGCACTCGGTCGTCAGAGCCACCGATCAGGACTCCGTCGGGTTTTCTTGCGAGCAGCCTTTCCATGCCCGCCAAAGTTGGCTCCAAAAGATCGAGAGCCCAGGGGCGATTCGGGCGCACAAAATTGGCGATGCCCAGCAAATTCGCCTCTGAATAACCAGAAAAATTAAAGTATCCCAGGCCAATCCTCACGGGTGCAGCCTAGGTTGAATGAGGTGTTGAGGGCGGTCCGGCGTCGCAAAACGGACAGGTTGTGACGCACGGATGTCTGGCGCGCCTCCACGCGTGAGCCTAGTCTCAAGACTAGGATTTAGTCTTTTGTGGCTCGCGAAACCGGACAATTCGGCTATTCGCTGGCGTGCCCCTGTGTGCGCCAGGGCCAAACCACAGACTCGAGGATTCGGAGCTTTTCGCATGCTTGCTAGCGTTACAAATAAGTTGATGGTTGAGCGGCCGTCGTCGGTGTTCTTCACTTCGGATGGCAAGTCTAGCGTGTTGTCCGAGGCAACGCAGTCAGTGCCCCCAGAAAAATTTTCGGAGTTAGTGGTGGTTGCGTCTGGGCAGGGCACACGCAGGGTCGATGGCAAGGCAGAGCTGCTTCACGCTGGAGATGCCTTTGTCTTGCCTGCGGGCTCATCGGATGACGTGCAGTCGGGCCCAGATTTGAGTTTGATGCGGGTGGCTTTCGACGCTGAAACCGCAGCCGCGGGTGTCGCCGATCTCCAAGCCATCCCAGGATATCTGGCACTCTTCCAATTCGAACCCAAGCTTCGAGCGCTCCATGGCCTCACTGGGCGCCTGCGCTTGAGCCCCGAAGATCTTAGAGCGGCCGTTGACTTGCTGGGGAGGCTTGAACTTGAGCTCGACGAAAAGAAGCCGGGGTTTGGGAATGTGACTGGCAGTTTGTTTTGTGCGCTCAGTGTCCAGTTGGCGCGCTCTTACGCAAACATGCGGCTTCCGCTCTGTGAGGCGTTGGTGAGGCTTTCGCCCGTACTCTTGTGGCTCGATCAGCACTTCGAGCGGCCCGTGACGCTGGAAGATGTGGTGGCCAAGGCGGAGATGTCGCAGAGCACGTTGCAGCGCAGTTTTAAGCGTTGCTTCGACGTGTCACCCTTCAATTACTTACTTCATTTACGTATGCAAAAGGCTCAGCTCCTACTCCGAGACACCGAGGCCAAAGTAAAAGAGATCGCTCCGTCCGTTGGTATCGATGACGCCAACTACTTCGCGCGCCTGTTTCGGCAACACGCTGGCATTGAGCCCACGGCTTATCGCGCGCGTTTTCGAGTCATGCGCGTCGCCGAGGAGCTGCGGAGCGCATAACAGGGTGGCGCTGCAGGTTCGATCCGTTCCTGGGAACCATGCCGTATCATAAAGACATCGTGGCGGGCTAGCCGCGCAACCCGCACGAGAGTCCGCTCAAGGCCTGGGACGCCCAATGGTCTCTCGTGTCTCTTCAGGTGTCACCATCGGGCAGGTGTCCACCCAACGCGCGCCTTCGGGCGCGGCCCATTTCGCGGCGTTGATCAGCACTTGCTGAACACCCGGATGGTGGAACGTGGGGAAGGTTTCGTGGCCAGGCCGGAAATAGAAAATCTTGCCAGCGCCACGCCGAAAGCAGCAGCCTGAACGAAACACTTCCCCGCCTTCGAACCACGAGATGAACACCTCTTCATCGGGGGTTGGGATGCCGAACGGCTCGCCGTACATTTCCTCTTTGTCGATCTCAATGAAGCGATCGATGCCACGCGCGATGGGGTGCCCTGGGTTCACCACCCAGAGGCGTTCGCGTTCGTCAGCCACGCGCCAGGTGATGGAGCAGCTCGTTCCCAGCAGGCGCTTGAAGATCTTGGCGTAATGGGAGCTGTGCAGGGGGATTAGGCCCATGCCCTCCAGCACGCGTTTTTGAACTCGATCGACGATCTTATCCTCAACCTTATCGTGTGCACCGTGGCTCCACCAAAAGAGCACGTCCGTCTCTTCGAGGACTGCCTCGGTGAGGCCATGCTCGGGCTGCTCCAGCGTTGCCGTGCGAACCTTCAACTCGGAATCACGGCTCAAGGTCTCGGCGATGCAGCCGTGGATGCCGGTGGGATAAATCTCCCGCACTTCAGGCATTTCTTGCTCGTGAACGTTTTCATTCCAGACGGTGACGCGAATGGGCATAGCCGGTCTTGAATACCGGAGTCTGTGTGCGACCGCAAACGATTCGAGCGTGATTTTCATGCTATGCTCCGAGCGTGCTGCCGCCCTGGGAGTTTCACCACGCCAGTCTGACGGCCTTCCCGTTGACGGCCTTCCCAGTCCGACAGGAAGCCATCGAGCTCCACCAGCACTGGGGTTACGCCGAGCTGGTGATCGTTACTGGCGGCACTGGCAAACACGTGTTGGAGACTGAATCCTTCCAGGTCACCCGTGGGGATGTGTTTGTGATCCCGGTCGATCTTCTGCATGGTTATGCAGAGTGCAACGGGTTGGAGTTGGTGAACGTTTTGTACGATCCAGCGCGACTCTTGCTCCCAGAGCATCAGTTGCGGCAGATGCCGGGCTATCATGCACTGTTCGCATTGGAGCCTCAGTTCAGAGTTAAGCACGAGTTTGAGAGCCGCCTGCACTTGGAGGATGCCGCTGTTGCACGCATCGAGCAGTCCGCGGCGCGCCTTCACGCGGAAGTGGTCGAGAAGAAGCCTGGCTATGAGGTTGCTCTCACCGGCCTGTTCTACGGAATGCTCGTGGATTTATCGCGCAGCTACAGCCGGATGAGTTCAGTGGCTTCACAGACTCTGGTGCGTCTTTCAGGCGTCATGGAGTGGCTGGATCGGCATTTCAGCGAACCTGTCACGGTAGCCCAGCTGGCGCGCCGCGCGCACATGTCGCAAAGCACGCTGGGTCGTTGTTTCCATGAATGTTTTGGGATTGCGCCGCTCAGTTATGTGATCGAGCTGCGCCTCAGGAAAGCCAGCCAATTGCTGCGCGATACGGATATTCATGTGAAAGAGATCGCGCTCCACGTGGGCATCGACGATGCGAACTACTTCGCTCGCCTGTTCCGTCGACACACGGGGCTTGAGCCCAGCGCCTACCGTGCGCAACAGCGCGGCGTGGTGCTCGATCATGCTAACTGAGGAGCTGCAAGAGAGCATTGAGCAGCCCGCTCGGTTGCGTGCCCATTCAGGGCGCCGGTTCGCCAACGGCGTGCTCTCATGTTCGATCGAGTAAGGCGTGGAAAGCGGGTTCGGCTCGCCCTGCTCGGGATGGAGTACGCGAGGAGCCTCGGCGGGCGATTCAAGGACGAAACGGTTGTCGAAGGTCAGTGATTCAAGCATGGGCACGTCTACGGACGCGGACCGTAGAGCTTAGCCGCGTTGCCGCTCATGACTTTATCGCGAGCCGCACGCCCTTTGCCTTTTAGAAAAGCCTCGAGCACCACGATCTGTGTTCGGAAATCCCCAGCAACGTTGCTCACTGGCCAATTGGAACCGAAGAGCAGGCGATCTTCCCCGAACAAGGCCCACACTGCCTCAAATACTGCTCTGTATTGTTTTGGATCGGAGGCGCTCGGATAAGGGTTCGACCAACCATCACCACCCTGGCTGCCTTGATTCAGGCGCCCAGTATCCGAAATCTTCAAATACACGTTGGGTTGTGCGCTGGCGGCTTCCAAACGTGAGTGCCAATCAGCGGGGACTTCAAAATCGAAGGATTTTTGAGCTAGATGATCGATCACGATCCGTAAGCTGGGCACAGCTTTGGCGATCGCTGCGACATCGTTGCCGCTCGTGTCCAGCGAATCCACCATCATCCCACGGGCAGCCAGGTCCCTGAGATTCGCGAGAGCATTGGCCTTCAATTGGCCGCCTTCGAGCAAATCCCCGCCACTCACGCGCAGCCCCACAAAGTGCTTATCCGAAGCGAGTTGATCGAGCTCTCGCTTAAACTTTAGCGGAGATTGCAGAACATCCAAGCCACCCACCACGCTCAGCAATTTAGGCTGACTCTTCACCTGATCCAACATCCACTGATTAGCGGCAACGCGCTTACTCGGAGGCACGCCGCTGATCGATTCGATGACGACGCTCCGATCTACCCACTGCCCCCCCTGGGTACGCTCGTAATCCGGCAGCATCGCGTTCACAGCGATCCAAGCCGGTGAGGCCCCTGGGAATCGGCCGTCATCGCTCATGGGTGGCTGGCTTCGCGGCAGGGTCCAAAGGTGAATGTGTGAGTCGGTGATGGGGCCGATTTTTACCGGCTCCGCGGGCGCAGCCTCGGGAGTGCGCGGCGTAGAACTTGGGACTGCCGCTGTTGGCGTGGTGTTGGTTGTTGGCACCTTGCTCGGCATCTTCAGCTGTTCTCGCCCGCAGGCCAAGCTCAAACAACTGACGAACGCTGCGCTAATGAAGGCATGTTTCATGGGCGCGAGTATGCTTCAATCGGGCGCGCTGGGCCACACGTTTGGTTGCGAAATCAGGGTGCTGGGGTTGGCACAGGTCTGGCCCCTCCGGCCCCTCCGGCCCCGCCGGTCCCCTCGCCGAAACTGCCGCGGTCGTTGGCGGCCCCTGCATCCACCCAGCTTAACAGCGTGGCTTTCTCCGTATCGGTGAGCCGCTCAACAGGGGGAGTCAGCGGCACGCGGTAGGGCATGAAGCCTGACTTCACCGCTGTGCCGATGAACATCCAGATCGGGCGGTTGTAGCGCAGCTTCCGTGTGTCATCCCAGGTAAGGAGGGGGAAAGGAGCGCTGTTAGCCAGTGGCGTCGTGTGGCAACGACGACATTTGTGCTTGAGAACTGCGTCGACCGCAGCCGGAAATCCTGAATTAGCGACGTGAAGCGGCCCGGCAGGAGGCCGCGGCTTCGGCTTCGGTTTTTCAACGCAAGCACAAGCTATAAGCACGATCCCAAGCAGGAGTGCCAATCTTCGACCTGCGAGCAGGTAGCGTTTCGTGAGCTCCATGTTTCCTCCAGATTGCTGGCTGGATTCGCTTTCGGAAACACGCATAATCCACTTGCATCCCTGGAGCGTTGAGTGGACATTTGAGGTCGTCGTCATGCCGATAAAAACGTTGAGTTCGATGCCCGAAAACACCAACGTGCCTACGCCGGATTCTGCGATTCGACAAGTGGGGTTTGCGGCCCAGCTGCAGCGCGTGACGCTCCCGGATCTCGTTCAGATGGAGTGCCTTTCCGGATCCGAAGCCTCGTTTCGGGTCGTTTCGGATGCCAACACTGGCTACCTGATGTTTTCGGGTGGGCAGTTGGTGCACGCCATGACACGCACGCTCCGTGGCGAAGCGGCGGCACAGGAAATATTGAGCTGGCAGCAAGGGAAGGTTGATCCGTGCAAGTTCCGAGCGCCCAATCCGCCGACGATTCTGTCCCACTGGCAGGAGTTGCTCATGCGTGCGGCGCAACAGAGCGATGAGAATCCAACACCAAATGTCGGTCTTGAAAAGGTCAATGTGGCACAAGAGCTTAATGATTCTGAGTTCCTGAGTTCCGACGAGCCAGAGAAAGCTGTGGGGTCCGGGCGGGCACTGAGTAAGGTGATTCGCGCAGTGCGCCTGGATACCCAAGGCAACGTGGTGGTGGCTCGAGGCGAGGGCAATCAAGAGGACTTTGCGGAGCTCTCGGCGTACGCCGTTCGCATGGCACAAGTGGTTGGAGAGGGGCTCGGCATGGGCGGGTTTCGCGCGCTCGAATGGACGCTGCCTAGCCGCAACGGGCTGCTCTATGTTGAGAGCAACGGGAGTGTGGCCTCCTTGGAGACGTCACCGCAGGCCGAGCTCAACACGCTCCGCCGCCGAATTGGTTTGTGATTGGTTTGTGAGAGAGGAGGCAGCATGTCGAACGCCCTCGAGAGTCTAAAAGGTCTTCGGGATGTGGACGGAATCATCGGGAGCTTCGTGGTGTCGGCCCTGGGCCTCGTGCTGTTGCGCGATTTGCCGGCCATCTTCACCCAGGCGGCGCTGGCAGAGGTTGGGCCGAGAATTGCCCGATTGCGGGAGGCGTTAAGCCACGAGGGCGACGTTTCAAACATCGTCGTCCGCTATGAAGACCACAAGTTGGTGGTGAGGGGCCAGCCAGAGCTGGCGATTGTTGTGCTCGCGGAGCAAGGCATCCACATGCCGCAGTTGAAGATGGCTCTCAATCTGGTGAGTAAGTCCCTGCTGAAGGCTGATTTAGGTGCGCTGGCCGGCGTGCTGCCGGGCGTGGGCGAAGTGCCTGACCGAGCGGAGCCGACCGTGGCTGCCCCAGCCTACTATCGCGGGCATCGCGTTTCTTAGCGGCAAAAAGGCGACGGAAGGGGCTGGCTGCGGAAATGTTTCGCGATGGCCCGTCTGTTTGTCAACGAAAGGGCGCGGACGCATCCAAGAAACCAGGCGTTGGTAGATCAAGCTTCTCCGGAGGCATTTCATGATAGACCCGCAGTTAACCGATATTGCTAAACAACTCGCTGAGCTTAAGACCAGTGCTGCAGACATGGCGACCGCGACCAACATCGTTTGGACGTTGGTGTGTGCATTCCTGGTCATGTTCATGCAGGCAGGGTTCGCCCTGGTCGAGACCGGGCTCTGCCGGCGCAAGAACGCAGCCCACGTGATGGCCATGAATTTCCTCGTGTATGCGATCGGAATCATTGGTTTTTGGGCGATAGGCTTTGGGCTGCAGATGGGCGGTGTGGGTGCCATGGCCACTTTTGGCGGCGATGCGACACTTTCTAACGAGGTGACGATCACTTTGGCCGGCAAAACCTTCGGACTCTTTGGAGGTTCGGGCTTCTTCTTGCCGCTCGCTAGCTACACGCCGGCCGTTGCCACGATGTTCATTTTTCAGATGGTATTCATGGATACCGCCTGCACCATCCCAACGGGAGCCATGGCGGAGCGCTGGAAGTTCATTTCTTTTGTGCTCTTCACACTTGTGATTTCAACTGTCATCTATCCCATTTATGCAAACTGGGTATGGGGTGGTGGCTGGCTCGCTACACTCGGTAGCAACTTCGGGCTCGGGCACGGCCATGTCGACTTTGCGGGCTCATCGGTGGTGCACATGACGGGCGGCGTGGCGGCACTCGTTGGCGCCAAAATGCTCGGGGCGCGTATCGGAAAGTTCAACAAGGATGGCAGCCCCAATGCCATCCCTGGCCACAACATTCCGATGGCACTCCTTGGCACCTTCATTCTGGCGTTCGGTTGGTTTGGGTTTAACCCGGGCTCAACCCTCGCGGCGACGGACACCCGGATTGCCGTGGTTGCCGTGAACACGATGCTGGCATCGGCATCGGGAGCGATTGCGGCTGGGATTTATGTCTGGACGCGCTATGGCCGGCCGGACCCAACGTGGCTGGCCAACGGCATGCTTGCCGGCCTGGTTGCCATCACGGCGCCTTGTGCATTCGTGAGCGCTAGCTCGGCGTTGCTGATTGGTGCCATCGCAGGTGTATTGGTGGTGCTGGCTGCACTCTTCGTCGAGCAGAAACTGAAGATTGACGATCCTGTAGGTGCGGTGGCCGTACACGGCGTCAACGGTGCCTGGGGCATCCTGGCGCTTGGCCTATTTTCGAATGGAACTTACGGCGATGGTCTGAATGGCGTCTCGGGCAAAGTAACTGGGCTGCTGTACGGGGACTCTGGTCAGTTCTTTGCTGAATGCATCGGCATCGTCACCAACGTCGTTTACGTGGGCGCAATGACGGCCATCGCATTCTTCATCATCGGCAAGTTGGTGGGTAACCGAGTATCGGCAGAAGACGAACTGACCGGGCTCGACGTCCCTGAAATGGGCGTTCTTGCCTACCCTGAAGACGCAGAAGCCCACCTGCCCAAGGGAATGGAAGGCTCGCCTACTTAGCGAGCCGCGTGTGCAAGAGTTCTGCGAAGGCGCTGCAAACATCCACAGTGGTGAAAATGCCTACCACCTTGTGATTCTGCGCCACAATGGCACAACCATACTTCTGAGACGCCATCGTCATCACCACCTCGTCTAGCGGTGCTTCTGGCGGCACACAATACGGCTCCTGGGTCATTGCATCCTCCACGAGAACCTTCTTCGGATCGACGTCGCCCACTGCCTCTACTAAGTGCAGATCACCTGCTGAGACGATGCCAACGATGCGACCACCGGAGAGGACCGGCAGATGGCGGATCCGATACCGACGCATGATGTCGTGTGCCTCGCTCATCGGTTGCTCCACCCCGATGGTGTGGGGGCTGGTTGTCATGTATTTCTGGATGCTCGGGATGGGCTTGCTCATGCCACGGCGGATGCAGGTCACGTGCCAAACGGAAACCTAGTGCCTGAGTCTGCTGCCCGCGCAATTGCCGCGCCACGCGCCTTTAAGCCGCAATTCTTGCCGGGGACCGCCACCGCCTGGCGCCCGAGAAACGGCCCGCTTGGCACTTGGGGGTTTAAAATGGCCGACTCACCCGATAAGCCTCACCCTATGAAGGCAACAACTGCGTTTCTAGGTGGGTTCATTCTTTTGGGCTGTGGGCGCGGCGCTGTCGTGAAGGTGGCTGAGGGGCACTACGAAGTTTCGTGTATGAGCACCGCAGCTGCCAGGTTAACGGGCGAGATTCAGGGTGACTCAACCGCCTATGCCCAATGCCAGAAGAGGGCACAGGATCTGTGCAAGGGTCCTTATGGAATCAAGCAACTGCGTTCTGAGTGGGCACTCTCCGGGGGGCGTTGGCGGGAACGCGCACAATACGACATTCGGTGCGAATCAGCGGCTGGCGGAGCCGTGTCGAAATAGCTCAGTTCGAATGGAGTGCTAGCGCCGTTCGCTCAGTTCGAAGGAGTGCTAGCGCCGTTCGCTCAGTTCGAAGGAGTGCTAGCGCCGTTGTAGAGTGGCCAAGCCGTCCAGCCTGGAGCGCGCTGTTTGTCGAGTTCTTGGACCTCTTCACCACGCTGCTCACGGACCTTGACGACATACGGCTGTCCGTTGTGGCAAATTTCGCGCACTCCAGCGACGGATAGCCACGCATTGTTAACGTCAAACATCGGGCGCTTGTCGGTCTCAGCAATCGGCTCGTTGCTGTATTGGAGCGCCCCGAAGATTTCAGTGCGTCCGCCCGAAGTGGTCCGGTAGCGAAGGCCTTTGCCCTCGCTCTTAGTTCCCAAGATCCACAGATTGGCGCCAAGATTTTGCACCAAGCCCTCATCTGAGCGGCCCTCGACGTTCAGGTGGCGTGCCCACATGTGTTGCCCTTTCTTCTTGAGCAGCACGAGGCCGGGTACGTCGGTCGCGAAGATATCACCTGTGCCTGTTCCCAGGATCTGAACTCCACAGCTTTCTACGACGAGCGTGTGGGATGAAGCGCGATTTTCCAGCGTGATGGGCGGTCCGCCGAACGAATCGATACCTTGAAACTTCACAACCGGCGCTGAGGCATCGTCTACGACGAAGCCGGCGTTGGGCTTGTTTGCCAAAATCCGCCCAAAGCCCAGACCGATCACGTGCCGCACGCTACCGCGCACGAATACGGCCTTGTCGAAGATGTATCCGTTAGGATCCGGACCGCCGACGCCGCGAAAATACACGGTGGTTTTTCCGCTGCTCGCCGCGCTGTCGATCGCTTTTTGAAACGCTAAACTGTCGTCTTTTTCGTCGCCGGCGATAGCCCCAAAATCATTGGCAGACACCCAGTTTTCGAGGTTGCTTTCCCAAGGCACACTGGGCTCGACTTTGATGGGCAGCCTGAGCGAGGCCTTCGGTGCATTGTCAAAGAGCTGAAGGGGTGGTTCAGACAAGTATTCTTCGAGATTGGGCCCTTTGGCGTCGAGCGCTTCGCCGGAACTCTCAACGGCAACGCTGTAACCTTGCGTGCGAACATCGCGAGCGTAGAGTACGCCGGCGTTTACAATCGCTGGACCTTGAGGTGTCGAGCTCGAAAAGTGTCCCCCCACCAACGCCACCACCCCTGCCCAATTCTCCCAGTCATTGGGTATGGAGACCTTGAGCGCTACGGGGGTGTCCATCACAGTCAGATCTTCAATCGCCACGGCGTTGGCTTCGACGGCGACAGCAACCTTGCGGCAATTCTTCACGGTGATGCGCGAGAGGGTTTGCCCATACACCCAGGAAGCCACGATGCCGGTTTCGAAGCCTTCGACCAGCACATCTTGCAGCATGTTGGGGCCGCTTTGGCCGAGAAACGAAGAGTTGACTCCGATATTTCCGTTGCCACGCACGGTCACATTTTGAAGTATTCCGCTGTTGGTGGCGTAGTAGCGGATGCCGTCCACTTTGGGATTGTTGCCCACGTCGATCGTGAGGTTGCGAATGTTGCGCATGAACCAATCGGAGGAGGTGTCTCCTGTTTCGTTGGGATGGGTTCGGAGCACTGCCGTGACGCCAGACACGCCGTCGTCGAGCTTGAGCACGGTGCCCGTGCGCGATTGCCCATAAAGCCACGGGCCGAGGACGGTCTTGACCACGAGTGATTGGGTCAGCCGATAGCGACCATTCGGTAGATAGACCACGCGCGTTGGATTGCCGCTGCCGGCATCGATCGCCTTTTGGAGCGCCAGTGTGTCATCGGTGACGCCGTCGCCTTTGGCTTGGAATTCCGTGCGAACGTTGATCACCGCCGGATCTTTGGGGAAGACGACTTCGTCGTAGCTGCGGCTGGATGCCGGAGCGGCTTTTGCCACGGCAGGTTTTTCCAGAGGCGCTACTACGTTCGCCTTGGGGACCGCCGAAACCTGGGGTGCTCGGCGCGGAGCCGCGCAGGCAGAAGCGATGAGGAGTGCAACACTGGCGACCTTCAAGCACGCGGAAATTCTTTGCTGATTTGGCATGAGTGGACTCCTTGAGTGCGGCGTTTTGGACCGACTGGCTATACGGCAAGGCGTATCACGCCCGAGTGCTGAGAAGTAGCTTGGGGCTTGTGGACATTCGCGCCGGGCCAACTAAGGTCAGGGCATGTCAGATCTCACGGAGAAAAGGTGTTTGCCGTGTGAGGGTGGAGTTCCTCCGCTCTCGCCCGATGCGGTTCAGAAGCTGCTCCTCAAAACTCCAGGCTGGGAGCTGGCCGCCGATGGCAAGAGCATTTCGCGGCGTTTGGAGTTCAAGAATTTCTACGAAACCATGGCGTTCGTGAATGCGCTCGCCTGGATCGCGCATCGCGAAGACCACCATCCAGATCTAGAGGTCCATTACGGCAGCTGCGATGTCCGCTACTCAACGCACGCCGCCGGCGGCCTCACCGAGAATGATTTTATCTGCGCGGCGAAAGCCAACCAACTCTTGGTTTACGGCTCGCGATAGATTTCGGAACGCGGCGCGAAGGCTCTTCGCGTAGAATTTTCCAGCACGCCGCAGCCGCGCTGCGACAACTACCTGCCGGAACAGCCTCTGCAACGGTTCTAGGTAGTAAGCATGCGAACTACTTTTTTTCTATACTGGCCGACTCCGCTCGGCCAGAGGGGGCAACCGTCCTTGATTTCACAAGGCTCCGGGAGGGGCGTGCTCATTCATGAGGTCGCGCCCGCGCTGCATGCCCTGCCTCGTGGAGCTAGCTCGTGCGGTGCCCGATCTGCTACGCCCCGTGCATGGTCGCGCTCGGCTACAGTAAAGGGTTCACGTACACCATGGTTGGGGGCATGGTTTGGTCAGTCTGGGCGCTCGCGCATGCACCGCCTTCGCTGGGCAGCGCTGCCTTGCTCTTTGCGTTCACCCTGCTCGTGACCGATCTTATCAGTGGCCTCTTGCACGTGGTGCTCGACAACCCACGCTCGCTCAAGCTTGGCCCCATTCGCAGCCTTGCTGAAGGCTTCCAACGCCACCACGAGAGCCCCGCCAAGATCTACGAGATGCCGCTCTACCAGCATCTTTACGTGATGCACATGCCGCTCACGTTGCTTTTCCTTGCAATATTGCCGTTCCATAACGCGGGCATGTACGTCGTGTTCCTGAGCCTAGTGGTCGGGCTCCACCTCATGCAGATGGCTCACCTTTGGGCCCACTTGCCCGCGGAACGCGTGCCCGCCGTTGTACGCGTCCTTCAGAGCGCGAGAGTGCTGCTGCGGAAGCCTCAGCACGATCTGCACCACACTCCTCCTTTTGACAAAGACTTCTGCATCATGACCGGGATCTGCAATCGCCCGCTCAACGCCGTCGTCTCCGTCATCGGACCCACGACGCACTTTTGGCTCGCCATCTTCGTGGTCGTGGCGCTCGCGCCAATGCTCGTGGCATTCCTCGTCACGGGCGGCGTCTGGTAGCTTCGAACGTTTCGCCGTATTGGTTTCCACGGTAATGCTGTGATACGCGTTTTTGTCGTGGCAACCCGTCGCTCGACACCTCGACAGTCCACTCACGCGGGGCCGTGGGGCGGCTGCTGCATGCGCCGCTCTATATTCGAATCTTAATCGGTTTCGCTGCGGGGATCTTGATAGGCCTGATGCTCGGGCCGAGTGCTCGGTCTTTCGACTTGCCGGCCCGGCTCATCCTGCGTGTGTTGGGTGCGCTGGCGCCAGCGCTCATTCTGATCGCGGTAGTTCGCGCGCTCATGTCAGCAGAAATCCACGGCGCGCTAGCGTTTCGCCGCTTCAGGCTCTTGCTTCAGAATACCTTGGCAGCGATTCTAGTGGGGCTTGCTGTCGCCAACCTTTTAAGACCGGGCGACGGTGCTGCTCTAGCGGCGCCCGCGCAGCGGCCGGCGATTAAGTCCGATGTGGTGTCCCAGCTCCTCGATAATGTTCCAGATAGCCTGCTCCGTCCGTTCGTCGAGAACAAGGTCATCGCGGTGGTGTTGATTGCGCTGGCGTTTGGCATCGCCGCGCGCAGCCTGAGCGGCTCCGAAAAGCGCACGGCTGAGGACCTGGTTGGGCTCTCATTCAACTGCATCATTCGCGTGCTCCATTGGGTAATAGCTCTGGTGCCGCTGGCGGTGCTCGGTAAGGTCGCTAGCATCGTAGGAAGTGAGGGCTTCGAACCTTTTGTACGGCTCGCAATGTTCGTGAGAGCCGTTCTCTTGGCGCTGGCGATTCAGGCCACTTATTACCTGCTACGGGTTCGATTCGGATCTTGGGTGCGTCCGCTATCACTCGTGAGAAAAATGAGCGACGCGCTCGTGATGGCCTTCTCCACGGCCAGTTCGACCATCACCATGCCACTCACGTACGACAGGCTGCGCCATCGCGTAGGTCTACGGGAGCGCTCGGCGAGCCTTGGCGCGCTCGTAGCGCTCTAACTTCAACAATGATTTACGTCCTGGGAGATACCAACGTAGCGTGCCTTCTCGATGGAAGAGTGCCGGCGGAGGCTGAGCCGCTCGTGGCACCAGGCTTAGGTTAGAAGTGGGGCGAGCTCTTAAGGAACGGCGGGGGACGGCGCGACGCACGGGATGCCGCCGCCTGCGTGCGGGCAGTGGAACTCCGGCCTCCCCGCTGCTGCTGCTGAGACGTGATAGAGGCGGCACTGCACATGACCTCCGCTCGTATTGAGCTTGGAGTACTTCGTGAGATCTTCAAGGCTCTGGCATTCTGCCAGGCAAGCCAACGCGTTGGGCCACTGCTGGTTCGCCCCGGTGCACACGGCTTGAGCGATCATGCAAACCGCTTCGCAGTTGCTGCCACAAATGTTATTTCCGCCCGGTCCTGCTCCTAGAACAGGGCAGGAATCGGTGGGCTCCATGGCGGACGATTGAGCCGCGTGCAGGCGGCAGCCGATACTGTTACCGATCGTTTGATCCGCGGTACCTAGGGGCAGGTGACGGCAGACGGCCAAACACACTTCTTGCGTCTGGTACAGCGCTAGCTTGTCGGTGCAACTGGACATCACCGTCGAACAATATTCTTGGCACTGAGGCGACGGAGCAGGGGCGTTTCCACCGGTGCCGCCACTGCCCCCAGGTCCGCTTCCGCCGCTCCCCGGAGTGCCGCCTGTTAATGTCCCGCCCGTGTGACCATCATGGCCCGCGGCGCCCAGTGTGGCGCCCCCGGTGCTTGGTGCCGCACCGGAAGCGGTGCCCACTCCGCCGGAAGAGGGGGAACCCAGGCCGATGCCCGCTCCGCCGCCTGTTTCAACCGACCCCGAAGAGCCTCCTTGGGGGTTGGCCTGGCGCCCTCCGCTGCTCTCGCCGCCTACGGGATTCGAGCCTGACCCAGCGTTAGTTATCGGCCGTTCCGAACTCACGCCGTTGAACGTGGGATCGACTTTGGCGTCTTGAATGCCCCACATGTCCGCGCATCCGACGGCCGCAAGAATGAGAGCGCTAACGGCCCAATTGCGTGAGAGCATTTTAGAAGGACCCTTCAAGTGAGAACATTTGTACGCCTTTTGCAAAATCGGCATTGATCTGCAGTTGCGTTGCCGATTTCGATGCTTTTTCGTCTGGCGCCGTCAGAACGAGGGTGATCCCACCTATCAGCAAAGCGCCCCCCGCAGCCAGCGACACGGTGGCATACGACGCGTAGTCTTTGGCCTCTGAACGAAGCTCCGCGCCGCGAGCCGTGCAGAGGCTCGCATTCTCAGGGCGGCACCGGCTCTTGGAGGCGTCGTTTTTGCTCAGTGCCCGCGTTGCCAAATAGGACCCTGCCACCAATCCAACGGCACCTACGCCCGTTGTGATCCAGCCGTAGGCGGCCTGGTGACTGCTGTTGGGGGCATCTTGGAGGGGGCTACTGGCTCCGAGCTTCGAACGACCAGAATTACTCGAGTTGACAACGGGCTGAGATACCTGATTAACCTCAGTTCGAGCAAGAGCTGGGACCTTTACATTGATCACGGTAGCTTGATTGGGGATCAGCACTTGTCGGCTAAAATTCTTATGGCCAGGCGCACGCGCAGAAACTTGCGTGACGCCAGAATCCACGGGGATTTCCATGCTCCAGCTTCCACTTGGTATTTCCGTGTCGCCCACTGTTACCTTGAGGCCCGGAACGCGAGCAGAGGCATCCACGGCCACCACGATGCGAGGCAAGCGGCTTTTGAGGAGCTGGGCGCGCTCACCAGCTACGGTCGCCCGCCGTTCGTCCCCACGTGCTGAAGCTATGCCCTGCGCCTCTCTGAATGTGGCCCACGCGCTAGCGAGCCGACCATCCATCTCGTAACAGTCCGCCAAATGCAGGCGCGTGCCCAGAGCGTCCTCCAGCGAAAGGCTAGCCCTAAAGCGTTCACAGGCCGCTTTAATGTCGCCCTGCTTAAGAGCCCGCCTACCATCATCAAATGCCGCTTCTGCAGCTGCTTTCGCCGCGTCTTGGGCATCTGCCGCTCGGGGGAGGCCGACAAGAATAGTGATGAAGAGGCAACGAGCCAGGAGGTCGCGAAGAGTCATTTTAAAAGCGGTTCCCAAAGTTATCCCTATCGTACGGGTTCACAGAGCCACCGGGTGGCGGAGCGGGCGCTGCGATCTTCGGAGCTGCCGTGGGTGAGGGCCAGCTCGGGGCCCGAGCGGCGTGACGCCCTGTTTTTTGGCTCCAGCTCGGTGTGCGCTCCGTCGCGGACGACCCAGCATCCTCCGCAGCACCGGAGGCGATTGGCACTACCTCGATAACGCCGCTAGCCAGCGGTTGAGCTGGAGTGCTCTCCGCGTCAAGCGAAGCGGCATTCTTAGCTGCTGTTGTCGGTGGGTCAGCGGCGGCATTAGCTGCTGCCGAATCCGATGTTTTAAACCAAGTGGACAGCAGGAACCCTCCACCCACTAGGAAAAAAACCAGCGCAAGAACTGAAGCTTTTTTGCCCCAAGACCGGGCCTCTTGGACGGGCATAAAGACCGGCCCAAGTGAGCTGACCGAGCTGATCGACCTGTCCGCCGAATCCACCGCGGGGACCGTTGACGAGATGGATCCCGCACGGATGGCGCGAACTCGGGCGGGGATACTTGGCCCAGCCAAGGGATCTGAAATCCGTAGAACTTTGGCAATACGGCTCGCGCTATCGCGGGCTTCATGATCGCCAAACCGGGACAAATCCCACGCCATCGCTGCCACGTGTGCGTAGCGGTCCTCTCGATCCTTGCGTAAACAACAATGAACCAGTGCTTCCAATTCTTCGGAGATCTCCGGATTATTCACCCGAAGCGAGGGTGTTTCGCCAGACAACACCAGCGCACAGACGGAGGGTAAACTTTCGCCGTCGAACGGCGGATGCCCTATGAGCAGCTCGAATAGAATAGCTCCCAGCGACCAAATGTCTGAACGCGCGTCGACTTCGGCCGATGCGCGCATCTGTTCCGGCGACATATAATGGGGCGAGCCCAGCGCCATAGCCGGATTGGTGAGGCGCGTGGCGCGGGGGCTCAATGTGCCGCTCCGTTTAGCGATCCCAAAATCAAGGACTTTGATCATGGGCTCACCATCCGCCCGGCGTGTCACGAACAAATTTTCCGGCTTAAGATCCCGGTGAACAATCCCTCTGGAGTGCGCTTCGGCGACGGCCTCGCACGCCTGGAGCAGAAACCCGACAGCCTGGACCGTGTTTAACGGACCTTCGCGCTGCAGGAGCGCACCCAAATCCTCACCTTCGAGATACTCCATCACTATGTATGGAATTTTCTCGACCGTGTGTCCTGCATCGAGAACCCGAGCAACATGATCGGATCGCAATTGTGCCACAGCACGTGCTTCCTGAATCATTCGCGCCACGACTTCATCATTCTCGGCGAACTGACGGTGCAGCACCTTGAGAGCCACCGTACAGTTGAGGTGAAGGTGTGTTGCCCGGAGCACCGTCCCCATTCCCCCCTGCCCTAAATAGCCGTCTATTCGATACTTCTCCGCGATAACCTGGCCAACGGTTACCGAGGCGATCGATTCTAGAGAGTTAACTAGTGGTGGGGAACTGGTCATGGCGATTCAAGAGTTTGAAGATGCTGGCGCGGTCAGTCGTTGTCATCGCTATCATCGCCGTCTTTTCCTGGTCCCTTAACAATTTTGGAGGGATCTTCAGTGAGCACCTTCGTGAAGTCCGCGACTCTGACGCCACCTGGCGCGAGCTCAGCTTGGAGGAAGGGTGAGAGCACTGCTGCTTGATCAGGTAGGCGATTTTTTACATGCAAGAATGACGTGGCGGTTTCGCTTCGATGACAGCCGTTACACGTATTCAGGGCGAGAGCTCGACGGACGGGCTCGTCGACACCAGGCACGGTCCAACCGAAGCGGACCGGCGTGAATGAAGAAGCCGCTGAGAACGGCAAACCATTCAGCTCAAGCGGCACATCGTAAGTGCCAGCGAGGATCGCGGCCTGATTGAATACCGCCCACGCGCCGAGCTCAACCGTACCGTTCCAATGGATTGCAGGCTCTTTTTTGACGGGCTCCGGCACGAGCTCTCCGGAGCTGCCAATCACAAACTCCCGGAGCTCCCACATCAAGCCGAACGGACTTGTGGGATCGGAGCCTGCCTCGGCAAGCGCAACTTCATTGGTGCGGAGCTGTGAGAGCGCGCTCCCATTCGGGCGGGAGGACGCCCTGTTCCATTGGGTGAAATCAAGCGTGCGCTCGTGCAGCTTCTCGTTGAAATCTTTGCCCCAGGCTTGAGTGCCAAGCTTATGGTACTTCTCCGCGACAGATTTGATGTCGCTCTTGCCGCTGACTGGGATAATGTATTCAAAAATTATGGTAAATTGAAGCGGCCTGCGATCCGCTCCAAGTGCGCCGAAAAGAAATCGACCTTGCCCTGCGCTACCGGTGGATGCACTGCCAGGATCCGGCGTCAAACGCAAATCTGGCCGATACGCCACACCTAAGAGTCGAAATGGCAGCACGCTCACGTCGAAGCTGAGCATGCACGTCGCGTCCGTGGCGGGATCCGCCGTGCATGTTGACGGGGTGTTACCGTTCTTGCCGATGCTCCCCAGCTTCCACGGCGTCAGGATAACGTCGCGAATTTTCGGCCGCGCTGGGATTATTTGCCCGGCAACCGGCTGCGGCGTTTCCCAAGTTTTGAGCCAATTCATCACGAAGCGAGTGCGCTGCGCGTTGCTCGGCTTTTCGACCGTTGAGAGATTGTCGATCAAGCGCCCGAAGGAGAAGCCTCCCTCTTTATCGGTGTTCCATTTGCCAGGGCGGTAGTTCACAAACTTGGCGTCGTTCACGACACTCACATCCGTGACGAAGAGCTCCTTCTCTGGAACGATTGCGGAAAGCTCGGCGCTCTGCTGCTGCGCTTCCACTCTATCTTCCTGATCTCCTTCCAGCCCTCTAATTTCCGCAACACACCCACTGCCCATAGCGACGCTCGCCAGCAATGCGACGGGAAGAACCACTCCACTCGGACCCCTTAAAACTCTTGTCATGCTAAGCGTTCCTCAATAGCCGCGAGAAAAATGGCGCGGCGCTCCGCTGCATGAGCAAGGACTGTGCCGGGGTAAAGCGCTCTCAGAATAGGATTCGCAATGCGTAAACCGCGCTTTTCGCAGCATTGCCGCTGCAGCAAGTCCCTCAGAATTCGTGCTGCGGAGGGGAGGCGTTTCGCCACGACGCGGCAAATAACGTCAGCTTTTGGGGACTACCTGACACCACAGTCGCGGGGCGTTTCACGCTACGACAACGACCGCTGAGACACGCCTCTGCAACGATTCTAGATAGTAAGCATGCGAACTACTTTTTTTCTGTACGTGTCTCCCCCGGCTGGAGCGAAGCGACAGGCTTGGGGGAGACAGGCCGAGTCCACTCGGCCCGAGGGGGCGAAAGCCAATCAACTCTTGGTTTACGGCTCGCGATAGAATCTCGGAACGCGGCGCGAAACATTGGTGAGCACTTCCCAGGGGATCGACCCCATGTGCTCGGCAACTTCCTCAGCCGTGATGGTGGCTTCTCCGAGCGGGCCTTTTTGCGCACCGAGCGCAACACACTCGTCACGCATGTTCACGCCCTCAATATCTGTGACGTCGAGCATTGTCATGTCCATGCTCACCACACCGACGATCGGAGCTCGACGGCCACGTATCAGCATGTGGCCTTGATTGGAGAGCGCCCGGCTCAAGCCGTCTGCATAGCCCAGTGGGACGGTAGCGATGGTGCTCGAGCGGGCTGCCTTCCAGGTGGCGCCATAACCCACGGTTTGACCTTGGCGCAGCTGGCGAAGTGCGACCACTTCGGTGCGCACTCGCATCGCGGGCCTGAGCGTTGTTTCACCAGAAAGCCCTGGAGCCACTCCAAACAGCGCAATTCCAGGCCGAACCATATCGAGAGCCGCAGCGGGCTGGCGGAAAAGCGCCGCACTATTCGCGGCGTGCCGCACGCTCGGGGTGTGCCCGGCTTGGCGGAGCGTGGCCTCGGCTTCCGAGAACAACGCCAACTGATCCAAGATGGCCTCACGGGGGCCCGCATCGGCACAAGCAAAATGAGTCATCAAGCCTGTGACCCGGATTTCGGGGCAGCCGGCTAACGTTTGCACCGCACTGTGGAGCTCGGGCAGTTGGATCCCCAAACGCGCCATGCCGGTGTCAATCTTGAGGTGGATATCCATGGATCCCGCCCCGCCAAATCGCACCTCTTCGGCAAGCTCAGCTATCTGATCGCGGTCGTGAATCACAGGCGTTAGCTGATAACGAGAGATTTCAGCCCAGGCGCGGCCGTAATAGCCGCCCATCACAATAATCGGAGTGCGAATACCGGCTTCGCGGAGCTCGATGGCTTCTTCCAGCAACGCCACACACACGCCATCGATCTTTGCGCGTTCAAGCGTGCGTGCCACTGCTTTGGCGCCGTGGCCATAGCCGTCTGCTTTGAGCACGCCGAAGACACGAGCGCTGCCGGCCTGGCGCTGCACAATCCGTAGATTGTGGCGAAGCGCTTCCAAGTTGATCTCGGCTCGCGTGGGGCGCACCACATCCGAGGGTGCTGCGCGCTCAGGCCGAAAAACACGCGGAGCCGTCGGGGTGAGTGCAGCCTTGGCGCTTGAATCTTGCAAAGAAGCCATAGTTTCCTACTGAATCGGTACAGCCTGTTGCGGGGAGCGGCCAAGAAACAGGGTGAACGCCTATTGGTAGCAACGCACCATGCAGCGCTTGTAGTCCAGCTCGCAACTAGAACAAGCATCCGGCAGGCGCGGTGCCGCCCCAGCCGCAGCAGCATCGTTCGCGGCGCACGGAACCCGACAGCTTTGAAGGGCAGCCCGGCACGCGCTTGCACAATCGTCTGTCGTGAGTTGGGGTCTGTTCCCCGCATCGGGCGGCACGTAAGTGCGAGTGGCAATGGGAGCCGGCGGTGAGCGCAGGCTGCCGGCGGAGGGCACTGAGAGATAGAACTGTCGCTCCTCGGGTTTGCGCAGGGCTTCAACGCGGAGCGTCGGGCGAGCGGGATCACCGACTGCTAACGAGCGGACACGGCGCCGCGCGTACTCGATGCGATCACGCGATTGACCATAGGTATAGGAAGTGACCCATTCGTGCCAACAGGCGCGCCGATGGGGAGTTGCTGTCTCCGTGTTCAAGTCTAAGCGGTAGCAATGCTCAAAGCGCCGTGTGCCCTCCTGCAGAGCCTGCACGCTCGCACCACACGCGCAGCACGCGAATACCAGAACCGCGCCCAACGCAAGTTGACGGAACCCGCGCGAGGCAGAGCGTTTGGCAGGGTCCGACATTCTCACGGGAAGGGTGCATGGCGGAGCTGCTACGGTCAAGTTGACTCGCGGTTGCACGCGTTGCCGTACCGGACCTTACGGACTAGCCTCCGGCTCAATGTTCACCGGCCTCGTCGAAAGCCTCGGAAGCGTGCATTCCGCCGTGCTTTCGAGCACCGGCTCACGGCTCAGCATTGCCACCGAGCTCGGCCCGCTCCAAATTGGCGATTCGATCTCCGTGAGTGGTGCTTGCCTCACCGTGATCGAAGCCGTTGGCGGCCGGTTTTCGGCCGATGTTTCCCGCGAGACGCTCGAAAGAACGACGATCGCCAGTCTCAGCGTGGGCAGCTTGGTCAATCTGGAACGGCCAGCAACACTCGGCTCGGCGCTGGGCGGGCATCTCGTCACGGGCCACGTGGACGCGGTGGCGCGCGTTCTTCACATTGAAGCCATCGGCGAAGCAGCCAGCATGCGCTTTGAGCTGCCACGGGCGCTCGGGCGTTATCTGGCGGAGAAGGGTTCCGTCTGTCTGGATGGCGTTTCGCTCACCGTAAATTCTGTGACGCCGAACACCTTCGATGTGATGCTCATCCCGCACACCCTCCAGGTGACCACGCTCGGCCGGCTTGTAGTCGGTGGCAGCGTCAATCTCGAGATCGACCTCGTGGCTCGCTACGTGGCCCGCTGGCTCGAGTTTCAGAATGGCCCATCCAATCTATGATAGCATCTCCCCGACGCCCTGAGCTCAGCCCGCTTCAAATGGAGCGCGTGAAAACCGCCATCGAAGAGATCAAGGCTGGCCGAATGGTCATCCTGGTCGACGACGAAGATCGCGAAAACGAAGGCGATTTATGCATGGCGGCGGAATGCGTCACGCCCGAAGCGATCAACTTCATGGCCACCCATGGTCGCGGTTTGATTTGCGCCACATTGACCGAGTCTCAAGTCAGTCAGCTTGCCCTGCCCATGATGCAGGCGCCAGGCCGGGCTGGTGCGAAGCTGGGAACCGCTTTCACGATGAGCATCGAAGCGCGGGAGGGAGTCACCACGGGTATCAGCGCGCAAGATCGCGCACACACGATTCGAGTGGCGATCAATCACAAGTCAGCTCCGGACGATTTGGTGGTGCCGGGTCATGTGTTCCCGCTTCAAGCACGCGCAGGAGGCGTGTTGGTGCGTGCTGGGCAAACGGAAGGCTCGGTCGATCTGGCGCGCTTGGCAGGCAAGAACGCCTCAGGCGTGATCTGCGAGATCATCAACGACGATGGCTCCATGGCTCGCATGGCCGATCTGGAGATCTTCTCCAAAAAGCACGGGCTGCACATCGTGGCGATTGCTGATCTGATATCTTATCGCCTGCAGACGGAGCTTTTGGTTGAACGCATTGAGGAAGGCACGCTCACGCTTGACCAAACTGGGACCGCTTGGAAGATGATCGTTTATCGCTCAGTCATCGAACGCCAGGAATTCCTAGCATTGGTGAAGGGCGAGCTCAGCGGCAGTGGCCCCACTTTGTGCCGCATGCACAGCGGGGCGATGCTGGCCGATCTGTTCAGCTCCACGTCGAGTGAAGGCGGCAGGAATCTGAGCGAAGCGATCTCGGCGATTGAGCGCGCAGGGAGCGGCGTTGTTGTGTACTTGCCGCCGCGTGGTGGGCTCGGTCAGGAGCTGGGCAGGCTCATCGAACGGGGTTCCAAGAATCTGAATACAGCTTCACCGCTGCGCGAATATGGGCTGGGCGCTCAGATCTTGCGGGAGCTTGGGCTCACCGAGATCCGCCTGCTGACCAACAGTCCGCGTAAGATTGCGGGGCTTCACGGCTACGGCTTGCAAGTTGTCGAGAGTGTGCCGCTGATCAGCATGCAGAGCTGAGCTCTGAAATCGGCTCGACTTGGAGACCATTGCGCCAGGGCCCTCGTCTGCGAAACAAGTAGTCAGCATGCTGCCCTGCACATCTAACGTGCGCAAGCCACCCGCAGCAGCGGAATCCAGGGTGCGACAGGCACCGAGG